>FWPV01001413.1_pt1 | contig 66648 bp, 52 predicted proteins | sample 2228371 | NCBI WGS metagenome assembly FWPV01 (sample SAMEA103939776, study PRJEB20133) | metagenome
CGCTAGCGAGGCGACGTCCTCGCCCTACGGCTTCGGGATGTCGTCGTTGTCCCCCTCGGGGTCGCAGCTCGCGAGCACCTGGCCGTCGGAGCCGAGCGCCGTCACCTTGTACTTGAAGGTGCCCTTCTCCCGTACGTTGCCGTCGGTGACGATGTCACAAAGATGCGAGCCGGACAGCGAGGCGGCCACCCCGTGCGCGCGGAACATGGGCTTGTTCTTGTGCTTGGGGGTGTGGCCCGGCTGCCACTCGATGAGCACCGCCTCGACCTCCCGCGGCAGGTCGGGGAAGGTCCAGCGGACGTTGGCGGGACCTGCCTCCCAGTAGCACTTGAAGGGGTCGGGGTCGCAGGTGATCGTCTTGCCCTTGACGTCGACCCTGACCTTGACGACGGCATACCGTTCTTTTTGCATGGCGTGCCTCCTTTCCCGGGGCCGCTCCCACCGGCCCACGCCTCTGCGTGGATGCGCTGCACCTAGCGTAGCACCGACTGGCCGCTCTGTACATCCCGCGCGTGGCCTCATCCCAACGCCACGCCAACGACGATGGCCGCCGTGCGGGCGCACCGACGCGAAGGCTGGGGTGACGGGCGGTCCCGGCCGGCCGTCGTCCTGAGCCCGCCGCGGGCGGCCGCCCGTCGCACGCGAGGATTTCGAGGCACGTGCAGGCCGCGATCCACTCGCCTTCGAGGCCGGCGCGGTGTGGGCGCGCAGGTCGCCGCCGAGGCGGGCGGGAGTCGTCAGCGCAACGCCGGGTGACGCCGGGCAGCGAGCGTCACGAGTTTCGACAGGAACTGGCCAAAGCTGCCACACGCAAGGGCTGCCGCCAGGGCGGTGCTGGTGTCGCTCGACAGGTCGCAGTTGGGGTTGACGTCGAGGACGTGGAAGACGCCGTCGCGCAGCCGCACGTCCAGGCGCGCGTAGTCGCGACAGCCCAGCGCCCGGTAGGCGGCCCGGGCGACCCGTGCGAGGGCCGCCGCCTCCTCCGGCTCGAGCGGCGCCGGGAGCACGAGTTCGATGGACTCGTAGGCCCGCGAGCCTGGCGTGAACTTGGCGTCGTAGCTGCAGAGCCGATCGCGGGGGTCCGACAGCGCGGCAAAGCTCATCTCCGAGGGCGGCAGCAGCGCGAGGGTGCCGTTGCCCCACACGGTGACGTGGAACTCCCGCCCGTCGATGAACTCCTCCACCAGGGCCGGCTGCTCGAGCTCGCCCACCACCGTGGCCACGCGGGCGGCAAGTTCGTCGTCATCGAACACCACCGACTCGCGGCCGACCCCGAAACTCGCGTGCTCGTGGGCCGGCTTGACGATGGCGGGAAAGCGGTCCCAGCCGTTGCGGCCGGGCTCGGAGCACATGGCCCACGGCGGCGTCGGCACACCCACGGCGTCGAGCCGCTCCTTGACCCGCCCTTTCTGCCACGACCGCGTCAGCACCTGTGGGGGCGAGCCGGTGTAGGTGAAGCCCAGCCGCTCCAGCTCTCGCGCCACCTCGGCCTCACTGTGGGGAACACCCGGGAGACCGTCGCACCAGTTGAACACCACGCAACGCTCCGGCTCGGCACCGGCCAGGCACCCCGCAAGGTCGGGCGTGGTCAGGCCGCGCACCGCGACCTCGTGTCCCTCAGCGGCAAGGGCGGCCGCGAGCCGTTCCACCTCGGCACGGATCTCCTCGCGTTCGCTGGGGAGCCAATCGGGATCCAGGTTGTAGAGGAAGAGGACGGGCACGGCCGCTGCCCGGCCGTTACGCGCCATCCCCCCGCCTCCGCCGCCTCATGACCCTTCTAGTGGAGCCTATCGATGGCGATCTGTCAAGCCCCCCCTGCCCTCCATGGCTGGCAGGAACGGCCAGCCGCGCGACGGATCGAGGCCCCCTCGACGCGCAATGCCGCCCGCCGGAGGCTAGGCAAAACTCGGGGCGCGGGCCAGGCGTTCTTCGAGCTCCTCCACCGTGGCCGGCGGGGGACCTTCCAGGTAGGGGATGACGATGTGGCGCAGCCGCGCCGTATCCTCGTGGACGCGCAGCTCGATCTCATCGGGAATCACGATCCCCCGCTGGCGCAGGAACCCTCGCGGGTTGCCCTCGAAAACGATCTTGAGATCGGGATCGTTGAGGATCTCGAGAAGCACCTCGTGGAATTGGCGCTCGGAAACCATGGCACCCTCCGCGGCGCATTCGCCCGACATGGCCATCCTACCCTGCCCGACGTATCCTCGAAAGCCCCGGCTCGCCGGGCCGCACCCGCCCTCCCACCGCTCCCCTTCCGGCGAAAGTGTGCCATGCTAGAGAGGTGGCGCGCCGCAGGCGCACGCGCCAGCGGCTCGCCTCGGGAGCGTTGGCCATGGAGGGCATGTGGCTTCGTTTTGCGGTGTTGGCGGTCGCCTTCGCGGCCCTGGCCGGCAGCGCGTGCGTGGCGACGCACACCATCGAGCCGGGGCCGAGCGCCCCAGCGGCAACGGACGCGTGCTTCGACCTCCGCACCGTCTACAGCTTCACGCCCCTGCACGGACGCTACGTCTACGTGCGTGTGGGAAGCGACGAGCACTACCTGCTCACCCTCGACACCATCTACCCCCACCTGAAGGCGGCCGCCGGCGTCGCCATCGAGGGAAGCTGGGGCACGGTCTGCTCGCACAGCGGCGCCGTCCTCGTCTTCTCGGACTACGGCCGCCGTACCCGCTGCCGCATCGTCCGCGTCGAGGCGGTGGCGAGCAAGGAAGCGGCCCAAGAGCTCGTCACCCTGCGCACGACACCGCGGCCCAAGGGATAGGCGCATGGCCGGCACGGGTGGCACCGATCGGGGAGGGAGTATGCACGTGGCACGTACTGGTGTTGCTGTCGCGGCCCTGAGCCTGGCCGTCGTCGCGAGTGCCGGCGATCTTCAGGTACTGTGTCCGCCTGGCCTGCGCGTGCTCCTCGACGGCGCACCGGTCGGGGTGTGTTCCGCGCGCGAGGACGGTCTGTTCCTGCGCGGCGTCGCCGAGGGGCGGCACACGATCCGGGTCGAGGGGGAAGGCGTGGTACCCCAGCACTTCGAGATCGAGGTCGGTACGGCCCCCATGGAGCTTCGCGTCGCCCCTCCCCAGCCCACCCCCGCCGGGGGAGAAGTCGTCGTGGAGCGCCCGAGCGAGGCGGCCACGGCCACCGTGGTCATCACCTCCGCCCCGCAGAACTGCACCGTCGAACTGGCCGGCAAGACGGAAGCCAAGACAACGCCGACCTTGCGCCTGGAGGGGATTGCGGCGGGACAGCACCGGATCGTCTTTGCCAAGGAAGGGTACGAGACCGTCAGTCGCGACATCGTGCTCTATCCGGGGGTGGAGACCACGGTGCGCGGCGACCTCATGGCCGGCGAGGTGGTGGTAGGGCACGAGGGGAAGGGGTCGCTGCGTCTCATCTCGAACCCTGCCACCTGCACGGTGCGCATCGCCGGCCGGACGCGGGACAAGGTCCGCGCCGTCCTCAACCTCACCCACCTCCCCGCCGGCCCCCACCGCCTGGTGGTGTCCTTCAAGGCGCGTCAGCTCACTACCGACGTGGTGATTCGCAACGGCCAGCGTACCGTCGTCCGGGTGGACCTCCTCGACCGGGAGGCGCCGTTTGCCGTGTCCTACGAACCCGAGTGAGGCGCCCCCGCGTCCTCGCACCGACCCCATCGGCCGGAGTTGCCGCCCCTGCCGGGAGCCGCCGGGGCGGGGGCCGCGGCGGCTGGTCGCGGTCCTCCTCGGGGTGGTCACGGCCACGAGCGGCCAGGCGTCACCGGCCACCCCGCCGACGCGCGCCGTCACGCCCGAGGAGCTCCTGGCCGGGACGCTCCTCGCCCCCGAGACCCCGCCCGTGACCCTCACCGCCTCCGAGGTCCTCGCCCTCACCTCCGAGATGCGCGAGTTCCTCGCCACCCACGTGGATCGGCGGGGAAGCGGCAAGGTCAAGCTCTACAACCTGATTGCCGCCATCATCTCGAGCGGCAGCTTCGGCGTGACCTACGACGACGTCACCCGCACCGCCGCCGAGACCTTCCGCCTGCGCCGCGGCAACTGCCTCTCGTTCTCCGGCATGTTCCTGGCCCTGGCGCGCGCAGCCGGCCTCGACGCCCGCTTCCAGGAGGTCGAGGTGCCGCCCGACTGGACCCTCGACAACGACTCCTTCGTCCTGAACCGCCACGTCAACGTCCGCGTCGACCTGGGACGCCAAGGGCGCAAGGTGGTGGACTTCAACATTGGCGACTTCCGCGCCTCCTACCCCATGCGACCGATCACCGACCGGCGAGCCATGGCGCACTACGGCAACAACCTGGCCGTCGAGCGCATGCAGGCGGGCGACACGGCTGGCGCGCTGGCCCTGCTGCGCGCCGCCCTGGAAGGCAACGACCGCACCTTTGCCCCCGCTTGGACCACCCTCGGTACCCTCTACCAGCGCCACGGCCATCTGGCCCACGCCGAGGCCGCCTACCTGCAGGCCTTGGCGGTCGCGCGCTCGGACCTGGTGGCCATGAGCAACCTGGCTACCCTCTACGACCGCCTGGGCGATGGCGAGCGAGCGACCGACACCCGCGCCAAGGTCGCCGCCCACCGCCTGCGCAACCCCTACTACCGCTATGCCCTGGCCCGCGACGCCCTGGCCCACGGCCAGGTGGAGCTAGCCATCGAGCACCTTACCGTGGCCATCCGGCTGCGCCCGGCGGAAGATCGGTTTTGCTACCTCCTGGGGGTGGCCTACCTGCGCCAGGGCAAGGAAGCGTTGGCCCGCCGCTGGTTCGCCGAGGCCGAGAAGCGGGCTGCCGCGGCCGCAGAACGCCTCGGCTACGCCGGCACGATCACCAACCTCGTCGCCGCTCCCAACGCCCACCTCCCCTGAAGGCGGCGTGACTGCCCATGGTGGCGCCGCACCGCCGGCCGTGACGAGGAGGGTCGCCCTCGGCAAGGCCGGCAAACAAGGAGGCGGTCCCTCGCGGGACCGCCTCCCGAACGTCGTTTTGTCGCGCCCCTAGAAGGTGAACTGGACGCTCGAGAACAGGTAGCGGCCGTAGACGTCGTACGCACCCCAGAACCCGGGGCCGTAGTCCAGGTTGTCGATGCCCGAGCCGAAGGGCGGCTCCTTGTCGAGGATGTTGTTGCAGCCGATGGTGAACTGCACGTTCTCGGTGACGTCGTAGTTGAAGGCCAGGTCGAAGTAATGGGCCGGATCGATCTCGTACGAGCCGTTCACCTTCCACCAGTCGGCCGAGTCGGGGTCGGACAGGCCGGGGTCGCTGCTGCGCGACTCGTGCTTCATGCCGTGGATGTAGCGCCAGCCGAGGGTCAGCACCGCCGGGCCGCTCTCCCAGGAAATCCGGGACAGGTGGCGCCAGGTGGGCGTCAGGCCGTACGCGACGCCGTAGAAGTTGTTGCAGAGGTCGCCGAAGTAGCCGACGCAATCGTAGGAGTACAGGCCCGTGTCGGTCATGTTGGCCAGGAGGTAGGTACCGGTGAGGTTGAAGGACAGGAGGCTCTTGCCGAGGGGCTTGACGTAGGAGAGGTTGAGGTCGATCCCCTCCGACTTGAGCCGGCCGATGTTCTGGTTGGTGACTTCCGTGTACGCCTCTCCCTGGACGATCCACAGGGAGCCGAAGCGGTCGCGATGGATGAGGGAGCACAGGGCTGGGTTGCCGGTCTCCAGGCAGGCGGCGATCACGTCATCGGCACGCAGCGAGCCGACCGTGTCCTCCACCTCGATGGTGTAGTAATCGAGGGCCCCTGTGAAGCCGGAGCCTTCCGGCGCGAAGACGAGGCCGAAGCTCACCGTGTCCGCCACCTCGGGGTCCAGGTTCGGGTTGCCACCGCCCAGGGTGTTGTACTGCCCCGCCGGGCTCTCGTCGATCTGGCCGTACTGGGAGGCCGTCACCCCGGTGCGCTGGCACTGCTCGAGGGTGGCGCGTGGGTTGGCGCCCGCGCAGGGATCGGTGGACCCACCGAGGCCGTAGCTCTGGGGCGAGAACAGCTCGATGACGTTGGGGGAACGAGTGGCACGGTTGAAGCCGGCGCGCAGCTTGAGGCCGCCTCCCGGCGCCCAGGACGCCTGCGCCTTGTAGGTCGGCCAGGCGCCGCTGGTGGTGTAGTCGGACCAGCGGTAGCCGAGTTCGAGGGAGAGGTCCTTGGCGAACCGCGCGCCCTGAATGACGGGGATGAGGGCCTCGGTGTAGAGCTCCTTCACCTCGTAGGCGCCGTCCACGGGCGTCGCGGTGCCGCCCTGGCCGGAGGCGATGCCGTCCTGGTAGGCCTGGTCGGGGCGGAAGAACATCTCGAAGCGGCCGTAGCTCGCGCCGAGGGCGAGCTGGATCCCCTCGGAGGCACCGGGGAGCTTGATCCCGTACTCGCCGAGATCACCGTTCACGATACCGGTGAGCATCTTGGTGGTGGTGCCCCCCTCGGACAGCAGGTCGATGGTGAGCCAGTCGATGGCTTCCTTGGTCACGCCACCGACCTTGAAGATGTTCCACGGCACGCACCCCGCCGCGTGCGCGGCCTCGTCGCGGCACCGCCAGGTGCTCGGGTCGTTGGGATCACCATCGACGATGAGGGCGTTCTGGATGTTCAGGGAGTTGAAGTCGTTCTCGTACATCTCGGGAGCGCTCACCTGGGCCAGGAGTCCGGAGACGTCCCAGTTCCACCCCCTGCCGAGCTCACCCTTGGCTCCCGCCACGAAACGCCACTGGTTGTGGGTCAGATGATCGACGCGCCCGCCCGACTCGACGCTGCGCCGACCGATGATCACCGTGGCGATGTCGTGGGGGCCCCAGCCAGCGTTGAGGAGGATCTGACGCTGCTGCGGCGACAGCATGGGGTTGTCCACGTTGAGCTCGAAGGTGGAGCCGAAGAAGTCGCCGGAGGGGGCGATCTGCGCGTCGGTCTTGTCGTGCATGAAGCCCACTTCCATGTAGCCCTGCACGTTGGGGGTGAATTCGTAGGTGAGGAACCCGCCGGCCACCCAGCGCGTGTCGGGGCGCTGCAGGTAGTTGTACGGCGCGAAGTTCCAGACGTAGCCAGCGCGATCCTTCCAGGTGTTGCCGGCGCCGCTGGTATCGAGGGTGAAGCTGCCGTAGCGCGACCCATCGGGACGGTAGACGTCGAAGCGGCCGGTGTCGCTGGTGGAGGAACCGCTGCAGATGGGGCCGTTGGCGCCACCGCTCGACACCGAGCAGTTGGTGTAGTCGCGCCGAGCCTTCAAGAGGGCCGAGATGTCGCGGTAATCGACGTACATGACGGCATGCCCCTTGCCGTCGGCGAACTTCCCGCCCAGCGCCAGGTTGACGTTGAACTGGTTGCCGTCCCAGGTGCTGCCCTGGGGGGTCGTGAACCCCCTGGCGGCCTGGATCTGGCGGGCCAGCTCGTTGTCGTTGTTGTGCTGGTAGCCGGCAAAGTGGATGCCGCCGGTGATACCTTCGAACTCGCGGTCCATGATGAAGTTGACGACCCCGCCCACGGCGTCGGCGCCGTACACCGACGAGGCGCCGCCGGTGAGCACGTCCACCCGCTTGACCAGGGATGCCGGGATGAAGTTGAGGTCGGCGCCGGGCGAGCCGGGATCGCCGGCGGCCACCCGACGACCGTCGATGAGGACGAGGGTCCGCACCTCACCGAGGTTGCGCAGGTTCACTGTGGCGGTGCCGCTCGCGCCATTGGCAATGATGGAGTTTTGCGACGCGAAGACCTGCGGCAGGGCCACCAAGAGGTCTTCCATGCGCGTCGAGCCGCGGTAGGTGAGCTCCTCGATGTCCAAGGTCGACACCGGGCTCATGGCCTCGAGGGTCGGCCGTGGGATCAGGGTACCGGTCACCTCCACCTCTTCCGCGAACTTCTGCGGTGCGGGCTGGGCCGCCTCCTGTTGCGGCTGCGGCTCCTGCGCCACGGCCGGCGGCCCATAGCAGATCAGGCCGAGCGCCGTGACGAGGAGCACGGCAGCGAGGCCGATGCTCCGAGTTCTGACAGCGTCCATGCTCGTGTCCTCCTCTCCTTCCCACAGTGCCACGGTTCCACGCCTCCCCCGAGCCCATCCCGAGGGGAGCAGGAACCACCTTCCTCCAAGCCGTTACTTCCCCTCGCCACCGCACGCAGCGGCAGCGCGCTCGAGTGGCGAAGGGGGGGGATCGTTGCACGGCAGCCTCGCCCTACCTCCCGTGTCTCCTGGGAAGCAATCCTAGCACGTCGGCCTCGCCCCGCACGAGGGGCCACCCCTCCCCGCGGGCCAGCCGGTCCGCCGCCCGCAGGTAGCATGGCCTTCCAACACCCCCTGGGCACGACACGCCGAGCAGAGCAAGCACGTTTTGTGCCTGATACGAGGTGTGATCCAGAGAGTTCGCCGCGCGAGATCGTTCGACAAATCGTACCATCCGTCCGACGAACCGAATCGACCGTGCGTGCCCGCCGCCACTCGCGGCGTGCCGTGGCCGGACGCTGGGCCCGGCCCCTTTAGGGGTTCTGGAGGGTCTTGAGCATCTCCCGAGCGCTCGGCGCTTCCGGATGCTCCGGCGCCAGGCGCACGAAGGCCTCGAGGTGCAGCTTCGCCTTGTCCATCGCCCCCTCGTTGATGTAGGCGATGGCCAGGTAGTAGTGGGCCAGGGCCTGCTTGGGGTCGATCTCGAGGGCCTTGACGAAGCGGTCCCGCGCTTCCTGCATGTGGCCGGCGTCGTACGCGTCGAAGCCCAGCTTCAGCAGGCCGTCGCGGGCCACGGTGGGTTCCACCGCGGCCAGACCCACCAGGGCATCGGCCAGCCGCGCCCGGTCGTCGAGGCGCAGGCAAGCGTTGTAGCGCAGGCGCAGGGCCTTGCCGTTGCCGGGGTCGAGCTTGAGGGCGGCCTCGGCGGCGTCGGCCGCTTCGGCGGCATGTCCAAGGTCCAGCGCCACCGTCGCCAGACCCACCTGGGACTCCACCAGCTTCGCATCGAGGTTCAAGGCCTGGCGGAATCTGGCGAGGGCCCCCTCCTTGTTGCCGGCCCTGGCCAGGGCCACGGCTTCGTTGTGCAGCCGCTTGGCCTCCTCGCCCCGCCGCCCGGCCGCTTCGAGATCCTTGAGGGCCTGGGCCGCCTTCTCCTCGTTCTTGAGACCCACGTACGCTTGCCAGCGGGCGGTCAGCAAGGCTTCATCGCTTCCGCCGAGGGCCACGGCCTTGTCGGCGGCCTTGGCGGCCTGCTCGAACAGCCCCAGCTCCACCTGCACCACGGCCAGGGCCGCCCACCCCTGCTGGAAGTCGGGGTCGTACGACACCGCTTCCTTGAACTTGGCCTCGGCGGCCTCCAGGGCCTTGGCCTTGAACGCCACCACCCCCTCGTTGTACGCCTCCACCGCCGGCGCGGACGCCGACACGGGCGTCACCCCCTCGGCGAGCGCGGCGGTGGCGGGGTGGAGCGTCCACTCGCAATCCTGGGTGCCTTCGAGGCTCCACCGCTGGCTCACCTCCAGGGGCTGGTAGCCGGCCTTGTCGAAGCGGTAGCGGTAGGTCACGTTGACGCGGGAAAAGTCGACGATGAACATCCCCCGGCGATCGGTGGTCTTGGTGACTTCGAAACCGGCCATGTCCGGCGAGGTGATGGTGACCTGGACCCCGGCAACAGGGGCGTTGCTCTCGTCGACGACCCTCCCGCGCAGCCGTGCCTTCCGCTCGGCAGCCACGAGGGGGGACACGACGAGACAGAGCAGTACGATCGAGGTGGCACAACGCAACGTGCGGCCCATGGGCATCACCCCTTCCCGGCACCGCGGCGGCGGGGAAGGCCCGAGAGTGGCTTCCCCGGCGCGGCGCCCGCCGCGCAGTATACCCCGCGGCGGAGAAACCTCGACCCCTCAAGCGCGCGCCAGGCAACTCGGCTAGTCGGCCGCCAGTCGCTCGACGATGGCGTTGAAGGTGGCGCTGGGGCGCATCGCCGCCGCGGCCTTCGCCGGGTCGGGCAGGTAGTAGCCGCCGATGTCCACCGGCTGTCCCTGGGCGGCCAGCAGTTCCTGGGCGATGACCGCCTCCTTGGCGGCAAGCTCCTCGGCCACCGGCGCGAAGCGGGCCGCGAGTTCGGCATCGTCGCGCTGGGCAGCGAGGGCCTGGGCCCAGTAAAGGGTCAGGTAGAAGGTCGCCCCCCGGTTGTCGATCTCGTGCACCTTGCGCGACGGCAACTTGCCGTTCTCCAGGTACGCCCCGATGGCCTTCTCCAGCGCCGCCGCCAGCACCCTGGCCTTGGGCAGGTTGTGCACCTCGGCGGCCAGCTCCAAGGACGGCACGAGGGCGCAGTACTCCCCCAGGGAATCCCAGCGCAGGTGGCCCTCCTCCAAGAACTGGTCCACGTGCTTGGGCGCCGAGCCGCCGGCACCGGTCTCGAACATGCCGCCGCCGTGCATCAGGCGGACGATGGACAGCATGCGGGCGCTGGTCCCGAGCTCCAGGATGGGGAAGAGGTCGGTGAGGTAGTCGCGGAGGACGTTGCCGGTGACGGAGATGGTGTCGAGGCCACGGCGGACGCGCTCGAGGGAAAACCGCATCGCCTCCACCGGCCGCATGATCCGGATGTCGAGGCCGGTGGTGTCGTGCTCGGCCAGGTAGGTGCGCACCTTCTTGATGATCTCCCGGTCGTGGGCCCGCCCCTCGTCGAGCCAGAAGATGGCCGGCGTCCCCGTCGCCCGGGCGCGCTCCACGGCCAGGCCCACCCAGTTGCGGACCGCCGCGTCCTTGGTCTGGCACGACCGGAAGATGTCGCCGGCCTCCACCCGCTGCTCGAGGAGCACCTTTCCTTGCGCATCCACTACCCGGATGACACCCGCCGCCGGGGCGATGAAGGTCTTGTCGTGGGAGCCGTACTCCTCGGCCTTCTGCGCCATCAGACCCACGTTGGCGACGCTGCCCATGGTGGCGGGGTCGAACTGCCCGTGCCGCTTGGCATCCTCGAAGACCTCCGCGTAGACGGGGGCGTAGCAGCGATCGGGGATCATCGCCACGCAGTCCTGCAACTCGTCCTTGGCGTTCCACATCTTGCCGCCGTCGCGAATCACCACGGGCATCGAAGCGTCGATGATGATGTCGTTGGGCACGTGAAGGTTGGTAATGCCGCGGCGGGAATCCACCATGGCCAGGGGAGGCCGGTGCTCGTAGACCTTCTGGATGTCGGCCTCGATCTCGGCCTTCGTGGCCGCCGGCAAGCGCTCCAGCTTGGCCAGGATGTCGGCCAGCCCGTTATTGACGTTGGCGCCGACCGACCGGAGCGCCTCGGCGTGCTTGTCGAGGGCCTCCTGGAAGTACACCGACACGCAGTGACCGAACATCACGGGGTCGGAGACCTTCATCATCGTGCACTTGAGATGGAGGGACAGGAGCACGTCGTCGCGCGTGGCCGCCTCGATCTGCTCGGCGTAGAAGGCGCGCAACGCCGCCACGTGCATGACGGCGCTGTCGAGCACCTCGCCAGGGAGGAGGGGCAGCTTCTCCTTGAGCACCTTCACCGCCCCGTTCGCATCCACGAACTCGAAACGCACCTCCGTCGGCGCGTCGACGGTGACGGAGCTCTCGGTGCCGTAGAAATCCCCGTCGCGCATGTGGGCCACCCGCGCCTTCGACCCCGAGGCCGGCCAGGGCTTCATCATCTTGTGCGGGTTCCTCCGGGCGAAGGCCTTGACGGTGGCCGCCGCGCGCCGATCGGAGTTGCCTTCGCGCAGGACCGGGTTCACGGCGGAGCCCAGGCACACGGCGAAGCGCTTGGCAAGCTCGCGCTCGGCCTCGGTGCTCGGCTCCTCGGGGTAGTCGGGGATGGCGTACCCCTTGGCCTGGAGCTCGGCGATGGCCGCCTTGAGCTGCGGCACGGTGGCCGAGATGTTGGGGAGCTTGATGATGTTGGCCTCCCGACGCCGGGTCAGCTCACCGAGCAGCGACAGGTGATCGGGAATGCGCTGGTCGGGCGCGAGCTGCTCGGGGAAGTTGGCGATGATGCGGCCGGCGAGGGAGATGTCGGCCTCCTCCACCTCCACCCCCGTGCCCCTGGTGAAGGCCCTCACCACGGGCAACAGGGCGTAACTCGCCAGGGCCGGCGCTTCGTCGGTCTTCGTCCATGCGATCGTGGCTGTCATGGCTCACCCCCGAAGGTCTGCAGCCGTCGCGACGGCGGCGGGCAAGTGTAGCGTTCCCGCCCCTCCCCTGTCATCCGCGGGAGCCGTCGCGGATCGAAGCCCGCAAACCCTTTTGGCAGCGTACCGCGACAGCTCGCCGCGCCGCCGTCGTCACCGTGGTAGATTATCGAAGGAAAGGAGCGTGCCGGAATGACAGCACCACGCACCTGGGATCGCCACGACACCCCCGAGGCGGGCGCCTTGCCGGTCCTCGCGTTCGTGCTGCGGAACTACACCAACTTCAACGCCCGCGCCACCCGCGACGCGCTCCTCGCGTACTGGCGCCACATGGAGCGCGGCGGCACCATGTTCTGGGCCGTCGCCGGCGCCATGTCCTCGGGCCAGCTCGGCATCACCCTGGCGCCCGCCATCCGAGCCGGCCTCATCCATGGCCTGTCGGTGACCGGCGCCAACCTCGAGGAGTCCCTGTTCCGGCTGGTGGCGCACAAGAGCTACCGGGACTTCCCCGACTACCGCTACTTTACGAAAGACGACGACACCCGCATCCGCGACGCGGGGATGCGCCGCGTCACCGACACCAGCATCCCCGAGGACGAGGCGTTCCGCGCCGTCGAGGAGATCATGGTGCCCATGTGGAAGAGCGCCTCGGCCAGGGGCGAGCGCCGATTCTGGCACGAGTACTTCTACGATTTGGTTCTGGCCCTGTCGCCGGAGCGCTACGAGGGCAACCCGGCCGACTGCTGGCTCCTCGCCGCCGCCGAGCTTCGCCTTCCCCTGGTCGTCCCAGGCTACGAGGACTCCACCTTCGGCAACATCTTTGCGTCGTACGTGAAAACGGGCGAGTGCGAGGCGTCCATCGTCAAGTCGGGGATCGAGTACATGGTGGCCTTCTACGACCAGTACCGGGAGCTTGCCAGGGGGGAGGGCGTGGGTTTCTTCCAGATCGGCGGCGGCATCGCTGGCGACTTCCCCATCTGCGTCGTGCCGTCCATCAAGTACGACCTGCAAGAAGATGTGCGGCCATGGGCGTACTTTTGCCAGATCTCGGATTCGACCACCTCCTACGGCTCCTACTCGGGGGCCACGCCCAACGAGAAGATCACCTGGGACAAACTCACCCGCGACACGCCCATGTTCGTCATCGAGTCCGACGCCACCATCGTGGCGCCCATTATCCTCAGCGCCCTCCTCGAGTGCCGGCGCGACCCGCAGGCGGCCAACCAGCTCATCGCGAGCCACGGCCTCGCCTGAGGGCATCGGGCACGGCGCGTCTGGCCGCGGCCCCCAGCCGGCGGTCGCGTGGCGCGTCGGGACCGCGGTTGTCGACACGGATCGCCCGCCTCACCCTCGCCCCGTGCCCCCGTCAATGGGGGTGGAGGTGGCGCAGCTGGTGCGGCGTCTCGAGGCCGTGGGCCAGCATGAGCGCCTCGTCGGCGAGGAGCTCCACCGCTCTGCCTTGCGCCACCAGCCGGCCACCGTCGAGGAGCAGGACCCGCGAGCAGAGCTTCACGACCAGCTCGAGGTCGTGGGTGGCGATGAGGGTCGTGATGGGAATGCGGCTCACAAGCGCCACGAGCTCGCGCCGCCCCCTGGGGTCCAGGTTCGCGGTGGGCTCGTCGAGGACGAGCACCGAAGGCTGACAGGCGAGCACGCCGGCCAGGCACGCCCGCCGTTTCTCCCCCGCCGAAAGGCGGTGGGGCGAGCGCTCCTCGAACCCCTCGAGCCCCACGGCGGCCAGCGCCTCTCGGACCCGCGCCCGGAGCGCCTCACCGGTGAGACCTTGTTGCTCCGGACCGAAGGCCACGTCCTCGAAGACCGTGGGACAGAAGAGCTGGTCGTTGGGGTCCTGGAAGAGCAGACCGATCCGGCGACGGATCGTGGGTAGCGTCTGCCGCGTGAGGGGAACACCGTCCACCGTCACCGCGGAGGCGACCGGACCACCCTCCGGCAGGATGCCGTTGAGGTGGAGGAGCAGGGTGCTCTTGCCGGCGCCGTTGGGGCCGACGATACCGACCCGCTCGCCCGCTCGGACCACAAAGGAGACGCCGGCGAGGGCAGGTGGGCCGTCCCCGTAGCGGAAGTGCAGCTCGCGGACCTCGATGGCGACGCTCACTGCCACCCTCTGGCGCACATGGCCGCCCAGATCCGCTCGGCCCGCTCCGTCGACCGGACGAAGAGCTGGGCGGCCACCGTGGCCGTGGCGCGCCACTGCCGCCACCGTTGGCTCGAGAAGGTGCGGCTGGCCCGCGCCCGGCGCATGCGATCCGCCTCGTCGAGGAGCACGAACAGGTAGCGGACCATGAGCGCCAGGGTCGTCACCAGGAGCGCCGGCACCTTGGCGCGGGCGAGGGAGCGCAGCAGCGCAGCGAAGGGTGTGGTGCCGGCGAGGAGCACCATGGCGAGCAGGCAGAGGGTGCTCTTGGCCAGCAGGAAAACGAACAGCTCGGCACCGTGCGGCTGGAAGAGGGCGAGGCACGCCACGCCGAGGGCGAACGGTTCGAGGAGGAGGACTCGCCCGAGGAGTACGCCCCACCCGATCCGGCTCGCCGCCGCCGCCACCACCAGGAGGGCGAAGACAAAGACGACGGGCGTCCAGGACTGCCGCGGTAACAACGCCGTCGCCGTCACCAGGAGGAGCGTTGCTGCGAGCTTCACCCCCGGCCGGACACGACGGAGGGGCGAGTCCAGCCGGCTGGCGCGGTCGAGGAAGTCGTGCGGCACCGCTACTCCCTTCCCCTGCTCGACCCGGGCGGGACCAGTACCCGGGCGAGACAGACGGCGAGGACGAAGGCCACGAGCGTCCCCACGAACGCCGCCAGGGCGGTGCCAAGGACGCTCGGGAACACCCCTGGGAGTCGATACTCGGACATGGGCGCGGGAAGGGCCGCTGTCGCTCGGTCGGCAAACCCCAAGGTCTTGGCCGTGCCCTCGAGTCCGTCCGGCCAGGCCGAAGCGAGAGGCGAGAGAAAGAGGGCGAGGGCGAGCGCCACGAGGGCGCCGTAGATCGCCACGGCGCCGTACGCGGCCTTCCTTTCCGTGGCCGTGTCGCCGTCCAGGAGGTCGGGGCGAATCCGGGCAATGCTCGCGACAACGAGGGCGGTGACGAGCCCCTCGGCCACGCCGACGAGCATGTGGATCCCTGCCATGGCCGGCAGCGCCGCGGCGAGCGCCACCGTCCCCGCGACGGCCAGCTCGCCGGCGCACGTCGCGGCTGCCAGCACCGTGCCGGACCAGGCGGCGAAACCGGCCGCCAGCACCCGGCCGCGCGCGCCCGGCGCGAGCCGGTGGACTACTCGGTAGATCGCCCACCCGCCGACACCGCCCACCACCCCCATGTTCAGGAAATTGGCGCCGAGGGCCGTCACGCCACCGTCGGCGAACATCAGGCACTGGACGAGGAGGACTGCCGCCATGACGATCACCGCCACGTCCGGACCGAGGAGCACCGCCACCAGCACCGCCCCCACCAGGTGCCCCGAGGTGCCGCCCATGACCGGAAAGTTGAGCACCTGCGCCACGAACACGAAGGCGGCAGCGAGCCCCAGCAACGGGACGCGCCGAGGCGGGAGCGCCGCGCGGGCCCGTCGCAGTGCCTGGCCGAGGGCAGCCGCGGCGAGGCCGCCGGTGACGAGCGCCGTCCGTGCGTCGAGGAACCCGTCAGGGACGTGCATGGCCGGCGACCACCTTCACGGCACACCCGCGGCGAGGGGGAGGCAATGCAGCGGCCCCGACGGGGGAATGCCCGGCCCTGGGTAGGGGCGGGGACACCGGTGCAGAGGCCGCTCGAGCATCTACGCGAGCTCGGTGCCTGTGGCACTCATGGCGAGACCGCCGTGCAACACGCCCTTGTGCTGGAGCAGGCGGTCGGCAACGGCGCGAATCCGGCCCGCCCGGCCGCGCAGGAGGATGACCTCGACGCAGTGATGGTGGTCCAGGTGGACGTGGGTGCTCGCCAGGATGGTCTCGTGGTGGTCGTGCTGGAGGGCGACGAGCTTATCCGCAAGGCCCCGCGTTTCGTGGTCGTACACCAGCGTGATGGCACCGACCGCCTCCTGGTCGAGCTCCCACGACCGCTCGACGAGCCGGGCGCGGATCATGTCGCGCAGGAACTCGGAGCGGTTGCCGTAGCCTGCCTCGCGTCGTAACCCCTCGAGCCGCTCGAGAAGCGGCCGTTCAAGGGAAAAGCTCAGTCGCTCGAGATCTCCCACGGAGCCCCTCCGTATTACCCGAGAGAAAAGTGTAATACTGCCGTGCCCTCGCGGCAACACCGCCACGACGCCAAGGTACCGGCTATTCGCTGCGCGAGGGAGATGGCGTGCGCCGTGCGTCACAAGGGACGGGGGGTCGTCACGACCCCCCGACAAGGTGGTTGCGGGGGCGGGATTTGAACCCGCGACCTTTGGGTTATGAGCCCAACGAGCTACCGGACTGCTCCACCCCGCGTTACTGGCCACCCGTACCGCTGGGCAGCGTGGCCATCATACCTGCCGCCGAGGTCGGGGTCAAGGCTCCGCGTTGCCTCGCCACGAATCGCTTCAACGGGAAGTCGTTGGCTCACGAGCGAAGCAACGCGACGGCGCCCCGTGCGCGGGGCGGTGAGACCCTTCGGCGCTCCGCGCCTCAGGGTAACAGGGGGTGGGTGGAGTTGTCATGCTGAGGCCGCGCAGCGGCCGAAGCATATCGTCGCGCACGAGGCTTTCGACGACCGCGCAGCGGCCGACGCATCTCGTCGCGTACGAGGATGGCGATTTGCAGGCGGCCGAATGGTCTCGTCGCGCACGAGGTTTTCGATGAACGCGCAGGCCGCGATCCCGTCGCGGTCGAGGCCGGCGCAGGTGTCCTGAGGCCGGGGCCGCAGCGGCAGGAGGGTCTGCCGATATCCGGACGCACGTTCCCATTGCTGTCCTCGGCTGCTACACTCGCGGCGTGGGCGTGCTCACCGCGATGATTCGCGTGTTACCTGCGTCGGAACTCGTCCCCTTTCTCGAGCGCTACCGTCACGACACCGGCGTGCCGGAAGTCATGGACGCCGGCGCCTTCATTCGCGAGATCCTGGAACGGGCCAACGAGTTCGTGCCGTCCGAGGCGGGCTCCGTTCTCCTCGACCACCCCTTCGAGCGCGCCATCGACGCCGGGGATAGCCCGCTCTACTTCATCGCCGCCTTCGGCCCCCGCGCCGACGAGCTGCTCGGCGCCAGCATCCCGTCGAGGGAGGGGATCGTCGGGCACGTCTACCGGAGCGGCACCTCGTACCTGATGGCGTCAGCCGCCAACGATCCCTTCTTCTGCCCGCGCTTCGACGAGACCCACGACTTTGTGACCCGCACCGTGCTTGCCGTTCCCATCCGCATCGGCACCGCCGTCTGCGGCGTCCTCGAACTCGTCAACCGCCGCGACGGTGCGCCGTTTTCTCCCCGCGATCTGGCGCTCATCGAGATCTTTGCCGCGTACACCTCGGTGTCCATCCAGAACCTCCTGGACGCCAAGCGGGCCGGCGAGGCGGCGCGCAGCGACGATCTCACCGGGCTCGCCAACGACCGCTACTTCCACCGCCGCCTCACCCACGATCTCGAGGCGGCGGACGCCACGGGCGGCCGCCTCGCCCTCCTCTTTCTCGACCTGGACAACTTCAAACGGATCAATGACACCCACGGCCATCTGGCGGGCTCCCAAGTGCTCAAGGAGGTGGGGTACCTCATGCGCCGGGTGATCCGCGTACCCGGCGTGACCCTGGCGCGCTACGGCGGCGACGAGTTCGTCGTCATCCTGCCCGATCACGATCTCGCGGCGGCCGTCAGGATCGCCGAGGAGTTCGCGGCCGCCATGCGCGGGCAAGTCTTCCTGCGCGGTCGATTTTCCTGGGCGCCCGGCCCGGTGGCCTTCCAGGGTCCGCTCACCTGCTCCATCGGGGTGGCCGTCTACCCCGACCACGTCCCGCGCTCCGGCTCCTCGGATCAACGCCGCAACCAGCTCCTGGGGGCGGCCGACCAGGCCATGTACGCCGCCAAGGCAGCGGGGAAGAACCGCGTGCTGGTGGCCAGGCCGGTTGCCCACGCGCCAGAGTGACACCCCTTCCGTGGCCTTGCCGACCGCCGTGACTGACACGACGAGGTGGAATCTGGCACGGCGATTGCTTGTTGGGCCACCAGAGGCGGCACGCGCCGCCGACTCTTCGGAGGGATCACGATGATGCAGCAGGGAAGGACACAACGCATGATCACCTTGGGTGCCGTGGCCGTCGGCGCCGCCGCACTGGGGATGGTGTTGGCCGGCGGGCTCGGCGTCACCCCGGCGGGAACGGCGAGCCGGTTGCAGCCCCCTGCCGAGGCACCCGTCGCGGCCGCGAGCTTCCCCGATTTTGCCGCTTTGGCCGAGCGGGTGGTGCCGTCGGTGATCTCCGTGACCACCACCGATCTCGTGAGCGAGCGAGAGCTGCGCCAGTTCCCCCGCAACATGGACCCCTTCGAGTTCTTCTTCGGTCCGCAGCCCTTCGGCCCCGACCCCCAGCGACCGCGCAAGCGGCAGGGAGCCGGCAGCGGCTTCTTCATCAGCGCTGACGGCCTCGCCCTCACCAACAACCACGTGGTCGAGGGCGCCGATACCATTCACGTGCAGCTTGCCGACAACACCAAGCGCAAGGCCAAGGTCGTCGGCCTCGACGCGGCCACCGACGTTGCCCTCATCAAGGTGGAGGGCGGGCCCTTCGTGCCCCTGCCGCTGGGCGACTCGGACGCCTTGCGGGTAGGCGAGTGGGTGATGGCCGTGGGCAACCCCCTGCGGATGGACCACACGGTCACCGTCGGGGTCGTCTCCGCCAAGGGGCGCGCCCTGGGGCTGCTCGAACGGAGCTTCGAGAACTACATCCAGACCGACGCCGCCATCAACGTGGGCAACTCCGGCGGGCCCCTCGTCAACCTCCGTGGCGAGGCCGTGGGGATCAACGCCGCCATCAACGCCGCGGGCCAGAACCTGGGCTTTGCCATCCCCATCAACACGGCCAAGGCGATCCTGCCGCAGCTCGAGAAGACCGGCAAGGTCGTGCGCGGCTATCTAGGGGTGTTCGTCAAGGACATCGAGGAGAAGGAGCAGGAAGCCTTCAAGCTGCCCAGCCGCGACGGGGCCCTCGTCCAGGACCTGGAGAAGGACGGCCCCGCCGACCGGGCCGGCATCAAGGCCGGCGACGTGATCGTCAGCGTCAACGGGACACCGGTCAAGCTCACCCGCGATCTCATCGACCGCGTCGCCTCCATGCCGCCCGGCGAAAAGGTGAAGCTCGAGGTGTGGCGCAACGGCAAACGGCAGACGTTCACCGCGGTCCTCAAGGAACGGCCCGCCAGCGCCGGCGAGGCGCAGGAGTCCGGCGGCGGCAGTGCCACGCCCGTGGGCAAGCTGGGCCTTAAGGTGGAGGCGCTCGATCGGCGCGTGCGGCGCCAGCTCGACGTCCCCGACGATGTGCAGGGGGTGGTGATCGCCGACGTCGAGGACCTTTCCGCCGCCGATGAGGCCGGCCTGCGCCCCGGGCTCGTCATCTCGAGCGTCAACGGGACCGAGATCGCTTCCCCCGCGGAGCTCGCCGACGCCCTTCGGAGCGTCGCGAGCGGTGCCATGGTCCGGCTGTACGTCTTCGACCCGCATATCGGGCGCTCGAGCTTCTACATCCTGCGCATGCCGTAAGGTGTGACCTACCCGTCCAGCTGCGCGGCCGCCCGGTGGCGGCCGCGCGGTGCGTCTGGGCTATCATGGCACGGGCCATGGGACAGCTCGGCAAGGTCCTCGTCATCGACGACCAGCAGACCACCCGGGAGGCGGTCGTCGAGGCGCTCGAGCCCCTGGGCTACACGGTGGTGGCGGCGGCCGACGGGGAAGAAGGGCTTCGCGAGGCGGTGGCGAGCGCTCCCGACGTCATCCTCCTCGACATCATGATGCCCGGCCTGGACGGCTTCGAGGTGTGCCAGCGGCTCAAGGAGGGCGCCGAGACGCGGCTCATCCCGGTGGTGTTCCTCACCGGCCTCGACACCCGGGAGGCTCGCCTGCGCGCCCTCGAGGTGGGTGCCACGGACTTTCTCGCCAAGCCCTTCGATCTCGTGGAGCTCGAGGTCCGCGTCCGCAACCTGGTGGCCTTCCGCCGCCTGATCCAGGATCTCGACAGCGCCGAGCAGATCCTCTTTGCCGTGGCGCGGGCCGTGGAGGCGCGGGACGAGGGGACCGGCGAGCACTGCGATCGCCTGTCGCGGCTGGTGGCCCGGCTCGGCAGCAAACTAGGCCTCGACGCGGAGGCTTTGGTGGCCCTGCGCCGGGCCGCCTACCTGCACGACATCGGCAAGATCGGCATCCCCGACGCCATCCTCAACAAGCGCGGCCCCCTCACGGCCGAGGAGTGGGAAGTGATGCGCTCCCACGTCGCCATCGGTGTGGGGATCTGCGCGCCGCTGCGCGCCTTGCGGCCGGTGATCCCCATCATTGCCTGCCACCACGAGCGGTGCGACGGCTCCGGCTATCCGGACGGCCTGGTGGGCGAGCAGATCCCGTACCTTGCACGGGTCTTTCAGGTGGTGGACGTTTACGACGCGTTGACCAGCGATCGGCCGTACCGGGCCGCCATGCCCCGCCAGGCGGCCCTGGCCACCCTCCGCGCCGAGGCGGCCCGCGGCTGGTGGGACGAGGAGATCGTGCGCGAGTTCGCCGCCATGCTCGAGGAGGACGAGGAAGACACGGCACCACCTTGCGGCGACACGCGCGTGTGGTAAGCTTGGTATCGACGCGGCCGCGTGTCATGCTCGCCGCGCACGCGCACAACGGTGCATCGGTGCCACGTCCGAGGTCGGACGACGTGCATGCGTTCACGACAAAGGGGTCCTGCCCATGATCGACGAGGAGCACCCGCCTTCTGCCGCCGAGGCAGAGGCACACGGACAATCGAGGAACGGTCGGCGCAGCCGACCTCGGCGGCGCCGGGGCAGGCGCAGCCAGCGCAGCGCTGACCAGGCCATCCCCGTGCGCGGCTATCTGCTCCGCCGCGACGACGGGAAGGCGGTGCTGCTCACCTCTGGCCGCGGCTTCCATCCGTCGCCGGGCGACCCCCTGGTCGATCCGGCGCTGGTCGCCACCTACAACCTGGAGAGCGGCCTCCTCCTCGAAGGCCAGGCCACCGTGGGTCCGGCCGGCAAGCGACCCGTGTTGTCGGGCCCGGTCACCATCGAGGGGATGCCGCCCGAGGAGTACCGGGCCCTGGCGACGCCGTTTGCGGAACTCGTCTCCATCGATCCCCTCGAACGCTTCCGCCTGGAAACGGAGCCTCACATCATCGAGCCGCGCGTGGTCGATCTCATCGCCCCCATCGGCAAGGGCCAGCGCTGCCTCATTGTGGCGCCGCCCAAGGCTGGCAAGACCATGCTGTTGCAACAGCTCGCCCACGCCATCGCGGTCAACCATCCGGAGGCCATGATCTTCGTGCTGCTCGTCGACGAGCGCCCGGAGGAGGTCACCGACTGGAAGCGGAGCGTCGTCCGTGGCGAGGTGTACGCCTCCTCGTCGGACGAATCGGCGGAAAGCCACATCGAGGTCTCCGAGATGCTGCTGGAGCGGGCGCGCCGACTCGTCGAGCTGGGCCGCGACGTGGTCATCTTCATGGACTCCTTGACCCGCATGTCGAGGGCCTACAACAACCAGCAAAAGGGGTCCGGCCGCATCCTGTCGGGGGGGATCGACGCCCGCACCATGGAAAAGCCGCGCCGCTTCTTCGGCTCGGCTCGCAACATCGAACACGGCGGCTCCCTCACCATCATCGCCACCTGCCTCGTCGACACGGGCTCCCGCATGGACGAGGTGATCTTCCAGGAGTTCAAGGGCACCGGCAACATGGAGATCACCCTCACCCGCGATCTCTTCGAACGGCGCATCTTCCCCTGCATGGCCATCGCCGAGTCGGGCACCCGCAAGGAGGAGAAGCTCTTTGCCCCCCACGAGATCGAGAAGGTGCACCTGCTCCGTCGCGCCCTCGCGCCCCTCTCCCCCGCCGAGGCCATGCAGGCCCTCACCGCCAAGCTCAAGCAGGTGCGGACCAACGCCGAGTTTCTCGCGAGCATCCGCGCCGGCAACGGCCGCTGACGCCCTTCGCCCCAGCGTCGCTTGCCTCGGACACCAGGCGTGCTTCGGCCCTTCGGCCGTACCTGGCCTTCCTCGAACACCATGGGATCGTTCGGCCGGCTGCACATCGCCATCCTCGTAGGCGACGGGATCGCGGCCTGTGTGTTCCTCGAAATCCTCGTAGGCGACGAGATCGCGGCCTGGGCGATGCTCGAAATCCTCGTACGCGACGGGATCCTTCGGCCGCCGCAGGCGGCCTCAGGATGACAAGAGGGGGCGGCCTCAGGTTGACAGGAGAAGCTTCCTGTCACCCTGAGCGACGCGAAGGGTCTCGACGTACGGGCAGCGCCGCCGCCCTGGTGAGGCACCTGGGTGCGCGGGCGGCGCACCAAAGAAGGAACCGGCCCACCAGACGGTGGGCCGGTCGTGGTGTGCGTTTCGTGGTGCGATCAGAACTCGACGCGGAACCCCAGCTCGTAGCGACGCGGCGTCTGCCAGGAATCCGCCTGGCCAAGATCGTACTCGTCGCAACCGCCTTCGCGATCGCAAATGCCGGTGACTTGCTCGCTGTTCAGCACGTTCTGCACGGCGAGGATGAGCTGCAGGTTGGCAGGACCAACCTGGAAGCCCTTGGAAACCTGCATGTCGAGCTGGTAGTTGCTGTTGGCGCGCCGGCTGCCGCGCGGCTCCAGGAACTCGGTGCCGTAGAGGGGCGAGGCGAGGTCGCGGTAGGGAGTCCAGGCAAAGGCCGAGGACCAGAAGGCATCGATGCCGACGATGAACTGGTAGGGCAGCATGACGTAGCCGTTCACCTTCACCCGATGGCGGCGGTCGTCGGACAGGTAGCCGTAGGTGTTGGTGAAGTGGTAGGGGTAGATGTCGAAGTCGACGCCGGCGTTCTGGGTGTACTCCACGTTGCCGCGCGACTTGGCGTAGGTGTACGAAGCCAGGATGTGCAGCCAGCTCTTGGCGCGGCTCTCGAACTTGAGGATGCCGGCCTTGTAGTCGCGCTTGAGGCCGGGGATGTTGGTCATGAGGTAGTAGTCGCAGTCGGCGTCCTCGTGGGGGTTGGGGACGTTGCCGTTGCAGGTGTCCTCGAAGATGTCCTTGGTTTCCTTGTCGACGTAGGTGACCTCGAAGGAGGTCCGGGTGAAGATCTCCTGCTCGAAGCCGACGATCAGCTCGTCCGCGTACGTCGCCCGGAGGTCGGGGTCGATCTGGTTGGGCTCGGAGCTGAACACGTTGCGGGGGTTGAGCCACCAGCCGGCGGGATCCCAGTTGTCGGGCCCTTGCCGCCAGCGGTAGCCGCGCGACTCGCGCGCCGCCACGTACGCCTTGCACGCGTCCATGTCGCCGAAGAAGGTGGAGCACGACAGCCAGGCGCTCGTGGGCAAGGTGGTGGTTCGCGCGAAGCTCGGCAAGGTCAAGGCGTTCGGGTGCATGAAGCGGCCCCACGAGACTTTCGCCACGCTCTTGGCGTTGCCGAGGATGTCCCAGGCGAAGCCGAGGCGCGGCTGGACCTTGTCCATGTTGCCCACTTCGCTGCCGTCGTTGGTGTTGTACTTGACCCCGTCCCAGCGAACGCCGACCTTCAAGGTCATGCTCGGCGTGAGCTTCCAGGCGTCCTGCAAGAAGGCCGTCTGGAGCTTGCCGGTGTAGGTCTGCGCCCCGCTGTCAGGGCTTTCCCACATGGCGAACGGGATCGGCGTCATGTCGGCAGGCGGATCGACGGCGATGTCCTCGTAGTAGAACCCGCCGCCGGTGGTGAAGTTGTGGGACCAGAAGGACATCTTGGAGTGCTCGACACCGCCCTTGAACTCGTGGGAGCCGGCGAGCTGGTCGACGAAGTAGGTCAACGTGCCCTTGTAGTCGTCGCGGTCGCGCTTGGAGTACTGAGCGTTCACGTAGTTGCCGCTCCACAGTCCCGTGTCGTCGTTGTAGTGGGCCACCGCGTCCAGGTTGCCGGTCTGGGGGTAGGAGTCGAGGTTCTGGCGGTTGATGCCGGCCTGCAGGTTGAGGAGCAGGGCCGGCGACAGCACGCCCGAGACCTCGGCCTGGTAGATCTTGCCGCCCTGGGTCTGGAAGCGGGTGGTTTCCGGGGTGCGGAACTGGGATGCGTTGGCGTTGTCGATGTCCGCCGGGTCGCCGGAGAGCTTGCCGATCAGCCGCCAGTTGGGGTTGGCCTGCCAGGTGACTTTGGCGATGTAGTTCTGCCCCTGGTACGACCGCGTGGTGGGGGAGAGGTACGGCGTCAGGTCCGAGGTGATGTCTTCGTAGGAGACGAAGAACCACACCCGGTCACGCATGATCGGCCCGCCGAGGGTGGCGGAGGGGTCGACGAACTTCACCTTCTGCTCGTCGGCATCGAAGTGGTCGCCGGAGGAGTAGAAGGAGTTGGTGCGGTAGCGGATGTCGAAGGTGCCGGAGAAGGTGTTGCCGCCCGACTTGGTGACCAGGTTGACGACGCCGCCGGTGGCGCGGCCGTACTCGGCCTCGAAGCCGCCGGTCTGGAACGAGATCTCCTGGATGGCGTCGAAGTTGAAGTTGGTGCCGAAGGTGGCGGTGACTGGGTCGGTGGTGTCAATGCCGTCGATGAAGTAGGCGTTCTCCCCCAGCGTCGAGCCAAAGACGTTCGGGTTCCCGCCGCCCACCACCCCTGCCGCCTGGCTCAGCACGTTCTGGTAGGAACGGTTGGCCGAGCCGATGGCCGCGTTCTTCAGGTACTCGGCGGTGAAGTTCTGGGCCGTCGAGATCTGGCTCGGGTCGACCACCGGGGTCTCGGCGACGACGGTGATCTCCTCACCGAACTTGGAGAGCGGCATCTGGATGCTGAGCTCGGTGGTGCGGTCGAGGCGCACCTGCACCTCGCTGCGCTCCTGGGTGATGAACCCCGCAAGCTCCGCCCGCACCGTGTACATCCCAGGTGCGATCGCCGGGAATGAGAACGATCCCCTGGCGTCCGTCACCGCGATACGGGCGCCGCCGATGAGGGCCGGCGACTCGATGGTGACGGTCACGCCCGGCAACGGCTGGTTCTGATCGTCCACCACCGTGCCGCTCAGGTTGCCGGTGGTGCCCGCCCAGGCGAGGCTGCCCACCAACAGGAACACACACGCTGCTGCTACTCTGATTCTTTTCCGCATCTCCTCTCCTTTCCCTTGGTTCCTCTTCACTGCGTTTCCGCCGGTCTCGCGGTGGCCAGCACCGTCACCGGCCGAGTGTCCCGCAACGCTTACGAAGATTTGCAACGCGAATGCCAAATCTCATCGACGTCTTCGCTCCCGGCTCGCGCCCTCGCATTCGGTGTTCCGTACGCCTATCCGGCGACGTGGACAGGCAACGGCCTCACCGGGTGCGCGTCAGGTCGACGCGGATGGTGACGGTGACGTCGGTCTTAACCTTGACACCACCCTTGGTGGCCGGTTTGAAGCGGTACTGCTTCACCGCCTCCGCGCACGCCTCGTCGACGCCCAGTCCTTGGGTGGGGAAGCCGCGCAGGACTTCCACCGCGTCGACGGTCCCCTTGGCGTTGACCGTCGCCTTGAGGATGACCACCCCCTGGCCCGCCCGTGCCGTCATGGCGGCACGGGGGAGCTCGGGCTTCTTCGTCACCAGCTCCTGCGGCGGGGTATCCACCTGGGCAAAGGGGACGTAATCCCCCTCGCGGATCTCGTCACCGACCACGGCGACGGGCGGCACGACCGGGGCCGGCGCCTCCGTCGGCAACGGCCGTGGTGCTTCCGTGGCCACGACACTCGGCACCGGGGTAGCCACCACTGGGGGTGCCGTCGGGGTGGCCACCACGGGAGCCGGGGCCACCGCGGCCACCGTCGGTCGGACCGCGGTCACTGCGGCCCGCGCGCTCTCCTCCCGCAGCCGCTGGAGTTCCGCCTCGCGTTGCCGCTGCTCGGCCTCGCGCCGTGCCAGTTCCTGCCGCAGCTCTTCCTGCCGCCGAGCCTCCTCGGGGGTGAGCTTCTTGGCGCCGCTGGCGGCAGCCTGCGCCTGTTGCGCCAGCTGGTTGCGCAACGCCTCGGTCTCCTGGCGCCACTTCGCCAGTTCCTCCTCCTTTTGCTTGAGCGCCTCGGCAACCTGGGCGCTCACCATTTCGGCGAGCATGCGCCGCTGCGCTGCCTCGTCCACCGTGGGCGGCGCCCCCCTGCCAACGAGCAAGTACGCCACCACGCCGAGGAGTACCACCACCCCGCCGAGGGCCACGTACAGCCCGGTCCGACTCGCGGGCGGCGGGGTCGCTGCCTCCTCCGCCCCGGCCGCCTTCGGCGGCTTGTAGTACGGCGTGACGTCGATGGTCTTCTCGCGCTGCAGCTCTTGATCTTCCTCCTCGATGTCCTGGCGGAACAACCGATCCATGAACAGCGCCAGGTTGAAGGTGGTGGGAGAGTACGCGCCTCCGTACAGGAGTTTCTCCAGCTCTCGCTTGAAATCGGCCGCCGAGGAGTAGCGTTCCTCGGGGCGCGCGGCCAGGGCCTTGCGGAGGATGACGGCGATGTCGTCGGGGATCGGCTCCTCGTCCAGGTGCATCCTGGGCGCAGCCAGTACGGCCGCCCGTGCCTGGGCATCGGCCGGGAGCGGCACACCAGCCAGGAGCTGGTAGAGGATGGCACCCAGCGAATACACGTCGCCACGACGGCTGCCGTGCGACGTGTTGAGGACCTCCGGGGCGAGGTAGGAGGCCGCCATCTCCTGCACGGCGACCCGATCGAGGTTGGCGAGCAGGCCGCGGCCCAGACCGAAGCCGGCCACCTGCGCCTCGCCATCGTTGCCGATCATCACCATGTGGGGAACGAGAAAGCCGTGGATCATCGGCTCTCCCCCCACCTCGACGGCGAGGGCGGCGGCGAGGGCGGCCGCGATCTTCTCGGTAATGAGGAGGGCGTTGTCGATGGCGACGGGGAACTGCTCCTTCTCGACCCTGGCAAAGAGCTGGTCGAGCGGCTGCGAGGGCACGTAGTCCCAGGCGATGTACGGGACCGTGTCCTCGCTGCCGAACACCGCACCCCGCACGACGTTGGTCGCCTTGAAGAGCTGGGCCACCTCGTTGAAGGTTGCTGCCTCGGCGGTCAGGGCGGTCCGATCGAGGCCCACGGCGTCGAAGCGCCGCAGCCAGACGATCCGCGTGAAGCCGCCGCGCTCCATCTCGCCGGCTCGCCACAGCGATCCCAGCCCGTCCTGGGCGCGTTGCTTGAGCAACAGAAAGTTGCCGAAGGTGTTGTACGACGTTGCCATGGCTGACCCTCCCCCTACCCCACCGGTGAAAACGCTAGCATTCCCGGCCATCCAGGTCAACGTCGCGCGCGGTCCTCCGCCGACGGGCTTCGAGCCACGCCTCGAGGATGATGCTGGCCGCCACGCCGTCCACCTGCCCTGGCCAGCGTCGCCGCGGCACTCCGGCTTCGGCGAGCCGCGCCTGCGCCTCGCTCGTCGTGCCGGTCTCGTCGACCAGGGCGACCACGAGCTCCGGGTACTGCCCCAGGGCCGCAGCCACCGCCGCCACCCGCTGCTCCCCGCGACTCGTCCCGCCGCGGGTGCGGGGCACTCCGAGGACCACGCCCCGGCACCCCCGGCCGGCGGCGAGGGCAGCCACGCGCCGGGCAAGATCGTCGGCGCCAGCGAAAGGCATGGTGGCGAGCGCGGTCACCACCGCCTCGTTCTCGTCGCAGATGGCCACCCCGACCCGCGAGGCACCGATATCGAGCCCCAGCCAGCGCACGGCAGGGGCAGGATACGCGAGGGCCGGCGGCGCGGCTACAATGGCCAGCCGGGAGGCACGGGTGGGAGCCTGGCGAAGGACGACAGGGTGCACGGGCGGGCGAGGGATTGTGTGAGACGACGGCGAGGCGTCTCGCGCGCCAGCCTCGGCGGCTGGGCGCTCGCATTTTGGCTCGTCGGCCCCTCGGTGCTCGCGGGTGATCCCGCCCTGGCCCAGCACGACGACCAGATCGTCAAGCTCGAGGCGCTCAACCAGCAATGGATCGAGGATCAGCTCTGGTGCGGCACCGGCGACGTCAGGATCGCGTTCCAGGACGTGAAGCTGCGCTGCGACGAGATGGAAGTGGACCTTGCGACGCTGCACCTGCGGGCCAGCGGCAACGTGGTTCTCGACCAGGGAGGGGTGCGGATCGCGTGCAGTCGGGTGGAGTTCGATCTGCGCGGCAAGGTCGGGACGTTCTACGATGTGGACGCCGCATTCCCCCCCAGCTACCGCTTCCGGGGGCGGGAGCTCGAGAAGCTGGACGAGACCCACTACCACTTCAAGGATGGTCTGTTCACCAGCTGCACCCTGAGCGAGGACGCCCCGCCCCCGTGGAGCATCGAGATCCGGGAAGCTCTCGTCGAGCTCGAGGGTTACGGCCACTTCAAGGGTGCGGCCATCAAGGTCCGCGGGGTGCCCGTCTTCTACACCCCCCGCCTGCTCTGGCCCGTCAAGCGGGAGCGGGCAGCAGGACTGTTGGTTCCCAACATCGGCTACAACGATCGCCGCGGCGCGTACTTCGGTAACGCGTTCTTCTGGCCGATCTCGCGTTCCCTGGACACCACCACCTACCTTGACCTGTACGGGAAAGGCTACGTGGGCGTCGGCCAGGAAGTCCGCTGGGCCCCCGCCGAAAACGCGCGTGGCGAGCTGCTCCTCTACGCGGTCCGCGATTCCGGCAACGACGAGTGGCAGTGGAAGGCGCTCGGCACGTACTCCCAGCTCTTCGCCGGCGGGTACTCCCTCAAGGCCGAGGTCAACGACGTGTCGGACCTCGATTTCTTCCAGCGCTTCGAGCGCACCTTCGACCAGAACGCCATGCGGACCCTGTTCTCGTTCCTCACCCTCACCCGGAGCTGGGGGCCGCAGACCTTCAACCTCCGCGCCGATCACCGGGAAACCTACTTCTCCTCCGCCGCCAACGCCACGGCGGTGGTCCTCGAACGGCGGCCGGAGCTCGAATACCGGCTGCGCTCCACCCGCATCGGCCATACTCCCCTGTACCTAAGCCTCGTGGGCGTGGTCGACCAGTTCGCCATCGACCGCTCGGCCACCCTTGCCGGCACCTACGCCCGCTTCGACCTCTTCCCCACCCTCTCCCTCCTCACGCCGGGGCTGCCGTGGCTCAACCTGACACCCACCCTGGGCGCTCGGGCGACCCACTACACGGCAAGCTACGGCGCCAACCGCACCGTCCTCGTCGACGAACCCATCACCCGCACCTACGGCACGGCGGGCCTCTCCATCGTCGGCCCCTCCGTCTCGCGGGTGTGGAGCGGCGACGGCTTCAAGGTCAAGCACCTCATCGAACCCCGGCTGGAGTACGCCTACGTGTCGGACCCGGGCGACGTGGCGACCATCCCCATCTTCGACGAAAAGGACTCGGTCCTCGTCACCAACCGGCTGCGGGCCTCCCTGGCCAACCGCCTGTTCGTGAAGCGGGGACAGCAGGGCAGTCGCGAGGTGGCGACGCTGGAGATCACGCAGGAGTACTCCTTTTCCGATCTGTTGACCTTTCCCCGCAGCGGCTACGAGGGGAGCCGCTACGGCCCGCTCGGCGTCTGGCTGCGCACCAGCCCCCTCCCGGGAACGACCCTGGACGCCCGTGCCGAGCTCGATGCCGTGACCCACAAGGTGCGCTCGACGGCCCTCTCCACCGGCGTGTTCACGCCGGCCGCCAGTCTCAACCTCACCTGGTACTCGAGCTACGACCCGGTTCGCGGCAGCGCGACCTCGTCCCAGTCGCGCCTCGCCGTGGGGCTCGGCCCCGGCTCGGCGCCCTGGCGGCTGGAGGCGAGCGGCGCGTACGACATCCACAGGGCCGAGCTGCTCGAGCACCGCTACGCCTTGCGCTGGCGCGGGAGCTGCTGGACCGCCTACCTCGAGTTTCGCGACTACCGCATCGAGCCGTACCGGACCCGGGACTACCGCCTGGCCATCGACCTGACGGGCCTCGGCACCTTCCTCGACGTCCACGGCCGGGTGGGTAGCGGCGGCTATTGACCCTCGTCCCGGCCAAAATGGCGCGCGCACAGCCGACGAGGCGCAGCGGCCGGCGCGCGGCGTGCGCTGCCGTGCGACGCACGGCAATGGTTGCGGGGGATCGGGGGGTGGTGTACCCTAGGCAGCCAGCCAGGTCGGGGCGTAGCTCAGCCTGGTAGAGCACACGGTTCGGGACCGTGTGGTCGGAGGTTCAAATCCTCTCGCCCCGACCATGCCTGTCCTTGCTTCCCCGATGGCACACCTTTCGCAAGCGACCCGCACGTGCGAGTGGTCCGCCCGAGTTGCGAGGAGGCAATGCGCCGCAGCGAGGTGCTCGACCGTGGCTGCCACCGGTGGGCACCTCACGAGTCGGGCACCCCGCCAGCACCACGAGCGGCAGCGCGGCAGGCTGCTGCAACTGGCGTCCTGGCGAAGCACGCGCTACCATGCGCGGCGGGCGAGCCATCACCGGCGCTGGCCGCTCGGGCAACGACGAGAGGAGCCCCTACTCCGCCACGAGATGGCGCCGGGGGTCGGGAGAGTTCACCATGAGACTTGGTAGAAGCGTGAGTATTCTCGTGTGGGCTGCATGGGTTTCGGGAGCCGGAGCAGCGCTGGCCCAGACGCCCGGCGGGGCGCCACCGCCCGCCGACGAGCTGATCCGCAAGGCGTGCGACGCCGCGGGCGGCATCGACAAGTTCCGCGCCCTCGGGATCGTGCAGCTCACCCTGAACCGCAACGAGATCGCCAACGACGGCACCGAGACGAAGTCGGAAACGAACTTCTATTTCCGTGCACCCGGGCCCATCCCGGCCCGCCTGGAGAACCTCGAGCAGCAACTCGTCGCCGGCGACGACGGCAGCGGCGGGTGGGCGGTGACCGGCAACGCCGTCGACAGCCGCGCCATGACCGTGTACATGGTGGAGCGGGTGATTCGCACCGACCTCTTCCCGCTTCTGATGCCCTTCTCCCTCACCTGGGACGGGGTCACGGTCCGCCAGGTGGTGGCCGACACGGTGGAGGGCACACCGGCCTGGCGCCTCGATCTCGCCCTGCCGACGAGTTTCTTCTTCACCCCGCAGATCTCGTCCAACTGGAAGATCTACGTGGATCGGAACAAGTTCACGGTGTTGCGAGCCGAGAGCGACCCGACCGACCTCGGCAAGGGCGTCAAGGCCGACGGCATGCTGATCACCTGGGCCAAGCCCGTCAAGCTCGGAGAGGTGTGGCTCTACTCGCAGATGGTCACCCTCGGCCGCAACATGAAAGGGGAGATCCAGCCCCACAGCCGCCGCGACACCATGACCTACAAGCTCTTGCCCGTCACGGAAGCGCCCAAGCTCTTCCCCAACCCCATCCCGCCCGACAAGCGGCCGAAACCGTACAAGTTCGATCCATCGGCGCGACCGGCACCGCCGCCGCCGGCATGATCGTCCGAGGGGGGCGAGCCGCCAGCGCCACCAGGAGGCACCCATGCACCGTCTACCAGTGATCGCCACCGTGGCAGCATGCACCGTCGTGTTCGGCAGTGTCGCGTGGGCGCAGACCCCGGGGCGCGGCGCCGAGGAGACGGTGGCCCGCCAGCTCGAGGAGCTACGGGCGGCCCAGGAGAGCCTCGAACACCGGCTCGACGAGCTCGCCAAGGCCATCGACGACGTGGCGTGGTACCACCGGGTCGGCGACGTGGCTGTCGTGGACAAGTGGCGGATCACCGGACCGCCGGACGCCAACCCGAAGAACCCCACCGGCCCCGGCGCCACCAACCCCATCAAGTTCTACACCTACACCTTCGTGCCCCGCAACCGACCGGCCACCGCCAAGCTCCCCCTGATCGTCCTCCCCCACGGTGGCGTCCACGCCGACTTCACCACCTACCACGCCCACCTCGTCCGCGAACTCATCGAGCAGGGGTACGTGATCGTCGCGCCCGACTACCGGGGCTCCACTGGCTACGGCGAGTCCTTCTACAAGCTCATCGACTACGGCGGCCGAGAGGTGGACGACGTCCACGCCGCCAAGGAGTGGGTCCTTGCAACCTTCGACTTCGTCGACCCCAAGCGGGTGGGTCTTGTGGGGTGGAGCCACGGTGGACTCATCGTCCTCATGGAGGCGTTCGCCCACCCCAAGGAGTACGCCTGCGTGTTTGCCGGCGTGCCCGTCTCCGACCTCATCATGCGGCTGGGGTATCACGACAAGGACTACCAGGACCTGTTCAGTGCCGACTATCACGTCGGCAAGACGGTGCGCCAGGACATCGAGGAGTACAAGCGCCGCTCCCCCGTCTGGCACGTCGACAAGCTGGCCGTGCCCCTCCTCATCCACACCACCACCAACGACGAGGACGTCAACGTGATCGAGGTGGAGCACCTGATCCGCGCCCTCAAGGCAGCCGGCAAGAAGTTCGAGTACGAGATCTTCGACAACGCCCCCGGCGGGCACAGCTTCGACCGCATGGACATCCCCACGGCCCGGGCCGCCCGCGCCAAGATCTGGGCGTTCTTGGCCCGCTACCTGGCCCCGCCCAACCCGCCACGATGAGGGGAGCGCACGAGGGGGTGACCACGCCCTGCGCGACTCGACATGCCCGCGCAGGGCTGCCGGGCGGTCGACGCCGTCCCACGGGCCGGCTGGTCCTCCTCGTCGGCACCGTGGTCGCGGCGGTGGGGGGGTGTCGGAGCGGACCGCCCACACTTGCGGTGGTGGCCAAGCGGCCGGTGACGGTGGCGGACGTGGAGGCGGTGGTGCGCCAGGAGACTGGCAAGGCACTGCGCGAGGTGGCGCCGGCACTCGTGGCGGCCATGTTCGAGAGCTTCCTCGAGGAGGAGGTTCTCCTCGCTGCCTCCGGCAACCCCGAGGACCGGCAGCTGCCCCTCCCGTCGCGCAGCATCCGTGCCCGTGCCCTGCTCGCCGAGCTGTGCCCTGCCCCACCCGAGCCCAGCGAGGCGGAGATTGCAGCCCGGCTTGCCCAGGAGGCCCCGAGCGGCGAGCGGGTGTTGCTGCGCCAGCTCATCCTCCCCGACCTCGCCACGGCCCGGGCGGCCCGCCAACGCCTGGAGGCGGGGGAAGATTTCGCCCTCCTCTCCAAGGAGCTTTCCCGGGCTCCCAACGCCGCCCAGGGGGGAGCCATCGGCTGGGTGGCCCGAGGCCAACTGGTGCCCGAGTTCGAGGCAGTGATCTTCGGGCTGCGCGAGGGGGGGGTCTCCCAGCCCGTGGCGAGCAACAGCGGCTGGCACGTGTTCCAGGTCACCTCGCGGCGGGGGCCCGGGAGTGGCGATGGCGCGGCGGCTCGCGCCCGCGTCCGCAGCGAACTGCTGGGCGTTGCCGCCGAGCGCACGCGGCGGGCCTGCCTGCGCCAGCTCGCCGCCAGGGTGGGCGTGGTCGTCACCTGCCAGCAGGCCCCCTTCCCCTGTCGCAACCCCTTTGCGGAGCAACCATGAAAGCCACCGTTGCCGTCCTCACGCTTCTTCTCGGTCTCGCGGCTGCCGCCGAGCGCCATCTCGTCGAGGGTATCGTCGTCCGGGTCAACGACCGGATCCTCACCACCCGCGACATGCGCCTGCGCATGGTGGAGCGTGCTGCCGAAACCGGCCAGCCAGTCCAGCCTGCCGAGTACGAGCGCTTCGTCGCCGAGACCACCGATGAGCTGTGCCTCCTCGAGCGAGCGGCGGAGCTCAAGATGGACGTGACCAAGGAAGAGGTGGACGAAGCCCTGGCGCAGCTCAGGGAGGACAACCGCCTCACCGACGACCAGGCGTTCCGCGCCATGCTCGAGGCCACCGGCATCACCGAGAAGCAGCTCCGCGACCGCCTGCGCGACACCATTCTGGTGCGCCGGGTCCTGGCGCGGGAGATCGGCAGCCTCCCCATCACCGAGGAGGAGCTGCGGCAACGCTACGAGCGGGAAAAGGATTCCTTCGCCATGCCGGCGCGTGTGCACCTCCAGCACATCGTCCTTCCCCTGGCGGCCGATCGCCGCGATCACGCGACCAAACGGGCACGCCTCGAAAGACTCGCCGCTGCGGTGCGCGCCGGCGCCGACTTCCTGATCCTCGTGGAGCGGGAGGTGGCGGGCGGCGAAGCGGTGGGCGGCGATCTCGGCGAGGTGGCGCTGCCCGACCTCCGGCCGGAGGTCCTCCAGGCGGTGGAAGGGCTCCAACCCGGCCAGCTGGCCGGTCCCTTCGAGAGCCCGGCCGGCCTGCACCTCGTCTACCTGGTCGCGCGCCTCGCCCCCGCCACCAAGCCCTTCGAACAGGTGGCCCGCGAGCTGCGCGAGCGGGAGCTCACCGAACGGCACTACCGGCGCCTGACCAGCATCGTGGCGGACCTCAAGACACGCTACGTCGTCGAGACCCACCCCGAGTACCTCACCCACCCGTAGCGCGCTCCCACGCGCCCTCCCCCTGGGCGGGTCCGCCGGGGCACGTCCCGTGGCCCACCGCACCGTGGCCACCCCTTGACATCGGCTGCGGACCGCCTCAATATGGCAGTGGAAAAAAGTGGATCGAAGTGGACCAACGTGGCCCACACATGGATCCTGAGGCCGTGGGGCGGGGGCGATGGAGATCTTCAGGGGGAGTTACCAGGCAACGGTGGATGAGAAGGGCCGTCTCAAGCTGCCCACGCGCCTCAAGACGCAGCTTGAGCAAGCCTTCGGCAGAGACGTCTTCATCACTTCCCTGGCCCCCCACGAGTTGCGGATCTACCCCCTGGCCGTGTGGGAGGAGATCGAGCGCCGCTTCCTCGCCCGTCCGTCCATGGACCCCCTCGTCACTCGCCTGCTGGAACACGCCAACTACGGCCAGGACGACGAGATCGACAGCCAGGGCCGAGTGCTGGTGCCGGCGCTCCTCCGCGACACCGTGGGCATGAACGGCGAGGTGGTGGTGTCGGGGCGCGGCCGCTTCCTGGCGGTTGTCTCGCGCGAGCGTGCCCAGGCGGAACTGGCCACTGCCTTCAGCGCGGAGGAGCTGGCGGCCCTCGCGGCGCTCGAGCAATGAGCCGGCAGGGATGGCACACCCGACCCGCCGGAGGCGCCGCCCACCCCGCACCCGTGCACCGGTGCTCACCGAGGCGGGGATGGAGCAGGAACGCGCGTTGCCCGCTGCCGGGCATCAGCCCGTCATGGTGGCCGAGGTGCTCGACGCCCTGGCGCCTTCCGCCTGTGGGCTCGTGGTCGACGCCACCGTCGGCCTGGGCGGCCACGCAGCGGCCATTCTGGCGCGCTTCGCCGCCAGCCGCCTGGTTGGCCTCGACGTGGACCCGGCAGCCGTGGAGATCGCCCGGAAGACCCTGGCCCCTTTTGGCGAGCGGGCGGTGGTCCTCGAGGCGTCTTACAGCGACCTCGCCTCGATCCTCGCGGGGCTGGGGATCCACGCCGTGGACGGCGTGCTGTTCGATCTGGGCGTGTCGTCGTTGCAGCTCGACACGCCCCAACGTGGCTTCTCGTTCCGCACCGAGGCCCCCTTGGACATGCGCTTCGCGCCCAGGGGCATGACGGCGGCGGAGTGGCTCGAGAACGCCAGCGAGGAGGAGCTCGTGCGGGTCTTGCGGGAGTTTGGCGAGGAACCGGCCGCCCGGCGCATCGCCCGGGCCATCGTCAACGCCCGCCGCCGCAGCCCCCTCCGCACCACCGTCGAACTGCGGGAACTGGTGCGGGCGGCGACCCGTCGCACGGGCGGCCGCATCGATCCGGCCACCCGCACCTTCCAGGCGCTGCGCATGGCGACCAACCGGGAGCTGGAGCGCTTCCCCGGCGCCCTCGCGCAGGCGACGAGCGTGCTCCGGCCCGCCGGCCGCCTGGCCGTCATCGCCTTTCACTCCATCGAGGACCGCCTGGTGAAGAGAACCATGCGCCGACTGGCCGGCCGCTGCGTGTGCCCCCCCGGCACCGAGATCTGCGCCTGCGCCCCGCAGCCGCTGTTGACCCTCGTCACCACCAGGCCCATTCGCCCCTCCCCCGCCGAGGTCGCCGCCAACCCCAGGGCTCGCTCGGCCCGCCTGCGCGTCGCCGAGAGGAGGCGCGGGTGAGGATCACCGGCTACCGACCGCTGAACTCCTGGCTGGAGCGGCAGCTCGACGAGCGCTGGATCCGCTGGCTCACCTGGTGCGCCGGCGCCGGGGTGCTGATCGCGGCGGCCCTGAGCTCCCTCGTCGCCCCCCACCAGGCCGTCATCCGCCTGCGGTACACCATCGCCCAGCTCAGCGCCGAGGTGGAGCGACTCGAGCGGGAACACCGCTCCCTCCTGCTCGAGCGAGAACGCCTGACCGCCGTGCCGCGCCTGGCCGAACAGGCCGCCGCCCTCGGCCTGGCACCGGTGCCACCGGAGCGAACCGCCTTCCTCACCGAGGACGGGCGCCTCCTGCTCGCGCCGCAGCCATCGACGCCTTCACCTTCGGGGGGATCCCCGTGACCCCTTCCCCCCTTCGCGTCCGCATGCTCCTCGGCGCCCTGGCGGTGTGGGGCCTCGTGGTCATCGTGCGCCTCGTGGAGGTGCAACTCCTCGAGCATGCCGAGTGGGAGGCCGAGGCGGCGCGCCAGCAGGAACAGACGGTCCGCGTGGCGGCGCCCCGTGGCGACATCATAAGCCGCGACGGTCGCCTCCTGGCCGGCTCGGTGGAGCGGGTCGCCGTCTACGCCAACCCGCGCAAGATCCCGCGCGAGCGGTGGGGCCGCGTGGCCGACCGGCTGGCGCCGCTCGTTGGCATGCCGGCGGCAGCCATCGAGCAGGAACTCGCGAGTCATGCTGGGTTCTTCTACCTGGCCAAGAACCTGGACCCGCAGATCGCCCCGGCGGTGGCCCGGCTCGATCAACGGGGGGTGGGGACGTTGCGCATGGAACGGCGCGAGTACCCCCACGGCCCGCTGGCCGGGCCGGTCATCGGCTTCGTCGACGCCCAGGGGGTGGGCCAGGCGGGGATCGAGGCCTTCTACGACCGCACCCTGGCCGGCGCCCCGGCGGTCTACCGGCTGTTGCGGGACGGCAAGCGTTTTCCGACGCCCCTCGACCTCACCCTGGAAAAGCCTGGCCGCGCCGGCCTGTCGCTGCGCCTCACCATCGACACCCGGGTCCAACAGATCCTGGAAGAGGAGCTGGAACGCACCCGCAGGGAGGCGGGTGGGCACGGCGCCGCCGGGGTGGTGATGCTGGCTCGCTCCGGCGAGCTGCTCGCCGTGGCGTCCCTCCCCTCCTACGACCCCTCGAGCCCGGGCGCGGCGGCGGCGCGCCGCTGGCGCAACCTCGCCGTGGAGGCGGTCTTCGAACCCGGCTCGGTGTTCAAGCCCTTCGTCGTGGCAGCCGCCATGGAAGGCGGCGTGCTCGAACCATGGGAGCGGGTGGACTGCTCCGGCGGCGGGGTGCAGGTGGCCGGCATCTTCATCCGCGACCATGCCCGCTACGGGGTCCTGCCCCTGCGCGACGTGCTGGCCAAGTCCTCCAACGCCGGCGCCATCCGCATCGCCCACCGGCTGCCCCCGGAACAGCTCGATGCGGCGCTGCGCCGCTTTGGCTTCGCCTCGCCGACCGGCGTGGAGCTCCCTGCCGAGGCCCGCGGACTCTTCCACCCGGTCACGCGCTGGACCGCCCTCTCCCGGGCCGGCCTGGCCATCGGTCAGGAGATCAGCGTCACCCCCATGCAGGTGGCTCGCGCCTACGCCGCCATTGCCAACGGCGGCCTGCTGGTCACGCCGACCCTCGCCCTCGAGACGCTGGACCGCACCGGCAAGGTGGTCTCGCCGACCCGCGCCGTGTCCGGCGAGCGCGTCCTCCACCCGCCCGTCGCAGCGGCCCTCGTCGACATGCTGACCGCCGTGGTGGAGGAGGGCACCGGCCGCGCGGCGGCGGTGCCTGGCCTGCTGGTCGCCGGCAAGACCGGCACGGCCCAGAAGGCGGTGCAGGGCAGCTATGCGGCCGGCCGGCACGTGGCGTGGTTCGCCGGTTTCTTGCCGTGTCCCGCCGCCCAGGTGGTCATCGTCGTCTGCATCGACGACCCTCAGACCCGCTTCTGGGCGGCCGACGTGGCTGCCCCGGTGTTCGGACGGGTGGCGGCCCGGCTCGTACCGCTCCTCGGCCTCCGCCCGCCCGTGGGAGCGCGAGCATGAGGCTCGGCGAGCTGGCCAGCGCCTGCGGGGCGACCCTCCGGGGCGAGCCCACCCTCGAGGTCAGGGGGATCCACCACGCCTCGAACCGGGTCGAGGAAGGCGCGGTGTTCGCGGCCCTGCCCGGCACCCGACACCACGGGATCGAGTTCGTCGCCGAGGCCCGGGCCCGGGGGGCGGTGGCGGTGCTGTCGGACCGCGATCCGGGGCCGGGGATCCCATGGCTCGCCGCTCCGGCACCCCGCCGTGCCACCGCCCTGGCCGCGTGGATCTTGGCCGGCAATCCGCAGCAACACCTGCGCCTGGTCGGGGTGACGGGCACCAACGGCAAGAGCACCGTGGTCGACCTCGTCGGCCGCATGGCCCGCGCCGCGGGGGTCCGGGTCGGGGTCTTCGGGACGCTCGCCTACGCCCTGCCCCACCGCAGCGCGCCTGCTCCCCGCACCACGCCGGAAGCCACGGACCTGGCACCGCTGCTGGCGGAACTCGTGGCGGCGGGCGGCTCCCTGGCGGCCATGGAGGTGTCCTCCCACGCCCTCGAGCTCGAGCGCGTGGCCGGCCTCGAGTTCGACGTGGCGGTGTTCACCAACCTCACCCGCGACCACCTGGACTTCCACGGCGATCTCGAGCGCTACTTCGCCGCCAAGAAGCGTCTGAGCCACGCCCTGCGCCGCACCCCGCCGGGGCGGCGCGTCATTGGCGCGGACGATCCCACCATGGCCCGCCTCCTCGCCGAGCCGCACCCGGGCGACCTGACCTTCGGCCTCGGTGCCGCGTGCGACGTACGCGCCGGTGATCTCTCCTTGTCGGTGCACGGCTCCCGGTTCCAGCTCCACACGCCCCTCGGCGCCACGGCGGTGCGCACCCCCCTGGTGGGCCGGCACAACGTCCGCAACGCCCTGGCGGCGGCGGCGGCGGCCGTGGCCCTGGGCCTAGACCTTGGGTGCATCGCGGCCGCCCTGGCGGAGGCGTCCCCCCTCCCGGGCCGCCTGGAACCGGTCCCAGGGGTCGCCAGCTTCCCGGTGTTCGTCGACTACGCCCACACCCCCGACGCCCTCGAACAGGTGCTCACCGCCCTCCGAGAGATCGGCGCGGCGCGCCTCATCGTGGTGTTTGGCTGCGGCGGCGATCGCGACAGGGGCAAGCGCGCCCCCATGGGGGAGGTGGTGGGCCGCCTCGCCGACGTGCCCATCGTCACCTCGGACAACCCGCGCAGCGAGGACCCCGGCGCCATCATCGAGGCGGTCCTCGCCGGCGTGCGGGCGAGCGGCAACTGCCGGGCGCTGGCCATCGAGGACCGGCGAGAGGCCATCGCCGCTGCCCTGGCCATTGCCGATGCCGACAGCGTCGTGCTCGTCGCCGGCAAGGGCCACGAGACGGAACAGATCTTTGCGCATCGCACCATCCCCTTCGACGATCGCCTGGTGATCGCCGAGATGGCGCGACGGGGGCGCCCATGATGCAGGGGCGGCTCGACGAGATCGCCGCCGCGCTCGGCGCTGCCCTGCTGGGGCGGGGGGACGGTTCGGTGCGCGGGGTCGCCATCGACTCCCGGGAGGTCCAGCCCGGCCACCTCTTCGTGGCCTTGCCCGGGGAGCGAACCGACGGCCATGCCTTCGTCGCCGACGCGGCCCGGCGCGGCGCGGCCGCAGCCCTCGTCGCCCGCCCCCTGCCCGAGGTGGCCGTGCCGCAACTGGTCGTCGCCGACACCCTGGCGGCCCTGCAGCGCCTCGCCGAGCGGGAACGCGACCGCCGGGCCTTCCGGCTGGTGGCCGTCACCGGCTCCGTCGGCAAGACCTCCACCAAGACCCTCCTCGCCGCCCTCCTCGCCACCACCTTCCCCACCGGCGCCACTGACAAGAGCCGCAACTCCCAGGCGGGGTTCCCCGCCGAGCTGTGCAACCAGCGCGACGGCATCGCGTGGATGGTGGCCGAGCTCGGCATGAACCACGCCGGCGAGCTCGACCGCCTCGGTCGCATCGCCCGGCCGGACGCCCTCCTCTACACCACCGTGGCGCCGGTCCACCTGGAGTTCTTCCCCGACCTCGACGCCATTGCCGAGGCCAAGGCCGAACTTATTCCCCACCTCGATCCTTCCGGGCTTCTCGTCGTCAACGACGCCGACCCGCGGGTAGCTGGCTTCGCCCGCCGCTTCGCCGGCCGGTCCATCGGCTACGGGGTGCCGGAGACGAGTGCTGTGTGGCTTGCGGCGTTCGCCAGCCGTGGCCTCGAGGGTTCGACCTTTACCCTGCGCGGCCGAGACCTGCACCTCCCCGTCACCTTGCCCCTCGCCGGCCGCCACAACGCCGACAACTTCGTGGCCGCTGCCACCACTGCCCTCGCCCTCGGCGTCCCCCCCGACGCCATCCGGGCACGAGCGCGCACCCTCGAGCCACCGCCCCGGCGCGGCGTGGTCCGCCGTTTGTCGTCCGGGATCACAGTGGTGGACGATTCCTACAACGCCTCGCCGGCCGCGGTCCGGTGCGTGCTGGAACTCCTCGCCGAGACCCCCGGGCGGCACGTGGCGGTGCTGGGCGAGATGCTCGAACTCGGCCCTGCCGCCCCCGCCCTCCACGCCGAAGTGGGCGCGGTGGCCGGCCGCGTGGCGGCGCTGGTGGTGGCGGTGGGTGGCACCAACGCCGCGGCTCTGGCCACCGCTGCCGCGCCGGCCACGACCCTTCTCGTCCCCGACGCCGCGGCGGCCATCGAGCTCGTCCCTCCGCTGCTGCAAGCTGGTGACGTGGTGCTGGTCAAGGGTTCCCGGGGCGTGGGGTTGGACCGCCTGGTGGATGCCCTGGTGGAGGTGGGCTGATGCTCTACTGGCTCCTCTTCGAGCTGCGCACCTTGTGGAGCCCCCTCAACGTGTTCCGATACATCACCTTCCGGGCCACCCTCGCGATCCTCACGGCGGTCGTCATCGGCCTGATGGCGGGACCGCCGCTCATTCGCCTGTTGCGGGCACGGCAGATCGGCCAGGCGATCCGCGAGGAGGGGCCTACCTCGCACCGCGCCAAGGCCGGGACCCCGACCATGGGGGGCCTTCTCATCCTGGTGGCGGTGGTGGTGCCGGTGCTCCTGTGGGGGGACCTTACGGAACCCTGGGTGTGGGTCGCCACCCTCACCACCCTGCTGTTCGGTGCCATTGGCTGGCTCGACGACGTGTTGAAGGTCCGCCGGGGCACCAACCTCGGGTTGCGCGCGCGGGAGAAGTTCGCCCTCCAGGTGGTGGTGGCGACGCTGGCCGCCATCGCCATCCGCGCCGTGGCCGGGCACGCGCCCCACGCCGGCGCCCTCACCGTGCCGTTCTTCAAAGGGGTGATCCTCGATCTCGGGTGGTTCTACATCCCCTTTGCCGCCTTCGTGCTGGTCTCCACCTCCAACGGCGTCAACCTCACCGACGGCCTGGACGGTTTGGCCATCGGCTCGGTCCTCATTGCCGCGGGGACCTACAGCATCTTCTGCTACCTGGCCGGCCACGCCGGCATTGCCCGCTACCTGCAGATCCCGGCGGTGACGGGAGCCGGCGAGGTGTCGGTGTTCTGCGCCGCCCTGGTCGGCGCTGGCCTCGCCTTCCTCTGGTTCAACTGTCACCCCGCCCAGGTCTTCATGGGCGACGTGGGCTCCCTCGCCCTCGGCGCTGCCATCGGGTGCGCGGCCCTGATCTCCAAGCAAGAGCTGCTGCTGGTCGTGGTGGGCGGCCTGTTCGTCGCCGAGCTCCTGTCGGTGATTCTCCAGGTGGCCTCGTTCCAGCTCCGCGGCCGGCGCATCTTTCGCATGTCGCCGCTGCATCACCACTTCGAGCTGTCGGGATGGGCCGAAACCCAGGTCGTGGTGCGTTTCTGGATCGTGGCGGCCATGTTCGCCCTCATGGCCCTCGCTACGCTGAAGGTGCGATGAGCGAGGAGACCTCTCCCCTGGCGCTGGTCGTCGGCCTCGGCGCCTCGGGGTCGGCCGCCGCCGCCCTGCTGGCGAGGCAAGGCTTCCGCGTCCGGGTCAACGACCAGGCCAAGGCCGACGCCCTGGGCGACCGGCTCGCCTCTCTCCCAGCCGGCAGCGAAACGTTCCTCGGCAGCCACGAGCTGGAGGCCCTGGCGGGTGTCTCGGTGGTGGTGGTCTCGCCGGGGGTCCCGCCCGACCTGCCGCTCCTGCGCGAGGCGCGCCGCCGCGGTCTCGAGGTCATGGCCGAGGTGGAACTCGCGTACCGTGCCCTGGCCGACGTTCCCCTCCTCGCCGTCACCGGCTCCAACGGCAAGACCACCGTCACCTCCCTCCTCGGCGCCATCTGCCAGCGCGCCGGCCTGCGCGTCGGGGTGGGGGGCAACATCGGCGAGCCGGCCACCGCGCTGGCCCTCGCCGGGGTGTGGGACGTCCTCGTCTGGGAGCTGTCCTCGTTCCAGCTGGAGGGGTGCACGACGCTGCGCCCCCGCGTGGGCATCCTCCTCAACCTGTCGGCCGATCATCTCGACCGCCACCCGAGCATGGCGGCGTACCTTGCCGCCAAGGAACGCCTCTTTGCCCGCCAAGAAGCCGGCGATCTCGCGGTCCTCAACGCCGACGATCCGGCGGTGGCTTCCCTCCGCACCCCGGGGGAACACGCCTTCTTCTCCCTCCGCGGCGGCGCCGACGCCGTGCTCGATGGCAACGTCCTCACCGTCGACGGGGCGCCGCTCCTCCCCCGGACGGCCCTCCGGCTCCTCGGCGACCACAACGTGGCCAACGCGCTGGCGGCGGCCCTCGCGGCGGTGCGCTTCGGCATCGACCGCGACACCGTGGCGGCAGCGCTGGCCGACTTCGCTCCCCTGCCGCACCGCCACCAGCTCGTGGCCGAGGCGCGGGGGGTCCGCTTCGTCGACGACTCCAAGGGCACCAACGTCGGCGCCACGGCAGCCGGGCTCGCCGGCTACCGCCCGGGCTCGGTCCACCTCATCCTCGGCGGTCTCGCCAAGGGGCAAGACTTCCGGGAGCTGCGCCCGGCGGTGGCGGGGCGCGTGGCCCGCGCCTACCTCATCGGCGAGGCTGCCGACGCCCTGGCCGAGGCCTTGGCGGGCGTCGTGGCCGTGGAGCACTGCGGGACGCTGGAGCGGGCGGTGGCCTCGGCGGCCGCTCGCGCCGTGGCGGGCGATGTGGTGCTCCTGTCGCCGGCCTGCGCCTCCTTCGACCAGTTCCGCGACTATCGCCACCGCGGCGACGAGTTCGCTCGGCTGGCCCGCGGCGTTGCGGGGGGTGCCTGATGCCCATGCGACGGCAGCTCGACCGATGGCTTCTGGCCGCCACCATCGTCACCGCGTCCTTCGGGGTGGTGATGGTGGGCTCGGCGTCCGCGCCCCTGGCCCGCGAGTACTACCGGATTCACGAGTCCGACTTCGCCTTCCGCCAAGCGGTGGCGGTGGTCCTGGGCGGGCTGGGGCTGCTCGCCGCCACCTTCGCCCCCCTCGAGCGCGTGCTGGACCGGCGGGTGGCGCTGCCGCTGCTCGGCGTGGTGTGGCTGGCCCTCGTCGCCGCCCTCTTCCAACCCCCCATTGCCGGCACCCACCGCTGGCTCGTGCTCCCCATCGGCACCATCCAGCCCTCCGCCCTCGCCAAGGTGGCCCTGCCCCTCGCCCTCGCCGCCTGGCTCGGCGCCCCGTCCACCCTCGAGGTGCGCCCGCGACGACTGTGGGGGGGAGCGCTGGTGCTGTCCTTCGTCACGGTGCTGTTGGTGCTCGTGGCGCCGGACCTGGGCTCGGCGGTGCTCCTCCTCGGCGGCGCGGCGGCGGTGCTGTTCACCGCGGGCATGCCTTGGCGCCAGCTGGCGGCGGTGGGCGGCCTGGCGGCGGTTCTGGTGGTCGTGGCCATTGCCCTCAAACCGTACCGCGTAGAGCGCGTGCGCGCCTACTTCGGGTCCCCCTCCTACCAGGTGCAGCAATCGCTCATCGCCCTGGGGGGAGGCGGTGTCCTCGGCCGCGGCCCCGGCCAGAGCGTCCAGAAGCTCTTCTACCTCCCCCAGCCCCACTCGGATTTCATCTTTGCCATCGTCGGCGAGGAACTGGGCCTGGTCGGCGCCGTGACGGTGCTGGGCCTCATCGGGATCATTGCCGGACGCGGCTTCCGCGCCGCCGCCGGGGCCGCCGCACCCTCCCACGCCTTCCTCGCCCTGGGGCTCGCCACCACGCTGGCAGTCCAGGCGCTCCTCAACGCCTCGGTGTGTCTCAACCTCCTGCCGGCCAAGGGGTTGCCGCTGCCGCTCGTGTCCGCCGGCGGGTCCGACGTGCTCATGACCATGGTCGGCGTGGGGCTGCTCCTCAACGTCGCCAAGGAGGGGTCGTGATCTCGGTGGTGATTGCCGGCGGTGGTACCGGTGGCCACCTCTTCCCGGGGCTGGCGGTGGCCGGCGAGCTCGTCCAGCGCGGGGTACGGGTGAGCTGGATCGGCGCCCGGCGGGGCATCGAGGCCCACCGTGTGCCGGCGGCCGGCATCCCCCTCCGCCTCCTGCCGGTGTCCGGCGCCGTGGGCCGGCCACGGCGGGCCGCCGCCCTGGCTGCCGCCTCGCTGCTGCCGGCGACGGCTGCTGCAGCCAGGCACCTGCTGCGCAGCGAGGCCGCGGCGGTGCTGTCGGTGGGGGGGTACGCGGCCCTGCCCGGGGCGCTGGCGGCGGGGATGCTGGGGGTTCCCCTCCTCATCCAGGAGCAAAACGCCCGGCCCGGACTGACCCACCGCCTCCTCGCCCCGTGGGCCGACGCCATCGCCTGCGGCTTCCCCTCCGCCGTGGCCGCCTGGCCCTCGCTGCCGGCGCGCTGGACCGGCAATCCGGTGCGGCCGGAGTTCTTCGCCGTGCCAAAGGCGGCGCCCTCCGGCCAGCTGCTGGTCCTGGGTGGCAGCCAGGGCTCGGCGTTCCTGAACCGCCTGCTGCCCCAGTCCCTGGCCGCGCTGCCGCCCGGGCAGCGGCCGCCGGTCCTCCACCAGTGCGGCCCGCGCTGGGTGGAGGAGACCCGGGCGCGGTACGACGAGGCGGGGGTGCGCGCCGAGGTGGTCGGCTTTCTCGACCAGCCAGCGGAGGCCCTCGCGAACTCGGCTCTGGTCGTCGCGCGGGCCGGCGCTCTCACCGTCTGCGAGCTTGCAGCCGCGCGGCGGTTCGCCCTGCTCATCCCCTTCGCCGCCGCCGCCCACGCGCACCAGCTTCGCAACGCCCTTGCCCTGCGCGACGCGGGGGGGGCCGAGGTCCTCGAGGAGGCGGACGCCACCCCGACCACCACCGCCGCCACCCTGGCCCGTCTGCTCGCCACCCCCCAGGCCCTGGTCGAGGGGGGCGATCGTGGGGCGGTCCTGGCGCCCCGCGACGCCGCGGCCCGCATTGCCGAGGCGGTGATGGCCGTTGCCGGCGGGCGCGGGGCTGCGCCCGACCACCACGGGACGGGGGAGGCCCCATGAACTTCGGCCACGTGCGCCACCTCCACTTCGTCGGTATCGGCGGTGCGGGGATGTGTGGTCTCGCCGAGCTGCTCCACGGCGAGGGGCTCACGGTGAGCGGCTGTGACCTGGCCGAGAGCGAGACGATCCAGCGGTTGCGCGCCCTCGGCATTGCTGTGACGGTGGGCCACGACAGCGACCACGTGCGCGGCACCGACGTCCTGATCTACTCCTCCGCCGTGCCCCCCTCCAACCCCGAGGTGCTCGCCGCCCAGGCCCAGGGCGTGCCGGTGATCCGCCGCGCCGAGATGCTGGGCGAGGTATCCCGCATCAAGTGGTCGGTGGCGGTGGCCGGCACCCATGGCAAGACCACCACCACCTCTCTCACCGGCGCGGTCCTCACCAGAGCCGGGCTCGACCCGACGGTGATCGTGGGTGGGCGCGTCCACGCCCTCGGCGCCCACGCCCGGCTCGGCCGCTCCGAGTACCTGGTCTGCGAGGCGGACGAGTACGACCGGTCTTTCCTCGCCCTCCACCCGGCCCTGGCCGTGATCACCACCGTGGAGGCCGAACACCTGGACTGCTACGGCACGGTCGAGGCCCTGGAGGATGCCTTCGTGACCTTTGCCAACCGGGTGCCCTTCTTCGGCGCCGTCGTGGCCTGCCTCGACGACCCCGGGGTGCGGCGGCTCGTGCCCCGCGTCTCCCGGCGGGTCCTCACCTACGGGTGCTCCCCCCAGGCCCACGTCCACGCCCGGGTCCCCGCCTTCTCCCCCGCCGGTGCGGTGGCCCGCGTGGCCATCGGCGGGCAGGAGGCAGGCGAGCTGGTCGTGCCGCTGCCCGGCCGCCACGCCCTCCTCAACGCCCTGGCCGCCGTTGCCGTGGCCGACGAACTCGCCATCCCCTATGCGACGAGCGCGGCCGCCATTGCTGGCTTCAGCGGCGTGGCCCGCCGCTTCGAACACAAGGGGGAGCGGGATGGCGTCGTGCTGGTGGACGACTACGCGCACCACCCCACGGAGGTGGCCGCGACCCTGCAGGCCGCGCGGCAGGTGTACCCCGAAGCCCGCCTGGTGGCCGTCTTCCAGCCGCACCTCTACACGCGCACCGAACGCTTTGCCGGCGCCTTCGGCGAGGCGCTCCTCGGTGCCGACGTCGTCCTCCTCGTGCCCATCTACCCGGCGCGAGAACAACCCATTCCCGGTGTGACCCACGAGCTCGTCGCGCTGGCGGCGCGCCGTCTCGGCCACCGCCAGGTGCGTACCGCGGGCTCCTTCGAGGACGCCCTCGCCCAGCTGCCCGGCCTCCTCCGGCCGGGGGACGTCCTGCTCACCCTCGGGGCGGGCAACGTGGTCCGCCTGGGCGAGCGGTGGCTCGCCGGGGAGGTCGGGTGATACGGCTGCGCCGATCGCTGCGCCCGGTGGCCCGACGCGCCGTGCTGCTCGTCGGCCTCCTCGCCCTCACCGCCACCCTCGCCGGCGCCCTCCACGTGCGCCAGGTCAAGGTGCGCGGGTGCTGCCGGTTCGCTCCCGCCGAGGTGGAGACGGTGCTCCGCACGGCCCTCGGCACCCCGACCATCGCTGCCCGCCCCGAGGAGTTGCGCGGTGCCGTCCGTGCGCTGCCGTGGGTCGAGGACGCCCACGTGACCGTTTCCCTGGACGGGGTGGTGACCTGCACCGTGACCGAGCGAACCCCGGTGGCCGTGGCCGAGGACCACGGCGAGCGGCGGCTGGTGGACGGCGAGGGGCGGTTCCTCGGCCCGGCCACCGACCCGACTCCCCCCTTGCTCCTGGTCGGCTTCGCCCCCTTTGCCGAGGAACGGCAGGCCCTGCTGCGGGCCGTCCCGGCCTTCGAGGCCGCCTGGGGGGAGAAACTGGAGAAGGCAGTGCGCCTCGGGCCTTCCGACGTCGCGCTCTCCTTTGCCGGCGCCCCCTGTCCGGTGCTCGCCGACCCGGCCGCGCCGGAGCGAGTGGCGGCGGCACGACAGGTGCTCCTGGCATGGACCGCCGGCGCGGGTGCCCCGCCCCGCCGCCTGGATGCCCGCATTCCCTCCCGGGTGGCGGTGCTCCCCGCCCCCCAACCCAGTGCGGACGGTGCCCCGTGACCCCACCCTCCCTTTACGGCGCGCTGGACGTGGGTAACCACCGGGTACTGGCGCTCATCGCCGAGGTCAACGAGCGCGCCGAACTGCTCATCCGCGGCGTCGGCGTCGCCCCCTCGGCGGGGATGCGCAACGGTCAGGTGGTGCAGTTGAAACCCGTGGTCGCCGCCATTCGCACCGCGGTGGAGGAGGCGGAGCTGATGGCCAAGACCCCCATCGAGAGCGTCTGGGCCGCGACCGCCGGCACCTTCGTGAGCGGCCGGCTGACCCGGGCGACCGTTCCCCTCGGACCGCGCGAGCGGGAAGTGACCGCCCGAGATCTGGAGCAGCTTCACCAGGCGGTGCAGCGGCAGCCGTTGCCGCCGGCGCACATGGTGCTCAACGTGATGACCCACGCCTACGGCCTCGACGACCAGGAAGGGTTGCTCGACCCCCTCGAGATGGTGGGCCGCCAGCTCTCCATGGACGCCTACGTGCTGGCCTGCCAGGAGAGCCCGGTCCGCACCCTGGAGAAGGCCATCAACCAGGCGGGGCTCAAGGTCGAGGAGTTCCTCTTCACGCCGGTCGCCGCCGCCCTCGCCACCCTCACCGCCGACGAGCGGCGGCTGGGTTCCCTGGTGATCGACATCGGCTTCGGCAACACCAGCTACGCGGCCTTCGCCGGCGACCGGCTGGTGGCGGCCGGTTGCTTCCCCATCGGCGGCAACAAGGTCAACGACGACCTCGTGCACCGCTTCCACACCACGGCAGCGGGCGCGGAAAAGGCCAAGCGACAGGCCGGCACCATGCTCTTGGGCGAGATCGACGCCGAGGAGACCGTGCAGTTGCCGACCATCGACGGGCGGGGCCACCACATCGCCTCGCGGCTGGACATGAACAAGATCATCCGGCTGCGGATGCTGGAGACCTTCGAGCTTGTGGCCGCCGACCTGTTGCGCCAGTCCAGCGAGGACTCGACGGCCACCGGCGTGGTCCTGGTGGGCGGCGGCAGCCATCTGGAGGGCATCGCCGCCCTGGCCGAGGAGGTCTTCGTCAAGCGGTGTCGGCTGGGCGAGATGGAAGGCGTGGCGGACACGACGCAGCTGCTGGCCAATTCGGAACTGCCGTCGCGCTCGTCGGCGGCCGCGGTGGGGCTGCTCGCCTACGCCTCGCGCGCCCGGCTGCCCGCCATGCCGACGGTCCACGTCCGCGCCGGCCGGGCCAGCATGCTTTCGAGAATGGTTCGCAAGTTACTTGCGAAGAAAGGGGTGGACAGATGATTACGTTCGACGACGGCAACCAGGCGAACCCCAGCATCGTCCTCGACGAGGAGACCTCGCCCGCCGTCATCAAGGTGGTGGGGATCGGCGGCGGTGGCTGCAACGCCTTGAACCGCATGATCGAGGCGGGCGTCAAGGGGGTCGAGTTCATCGCCATCAACACCGACGCCCAGGCGCTGCGCGCCTCGAAGGCCGGCTTGCGCCTGCAGCTGCTCACGCCCAACGGCCACGGCAAGGCCCTGGGCGCCGGCTGCAACCCCGACGCCGCCCACAAGGCCGCCCTCGACCGCACCGACGAGCTCATCGAATGTCTCGAGGGCGCCGACATGGTCTTCATTGCCGCGGGGATGGGCGGCGGGACCGGCACTGGCGCCTCGCCGGTGATCGCCAGTCTGGCCCGGGACGCCGGCGCCCTGACCGTGGCGGTGGTGACCAAGCCCTTCGCCTTCGAGGGCCCCCGCAAGGCGCGCATCGCCGAGAAGGGGATCGAGGAGCTGCGGCAAGCCGTGGACACCCTCATCACGGTGCCCAACTCCCGTCTCTTGCAGATGGTCTCGCCGTCCATGTCCATGCGCGATGCGTTCCTCCTCGCCGACGAGGCCCTCCGGCAAGGGGTGCAGGGGATCTCCGACATCATCAACGAGACGGGGATCATCAACCGGGACTTTGCCGACATCGAAACGGTGATGCGCGGCGGCGGGATGGCGCTCATGGGGATCGGCGTGGGCACCGGCGAGCACCGGGCCATCGAGGCGGCCCAGCAGGCCTTCGCCTCGCCCCTCCTCGAGGAGACCTCCCTCGAGGGAGCCCAGCGGGTGCTGGTCAATTTCTGCGGCGGGCCGGACACCACCATCGCCGAGATCAACGACGCCGCCGAGTACATCGCCAAGCGGTGCGCCCAGGACTGCCTGTTCCTCTTCGGGTACGGCCAGCGCGACGACCTCGCCGGCAAGATCCAGGTCACCGTCGTGGCCACCGGCTTCGGCGAGTCGGCCGCGGAGCTTCCCGCCCCCCACCAGGCGTCACGCCCCACCCCCAGGGAGGAGCAGCGGCCGGCGGCCCCCACCGCGCAAAGCCCGTTCCTGGCCGGTTCCCTGCCGCCCGACTACGGCATCAACGTGGGGAACTTCTCCGAGTTCGACATCCCCACCTACCTGCGGCGCCAGATGGACTAGGCCGCCGCCCCTCGCGGCGGCGCCCACGACCCAGGCGCCCCGGACGCCGGTCCCACCCCCCGGCCTCCGGGGCGTCCCTCCTTCGACCCCACGCACCAACCGAAGGGGAAGGAGTACACTTCCCGGCAGGAGGGAGAGGTACGTGGTCGCTGCCATCCTTTTCCCGGCGATCTTGCTCTTGGCTTTCGGCTACGTGGCGTACGGGCAATTCCTCGCGCGTCGCCTGGGCGTCGACGCCCACCGACCAACTCCGGCCCACACCGAGCCCGACCGGCGCGACTACGTGCCGGCCCGCGCTCCCGTGCTCTTCGGCCATCACTTCAGCTCCATTGCCGGTGCCGGCCCCATCGTCGGCCCGGTGATCGCGGCGGCGGCCTTCGGCTGGTTGCCGGCCGTCCTGTGGATCGTCGGCGGGGCCATCTTCGTGGGTGGCGTCCAGGACTTTTCGTCGCTCATGGCCTCGATCCGCCACCACGCCCGCTCGGTGGCCGACATCGCCCGTCAGCACATCTCGCCCCTCGCCCACCGCCTATTCTTGCTGTTCGTCTGGTTTGCCCTCGTCTACGTCATCGTGGTCTTCGTCGACCTCACCTCGGCCACCTTCGTGGCCGACCCCGGGGTGGCCTCCTCGTCCCTCATGTACATTGGCCTCGCGGTGGCCTTCGGGGTGCTCGTCTACCGCCGCGGCGCCCGCCTCGGACCCGCCACCGCCATCTTCGTGCCCCTGGTCTTCGCCGGCATCTGGCTCGGCCAGCAGTGGCCCACCGCCCTGCCCCTTGCCGACCCCAAGCTGGGGTGGGACGCGACGCTCCTCGCCTACTGCCTCCTCGCCTCGGTGCTGCCCGTCTGGTCGCTCCTCCAGCCGCGCGACTACCTCTCCTCGTTCCTCCTCTTCGGCACCCTCGTCGGCGCCGTGGTCGGCGTGGCGGCCGGGGGAGGTCACGTGCCCACCGGGGTTGCGCCCCTGCCCGCCCTTGCCACCTTCAAGGACAGCTCCCTGGGGCTCCTCTTCCCGGCCATGTTCATCACCATCGCCTGCGGCGCCTGCTCCGGCTTCCACGCCATCGTGGCCTCGGGCACCACGGCCAAGCAGTTGAGCTCCGAGAGCCACGCCCGGCCGGTGGCCTACGGCGGCATGTTGCTCGAGGGGGTGCTGGCTTTGGTGGCGGTCGGGACGGTGGTGCTCCTCGGCGCTCAGGCGGCGCGCGGCCAGGCCCCCACCTTCGTGTTCGCCCAGGGCATCGGCCACATCTTCAGCGCCATCGGGGTCCCCGCCGCCCTCGGCGCCCACTTCGGTGCCCTGGCCATCTCCACCTTCCTGCTTACCACCCTCGACACCTGCACCCGCCTGGCCCGGTACGTGCTCGAAGAGCTGTTCGGCCTGCGGCACTCCGGCCTGGCCACCACCATCCTCACCACCCTGGCCACCCTGGTACTGCCCGCCGTCCTCACCCGGATGACCCTCCACCTGCCGGACGGCACAGCGGCGCCGGCGTGGCGAGTGGTCTGGCCCATCTTCGGGGCGACGAACCAGCTGCTGGGCGCTCTGGCCATGCTCGTGGTCGCCGTGTGGCTGCGCAACGAGGGCCGCCGCCACGCCTTCGTGGCCGTGCCCATGCTCTTCATGTTCGCCGTGACCATGGTGGCCCTGGCCCAGCTGGTGGTGCGCTACGGGGCGCTCACCCTCATCGGCGGCATCGCCACGGTGCTCTTCGTCCTCGCCCTGGTCCTCGCCCTCGAGGCAGGGCGACGGGTGCTCTCGGCGCGGCCGCTCCCGGCCATCGCCGAAGGCGCCTGAACGGCCCGGCCGTGGTGGCAGCCCCATCAGGACATGGGGCTCATGGTCACTTCTTGCGGAACAGCGCCTCGAAGGCGGCGCGCGGGTCCTTGGAGGCCGCGGGCTCGGCGGCGAACTCCTGGATGGTGTTGGGGGCGAAGGAGCTGCACTCGTTGCGCTTGGTCTTGCTGACCACGCGCTGGAGCACCGGCTTGCGGCACTCGTTGGGACGCGAGGTATCGAAGTGGGCGCAGTTGGAGCAGGTGTGCAAGTCGTTACCGCACCGAAAGCAGGTAGAGTCCACGGCCACTCCGGCCACGCTGTGCTTCTCGCCACACACGCGGCAGCGGAACACGGTACTCGTCGGCGCCCCGAGCCCGCGCCCGCGCGGACCTCGCTCTGCGGGGTGCGGTCTTTGACCTTGCGGCCGCGGCCGCGACTCGCTTCGCTGCTCGCTTTCCATGTACCCGCGCTGTCTGTACTTTCGCTCCGACATGCTCACCTCGCCCCGGTGCGACGCCCGAGCTCGGGCGCCGCTACACCCCGAGGTCCTCGATCACGCCCAGGAGGCGTTCCAGGCGGGTACGGACCTCGCTGCGTTCCCCCTCGAGGGCGGCCACGCGTTGCTGGAGCTGCGCCACCTGGGCGCTGCCCGAGGCCTGGCGCAGGCGCTCGTTCTCCTGCTCCAGCGCCGCAACCCGTTCCTTGAGCTGCCGGTACGCCTCGATGAGACGCCCGACTCGGTTTTCCAAGGCGTTGAAAGCGTCCATCCTCACCTCACGTGAAGCTCACCTTGAGCCTCCCGGCGAGCGCCTCCATCAACGCGAAGTGCGCCGCGTTGACCTCCTCCTGCGTCAAGGAACGCTCGCCGTGCCGGTAGGTGAGCCGCAGGGTCGTCTTCACTTCCCCGGGTCCCACGCCCTCTCCGCGGTAGCGTACCACCGGTGCTACCTCGACCAGCCACGGTGGCGCCGAGGCCCGGACCGCCGCCTGCAACGCCTCGAAGCTCAGGGCGAGGGGGTGCCGCACCGTCAGATCCGCCACCACCGCCGGGAAGCGGGGCAACGGCTGGAACACCGGCACGGTCGCCCCCGTCACCGCCGACAGGTCGAGCTCGGCGGCAAAGAGCGGCTGTGGCGCATCGAACAGCGCCGCCACCTCCTCCGCCAGCCGTCCGGCCACCGCCACGGGGGTGCCGGTCCGCTCGACGACGGCGCCCGCGCCGGCGGCAAAGAGAGGCAGGGTGGCAGGTCGCCACGCCACCTCGCCCACCGAAAGCACCTGCAGCACACCTTCGACGAGCCCCTTGAGATCGAAGAAGTCCACCTCTCGGCCCTCGTCCCAGCCGCCGGTGCTGCCGGCCAGGACCAGGGCGAGGCGTTCCTCCTCGCGGGGCTTCCCGTCCACGGTAAAGAAGACCCGCCCCACCTCGCCGAGGCGCACGCGCCCGGCACCGCGGCGCAGGTTGGCGGCGGCGGCATCGGCCAGACCTGCGAGGATCGACCGCCGCAACCACCCCTGGCGCAGCGACAGCGGGTTTTCGATGGTCACCGGCGCCCCGCGGTCGGCGAGGGGAGAGGCGGCGGTTGCCGCGTCCCACTCGGCGGGGACGAAGGCGTAGGTGATGGCCTCGGCGGCACCGACGGCAACGAGCGCGGTGCGGGCCCGATCGGTCAGCGGCCAGGAACCCAGCCGCTCGCCCGGCGCCCCCGGTGCCGGCGGCAGGACCGGCGGGACGGCGTCGTAGCCAAAGTGGCGCAACACTTCCTCGTAGAGATCCTCAGGCAGCTCCAGGTCCCAGCGGAACGAGGGGATCCGGCAGGTCACCGCATTACCCTCTCGAACCGGTTCGAGCCCCAGCTCGGCGAGCACGCGCACGGCGAACTCGGCCGGGATCTCGCACCCCACGAAGGCCGAGAGCTGCGTCAGGGACATGGTGATGGTGTGCGGCGCAGGCAGCTCCGGCGCCGAATCGGCGACTCCGGCTGCCACCTCCCCCCCCGCCACCTCGACGATGAGCGCCGCCGCCAGGTCCACGGCGGTACGGGCCATGGCGCGGTCGGCACCCCGTTCGAAGCGGTGCGAGGCTTCCGTCTTCAGACCGAGCCGGCGCACCGTCCGCCGGATGGCCAGGGGGGCGAAGGTGGCCGACTCGAGGAGCACGTCTCTGGTGCTGGGCGCAATCTCGGTGGCCGCCCCCCCCATCACGCCGGCGAGGGCCACCGCCCGGGCGGCGTCGCAGATCAGCACATCTTCCGGGTGGAGCACGCGCTCGATGCCGTCCAGGGTGGTGAGCCGCTCGCCCGCCCGGGCCCGTCGGACCCGGATCTCGGGCCCGGCCAGGCGGGCGAGGTCGAAGGCGTGGAGGGGCTGGCCCACGTCCAGGAGCACGTAGTTGGTGGCGTCCACCACGTTGTTCACCGAGCGGATGCCGCACCGCTCGAGGCGCTGGGCCAGCCACGCCGGCGAGGGTCCGACGGTGACGCCGCGCACCACGCGCGCGCAGTAGCGGGGGCAGGCCACGGGGTCCTCCACCGCCACCCGCACCAGGCTCGTCACCGGTACCTCGCCCTCGACGAGGCGCACGGCCAGAGGGCGCAAGGTGCCGCAACCGGCGGCGGCTGCCTCGCGGGCGAGACCGCGATGGTTCATGGCGTCGGGGCGGTTGGTGGTGACCTCCACATTCCAGACCTCGTCGTCACCCACCGTCTCGCGCACTTCGACGTTGAACCCCACGGCCGTGAGGCGGGCCGCCAGGCGATCCGCCTCGCCGGGATCGTCGAGGTGATCGCCAAGCCAGGCGAGGGAAAACTTCATCGCCACACCCCCTCGAACTGCCGCAGCAGCCGCTCGTCACCGGAAAACAGCAGCCGCAGATCCGGCAAGCCGTACTTCAACAGGGCCACCCGGTCGAGGCCGCAGCCAAAGGCGAACCCCGTGTAGCGGGAGGTGTCGACGCCGCAGGCGGCGAACACCCGCGGGTCCACCATGCCCGCGCCGAGGATCTCGATCCATCCCGACCCGGAACAGAGGGGGCACCCCGAGCCGAGGCACAGGATGCAGGTGATGTCCACCTCGGCCGAGGGCTCGGTGAAGGGGAAGAAGCCGGGCCGCAGGCGAACTTCCAGGCGCGGGTCGAAGAGCACCCGGAGGAACGCCTCAAGGGTGGCCTTCAGGTGGGCAAAGGTGATCCCCTCCTCCACCACCAGCCCTTCCACCTGGTGGAACATGGGCGAGTGGCGGAGGTCGGAGTCGCGCCGGTACACCCGGCCGGGGATGATGACGCGGATGGGCGGCTGCTGCCGCTCCATGGTGCGGATCTGCACCGGCGAGGTGTGGGTGCGCAGCAGCAGGCGGCCGGGCAGGTAGAAGGTGTCCTGGTCGTCGCGGGCCGGGTGGTCGGGGGGGATGTTGAGGGCCTCGAAGTTGTGCCAGTCGTCCTCGATCTCGGGACCGTCGGCCACCGAGTACCCCATGCGCAGGAAGATCTCCTCCACCTCCCGCCGCACCAGGGTCACGGGGTGGAGGCTACCGGTCGGCGGGCGACGACCCGGCAGGGTGACGTCCACCGCCTCGGCGGCGGTGCGCCGTTGGAGGGTCGCCTGGGCCTCTTCCAGTCGCTCCTCGACGAGCCGTTTCAACTCGTTGAGGGCCTTGCCGAAGGCGGGTTTCTCCTCCTTGGGAAGCGACCGGAGCGTCTCCTCCAGCTGGCGGAGCAGCCCCGAGCGGCGGCCGGCAAAGCGCACCCTGACCGCCTCGACGGCCGCCGGGTCCCCCGCCGCAGCGGCGAGGGCGGCGAGGAACTCCTCGCGGACGCGGGCCAGGTCGGTGGTGGCCATTACCCCGAGATCTTCGACGCGAGCCCCTTCTTGGCCAGGGTAGCGAGATCGGCGAACCCCTGGGGGTCGCGCACCGCCATGTCGGCGAGGATCTTGCGGTCGAGGGCCGAGCCCGCCGCCTTGAGCCCGGCGATGAGCTGCGAGTAGGACAGCTCGTGGAGCCGAGCTGCCGCGTTGATCCGGACGATCCACAGCGAGCGCATCACCCGCTTGCGCTGGCGCCGGTCGCGGTAGGCGTAGGCCAGGGACCGCTCGACCTGCAGCTTGGCGATCCGGTAGGCGTTGTGCTTGGTGCCGTAGTACCCCTTGGCGAGGGCAAGGATCTTCTTGCGACGCTGGACGCGGTTGTGTCCCCGCTTGACGCGCATGGCGCACCTCCTACTTGGCGTACGGGAGCATGCGCTCCACGCTCTTCCTGTCGACGCTCGACACCGGTGCCTCGTCGCGCAGGTGCCGCTTCCGCTTCGCCGACTTCTTGGTCAGGATGTGACTGTGAAAGGCGTGGCGCCGCATGAACTTGCCCGACGCCGTCTTCTTGAACCGCTTTGCCGCCGCCCGCAACGTCTTGATCTTGGGCATAGGGGCCTCCTTACACGCAGAGCATCGCCGCCCGGCACTGCCGGGGGCAGATTGCAGGGAAAACAACGGCCGGAAGCATCAGCGGGCCTCCGGCCAGGGATCGAGGGAACGGCTCGCCACCCGCGTGGCGAGGGTGGTGGCGATGGTCTCCAAGGACATGGCGCCGAGATCGCCGCGGTGCCGGACCCGCAGGCTGGCGGTCCCTTCGGCCGCCTCCCGCGCCCCGACGACCAGCAGCACCGGTACCTTCTCCAGCTCCCCATCGCGGATCTTGGCGCCGAGCTTCTCGTTCCGCTCGTCGACCGCCACCCGCAGCCCGGCGGCCGCGAGACGCTCCTGGACTGCGCGCGCCGCCTCGAGGAAGCGGTCGGAGACGGGCAGCACCCGCACCTGCTCGGGGGCGAGCCAGAGGGGCAGATCACCGGCGAAGTGCTCGAGCATGACGCCGAAGAACCGTTCGATGGAACCGAGGATCGCGCGATGGATCATCACCGGCCGCTTTTCGGTGCCGTCCTCGGCGGTGTAGGTGAGCTCGAACCGGTTGGGCAGGTTGAAGTCGAGCTGGATGGTGCCGAGCTGCCACTCCCGGCCGATGGCGTCGTGGACCACGAAATCGATCTTGGGCCCGTAGAACGCACCCTCGCCAGGGTTGACGGTGTAGGCGACACCGCGCGCTTCGAGGCAGCCTTTGAGCTGCGCCTCGGCCGTCTCCCACAACGCCGCCTCGCCAATGGCCTTGGCCGGCTTGGTGGACAGGTAGATGCGCGGCGCGTCGAAGGCGAAGGTGGCGTAGACGCGGAAGATGAACTCGAACAGCCGCGCCACCTCGGCGCCGATCTGCTCCGGCGTGCAGTAGATGTGGGCATCGTCCTGGGAGAAGGTCCGCACCCGCGTCAGCCCTTGCACCACCCCCGACCGTTCGAAGCGGTGCAACCTGCCGAAATCGGCGAGACGCAGCGGCAGGTCCCGGTAGGAGCGGTGGCGGGTGGCGTAGATCAGGCAGTGGGAGGGGCAGTTCATGGGCTTCATGGAAAACTCGCGCCCCTCCACGTCGGAGAAGAACATGTTCTCCCGGTACGCCTCCAGGTGGCCCGAGCGCCGCCACAGCTCCACGTCGAAGAGTTGCGGGGTGATCACCTCTTGGTAGCCGTACTCCCGGTACAGTTCGCGCATGAAGTCCACCAGGAGGTTGTAGACGATGGCCCCACGCGGGTGGAAGAAGGCCGAGGCCGGCGCCAGGGGCGAGAAGGAGAAGAGGTCCAGCTCCTTGCCCAGGCGGCGGTGATCGCGGCGGCGCGCCTCCTCCAGGCGTGCAAAGTACGCGTCGAGTTCCTCCTGCTTCGCAAAGGCGGTGCCGTAGATGCGCTGCAGCATCTCGTTGCGCTCGTCGCCCTTGAAGTACGCGCCGGAGGTTTCGAGGAGCTTGAAGGCACCGATCTGGTCCGTGCGCTGCACGTGGGGACCGCGGCACAGGTCCACGAAGTCGCCGTGCCTGAAGACGGTGATCTCCTCCCCTTCGGGAATGTCGGCCAGGCGAAGCAGCTTGAGCTCTTCACCGCGAGCCCGGAAGATCTCCTGCGCCTCCTCCCGCGACACCACCTGGCGGTGGAACGGCTCGCCGGCGGCAACGATGCGGGCCATCTCCGCCTCGATCCGCTCCAGGTCCTCGGGCGTGAAGCCGCGGGGAAAGCGGAAGTCGTACTGGAACTTCTCCTCGTGGTCCTGGCGACCGGCATCGATGATGGTGCCGGGAAAGAGGCGTTCCACGGCGTCGGCCAGGACATGCTCGGCGGAGTGGCGGATCACCGCCCCCGCTTCGGGGTCGGCGGCGGTGAGGATGCGGAACCTGCCGGAGTGGGTGAGGGGGGCGCGCAGGTCGACGATGGCGCCGTCCAGCTCGCCAGCCACCGCCGCTGCTGCCAGACGCTCCCCCAGCGTTCGCGCCACGTCCAGGGGAGTCACCCCCCTGGCAACGGCGCGCTCGCTGCCGTCGGGCAACGTCAGGATGAGCTCTTCCTCCATCGCGGTTCCCCTCCGCCGTCCCGCCCGCGCTCGGACAGGACGAAAAAAGCCGTCCCGCAGCGACGAAGGGACGGCCCGGGCACGGCATGGTGGTGGGCGCGTGCGGGCTCGAACCGCAGGCCTCATCCGTGTGAGGGATGCGCTCTACCAACTGAGCTACGCGCCCGTTCGGGGTGCGGCGACCCATGGTGGGCGCGTGCGGACTCGAACCGCAGACCTCTACCGTGTCAAGGTAGCGCTCTAACCAAACTGAGCTACGCGCCCTCGCCGCGGGCTACCGGCGGGTGGCCGCAGCGACGGCCCTTGCGACCCGCCCTCGTCCCTGTCTCGCTGCCAAAGAACACGCCTCGGCCTGCCCGAGGAACGGCAAGTCTAGTCCCTCCTCGTGCAAGCGTCAAGCCGACGGTCGCCACGCGCTGGGGGCCTGCGCGCCGGGTGCCCTCGCACCTGCCTGTCGGCACGCCTTCGCCCCCCTCGATACGGCGTTCGAAGGTGGTGCACGGCACGAGCACGGGGCGGAGGCGGGGCCGCCAGGCCCGGCGAGAGGCGACACACCGGCATGGCAGCGTCCCCTCGAGGGTGCGCCGGTCGATCCCGGCCCAGCCGCCCGTGGCCGTGGAATGGCCCCGCCGCCCCACGTCGTTTTCTTTTGCGTATGGACCACGAACCTCTCCGCTCGAAGATCCTTCGCGCCACATCGGCGCGGCGGCGCACCACAAGCGGCCTCGCCGCCGTTCTCGCCACCCTTGCCGTCGCCGCCACCGGCCACGCCGGCACCTCGCTGCGCTTCTTCGGCAACGGCACCGGCGACATCGACCGGGTGAAGATCCGTATCGACGACCCCGCCAACTCCTTGCCTGGACCGCCGGCCGATGTGGGCGCCACCGACTTCACCATCGAGTTCTGGCTCAAGGGGGGTGCCGCCGACAACACGGCGGGGGCCGTTACCTGCGGCGCCAACGTCAACTGGATCTACGGCAACATCGTCCTCGACCGCGACCGCTACAACCAGGACCGCAAGTTCGGCCTCTCCCTGGCCAACGGACGGGTCGTCTTCGGCGTCTCCGGCGACGGCACCGGCGACCTCACCATCTGCGGCACCTCGTCGGTCCTGGACAACGCCTGGCACCACGTTGCCGTGCAGCGTCGCCGCAGCGACGGCTACCTGTGGCTGTTCGTGGACGGGGTGCTGGAGGCCGAGGGCGACGGACCCGACGGCGACGTGTCCTACCCCGACGACGGGGTGCCCGGCAACTACTGCGGCGGCCCGTGCACGGCAAGCGACCCGTTCCTGGTGCTTGGCGCCGAGAAGCACGACGCCGGAACCGCCTACCCCTCCTTCAACGGGTACCTGGACGAGCTGCGCCTCTCCACGGTGCTGCGCTACACCACCAGCTTCACCCGCCCCTCGCAACCGTTCCTCACCGATGCCAACACCGCGGCCCTCTACCACTTCGACGAGGGCAGCGGCACGACGGTGCACGACAGCTCCGGCGCACCAGGGGGCCCGAGCCACGGCGAGGTGCGCGTAGGCGGCTCGCCGGCGGGCCCGCAGTGGGCCTCCGACGAGCCGCCCTTCGGAGGCTACCTCACCCTCTCCCTCGTCCCGGTGGCGAGCGGTCTGCCGCGCATCACCTCGGTGAGCTCGGACGGGCCCGGCAGGCTCTTCGTGACCCTCCAGTCGGGACCGATCCGCATCGTCGACAACGGCGTGCTGCTCACCGCCCCGTTCCTCGACCTGTCATCCCTCGTCTCTTGCTGCGGCGAGCGGGGGCTCTTCTCCCTTGCCTTCGACCCGGACTACGCCAACAGCGGCGTCTTCTACGTCCACTACACGGACAGCGGCGGCACCTCCACGGTGGCGCGCTACCTGCGTTCGGCCAACCCCGACCTGGCCGACCCCACCTCGGGCACGACCATCCTCACCGTCCCCCAGCCGTACACCAACCACAACGGCGGACCGCTCGCCTTCGGTCGCGACGGCTACCTGTACGTGGGGCTCGGCGACGGGGGTTCGGGGGGCGACCCGGACAACCGCGCCCAGAACCTGGGGGACCTTCTGGGCAAGCTCCTCCGCCTCGACGTGTCGGGGGGCTCCGTCGCGATCCCGCCTTCCAACCCCTTCGTGGGCACGCCCGGCGCCCGCGGCGAGATCTGGGCCCTCGGCCTGCGTAACCCTTGGAAGATGGCGTTCGACCGACGTACCGGCGACCTGTTCATCGCCGACGTCGGCCAGGGCGTGTGGGAGGAGATCGACCTGCAGCCAGCCGCGAGCAGCGGCGGCGAAAACTACGGCTGGCGCCTGAAGGAAGGCGCCCACTGCTACAACCCGGCGAGCGGCTGCGACGGAGGCGGCCTCACCGACCCCATCCTCGAGTACCCCCACACGGACGGCAACTGCTCCGTCACCGGCGGCTACCGCTACCGCGGTCGCCTGGCGCCGCGCCTCGACGGGATGTACCTGTTCGCCGATTACTGCTCGGGCCGCATCTGGGGCGCGTCGCAGCGCGGCAACGGCACCTGGCGGGTGGTGGAGCTTCTCGACACGGCGTTCAACATCGCCACCTTCGGCGAGGACGCGGAGGGCGAACTGTACGTGGCCAGTTACTCCTCGACCGGCGGCACCCTCTACCGCATCGAGGCGACGCCCGTCGCCGACTGTCTCGCCACCGACGTGCCCTCCCTCACCGCCCCCGCCTCGGGAACCCTCGGGGTTCCCTACACCGTGTCCTGGTCGGTCGAAGGTCCCGCCACCACCTTCGAGCTCCAGGAGAGCACGAGCCCCACCTTTGCCGCGCCCACCACCACCCTGGTCGTCGGCACCAGCGCCCTGCGCCTGCGCACCGGCACGGAGACCACCACCGTCTACACCCGGGTGCGGCCGGTGGACAGTTGCGGCACCGCAAGCTACGCCGGGGCGTGGAGCCCCGCGGCCGCCACCGTTCTCGCGGTCGCTCCGGCCTGCACCGTCGAGCTCTCCGGGCAGACCTTCGACACGGCCACCACCGTGACCTCCTGCGGCACCCTGGCCGTCGGCCCCGATGTCCTCGTCACGGCGACGGGCGTGGTCTTCCGCGCCGCCTCCCGCCTCTCCCTGCGCAACGGCGTGCGGGTCGGGGCCGGCGCCGGCCTCACCCTGGGTGTCGACCCGACCCTCGCCGACCCGTAAGGGCCGACGGCACCCGCCGCCGTCGCCACCGCCGATTTTTCCCACCACGCTCGGCGCCGAGGCGAGGCGCGACGCCCGGCAAGGGGCGACCGCGTGGCGTTCTGCCTTGACACGAGGGTGAGCCCGACCCGACACTAGGCGGGAGGCTACGCCGCGACGCCTGGGGGGTCCTGGTCGGCGACGGCGCCGAGTCGCCGTGCGGGCGGGTGCCAGCGTACGCTGTTTGCACCGCTCGTGCCGTGTGCGTGCTCTTGGAGACATCTCGCGCGGTGGCGAGGCGTGGAGAAGGAGGTGTTCCGTGGAGCCCCAGCCGAACCCAACGCAGCCAGTGCCGCTCCCCAAGGCTTCCACCCACATTCCGGGCCTCGACGCCGTCCTCGCGGGCGGGCTGCCGCGGGGGCGCACCACCGTGGTCGCCGGCGGCCCAGGGTCGGGCAAGACCCTGCTGGTCCTGGAGTTCCTCACCCGCGGCGCCCTCGCCGGCGAGCCGGCCATCTTCGTCGGCTTCGAGGAGTCGCTGGACGAGCTGCGCCAGAACGCCGCCACCCTCGGCTGGGACCTCCCTGCCCTGGAGCAGGACCGGCGGCTTGTCCTGGTTGAAGGCCGGCTGACGCCGGACACGGTGATCAGCGGGGAGTTCAGCCTCAAGGGGCTGCTCGCCGGGATTGCCGCCGCCAGCCGAAAGATCGGCGCGAAGCGAGTCGCCCTCGACGCCCTGGAGGTGGTCCTGCGGCTACTCGACACCCCCCGGCAGGTGCGCAACGAGATGCACCTCCTCGACGACTGGCTGCGGGGGCTGGGACAGACCGCCATCTTGACCGTGCGGCCGCCGGGTCCCGGCAGCGTGCCGTCGTACTACGACTTCTTCGAGTCCATGGCGGATTGCGTGCTGTTCATGGATGCCAGGGTGGACAACCAGTTGGCTCGCCGCCGGCTCCGGGTCATCAAGTACCGCGGCTCCGCCTTCGGCTCCAACGAGTACCCCTACGTCATCACCCCGACGGGCGTGCGGATCGAGCCGATCTCCACCGTCGGCCTGCGCCACAAGGCGCTGGGCGAGCGGCTGTCCACCGGCCTGGCGCGGCTCGACGACTTTCTGGGCGGCGGCTACCGGCGGGCCTCCTGCATCCTCATCGCCGGCCTGCCCGGCACCGGCAAGACGCTCCTGGCGTGTACGTTCGTCCAGGCGGCCTGCGGGCGCGGCGAGACGGTGCTTTACGTGAGCTACGAGGAGTCGGAGGACGCGGTCCTCGGCAACATGGCCCAGGCCGGCGTGCGGCTTTCGCCGTACCTGGAGGCCGGCCTTGTGCACTTCGACGCCGTCATGCCCGAGGCCATGGGGCCCGAGGAGCACCTCGTCCGCGTGTTGGACCGCATCGAGTCGCACCGCCCCGACCACCTCGTCATCGACGCCATCTCGGCCTGCGGCCGCATGGGGGGCAAGCAGGCGGCGTTCGATTTCCTGGTGCGCCTGCTCGACCGCTGCAAGGAGCTGGGCATCACCACCCTCCTCGTCAACCAGCTCAGCGGAACCTCGTCCTTCATGGAGGTCTCGGGCAACGAGATCTCGTCCATCATCGACACGGTGGTGTTCATGAGCTACGTGGAAGGGGCGGGCGAGGTCAACCGGGTCTTCGAGGTCTTGAAGTCGCGCGGCTCCGGCCACTCCAACCAGAAGCAGGAGTACGTCATCACCGGCGAGGGGATCCGTATCCTCGAGCCCTACACCGGCGAGGGCGAGGTCCTGACCGGTGCCGCGCGCAGGCTCGAAGAGGCGAAGGACGCCGCCGAGGCGCAGCGCCTGGCCATGGCGGTGAAGGCCAAGGAGCTCGAGCTGGAGCAGCTTCGGCTCGCCGAGCGGCAGCTCGCCCAGCGGCGGCGGGTCCAGGCCGCGTTGCGCGGCGCCGCCCCGGCGGGCAGCGATGGGGAGGGAGGCTCATGAGCACGAGCACGCCGCCAGCAAGCGGCTCGCACAACTCGAGCGTGTACCGATTTCGGCTGTTCGTCGCCGGCCACGAGGGGAACTCGGAACGGGCCAGGGCTGCGATTTTACGTCTTGCCGAGCGCCACCTCCCGGGCCAGCACGAGATCGTCGTGGTGGACATCATGGAGGACTACGCCGCCGCCCTCGAGCACGGGATCATCGTCGTGCCGACCCTCCTGGTGGACGGCCCCGTGACGCGCGTCATCGTGGGTTCCCTGCGCGACGAGGCGGCGGTCCTGGCCGCCCTCGGCCTCGCCGCCCGGGACGAGAGGCCGGGATGAGCGGTGGCAAGCCCTCCTACGAGGAGCTGGCGCAGCGGCTCGCCCGCGCCGAGGCGGCCCTCGAGGCCCTCCGCCGGGGCGAGGTGGATCAGGTCATTGGTTCCGACGGGCCGCTTTCGGTGCGGCTGCAGTCCCTCGTCGAGGAGCACGAGCGCCTGGCGCGGGAGTGGCAGACCACTTTCGACGGGGTCAAGGACGCCATCCTGCTGCTGGACGGTGACCTGCGCATTCGGCGCGCCAACCACGCTGCCGAAGGCATGTTCCAACGCCCGGCAGAGGCCATGCTGGGCAGGCATTGCTGGGAGGTCGTGCATGGTGCGCAAGGACCGATCCCCGGATGCCCCCTTCTGCGGACGGGGCGCAGGCCTCGGCGTGAGAGAAACGAGATCCAGATCGGCGAGCGTTTTTTTGAGGAGACGGCGGACCCGCTTCTGGACGCGACTGGCGCTTTGACAGGCGCGATCCATATCGTCAGCGACATCACCGAGCGCAAGCGGGCGGAGGAGCAACTGCGCGAGAGCGAGGAGCGCTATCGCGTCTTGGCGGAGGCCGCACAGGATCTGATCGTACTGGTGACTCCCCAGGGTGAGATCCAGTACACCAATCGGTTTGCGGCGGCGCAGCTCGACACAGTGCCAGAGGATCTGATCGGTAAGAACATGGCTGATTTGTTTCCTCCCGAAATCGCCGCCCGACAAAGGTCGAATCTTCAGAAGGTCGTCCAGAGTGGCGAGGCGCTCTATGTGGAAGCGCTCTATGTTTTTCCGAGGCGTACGATGTGGCTCGGCACGCGCCTGGCTCCGATCCTGGATGCAAAAGGTAAGGTCGATGCCATCCTTGTCATCTCGCGCGACATCACCGAACGTAAGCGGGCGGAGGAGGAACTCGCCAAGAGCGAAGCACGGTACCGCTTGATTTCTTCCGTGGCCGCCGATTATATGTTCTCCACGAGTTTGCAAGATGGGAAGCTCGTTCTCAACTGGGTGGCGGGCGCGTTCGAGTCCATCGCCGGTTGTAGCATGGAGGAGTACGTTGCGCGCGGCGGCTGGCGCGCTCACCTGCATCCTGACGACCTTGCCCAGGACGACCGCGATATGGAACAACTGCGCGCCGGGCAACGCGTTGTCACTGAGGTCCGCACCATCACGAAGGGGGGTGAAACCCGGTGGGTGCGGGTTCACGCTCACCCCGTTCTCGATGAAGAGAAGAAGCTCACCGGCATCTACGGCACGGTGGAGGACATCACCGAACGCAAGCGGGCGGAGGAGGCGCTGAGAGAGTCCGAGAATCGCAACCGCGTCATCGCGGAGATGATATCGGACTACGCATACATTTTCCGGGTCACGCCCGAAGGCGAACTAGTAGGAGAATGGGTTACGGAATCCTTTCTCCAGAGGTTTGGTTACACCCTGGACGCAATAGACGCTCGCGGCGGCTGGCAGAGCCTTGTGTACCCCCCAGATTTGGAGATTGCCCGCGCCCATGCGCGCAAGGTGGCGAGCGGTGAGGTGGATACTTGTGAAATGCGGTGGGTAACTGCCAGCGGAGAGATCCGTTGGCTACGCGATTACGCAAAACCTGTTCGTGATGAGACAGGGACACGGGTTGTCCGCATCTACGGCGCGTCGCAGGATATCACCGAACGCAAACGGACCGAAGAAGCCCTGCGCGCCAGCGAGGAGACGTACCGCAACCTGTTCCACAACGCCCAGGTCGGGCTGTTCCGCACCCGCATCGAGGACGGCAAGATCCTCGAGAGCAACGAGCAACTGGCCCGCATGTTCGGCTATTCAAACCGCGAGGAGTTCATCGCCGAGTACGTCACCTCGCGAAACTACGTGGATCCGGGCACCCGCGAGCGGATGCTCGAGCTCCTTCGCCGCGACGGCTTCATCGAGAACTTCGAGGCACGCTTCTACCGCAAGGACCGCGCCATCTTCTGGGCCCGCTACTCCGCCCGCATCTACCCGGAGCACGGATGGATCGAGGGCGTGGCGGAAGACGTCACCGAGTGGCGGGAAGCCGAGGAGAAGCTGCGCCAGAGCGAGGAGCGGTACCGACTGCTTGCCGAGACCACGCCCGACGTGATTATCCTGCACGACCTCGATGGGCGGGTCCAGTACGTGAATCGCGCCGGCCTCGAGCTCGCCGGGATCACGGAAGCCGAGGTCATCGGCAAGCCTATCACCGACTTCGTCAGCAGCGAAAGCCTCGCAGCCATGGAGGAGCGCCGGCGCCGGCGAACGAGGGGGAACGGCGGGCTATTCGTCTACGAGGCGGAGTTCTTCGACCGGCAGGGTCGACGGCACATCATGGAGGCCTACTCGGCGCCCATCACCCGGGACGGCCGGGTGGAGCAGGTGCTCGTCGTTGCTCGCGACATCAGCGATCGCAGGCGGGCCGAGGAGGCGCTGCGGGAAAGCGAGGCTCGTTTCCGACGCCTTGCGGAGCACGCTCAGGACCTCATCTACCGCTACGAGTTCGTCCCGCAGCGTGGGTTCACCTACGTGAGCCCGGCGGCCACCGCCATCACCGGCTTCACCCCGGAAGAGCACTACGCCGACCCCGATCTGAGCTTCAAGCTCGTCCACCCCGACGACCGCCACCTCCTGGAGGCCGCGGCGCAGGGCAGCGCCCCCTTCGACAAGCCCCTCCTCCTCCGCTGGATCCGAAAGGACGGATCCCTCGTGTGGACCGAGCAGCGCAACGTGCCCATCTACGACGAGCACGGCCGGCTCGTGGCCATCGAGGGCATCGCCCGCGACATGACCGCCCGCGTTCAGGTGGAGGAGGAGCTGCGGCGGCTGCGCGAACTGTACGAGAGCATCGTCCAGGACGTGACCGAGGGGCTC
>FWPV01001417.1_pt1 | contig 66477 bp, 62 predicted proteins | sample 2228371 | NCBI WGS metagenome assembly FWPV01 (sample SAMEA103939776, study PRJEB20133) | metagenome
CTGGCCGCCGGACAGCATGTTCACCGGCACGCTGAACTTGCGGAAGTTCGGGTTGAGCCGCCCCATGATCTTCCGCGTCTCCGCCTCCATCCTGGCGTCATCGACAAAGCCGCCCCGCTTGATCTCGCGCCCGAGGAACAGGTTCGAGGCCGCATCGAGGTTGTCGGCCAGCGCCAGCGTCTGGTAGATCGTCTCGATGTTCAGGTTGCGCGCGTCGCGGGGGTTGGTGATCTCGACCTTCTCGCCGTTGATCAGGATGTCGCCGTGGTCGGCCTTGTAGGCCCCCGACAGGATCTTGATCAACGTCGACTTGCCCGCACCATTGTGGCCCAGAAGGCCCACGACCTCGCCGGGGTAAAGGTCGATCGACACATGGTCCACCGCCTTGATCCCGCCGAAGGAAATCGAGATGTCGCGCAACTCGACCAGAGGGGTGCCAGTGCGATTGACGGTCATTTGGAAAGCCCCAGACGCTTGCGATACAGGATGTCGACCCAGACCGCGATGATCAGCACCAGGCCAACGATGATGTTCTGGAACGGCGTGTCGACCCCGACCATCGCCATCCCCGATTGCAGCGATTGCATGATCAGCGCCCCCAGGATCGCGCCGTAGATCGTGCCGACGCCGCCGGCCAGCGCGGTGCCACCGATGACGGCGGCGGCGATGACGCGCAGCTCCTCCAGCATGCCGATGTCGTTGCCGTGGCTTTGCAGGCGGGCTTGGGCGATCAGCGCCGCAAGCGCGGACAGAAAGCCCATCAGCGCGAAGATCTTCACCGTCAGCGCGCGGGTGTTGATGCCCGAAAGTTCGGCGGCATCGGGGTTGCCGCCCATGGCGAAGATGTAGCGCCCGAAGGTGGTCTTGCGGGCGACGACGGTCATGCCGACGCCGACCGCGACCAGGATCAGGACCGAGATCGGCAGCCCGTGCATCGCGGTGTAACCCTCGGGCATCACCTCGCCGCGCGCCTCGAACAGGCGCTTCAGCTTGGCCTGGGGCACGGGATAGCGCGACAGCCAGCCGACAAAGAACAGGATCGCCCCGACGATCAGCCCGGCCATGACGCCTTCGGCCCACAGCGGCTTGACGATGAAGCCGTGGCCTTGCTTGTTGCGGCGCGAGGCGAAGATCGCCCAGACCGCGATGGCCGAAGCGACAAGACCCAGGGCCCAGCTTGCCGTGGCACCCAGCACGCCCTCGGTCCCGCCGAACATCAGCAGGTTCGGATCGGTCAGGCTGACCGACTGGCCGTTGGTGGTGAACCAGTTGACGTTGCGCCAGACGAACAGGCCGCCCAGCGTGACGATGAAGGACGGGATGCGCTGATAGCCGACCAGCCAGCCGGTGATCGACCCCATCAGGGTGCCGAAGGCAAGCCCCAGGATGATGGTAAGGCCAAGGACGACCGGATTGCCGTATTCAAGGCCGAGAAGCGCGGGAATCCAGGCGGTCTGGCTCATCGCCATGATCGCCGAGGACATCGCCAGCATCGAGCCGACGGACAGGTCGATGTGGCGGGCCACGATCACGAAGACCATGCCGCAGGCCATGATCGCGACCGGAACCGTCTGCACGGCGATGTTGAAGACGTTGCGCGGGCCGACGAAGGTGCCACCGGTCCAGATCGTGAAGACCACGGCGACGGCGGCAAAAGCCATCAGCATCCCCAGCAGCCGAACGTCGATTTCCAGCGTGTCGATCACACTGCGACGCGGGCCGGTGCCCTGGGCAGAAAGCCCCTGATCCGTCATCTCAATTCCTCCCTCACGGCACCCTGCGGCACCCACCCCCCGAAGGAACGCGCCCCGGACCGATTGCCGGGGCCGGGGCGCGTCCTGAGTCAGATCACTCGCAGACGGCGACGCCGGTCACGCCGGCGCAAAGCACGTCCTTGGTGATCCAGCCCGCATCCAGCACCAGGTTCAGGTTGTCCTTGGTGATCGGAACCGGCTTCAACAGCACCGAGTTCAGCGCCTTGCCGCTCGGCGAGGTGAACACGGCCGAGCCTTCGACCTTGTCCATCGCGGTGCCTTTGGCCAGCGCCACGGCGATCTCGCCCGCCGCCTTGCCCAGGGCGCGGCTGTCCTTCCAGACCGACACCGTCTGCGTGCCCAGCGCCACGCGGTTCAGCGCCGCCATGTCGCCGTCCTGGCCCGAGACCGGGATCCCGGCCATGCCCTGCGCGGTCAGCGCCGCGACCACACCGCCCGCGGTGCCGTCGTTCGAGGCGACCACGGCATCGACACCGTTGTCGGTCTCGGTCAGGATCTGCTCCATGTTCTTCTGGGCGTTGGCGGGCTGCCAGTCGTCGGTGTAGGCCTCGCCGACGATGGTGATGTCACCCGCGTCGATCGCCGCCTGCAGCACTTCCTGCTGCCCGCCACGCAGGAAATCCGCGTTCGGGTCGACGGGCGAGCCCTTGATCATCACATAGCGGCCCTTTGGCATCACCTTCAGGACTTCGCGCGCCTGCATCCGGCCGACCTCGACGTTGTCGAAGGTCAGGTAGAACGCGCGCGGGTCGTCGATCATGCGGTCATAGCCCACGACCGGGATGGCGGCGTCGGCGGCGGCGTCCAGCGCCGGGCCGATCGAGGCCGAGTCCTGCGCCAGGATGATCAGCGCCGAACAGCCTTGGGTGATCATGCCCTCGATATCGGCCAACTGCTTGGTCGCCGAGGTCTGGGCGTCGGCCGAGATGTATGCGGCACCGGCGGCATCCAGCGCGCCCTTGATCGCCGCTTCGTCGGTCTTCCAACGCTCTTCGCGGAAGTTCGACCAGCTGACGCAGACCTTCAGCTCCTGCGCATGTGCCATCGACGTCAGGCCCGCAATCGCGACCGATGCGAGCAGAAGAGACTTCTTCATTCGTATTCCTCCCTTGGAATCACCAGCTTTGCGACTGGTCTGGCGATCATCGCCCGCACTGATCTGACGCACACTCACGTTAGTTGTCAAATACTCTTTCCAGCAATATTTCTTGCATCACAAGTTTCATTGCCCTTGGCCCGGCCCAGGTCCGGTCGGCTGTCAGGATGCCGGCCAGGACCCTCAAGCGGCCGCGTTCAGCAGGGCCGAAACGTAGTCCAGGCTTGCCCGCAGATGCGCGACCAGGTCGGGGTCCGTCTGCACCTCGGGGCTGAAGGGCTCCATCGAGACAAAGCCGGTGTAGCCGGCCGCCTTCAGGGTGCGAAGCTGCGCGATGTTGCCGACACGGTCGCCGACAAAGATCAGACCGCGGTCGGGTTCGGTCAGCGCAGCCGGACCAAGGTCGGTGCGCGCGATGCCGGACATATGCGCCAGGCCGATCCGTTCGGGCACCAATGCCGTGTCGCCGCAGCGGAAGAACTGGAACGTGTCGTAACACAGCTGATAGGCGTCCCAGCCGTCGATGTCGCTGACCGCCGCCGCGGCCATGTCCTGCCGCTTCATCGTCGATCCGCGCATCCCCAGCGGTTCGACATAGCCCGTAACCCCATGATCCTGCAGGATCGGGCGCAGTTGGCGCAGCCCGTCGCGCAGGTTCCGCTCGGCCTCGGCCCCGGTCCAGCCGTTGTCCTCGTTGTGGACCGGGCACAGCACCACGCCGGGCGCGCCAAGGGCGGCGGCATAGGCGATGATCGCCCGGGCTTCCCGGGCGCGCGTCGCGTTCCACTCGTTGAAACGCTGCAACGCGTTGACCGAGGCCACCTCCAGCCCGGCAGCATCCAGCCGGGCACGAACGTCCGCGGCAGGCGTGCCGTCGTGGAACTCGCGACCCTCGATGTCGTTGCGGATCTCGACGGCGCGCACCCCGACCGAGGTCGCCAGGGCGATGAAGCCGTCCAGCGGCAGTTGCGGCGCGCAGGTGCGGTTCAGGGCAAAGCGGATGGACATGGGGGCTTTCCGTTGATTCAGGGGGAAGGGGCGGGGCGGGCGGCCAGGGTCATTTCACCTCGATCCAGCGCCCCTCGCGGGACGAGGTCTGGATCGTCTCGACCAGCGTCTGGATGCGCAGGCCCTTGCGGAAGCTGAAGGGTTCGGGCGCCTTGCCGGCGATGGCGTTGATGTAACCGGCGACCTCGATCGCCTTCAGGTCGTTGAAGCCGATCTGGTGGCCGGGGGCGACGCAGAACAGGCCGTAGGGCGCGTGGTCGGGCGCGGCCTCGATCCGGCGGAAGCCTTGACGGCCTTTGGCGTCGGAGGTGGAGAAATAGTGCAGCTCGTTGAACCGCTCCTGACTGAAAGCCAGCGCGCCTCTGGTGCCGTAGACCTCGAAGTCATGCTGCATCTTGCGCCCCGTCGCGATCCAGTTGCCCTCGATGCTGCCGGTGGCCCCGTTCCCGAACCGCAGGAAGGCGCGGCCCACGTCATCCACCGTCACCGCCCTGGTGCCACCCTTGCCGTCCGGGCGGCTGGCGATCATCGTCACGCAGTCACCCATCACCTTCGTCACCGGGCCGCAGAGGAACTCGGCCGTCGCCAGCGCGTGACTGCCGATGTCGGCCAGCGCCCCGCCACCTGCCGGGTCGTGCCGGAAGGTCCAGGGACCGGCGGGATCGGCCATGTAATCCTCGCAATGGATGCCGCGGTAGCCGCGGATCTCGCCCAGCTCGCCCGCCGCGATCATGTCGCGCGCCAGGCCCAGCATCGGGTTGCAGAGGTAGTTGAACCCGACCTGCGTCTTCACGCCCCTGGCTTCGGCGGCCAGCGTCATCTCCAGCGCGTCCTGCGCCAGCGGGGCCAGAGGTTTCTCGCAGTAGACGTGCTTGCCCGCCGCGATGGCGGCCAGCGACATCTCCTTGTGCAAGGCATTCGGCGCGGTGATCGAGACCACGTCGATCTCGGGGTTCGCCATGATCGTCCGCCAGTCGGTGGTGGCATGGGCAAAGCCCAGCGTCACCCGGGCGCGCTCGGCGGCTTCCGGGGTGATGTCGGCGACGGTGTGTAGCTCCAAATCATAGGGAAGCTCGAACACGCGGGGGGCCGAGGTGAAGCCGAAGACATGGGCCTTGCCCATGAAGCCGGTGCCGATCAGGCCGATGCGCAGGCGGGGTTTGGTCATTTCGCGGGTTCCTTGAGGCCGACGGCGGCCCGGTTGACGACAAGCGCCGGGTCAAGCCGCCCGGCAAAGAAGTCCAGCACGTTCTGGACCGAGGCGATGGCCATGCGTTCGGCGCATTCCACGGTCAGGGCGGCGTTGTGCGGGGTCAGCACGGCCTGATCCAGGCCGAAGAGCGGGTGGTCAGTCGCGGGCGGTTCGGCGTCGAACACCTCGATCCCCGCGCCGCCAAGACGGCCTGCGCGCAGGGCTTCGGCCAAGGCCACCTCGTCCACCAGCCCGCCCCGCGCGGTGTTCACCACGACGGCGGTCGGCTTCATCAGGGCCAGTTCCGCCGCGCCCAGCACATGACCTTCCCCGCGGGGAAGGTGCAGCGAGACGGCATCGGCTTCGGCCAGCGCCTCGGCAAGTGTGGCGTCGCGCACCGCGCTGGCGGGCCATTGCTCGGCGGGGATGTAGGGGTCATGGGCGTGAACCTCCATCCCGAAGGCGCGGGCGAGGCCGGCCAGCTTTTGCCCGATCCGGCCAAAGCCCAGGATCAGAAGCCGCTTGCCCGCGACCTCATGCGTCTGCAACCCGTTGCGCCAGGCCCAGTCGCCGCGCCGCGTCGCGCGGTCGGCGGCGATCAGGCGGTGGGTGGCGGCAAGGACCAGCATCATCGCATGTTCCGCGACGCCCGACGAATTCACGTCGCCCACGATGCACAGGGGAATGCCCCGCGCGTTCAGCGCCGGGACATCCACGGCGTCATAGCCGACCCCGTGGCGCGAGACGATCTGCAACCCGGGGGCCTTGGCGATGGAAGCCGCAGACAGGGGCTGCGTGCGGATCACCAGCGCGTCAGCCTTGGGCAGGTAGGCCTGATAGGACGGCTCGCTGATCTCCTCTACATAGTCGAAGGTCACGGGGGCGGACCGCAAGAGGTCAAGCCCCGAGGGGTGCAGTTTGCCTGCCACCAGAAGATGCGGCATCAGTAGGCCCCCTTCTCGGTCTTCGTCGTCACTCCATCGGTCAGCTTGCGGAAGCCCGCGACAGCCGCCCCCGCCGCAGCCGCCAGGAACCGCGAGTCGCCGCCCACGGTCGTCATGTCGAAGCCCCAGCCGATGGCGCGCGCGGCATAGTCCGGCGTCCCGCAATGCAGCGCCGCCCGGATGTGGTTCGTCTTGCAGGCGGCAAGGATTGTGTGCAGGGCGGCGATCATCTCGGGTTCTTCCCGGTCAAAGCCGGGGGCCAGACGGCCCTGGGTCAAGGACAGCGTCAGGTCCGCAGGCCCGACATAGATCCCGTCCAGCCCCGGCGTCGCGGCGATGGCGTCAAGGTTGGCCATGCCTTCCGCCGTCTCGATCATCGCGAAGGCAAGGATGTTGTCGTTCGCTTCGCCCGCATAATTCGCGCCCGCCGCAAAGCTGACCCGCGTCGGGCCAAAGCTGCGCTGGCCATGCGGCGGATAGCGCAGGTAGCTGACGAAGCGGGCGGCATCCTCGGCCGAATTGACCATCGGGCAGATGATCCCGTAAGCGCCCGCGTCCAGCGCCTTCATGATGATCCCCGGCTCCAGCCACGGCACCCGGGCCATGAGGGTGGCCCCGGAAGCCCGCATCGCCTGAAACATCGGCAAGAGGGCGCTGTAATCCAGCGCGCCGTGCTGCATGTCGATGGTGATGCTGTCGAACCCCTGCGCCGCCATGATCTCGGCGGTGAAAGGGTTGCCGATCGAACACCAGCCGTTGATCGTGGGCTTGCCGTCCGCCCAGAGCTGCTTGAGACGGTTCGCGATCATGCCCACACCATCTGGCTGGATTTGACGTCCAGATAGTCGCGGATGCCTTCGGTCCCGCCCTCGCGGCCCATGCCGGAATGGTTGGTGCCGCCGAAGGGGGCCTCGGAGGCCGCCATCGCGAAGGAGTTGATCCCGACCATCCCCGCCTTCAGCGCACTGACCGTGCGCCTCGCACGGGCGGGATTGGTGGTGAAGGCATAAGCCGACAGGCCCATGTCGGTGGAATTGGCCCGGGCCAGCACCTCATCCTCGCTGGAGAAGCGGGTGATCGCTGCAATGGGCCCGAAGTTCTCCTCGGCCATCACGGACATCTCGTCGGTGCAGCCGGTCAGGACCGTCGGCTCATAGAAATGCCCGGCGTTGAAGCCCTGCGCCCGCGCGCCGCCGGTGGCCAGCTTGGCACCGGCCGCCACGGCCCCGGCGACGATGGTCTCCATCTCGGCCAGCCGGTCGCCGCTGATCAGCGGCCCCATGCCGACCGAGGGGTCAAGCCCGTCGCCCAGCCTGATCGCCTGCGCCCGGGCCACGAAGCCCTGAACAAAGGCGTCGTGCAGGCTGTCGTGCACATAGAACCGATCCCCGGTCACGCAGACCTGTCCGGCATTGGCGAATTTGGTCGGCACCGCCACGTTCAGGCAGGCCTCCAGATCCGCGTCGTCGTAGACGATGACCGGCGCGTTGCCGCCGAGTTCCATCGACACCTTCTTCAGCGTCGCCGCCGCATCGCGGATCATCTGCTGGCCGACGCGGGTGGACCCGGTGAGGCTGACCTTGCGCACGGCCTTGGCGGCCATCAGCGGACCATAGGTTGCGCCCGTCGGCCCGACGACAAGGTTGACCGTTCCGGCGGGCAACCCCCCCGCACGGATGCAGTCGATCATCACCATCGCCACGCCCGGCGTCTGCGACGACGGGCGGACGATGACCGAACAGCCCGCCGCCAGGGCAGGCGCGACCTTGCGCGCGATCAGGGCTGCGGGAAAATTCCAGGCGGTGAAGGCCGCGACGATGCCAACGGGTTCGTGGTGGACCTCGAAGCGCCCGCCCGGCACGCGGCTCTCGATGATGCGGCCGTAGATGCGGCGCGCTTCCTCGGCATACCAGCGGAACTGGTCGATGCTTAAGGACCATTCCCGCCCCGACTGCGCGATGGGCTTGCCCGTCTCCAGGCTGATCATCCGCGCGGCCTCGTCGGTGCGGCGCAGCATCTCGTCCGCGATCCGGTGCAGGGCATCGGCGCGGGTGAAGGCGGGCGTCGCGGACCAGGCGGCGAAGCCCGCCGCAGCTGCAGCGAGCGCCGCTTCGGTGTCGGCGACCGAGGCCACGGGGCAATCGCCCAGCGACTGCTCGGTGACCGGGCTGAGGACCGGCGCGGTCAGGCCGGACAGGCTTGCGCGCCACGCGCCGCCGATGAAGAGACCGAATCGGGCATACATCAGGGCTGCCCCCGCAACGCCTGTCCTTGCCGAAGCGCAGATTTCCGGATCATCGTCTTCCTCCCGATTCAATGACGCAATATTCGTTGCTATTATCGTCTATTGTCAACTCATAATGCGTGGGGCTATGCTGTCTGCGGTATTCGAGGGAGGAGAGGGCAATGGAACACTCGACGATTCGGTTGACCATGGCGCAGGCCGTCGTGCGCTGGCTGACCGTGCAGATGACCGAGATCGAGGGAAGCCGCGTGCCGCTGTTCGCCGGGGTGTTCGGCATCTTCGGTCATGGCAATGTGACCTGCCTGTCCGAGGCGCTGGAGTCGGTGCAGGACCAGTTGCCGACCTGGCGCGGGCAGAACGAACAGTCGATGGCGCTGGCCGCCATCGGCTTTGCCAAGGCGAAACGGCGGCGGCAGATCATGATCGCCACCTCGTCCATCGGGCCGGGCGCGCTGAACATGGTGACGGCGGCGGGGACGGCGCATGCCAACCGCCTGCCGGTCCTCTTGATCGCGGGCGACACGTTCACCAACCGCCTGCCCGATCCGGTGTTGCAGCAGGTCGAACACTACAACAACCCCACGATCACGGTGAACGACAGCTTCAAGGCCGTGACCCGCTACTGGGACCGGATCACGCATCCGGCGCAGATCCTGCAGTCGCTGCCGCAGGCGGTGGGCGCGATGCTTGACCCCGCCGATTGCGGTCCGGCCTTCATCGGCCTGCCGCAGGACACGCAGGAACTGGCCTTCGACTACCCGGTCGAGTTCTTCGCGGAACGGGTCTGGACGATTCCCCGCCCGCGCCCCGACCGCAAGGCCGTGGCCGAGGCCGCAGCCCTGCTGAAGACCGCGAAAAAGCCCCTGATCATCGCGGGTGGCGGTGTGCGCTATTCCGGGGCCGAAGGTGCCGTCGCCCGCTTTGCCGCCGAGCGCGGCATTCCGGTGGTGGAAACCATCGCGGGCAAAGGCGGGTTGACCCATCACCATCCCGTGCACGCCGGACCCATCGGCATCATCGGCTCAACCTCGGCCAATGCGCTGGCGGCCGAGGCGGATGTGATCGTCGCCATCGGCACGCGGTTGCAGGATTTCACCACCGGCTCCTGGACCGCCTTTGCCCGTGACGCCCGCTTCATCAGTCTCAACGCCGCGCGTTTCGACGCGCTGAAGCACCGGGCGCTGGCCGTGGTGGGCGATGCGCTGGAAAGCGTCGGGGATCTGGACGCGCATCTGGGCGCCTGGAAGGCGCCCGCCGGACATCTGCCCCATGCCAAGGCGCTGTTCGCCGAATGGGACAAGCTGCTGGACGACCACCAGACGCCGACCAATGCTCCGGTCCCGACCTATGCCCAGGTGGTCAACGTGGTGAACCGGGCCGCGGGAGAGAAGGACACCCTGATCGCCGCCGCCGGGGGCATTCCGGGCGAGGTGGCGAAGGGCTGGCGGGTCAAGGCACCAAATTCCTTCGACCTTGAATTCGGGTTTTCCTGCATGGGTTACGAGATCGCGGCCGGCTGGGGGTGCGCCATGGCACAGGGCACGCCGGGCGCTTTGGGCGGCACCCCGATCGTCATGCTGGGCGACGGGACCTACATGATGATGAACTCGGACATCTATTCGTCGGTGCTGTCGGGCCACAAGATGATCATCGTGGTCTGCGACAACGGCGGCTATGCCGTCATCAGCCGCCTGCAGCAGTTCAAGGGCGTGCCGGGGTTCAACAACCTGCTCAAGGACTGCAGGATCACCGACAAGCAGAACCCCCTGCACGTCGATTTCGCCGGCCATGCCGAATCGATGGGCGCGGCCGCCCGGCGCTGCGAAAGCCTGGCCGACCTTGAAGCTGCGCTGGAATGGGCTAAAGGCAATGATCGGACGACTGTCCTGACCATCGTCACCGACGCCTATTCCTGGGTGCCCGGCGACGCGGATTGGGATGTGGGCGTGCCGGAAGTGTCGGACCGGGACACGGTCAACAAGGCTCGTGCGAGCCAGATTGCGATCCGCGCCAAGCAGCGCGTTGGAGTTTGAGGACAGATGAAAGCGAAACTTGGAATTGCCCCCATCGCCTGGTGGAACGACGACCTGGCGGAACTGTCGGACGACGTGAGCCTGGAGGAGTGCCTGCGTCAGGCCTCTGTCGCCGGCTTCACCGGCATGGAGACCGGCCGCCGTTTCCCGATGGACATGGCCGAGCTGGGCCCGATCCTGGCGAAATACGGCATCTCGGTCTGCGGCGGCTGGTTCTCCGGCCTCCTCCTTGATGGCGACATCGAGGTGGAAAAGGACCGCATCGCCCAGCAGCACGCCTTCTTCAAGGCCGCCCACGCCCCCTGCATCGTCTATGGCGAGACCGCGCGGTCGGTGCAGGGGGTCAAGTCGGCTCCGCTGGCGACCAAGCCCAGGCTGACCGAGGCCGAGATGGCCATCTATGGCCGCAAGGTCAGCGACTTTGCCGACTGGTGTGCGGCGAACGGCATGCCGATCAGCTATCACCACCACATGGCCGCCGCGATCGAGACCGAGGCCGAGCTTGACCTCTTCATGAAGCATTCCACCGTGCCCCTGCTGTTTGACGCGGGGCACATGGCCTTTGCCGGCGGCGACAACCTGCGCGTCATCGAGACCCACTGGAAGCGCATCACCCATGTCCACACCAAGGACGTGCGGATGGGCGTGATCGACGCGCTGGACCGCAGGAAGGAAAGTTTCCTCGATGCCGTGGTGAAAGGCGCTTTCACCGTGCCGGGCGATGGTTCGCTGGACTTCGAGGCCATCGTCAAGGCGCTGGCCGCCAAGGGCTATGAGGGCTGGTTCGTCGTCGAGGCGGAACAGGACCCCAAGGCCAACCCGCCGCTGGAAATGGCGAAGAAGGGCCACAGGGAACTGCTGCGCGTGATGGCGGCTGCGGGCTATGAGGTGGCCAAGTGAACCGGATGGACGGCAAGGTCTGCGTCGTCACCGGGGCGACGCAGGGACTTGGTGCCGCCATTGCCCGCAGGCTGGCGGCGGCGGGGGCCAAGGCCGTGGTCATCACCGGGCGAAACGCTGACCGTGGTGCCTCGGTCGCGCGCGACATCATCGACAGCCACAGTGTCCCGGCGCTGTTCCTGCAGGCCGACTTCGCCCGCGTGGAAGACTGCCAAAGCGTCATCGCCGAGACCGACCGCCATTTCGGCCGGATCGACGTGCTGGTGAACGCCGGGGCCTCGACCGCGCGCGGCACGATCCTGGACACTTCGCCCGAGACGTTCGACGCGCTGTTCGCGACCAATGTCCGTGGTCCCTACTTTCTGATGCAGGCGGCGATCAAGCTGATGATCGCGAAACGCATCGAGGGAGCGATCTGCAACATCGGCTCGATCTCGGCGCTGGCCGGGCAGCCCTTCATCAACGCCTATTGCGCCAGCAAGGGCGCGCTGACCACCTTGACCGCGAACACGGCCTTTTCGGTCATGGCCAACCGCATCCGGGTGAACCAGTTGAACGTCGGCTGGATGGCATCCGACCACGAACGCGAAATCCAGGCGGCAGGGGGCGATCCCGACTGGGAGAAGAAGGCCGCCGCCGCGCTGCCGTTCGGCCGTCTGGTCGATCCGGCAGAGGCTGCGAGGGCGGTGAACTTCCTCGTCTCCGACGACGCGGGGCTGATGACCGGGGCCATCGTGAACTTCGACCAGTCGGTCTGGGGCGCGGTCGCGGGCGGGATGCCGGTGCCGGACGGGCCTATGGCCCTGTGACCACCGGAATCCGGGGGGCGGCGCTGTCTGTCTGCAGCCGCGCCGCCAGCGCCACGCACAAGGCCTGCGCCAGACACATCGGCGCGGCCAGGCTGCGCGAGAAGGTGTATTCGTGTTCAGGCACCGCGAACAGCACCTGCGCCAGCTTGGCATAGGGCGACAGGGTGCTGTCGGTGATCGCCAGGATCGGCACGCCGCGCCGCGCCGTTTCCTCGGACACGTTCACGACCTCGGTCGCGTAGAACCGGAACGACACCACGACCAGCAGATCCGTCGGGCGTGCGACCTTGGCCATATGCGTCGCCAGCCCGCCGCTGGCGTCCAGCAGCACGGTGCGCTTGCCCAGCATGGTCAGCACATAGCGCAGCAGGTCCACCACGGGGGCCGAGCGCAACTGGCCGATCAGGTAGACCGTGTCCGCCCCTTCAAGAAGCTCTGCCGCCCGCGCCAGAGCGTCCGGGTCGATGCTGGCCATCAGCTCTTGCAGGGACGCCACGTCCCGCGCGACAAGGTCGGCGAGCAACCCCATCTCGCCCTCGCGGGCGCCGCCAAGCTCGGTCTCCAGCGCCTTCACCCGGGCATCGAACCCCGGCGCGGCGGTGGTCAAGCGGCGCTGGAACACGGCCTGCAACTCCTTGAAGCCCCTGTAGCCCAGCGACTGCGCATAGCGCACGAAACTGGAGGCATGGATGCCGCATTTCGCCCCGATCGCGTTGACCGACAGCACCGCCACATCATTGGGGTTCTGGGTCAGATAGAGCGCGATCTTCTGATACGACTTCGACATGCTGTCATAGCGGTCGTGGATCAGGGTGATCAGCTCTTCGTAGCTTTCCGGCGGGCGGTAGGACATGGTTCCCCTGTTTCCACAGACGGCAGATGTGGAGCCGAGTAGGACAGTCTGCAGCAGTCGTTGTCAAATACTACCGAAAGCACGGAAAGATGTGACGCGCCCTTGCCAACCCTGTGCCAGGTCCCGGATCTGCAGCGCGCCGAACGCTGGCAATGTTGCAATATTCTGTGGCCCCATGATCCTGGTGCCGGCGGGCCGGCATTCGACCGGCGCCGATCTGGTTCCGGGAGATGTCGTCTTGGTCGAAGCCGGAGACAAGGTTCCGGCCGATCTGCGGCTGGTCGAGGCAAAGGGGCTGGCTGCGCAGGAAGCGATCCTGACGGGCGAGTCCGTTCCGGTCGAGAAGTCGACTCGGATGGTTGCCGAAGGCGCGGCACTGGGTGACCGGCGCTCTATGCTGTGGTCGGGCACGCTGGTCACGGAAGGCACGGCCAGGGGGTTTGTGGTGGCGACCGGCAGTGGCGCGGCGACGGGCGATTGTCCAGAGAATGCCCGTGAGCGAGGTGATCGGGGCGGGACCGGTGATCTGCACCTCGCCGACCCGGGCAGTCGTGCGCGGTCACCTATCTGCCACCCTTGCAATCCCTTCTGGGGACTGAGTCCGTGCCGTTCCGCGAGGGGGCGATGATTGTCGCGGTCGGGATCGGCTTCTTCATCATCGTCGAGATCGAAAAGCAGATCCGTCTGGCTTTCCGTCGCCGCCGAGCAAATGAAAACGGCCCGGACCTTGCGGGCCGGGCCGTCGCGTCGCGGTGCAGCGGGCTCAGGCCCGCAGGTCGAAGCGGTCGGCCTCCATCACCTTGACCCAGGCCGAGACGAAGTCGCAGACGAACTTTTCGCGGTTGTCGTCCTGGGCGTAGACCTCGGCGTAGGCGCGCAGGATCGAGTTCGAGCCGAACACGAGGTCGGCCCGCGTCGCCGTCCACCGCACCACGCCGGTTTTGCGGTCGGTGAGCTCGTAGAGGTTCGTCCCCCTCGGCACCCACTTGTAGGCCATGTCCGTGAGGCCGGTGAAGAAGTCGGTGGTCAACGCCCCGACACGGTCGGTGAACACGCCGTGCTTCGTGCCGCCGTGGTTGGTGCCGATCACCCGCATGCCGCCGATCAGGCAGGTCATCTCGGGCGCGGTCAAGCCCATGAGTTGCGCGCGGTCGAGGAGAAGCTCCTCCGCCGAGACGGCGTAGTCCTGCTTCATCCAGTTGCGGAAACCGTCCGCGAGGGGTTCCAGCACCGAGAAGCTGTCGGCGTCGGTCTGGGCGTCATTGGCGTCGCCACGCCCGGCATGGAACGGGACGGTGACGTCAACGCCGGCGGCCTTTGCCGCATGTTCGACACCGACATTGCCCGCCAGCACGATCACGTCGGCGAGCGACGCCCCGGCGGATTTCGCGATGGGGTCCAGCACCGAAAGGACACGCGCCAGGCGGGCGGGCTCGTTGCCTTCCCAGTCCTTCTGCGGGACCAGACGGATCCGGGCGCCATTCGCGCCGCCCCGGTTGTCCGAGCCGCGGAAGGTGCGGGCGCTGTCCCAGGCGGTGGCGACCATGTCCGAGACGGACAGGCCCGAAGCGGCGATCTGCGCCTTCACGGCGTCGACGTTCCAGGCGGTCGACCCAGTGGGGACGGGGTCCTGCCAGATCAGGTCTTCCTGCGGCACCCACGGCCCGAGGTAGCGGACCTTCGGCCCCATGTCGCGGTGCGTGAGCTTGAACCAGGCGCGGGCGAAAGCGTCACTGAATGCGGCCTGATCCCTGGCGAAACGCTCCGAGATGGCGCGGTAGGCCGGGTCCATCTTCATCGCCATGTCGGCGTCGGTCATCATCGGCATCCGGCGGATCGTGGGGTCTTCCACGTCAACGGGCATGTCTTCCGGCGCGATGTTGATCGGCTGCCACTGGAAGGCCCCGGCGGGGGATTTCACCAGCTCCCAGTCGTAGTTCAGGAGAAGGTGGAAATACCCGCCGTCCCACTTGGTCGGATGGGTGGTCCAGGCGCCTTCCAGGCCCGAGGTGATGGCGTCGCGGCCGACCGAGCGGGTGGCGTGGACGTTCCAGCCAAGGCCGCCTTCCTCGATCCCGGCCCCTTCCGGTTCCGGCCCGATCAGGGCGGCATTGTTGTTGCCATGCGCCTTGCCGACGGTATGGCCGCCAGCGGTGAGGGCGACGGTTTCCTCGTCGTCCATCGCCATGCGGGCGAAGGTTTCGCGAACGTCATGCGCGGTCTTCAGCGGGTCGGGGACGCCGTTCACGCCTTGCGGGTTCACATAGATCAGGCCCATGACCACCGCCGCGAGGGGGTTTTCCAGGCTGGTCCGGTCGTCCTTGTCCGGATAGCGCTGGTCGGTCAGCCATTCCTTTTCCGACCCCCACCAGACGTCTTTCTCCGGCGCCCAGATATCCTCGCGCCCGAAGCCGAAGCCGAAGGTCTTGAGCCCCATGGAGTCGTAGGCGATCGTTCCCGCCAGGGCCATCAGATCGGCCCAGGACAGGCGGTTGCCGTATTTCTTCTTGATCGGCCAGAGCAGGCGACGCGCCTTGTCGAGGTTGGCGTTGTCGGGCCAGGAGTTCAGCGGCGCGAAACGGTGATTGCCGGTGCCCGCCCCGCCGCGGCCGTCGGCCATCCGGTAGGTTCCGGCGGCGTGCCAGGTCATCCGGATGAAGAGGCCGCCGTAATGGCCCCAGTCTGCCGGCCACCAGTCCTGGCTGTCGGTCATCAGGGCGGTGAGGTCGCGCTTCAGCGCGGCGAAGTCCAGCTTCTGCACCTCGTCCCGATAGTTGAACCCAGTCAGCGGGTTCACCTTGGTGTCGTGCTGGTGCAGGATGTCGAGGTTCAGCGACTTTGGCCACCAGTCCATGACCGACGACCCCGTCTCGGTGATCGCGCCGTGCATGACCGGGCATTTGCCCGACCGTCCAGTGTCATTGCCGTCCATCTTGCTCTCCTCGTCTGGCTGAATTCCGCGGTCGAAAACGCCGGTGCTTTCCCGCCGGCATGGGCGGGGCGGCGACTCGGCACCCTCCGTCATGATCCATGGCTAACACCCGATGCCGATAATAGGAATTTTCATTTTCCAATCACCGCGATATGTAAAACATATGACAAGGATCACCTTGAAGCACCTGCGCTATTTCGACGCGCTGGCCCGGCAACGGCATTTCGGTCGGGCGGCCGAGGTGTCGGCGATCTCGCAGCCCGCGCTGTCGCTGCAGATGAAGGAGCTTGAGGACATCCTGGGAGCGCCCCTGGTCGAAAGGGGCGCGCGCCAGATCGGGCTGACGCCGCTGGGCGAGGAATTTGCGCTTCGGGCACGCGATGTGCTGCGCGCGGTGGACGAGCTTGGGGCCCTGGCGCGGGCCTCCTCCGGGCCGCTGGCGGGGCGATTGCGACTGGGGGTGATTCCGACGGTCGCGCCCTATCTTCTGCCGCGGTTGATGCGGGTGATGAGCGGCAGCTTTCCCGAGATCGACCTGCGCCCGCGGGAGGCGGTGACGCCAAAGCTGCTGCGCGACCTGCACGAGGGGCGGCTGGACCTTGCCATTCTGGCCTTGCCGGTCGGCGAACCGTCGCTGGTGGAGGATGCGCTTTTCGACGAGGAGTTCCTGCTGGTGCGCCATGAAAGCGCGCAAGCCCTGCCGGTCCCGCTGCTGGTCGATCTGCCGGCGGCACCGCTTTTGCTGCTGGAGGAGGGGCATTGCCTGCGTGACCAGGCGATCGCGGCTTGCAAGATGCCGTCCGGCACGTCCGGCGAGATCATGGAAGGGTCATCGCTGTCGACGCTTGTCCAGATGGTCGGGGCGGGCATCGGGGTGACGCTGATTCCCCAGATGGCCGCCGAGGTCGAGGGCCGTTCGGCCCCGGTGGTCCTGCACCGCCTGCCCGAGCCGCGACCGAAGCGGACGATCGGTCTGGTCTGGCGCCGCAGCAATCCGCTGTCGGACCGGTTCGCGGGCTTTGCAGCCGGGTTGAAGGCCGCGATGAACGGGTAAAGGCCGCCCCGTCCTGGCTGCATCGCGCCGCCCTGTCAGGCTCCCCAGGTCCGTTCCAGAAGCCGCAGCCAGTTGCCATGGGCGATCTTGGCGATCAGCGCCTCGCCCAGACCCATGTCGCGCATCGCGGCGATCAGCACCGGCAGCCCTTCGACACCGCCGATGTCCTGCGGCGTGGTCGCGCCGTCATAGTCCGAGCCGAGGCCGACGTGATCCTCGCCCGCGAGTTTCAGCATGTGCTCGATGTGGCGCTTGACCGGGTCGAGGGTCATCCCGGGGCTTTCGCGTCCGTCTTCGCGCAGAAAGCAGGTGGCGAAGTTCAAGCCCGCCATGCCGCCGGAGTCGCCAATGGCCCGCAGTTGCCGGTCGGACAGGTTGCGACTGGAGGGCGCGATGGCATGCGCATTGGAATGCGTGGCGACCAGCGGCGCGTCGGACAGCTTTGCCACGTCCCAGAAGCCCTGTTCGGTCAGGTGGCTGAGGTCGATCATGATCCGCAACGCGTTGCATTCCCTGACCAGAGCGCGGCCAGGCCCGGTAAGGCCCGGCCCGGTGTCGCCGGTTGACGGAAAGCGGAAAGGGACACCATGACCGAAGATCGTCGGGCGGCTCCAGACCGGGCCGAGAGATCGCAGGCCCATGGCGTGAAACAGGTGCAGCGCGTCGAGATCCTCGCCGATGGCTTCCGCACCCTCGAAGTGGATCACCCCCGCGATCACATCGCTGGCCAGCGCCGCGCGGATGTCGCTTGCCGTCCGGCACCAGCGAAATCGGTCCCCCGAGACGCGTTCCATCCAGAAGAGGTGACCGAGCATCTCGACCGCCACGGGCTGCGCGGTCTTGTGGTCGATCAACGCGGGCAGGGGGAAATCGTAAGGCGGGTTGTCCATCCGGGCGTCAAGCGCGTTCAGGTCCGCATACTCGGCAGACGGGATGTAGACTGCGAAGAAGCCGCCCGCGAAACCGGAGGCCTGCATCCGGGGCAGGTCGAGATGGCCCGCACCCTCGCCTTCCAGCCAAAGCCTGTCACGGTCCGCCCCGGCAGCGGCGATCTTGAGGACGATGTCGTTGTGGCCATCGAAGACGGGGACGGAAGCTGGCATCTGATCACCGGAAGCGGGCATGTTCCGCGGCAGTGTTTCGCGCCTGCCCGGCCAAGGCAAGCACAGGTTGCCGCCGCAGGGACGTGACCGGGCGCCGGACCGGCGCGCCGGGAGGCGCCGGGTGCCGATGCCGGGTCTCGTCGCCCGGCCAAGGCGGATTGCAGGGGGACAGTTGCTCTGCCAAGATTTGACCGGCCCGCTGCCGTGACGGGCTGGTCGGAAAGGCGATGGCATGGACGAGTCCCCCGCCGACGAAGGCGGGCGCCCCGGAGAGGTGGCGCTGAGTTTCGACCCGGCCCGGATGGCCGACGATGCCAGGCTGCGCTTCATTGGCCGCTTGCGCACCCCCTGGTCGCGCGGGAACTGTCCGAAGAACCTGCGCGAGGCTCGGGAACGGGGCGGGGTCTTCAGGGTCGAGATCGATCCGCCGTTCCGCGCCGGTCTGGCCGGACTGCAGGCGGGGCAGCCGGTGATCCTGCTGTATTGGACCGGCGCTGCCCGGCGCGACCTGATCGTCTTGAGCCCGTCGCATCGCGACGCCCCGACCGGCGTCTTCGCCCTGCGCGCGCCGAGCCGCCCGAACCCGATTGCCGTGGCCGTCGTGCGGGTGCTGGCGCTGGACCTTCTGGCGGGGGTGCTGACGGTGGACGCGCTGGATGCCTTCGACGGCACGGCCCTTCTGGACGTGAAGCCCTGGCTGCATTCGGTCGACATTCCGCCGGCACAGGCCTGAACGCGCCGCATTTACCGTTTGCGCGCGCTGCGCTACATCGGGGCGCGACGAGGGGGCGGACATGCTGGGCTTTCAGGCGGAACCGACGCAGGATCGGTATGATGTGGTGATCGTCGGCGGGGCGATCATGGGGTCGTCGACGGCGTGGTGGCTGACGCAGATGGGTTTCACCGGCCGTGTGCTGGTGGTCGAGCGTGACCCGTCCTACGAGAAGGCCGCGACGGCCCTGAGCTTTTCCTGCATCCGGCAGCAGTTCTCGACCGAGTTGAACATCCGCATTTCGCAGTTCGGGGCCGATTTCGTGCAGTCGCTGCGCGCGCGGATGGGCGGGGATGATCGGGTGCCGGAGCTGAAGATCCAGAACTTCGGCTATCTCTATCTGGCCGACAGCCAGGGGTTCGCGGACGTGCTGCGTGCCAGTCAGACGGTGCAGGCGGCTGCGGGGGCGGGGACGCGGCTGCTGACGCCCGACGGGATCAGGGCCGAGTTTCCGTTCATGGCCGTGGACGATCTGGTGCTTGGCAGCCTGAACACCAGGGACGAGGGCTATTTCGACGGCTACACCGTGTTTGACTGGTTCCGCCGCAAGGCGCGCGAGGCGGGAGTGGACTATCTGGCGGATGAGGTGGTGGGGCTCGACCTGTCGGCGCGGGCCGACCGCGTTGTCGGCGTTCGGCTTGCCTCGGGGCGGCGGGTCGGCTGCGGAACAGTGGTCAACGCGGCCGGAACGCGAGGGGCGCAGGTTGCGGCCATGGCGGGGATCGCGATCCCGATCGAGCCGCGAAAACGGTTCAACTGGGTCCTGCGGGCCGAAACGCCGCTTGATCGGCCCTTGCCGCTGACCATCGATCCCTCGGGCGCTTTCGTGCGCGAAGTGGGTGGCGGAACCTACATGGCGGGGGGCCATGCCGATGACGACCCCGCTGTCGGGTTCGACGATTTCGCGATGGACCAGTCCCTGTGGCAGGACAAGATCTGGCCGGCGATCGCCACCCGGATCCCGGCGTTCGAGGCGGTGCGGGTCATCAGCGAATGGGCCGGACAATATGATTTCAACACGCTGGACCAGAATGCGATCACCGGCCCGCATCCGGATGTCGGGAACTTCCTGTTCCTCAACGGCTTTTCAGGCCATGGGCTGCAGCAGTCGCCTGCGATGGGGCGCGCGACCGCGGAATGGATCGTGCATGGCGGCTATCGGTCGCTGGACCTCAGCGCGTTCCACTTCGACCGTGTGGCCGAAGGGCGCGCACTGGTCGAAGCGGCGGTGATCTGAGACAGGTCAGTCGGTCTGCAGCAGCGCCGTCGGGGACTGCACGGCGAAAATGTCCTTGGGTGCGAAGACGAACACCAGGACACCCACATACACGGCAAGGAACAGGGCAACGGCGGCATAATTTCTGGCGGGACGGCTGCGCGTCGGCAGAACTTGTGTCATCTCGGCTCTCCCTTGGCAGAGGGTCGCGGACTTTCAGGACATCGGACGGCGACTCAGGTCCGATGCGGTGACGATACCACCGGCGCGTGTGGCGTGGCTCCCCAAGTTTTCGGCGTCGGCAGAATTTCGTCCCGTGGCTGGCATGTTTCAGCGGAAAACCGCCCGGTTTCCGTCGGTTTCTGCAGCTGCATCTGAAATCTGTTCTGCCTTGCAGCGTAGGGTCAGATCGGGATGATGTTTGCTGGAAACATCATCCCGATCTCGATTCCCGGTGGTCACGGGATTGATGCGGAAAACCGGAGTCCACTTTTCCGCATCACGCTAGCCGCGGATGCCGGAAAAGCGGGTCTGCCAGTCGGCGCGCTCTTCGTCGGTGATCTTGCGGAAGAGGTTCTCGGGGACGGTGAAGCCATGGCCGACGGGCAGGGCGCGCATCGCGGCAGAGATGTCGTCGGGCCAGGTCCAGTCGTCAGAACCGATGGCCCGCATCATCGCGGCCGAGGCGTCCGGGATGAAGGGTGCCGACAGGATCGCATAGACCCGGATCAGGTTCAGGCTCAGGCGGACGATGGCCTGGGCCTGATCGGGGTCGGTCTTCACGACCGACCACGGCGCGGCGGCTTGCAGGTATTCGTTGCCGATGACCCAGATCGCACGGAGTTCACCGGCAGATTTGCGGACCTCCATCTGTGCCATGAACCGGGTGTAGTCGGCGATGCGCGCGCCGAGGTCGGCGATGAGGGTGGTTTCCAGGGGGCCGAAGGCACCGCCCGCTGGCACTTCGGGGCCGAATTTCGATACCGCGAACTTGGTGACGCGGCTGACGAGGTTGCCCAGCACGTCCGCCAGATCCTTGTTCACGGATGCCTGGAAATTCTCCCAGGTGAACTCGCTGTCGGCGGATTCGGGGGCGTGGGACAGCAGCCACCAGCGCCAGTAGTCGGCGGGCAGGATCGACAGGGCCTGGTCCATGAACACGCCGCGCCCCTGGCTGGTGGAGAACTGCCCGCCGTCATAGTTGAGGTAATTGAAGGACTTGAGGTAGTCGACCAGCTTCCACGGCTCGCCAGACCCCAGGATGGTGGCGGGGAACGAGAGGGTGTGGAAGGGCACGTTGTCCTTGCCCATGAACTGGTAGTAGGTCACGTCGCCTGCGCCCTTGTCGGTGCGCCACCAGCGTTCCCAGGCGGCATCCGGCTTACCGTTGGCATCGGCCCATTCGGCGGTGGCGGCGATGTATTCGATGGGGGCGTCGAACCAGACGTAGAACACCTTGCCCTCCATCCCCGGCCAGGGCTGGTCACCCTTCTTCACCGGGATGCCCCAGTAGAGGTCGCGGGTGATGCCGCGATCCTGCAACCCGTCGCCGTCGTTCAGCCACTTCTTGGCGATGGATGTCGTCAGGATCGGCCAGTCGGTCTTGCTGTCGATCCAGGCTTCCAGCTTGTCGCGCAAGCTGCGCTGCCTGAGGTAGAGGTGCTTGGTCTCGCGCACCTCAAGGTTGGTGGAGCCGCTGATCGACGAACGCGGGTTGATGAGGTCGGTCGGGTCGAGCTGCTTGGTGCAGTTCTCGCACTGGTCGCCGCGGGCGTTCGGGTAGCCGCAGTTCGGACAGGTGCCGGTGATATAGCGGTCGGGCAGGAACCGGTTGTCGTCGATCGAGAAGACCTGCTTTTCCGACACCTCCGCGATAAGCCCGTTTTCGGCCAGCTTGCCGGCAAAATGCTGGGTCAGGCGGTGGTTGCGCTGGCTGGAAGACCGGCCGAAGTGGTCGAACGAGAGGCGGAAGCCCCTGGCGATCTCGGCCTGAACCTGATGCATCTCGGCGCAGTAGTCTTCCACGGGCTTTCCGGCCTTGGCGGCGGCAAGCTCGGCCGGGGTGCCGTGTTCGTCGGTGGCGCAGATGAACATGACCTCATGCCCCATCGCGCGGTTGAAGCGGGCGAAGAGGTCGGCGGGCAACTGGCTGCCCACCAGATTGCCCAGATGCTTGATCCCGTTGATGTAGGGAATGGCCGAGGTGATGAGGATGCGTGCCATGTCTGCGCCTTCGGTTCCGGACGCGCGCTTTTATCGCGCGCCCGGAGGAAGGGCCAGAGGGTCGCCGGCCGGTTCCGCAGGCTTTGCCTGTGCCCCGGGGGCGCGTTATTGCGCGCAGTAGCCGCCGTCGACCAGGTGATAGGAGCCGGTGATGAAGCTTGCGCGGTCCGAAAGCAGGTATTGGACAAGGTCGGCGACTTCTTCCGGGCGACCGAGGCGGCCGATGGGATGGGCGCCGATCAGTGCCTCTCTCGCGCCCGAGGGCAGGTTGCCGAGGAGTGGCGTGTCGATGAAGGCCGGGCCGATGGCGTTCACCCGGATGCCTTTGGCGGAGTATTCCAGCGCGGCGGCGCGGGTGAGGCCGAGGAGCGCGTGCTTGGCCGCCGTGTAGGCCGCGGCGTTCGCGAAGCCCACCGAGCCGAGGATGGACGCGATGTTGACGATCGAGCCACCCGCGTCGAGCATCCGGGGGATGGCATAGCGCATTCCGTAGAAGACGGCGTTCAGGTTGACATCCATCACCCGGTGCCAGCCCTCGATGGGATATTTGCCGACGGGCATCAGGGGCCCGCCGATTCCGGCGTTGTTCACCAGAAGATGCAGGCCGCCGCCCCAGTTCACGGCTTCGGCTACCAGGTGTTCGACGGTGGGGGCATCGGCCACGTCGCCGCCGGTGGCATGGGCCTGACCGCCGGTCTGCGCGATGGCTTCGGCCACGCTGGCGGCGGCTTCGCGGTTCAGATCCTGGACCAGGACCTTCGCGCCGCTGGCGGCGAGACCCCTGGCGATGGCCTCTCCGATGCCGGACCCTGCGCCGGTGACGAGGGCGGTCTTGCCGGAAAAGGTGATCTGCATGGTTGGTCTCCTTGTTGTGGTCGCACCAAGCAAAGGTCCGGTTGCGCGGAGATTTCCATGATCCGGGTCAAGGTGGGACCGGCGGCGCGAGAATTCTGCGAGACCGGGTCATGTTCCGGGAAGGGGGCGGGGCTCCAGTTCTTCGCGCCCGGGACGGGTGCGGAGCGACCAGCCGGCGGGCGGGGCAAGGCGGGCGCGCAGGCGGGTGAGGGTCCAGGTCTCCTCCTCTGGCCACAGAAGCGTCCGGCTGGGGGCGGAGGCCATATGCCAGCGGCTTTCCACGCCCTGCGCGCCACCCTGTCCGGGCAGGAGGATCAGGCCGAGGGGGGCCGTCGCCCCTTCACGGCGCGCGGCCTCGGCTCCGGCTTCGGCAGCAAGGTGCAGGCGGCGGATCGGGGTCAGGGCGGGCGGGGACAGCAGTTCGGCCACCACCAGGGGGGCTGCCCCCGACCGCAACGCCTCTTCCGCGGCCCAGAGGAGGGTTTCGTCCCGATCGGCCTGCACCAGAATCAGCCGGGCCGGATCGGCAAGGGGCTGCAGGCCTGCCGCATTCAGCCGTTCGGGCAGCCAGCCGGGGCGGATCCAGATCACGGTGCCGCAGGTCTTGGCCATGATCCGGGCGGCAAGCATCATGCGGGACGGACCGCACACCTCATGCACCCGGCCCCGATGCAAGGCGAGGTCGCCCACGAAGGGTTGCAGGTCCTCTGCGCGCCGGGATCTGTGGTGCTGAATCGGCAGACTCATGCGGAAAACCTATAGTGTTCTGCAAATGTTCTCAAGTGTCGCCCTTTGCCCGGCTGCCGATCCGGCCTAGATCAGGATGGCGTTCGATGGAAACATCATCCTGATCTCGATTCCCGGTGGTCGCGTGATTGATGCGGAAAACCGGAGTCCGCTTTTCCTCATCACGCTGTAGCTTTGCTGCCTGCGAGAAGGAGCCTGCGATGAAGACGCTGACGCTTGGCACGACCGGCCTGACGGTTTCCGAACTCTGCCTCGGGACAATGACCTGGGGCACGCAGAATTCCGAGGCCGAGGGGCACGCCCAGGCGGACCTGGCGCTCGAGCATGGGGTGACCTTCTGGGACACGGCGGAAATGTATCCGGTGAACCCGGTGCGGGCCGAGACGGCCGGGCGGACGGAAGCGATCATCGGCACCTGGCTTGCCTCGCGGGGCGGGCGGGACCGGATCCAGCTTGCAACCAAGGTCGCGGGGAAGGGGCCGATCCTGCGTCCGGGCGAAGTGACGACGGGGGCCACGATGCGCGCGGCGGTCGAGGCGTCGCTGCGGCGGCTGCAGACCGATTACATCGACCTTTACCAGCTGCACTGGCCGAACCGGGGAAGCTATCACTTCCGCCAGATGTGGACCTATCGGCCGCCCAGGATCGACCGCGCGGTCGAGACGGCGAACATGACCGACATCCTGACCACCGCGCAGGCGCTGGTGGCCGAGGGCAAGGTGCGCGCCATCGGGCTGTCGAACGAAAGCGTCTGGGGGGCGGCGCGCTGGCTGCATCTGGCCGAAACGCTGGGCCTGCCCCGCATGGCCTCGGTGCAGAACGAATACAGCCTTCTCTGTCGGCAGTTCGATACCGACTGGGCCGAGCTGTCGGTGGTCGAGGACATGCCGCTGCTGGCCTTCTCGCCCCTGGCGACGGGGCTTCTGTCCGGCAAATATGCGGGGGACGTGATCCCCGAAGGCTCGCGCCGCAGTCTGAACCCCGATCTCGGTGGCCGGATCAACGCCCAGGTCTTTCCGGCTGTCGCGGCCTATCTGGGGGTGGCGGCGCGGCATGGGCTAGACCCCTGCCAGATGGCGATCGCCTTCTGCCGGACGCGGCCCTTCACCACGATACCGATCATCGGTGCGACGACACTGGAGCAGTTGCGGACCAACATCGGCGCGGCCGGGGTCACGCTGTCGTCAGAGGTGCTGAAGGACATAGCGGAAACCCACCGGGCCCATCCGGCACCCTACTGACAGGGCTTGCGGCGCAAGGCGGTTCAGGGCACAGCTTGGCCTGAACCGGAGACCCCGATGCCCCGCCTTTCCCTTGTCGCCGTGCTTTTCAGTGCCGCCGTCGTTCTGTCGGCGTGCCAGCCTGCGGGTGGCAAGGTGCCGACCGGCGCGGAGGGTGTCACACCCAGTGCGGTGATCGGCAGCCAGATCGAGGTGGCAGCTCTGGACGGCCCCGGTGGCGGGGTTGCGTCAGCCCCGGAAACCGCAGTCAGACCGGCCGCGCGCGACACGGCATCCCTGCAGGCAGCGTCGACCGCTGCCGCGTCCGAGCCGGGGGTCGAAGCAGTCAACGCGACCCTTGGGCCTGCGCCGAAGCCGGCATTGGAAAAGGCTCCGCTGCCGCCGAAGTCGGACGTGCAGCTGGCCTGTGAAAGCAAGGGCAGCAAATGGTTCAAGATCGGTGGCGGTGAAAAATACGCCTGCGTCAAGCTGACCAGGGACGCCGCCAAACGTTGCGACAGGGAAAGCCAGTGCGACGGGGTCTGCCTGGCACGGTCGGGGACCTGTTCGCCGTTCAAGCCGCTGTATGGCTGCAACGAAATCCTGCAGGACAATGGTGCGCGGGTGACGCTGTGCCTCGAATGACCAGGGTCTTGGCGCTGCTTGTCGTGCCTGTTGCCCTTTTGGGGTGCGCGCCAAAGCAGCCTGCATCCGCGTTTCGCGACACGGGCACCCCCATCTGGTCGGCTGCGGCGTTCGAGCCGTCACGGAGCGTCGGCACCTGGAGGCAGGTCGCGGGCTTTCAGCCTGCGGGCGCGGCCTGCACCGCTGGTGCGCTGGCGATCACGCCGCAGGCCGAGGGCCTGCGGCTGGACGGCACGCTCTGCCTTGCGGGCGTGGCGCGGGATGTCTCGGGCCTTGCCAGACCCACCGGACCCGGTCGGCTTGCGGTTGTGGGTCAAGAATGGTGGATCCTTTGGGTCGACAGCGACTACCGGACCCTTGCCATCGGCACGCCTTCGGGGCGGTTCGGAGTCCTGTTGGACAGGGCGGCCATCCCCGGCGACCGTTTCAATGCCGCGCGGGAAGTCTTCGACTTCAATGGCTATCAGACCGCGGCGCTGACCGCGTTCTAGCGCACCCTGTCGCACAGGCCGCGCAGATGGCCGACCATGTCGCGCGCGCCGATTTCGGCCTCGCGGACCAGAAAATCGAAATGCTGGCTGATCGTCTCGATCCGGGCACTGTCGCGGAAGGCGAGATAGTGGCGGCCGAGGTAGATCACGGCGAGGAGCGGCCCGAAGATCGTGATCGGGGCAGAGAACAGTTTCCTGGCGTCAAAGAGGCACAGCCGCAGCGAGGGATAAAGCTGGTCGCAGAGCGTCATCAGATGGCGCAGCTGCGCCAGGCGGGTGTCAGCCGAGAGGCCCTCGTAGTAGCCCGAAGCGGTGGCAAAGGCGGTCAATTCGTGCACGGGCAGGGCGATTTCATAGTCCGATCCCGCGCCGCGCATCCATTTCAGCCGGTCCTCGAACGCGCCGATCGCCTGTTCGGCGGTGCGGCCAAGTTGCGGCTCATATTCCCATTCCGCCATCGCCCGGGTTTTCAGCATGTCTGGCAGCGTCGCCGGAACATGACGGATCTTGTAGCCCGCGGCTTCCTGGTGCCAGCCGAAGATGCGTTCGTCGATCAGGGCACGGGGCGCTTCGGTCAGCGAAAGGGACGCGGCCAGAAGATCGGCAATCGGTTCGGGGCGGCCGGAGAGGCCGAGAAGCCAGTCCGCGCTGATCCCCAAGGCGCGGGCGCAGTCCGCGGCGAGCTTGGCGTTCGGCATCCGCGTGCCGTCCTGCAGCAGCGCCGAGATCGTCGACCGGTCGACCCCGGTCTGACGCGCCAGTTCTGCCTGGCTGAGCTTGCGGCTGGCCATCGCTTCGGCAAGACGGGCGCGGAAGGCCGGGGCACGGTCGCGTTTGTCGATTTTATCCATCACTTGATCATAATACCCAACATAGCGTGGAGTCGAGTTTACAATATCCCAAATTCACGGCAGGGCGAGGCCTTGCTACACTTTAGGCAGACCCATTGAGCCGAGCAACATCTTGCAGACCGACACCCGGGCCGTCGAATGGCCCACCCTGGCGATCTTCGCCGCGACCTACGTCCTTTGGGCGGTTGCGACGACCGGTCTGTGGACCCTGTCGCCCAGCCTCGCGATTCTGGTCGCGACGCTGGCCATAGCGCAGTATTCGTCCCTGACCCATGAAGTCCTGCACGGCCACCCGTTCCCGTCGCAGCACTGGTCCGAGGCGCTGGTCTTTCCGGGGATCACGGTCTTTGTTCCCTACCTCCGCTTCAAGGATCTGCATCTCAAGCATCATTTCGACCCGGCGCTGACCGACCCCTACGATGACCCCGAGTCGAATTTCCAGGATCCGGCGGTCTGGGCACGACTGCCGGCGCCGGTGCAAGCCGCGCATCGGTTCAACAACACTCTGTTCGGGCGGATGCTGGTCGGACCGGCGATCTCGACCTGGGCGCTGGTGACGGGCGATCTGGCGGCGGTCCGGAAAGGCGACCGGCGGGTCGCGCTGGGCTGGGCGCTTCATCTTGCAGGGCTGGTGCCGGTCGCGGCCTGGCTGGCGCTCGTCGGCCAGATGCCGGTCTGGGCCTACCTTCTGGCTGCCTATCTGGGCTGGAGCCTGCTGAAGATCCGCACCTATCTGGAACACCGCGCCCATGATGCGGCGCGGGCAAGGACCGTGGTGATCGAAAGCCGTGGGCCGCTGTCGCTGCTGTTTCTCAACAACAACTTCCATGTCGTCCACCACATGCACCCCGGCGTCGCCTGGTACAGGCTGCCTGCGCTGTATTTCGGCAACCGCGATCACTACCTGCGCCGGAACGACGGCTACCGCTACGCGAGCTATGTCGAGATCTTCCGCCAGTTCCTGTTCCGCGCCAAGGATCCGGTGCCGCATCCGCTATGGCCGGTCGACAAGGGTGGCGGTGTGTCAGACGATCCGCCGGAACTGCGGGGTGGTGCCGGAATTGTCGAAGAACGGCACGCCAGGCTGGTCAGCGCCCGCCACTAGGGCGGTGATTTCGGCCAGCACGACCTCGGTGATGAACGGCAAGTCCAAGGCGCGGGCCTGCGCGATGTCCAGCCAGCACAGGTGCTGCAACTCGCCCGAGGCGGCCGAGAAATCCTCGCCGTCGCCATCGACCCCGTCGGCATCGGCCAAGAGGAACCGCGCGTCGAAGCGGCGGCTTCTGCCGGGCGGCGTGATCGCGCGAAACACAAAGCGCAGCGACGGGCTGCCGGTTGCGGCCAGGGTCAGCCCGGTCTCTTCGGTCAGTTCGCGCCGGGCGGCAGCAACGATGGCATCGGGCGCGGGGGCATCGGTGGGGACCAGAAGCGTGAGCCGCCGGGCGCAGTCGGGTGTCAGAAAGCCGGGGCGGGCGGCGGAATGATCCTCGGGATCGACACGGCCGCCCGGGAAGACGAATTTCGACGGCATGAACGCCGCCCCTGCGCCGCGCTGGCCCATCAGGACCTGCGGACCATGGCGGTAGAGGCGCCAGAGGACGACGGTCGCAGCCGGACGGATCGGCTCGTCAGTCATGCGGGGCGGCACCGAACCCATGCATCCGGTTGGCCCATTGCAGCGCGACCAATGCCCCTTTCAGCCGCGGCAGAAGATACAGCGACAGGACCACGGTGAAGAGCGTGAAGCCGACGGCCAGAACCAGTGGTTCGGGCCGCCATTTCGTGAAGGTGAACAGCAGCAGCGGCGCAAGCAGATGGCCGACGATCAGGATGGTCAGATAGGCCGGACCATCGTCGGCGCGGTGGTGGTGCAATTCCTCGCCGCAGACCGGGCAGGAATCGCGCACCTTCAGGTAGCCGCGCAGCATCGGACCGGCACCGCAGTTCGGGCAGCGCCGCCGCCAGCCGCGCAGAAGCGCGGGTTTCAGGGGTCGATCCTCGGGCGCGCGATGGGAGGTGTCGGTCAGGGTCATTGCAAGGGATCCAGAACGCCGGAACGGGTCGGCAAAACGCCGCCGACCATAGCTGGAAGCGGTTCGGCTTCACAGGGGAAACACCTGACCTGTGTCCGCGTGTCGCAACTTTCTGCGACGGAACCCGCCGCATCTGCCGTGTGACTGGTCAGACGGGGCGAGAAACGGCCCGGATACAGGAGATGAGATGATGACTGCACCGAAAATGACTGCCGTTGCCGTGCTGGCCCTGATGGGCGCGTCCCTTGGCTCGGCTGCCCTGGCAGAGCGGGGTATGGACATGGGTGGCATGGGTGACGGCGAAGGCCGCGGCGGAATGATGCTGGACCAGTTCGACACGATCGACGCCAACAAGGATGGCAAGGTCACGCAGGACGAGCTTGCCGCGTTCCGCACCGCCGAGTTCGCCGCCGCCGACACCAATGCGGACGGCGCGCTGAGCGCGGAAGAGCTGTCAGCCCGCATGTTGCAGAAGATGCTGGCCAGGCAAGGCGCCCGCATGATCGAGAACATGGACGCCGACGGCAACGGCACCCTGTCGGTGGACGAGATGGGCGACGGCCCGATGGCCGGGAACTTTGCCCGGATCGACACCGACAACGATGGCGCGATCTCGAAAGCCGAGGTCGAGGCCGTCGCCGATCACATGGGCAAGCGCCGCGAAGGCCGCCGCGACATGAAGGACGATCAGGACAACTGAGGCTTTGCCGCGCCCGCCGGGCAGGCTAGACCAGACGCAGGATGACGATGGCCTTCGATGCAGCCGGTGAAGCTTCGGATGAGGCGCTGATGGTGCTCTATGCCAATGGAGACCGTCATGCGGCGTTGGCCTTGACCCGGCGCATCACTCCGCGTGTTCTGGCCTATGCCGCGCGGCTGCTGTCCGGCGACCGGGCCGAGGCCGAGGATGTGGCGCAGGAAACCATGCTGCGGCTGTGGAAGATCGCGCCCGAGTGGCGGCAGGGTGAAACCAAGGTGACGACCTGGGCCTACCGGGTCGCCACCAACCTGTGCATCGACCGCCAGCGATCCCGGCACCGCAAACCCCAGATGACGCTTGAAGATGCGCCCGAGCCGACGGACGGCGCACCCGGGGCGGAGGACCGCCTGCAGGACTCGGGCCGGATGGCGGCGCTGCAGGCGGCGCTGTCGGAACTGCCCGACCGCCAGCGGCAGGCGGTCGTTCTGCGGCACCTGGAAGGGATGACGAACCCCGAAATCGCTGCGATCATGGAGATCGGGACCGAAGCGGTGGAAAGCCTGACCGCGCGCGGCAAGCGGGCTCTGGCGGCGAACCTTTCGGGCCGGAAGGCGGCCCTTGGCTATGAGGATGACGGCCATGCAGGATGATGACCTCGATCGTCTGCTGGCGGCAGCGGCGCGAACGGCCCCGCAGCCGTCCGAAGACCTGATGCAGCGAGTGCTGGACGACGCGCTGGCGCTGCAGCCCAAGGCTGCGGCCCTGCGCCCGGTCGGCCTGGCACCCCGTGTCGGGCTTCTGGCCAGGTTTGCCGCCGCCTTGGGCGGTGCCCCCGCTTTGGCCGGGCTTGGCGCGGCAGCGGTCTTCGGCATGGCTCTGGGCTATCTCAGCCCGACAACGCTGGACTATCTGACGGGGACCGCGGCCGACGCGGCCGAATTCTTCCCCGATGCCGAATTCCTGTCGACCGAAGGCTGAAGCAATGACCGACCAGACCAACCAGACGCTGCCACCCGCGCCTGCGGCCGGGACTTCCCGGTCGGCAGCATCGCGCCGGCTGAAGATCGCGTTGGTGGCCTCGGTGGCGCTGAACCTTGCGGTCGCGGGGCTGGTCCTCGGGGCCTGGCTTGGCAACGGGCCGCATATGGGCATGCCGCGCGATATGTCCTTCGGACCCTTCAGCAACGCACTGAACGAAGCCGATCGGCGGGCGCTGCGTTCGGAACTGATTGGCAGGGCGGGCGAGTTCCGCGCGTCCCGCGAGGCGACGCGCGCGGAATTCGCAGCCCTTCTCGCCGCGCTGCGCACCGAACCGTTTGACCTTGCGGCGATGAAGGCGGCGCTGGCCGCGATCGAGACCCGCAACGCCGAACGTCTGAAACTGGGCCGCAGCATGATCGAGACCCGGCTGATCGAGATGTCGCCTGCCGAGCGACTGGCCTTTGCCGAGCGGCTGGAAAGGGGTCTCAGGCGCGAGGGCAAGGACTGAGACCGGCACCTGGCGCGGCCATCCCGCCCATCAAGCCCGTCGGCCGCTTTGCGTTTTGCCGGGCGACCCCGGGTGTGGGATGTCAGGCCGCACTCAGCCGGTAGGTGACCTGGTTTCGCCCGGCGCCCTTCGATTCCAGCAACGCCAGATCGGCCTGTTCCACCAGGCCCTCGACACTGAAGCCGGTCTCGCCCGTCTCACCCGCGACGGCGACCCCGATGGACACGGTGACCCGCAACTCCTCGCCCGAGGCAAGGCGAATCGGCTGATCCTCCATCGCCTGGCACAGCCGTTCCGCCACCCGCCGCGCCGTGATCAGGCTGCTGCGCGGCAGGATCGCCAGAAACTCCTCGCCGCCGATCCGCGCCAGGATATCGGTTTCCCGAAGATTTGCGGTCAGGCGGCGCGCGACCTCGACCAGCACCTGATCGCCGGCGGCATGGCCGTGCAGGTCGTTGACCAGCTTGAAGCGGTCGAGGTCCATCACCATCACGGCGAACGGGGTTCCCTCCTCGCGCGCACCGACAGCGACCGAAGCCAGCTGCGGGGCGGCGAAGCGTCGGTTGTAAAGTCCGGTCAGCGGATCGCGCATGGCCAGGCGCAAGCCATCCTCCATCCGGGCGCGCTGCCGGTCCGAATGCCGCTTGCGCCGCAGCAGGCCGCGGGTGCGCAAGGCCAGCTCTTCGGCCGAAACCCCGGAGCCGACGGCGTCATCGGCACCAAGGTCGAATGCCATTGCGGCCTCGTCGCCTTCCCCGGCCGGACCGACGACGCAGACGGCGGCATGGCGGGTGGACTGGTGGCTTTTCAACTCGGACAGAAGGCGCAGGGTGCCTGACGGATTGCAGCCGTCGTCCTGAAGGATGAAGACCTCGGGCCGGTTGTCACGGCCGTGTCCCGCAGCGATCTCGGCCAGCGCCTCGCGCCGGGACAACACGACCAGGCGGTCGCGCAACTGCCCGGTGAGGGCGGCGCGGAGGTCTTCCGCCGAGGCGGACTGGGCAGCGACAAGGGCGATGACCCCCTGCGGCTCGAAGGCGGCGGGGGCTTCCGCCAGCCCGGCGATGGCCAGGGCATCAGGGGCGGGAAAGTCGCTTTCCGCCTTGAGCCGCAACAGGTTGCGCACCCGCGCCAGCAAAAGACGCTCATTCGCGGGGCGGTTCATCACGTCATCGGCCCCGGCGGCAAGTGCGGCAAGCCGCTCTTCGGCGCGGGGGCCGGCCAGCGCGATGACCGGAATGTCGCGACAGGCCGGATCGCGGCGCAAGCGGTGCAGCACCTCAAGCCCGGGGATGTCCGGCAGGCCAAGGTCAAGAAGGATGAGGTCGGGCCGTTCGTCCCGTGCGATGGTCAGGCATGCGGCCCCGTCGGCGGCAAGCAGGGGTTCGTAGAACGCGGCTGCAAGCCGGGCCTGCTGGATGATCCGGTTCGCCGCCACATCGTCAACGATGAGAATCCGTGCGCTCATCTTCCGGTGCCGTTTCCTGTCTTTTCGATGTGTTAAGATTGGCGGCAAGAAGGTTAAGAAATCCTTTCCGTTTGTCCGCCGGAGATCTTATTTCGGGGTCAAGCGGGGAACTGCAACAGCGGGAGACGGGCCGAATGCAACCTGAAGCAGCGCAGACATTGGCTCTGCAAGCCCTTGGGTGGATTGCCGCGGATGACGAGGTGTTTCCCGTCTTCCTGACTGCCTCGGGCGCGACTCTGGGTGAGCTGCGGGCGCGGGCCGCCGACCCGGACTTTCTGGCCGCGGTGCTGGATTTCCTGCTGCAGGACGACCGGTCGGTCATTGCCTTCTGCGATGCCGCGGGACAACCCTACACCGCGCCGCAGGCGGCCCGGGCGGCTTTGCCGGGTGGCGCAGAGATCAACTGGACTTGACGGGACGACGCGCGATGATCGACGGCCTTCTTTTCGACAAGGACGGAACCCTGTTCGACTTCCGGGTCAGCTGGGGCCGCTGGGCGCAGACCTTCCTGACGCGGATCGCGTCGGACGCGGCCCATGCCCGGCGGCTGGGGCGGGCCATCGGATTCGACCTCGACACCGGAGCCTTCGCGCCCGACAGCCCGGTGATTGCCGCAACCGCAGCCGACATCGCCGCTGCGCTTGCGCCCGAGATGCCGGGGGTGTCGGTTGCGGACCTGACCGACCGGATCGACGCCAGTGCCGCCCAGGCCCCGATGTCCGAAGCGGTGCCCTTGCGGCCCTTGCTGTCGGCCCTGCGGGATCAGGGACTGCGGATCGGGCTGGCCACGAACGATTCCGAACTGCCCGCCCGGCAGCATCTGGCGAACCACGGCCTCACGGACTGCTTCGACTTCATTTCCGGCTACGATTCCGGTCACGGGGCAAAACCCGGGCCGGGGATGTGCCTGGCATTTGCGCGGCAACTGGGGCTGAGGCCCTCGCGGGTGGCGATGGTCGGCGACAGCCGTCATGATCTGGAGGCGGGCCGGGCGGCCGGAATGCGCACCGTGGCAGTGCTGACCGGCATCGCAAAGCGCGAGGAGCTTGCACCACATGCCGATGTGGTTCTGGCCGACATCGGCGCGATTCCGGGCTGGCTTTCCGGCCTCGAGGCTTGAGCGGACCGCGCAAAGCATCAAAAACGACCAATTTCCGTCGCAAATCTGGCGATCACTCTCTGCCTGCATCCGTCATCTTCGGCAGCAGGCAACGGGAGAAAGACCATGACCGACGAACCAGCCCGAAGAAAGCGTGCCGGCGGGCGGGCGGGGATGAAGGTCCGCGCGGGGACGGCGGTGATCGACCAGATGCCCTGGCGGATTCCGGTGAACCCCGACGCTCCGGTGGAACCCCTGGACGCGGACGGGGTGCAACGGGTCCACAAGACCGCGATGCGCATCCTGCGCGACATCGGGATCGAGTTCCTGAACCCCGAGGCGGTGGAGCATCTGCGCCGCGCGGGCTGCATCGTGAACGGGACCAACGTCCGGATGGACGAGGATTTCGTGATGGAGATGGTCGCCCGCGCACCGGAGAGTTTCACGATCACGCCGCGCAACCCCGAACGCGAGCTGATCATGGGCGGCAAGCACATGCTGTTCGTGAACGTCTCGTCCCCGCCGAATGCCTGGGACATGGAGCGCGGCAAGCGGTCGGGCGACTTCGAGACCTTCCGGGAGTTCATGAAGCTGACGCAGTATTTCAACTGCATCCACATCGCGGGCGGCTATCCGGTGGAGCCGGTCGATATTCATGCAAGCGTCCGGCATCTCGACTGCCTGTATGAGAAGCTGACGCTGACCGACAAGGTGGTGCACGCCTACAGCCTTGGGGCCGAGCGGGTCGAGGATGTGATGGAGATGGTCCGCATCGCGGGCGGGCTGACCGAGGCGGAGTTTCAGGCGAAGCCCCGGATGTATACCAACATCAACTCGGTCAGCCCATTGAAGCATGACTACCCGATGCTGGACGGGGCGATGCGGATGGCCAAGCGGGGCCAGCCGGTGGTGGTGACGCCGTTCACGCTGGCGGGGGCGATGGCCCCGGTCACGATGTCGGGGGCGGTGGCGCTGTCGATCGCCGAGGCTCTGGCGGCGGTGGCTTTGCTGCAGTTCATTGCTCCCGGCTGTCCGGTGGCGATCGGGACCTTCACCTCGAACGTCGACATGAAGTCGGGGGCCCCGGCCTTCGGCACCCCGGAATACATGCGGGCGACGCAGATGACGGGGCAGCTGGTGCGCCATTACGGCGTGCCGATGCGGGCGTCGGGGGTGTGTGCTGCCAACGTGCCGGACGGCCAGGCGATGTGGGAGACGTCGAACTCGCTGTGGTCGGCGGTGCAGAGCCGGACCAACATGGTCTACCACGCGGCGGGGTGGCTGGAGGGCGGGCTGATCGCGTCCCCCGAGAAGTTCATCATGGACTGTGAGGTCCTGCAGATGATCCAGCGCTACTTCGAGGAGGTGACCTTTGCCACCCGGGACGAGGACCTGGCCTTCGACGCGATCAGGGAGGTGGGCGCGGGGGGACATTACTTCGGCATCCAGCACACCCAGGACCGCTATCAGCACGCCTTCTATGCGCCGTTCGTGAGTGACTGGCGGAATTATGAGGCGTGGCAGGCCGACGGGTCGGTCTGGACGGTGGAGCGGGCGCACCGGATCTACAAGCAGATCCTGGCGGAGTTCGAGGCACCGGCGATGAACGGAGACCACCTGGAGGAGCTGCGGCGCTTCGTCGCCCGGCGGAAGGAAGAGGGCGGCGCTCCGACCGACTTCTGAGGCGGCGAGCCTCTTGGGCGACGGAAGTCGGCACCGATCCCGGCGCTGCGACGACATTCCCGGCCTCGGGTCGCAGCGACTGCGCCGGGCCCGGGGCCGACGTGGACGGGCAGCGTCAGACGGACGCCGCGCGCAACAGGTCCGGGCCGGACTGTCCCGCCAGCACAGGCCATGATCGACGCCCTGCTTTTCGGGAGACGGTCCGGGCGCTCCGGTGCCGCCTTGACGAACGGGTCTGGCCCGCATACCTACTGACCGCAGCGCGGGCGTTGTGTAATGGTAAGACCTTAGCCTTCCAAGCTAAAGACGCGGGTTCGATTCCCGCCGCCCGCTCCAGTCCCGCCGAGGATCCGGTCGAGCTGTCTGCCCACGCGGGACGGATTTTTTGGTCGTTTGGAATCAAGGGGGTGCTGGCGGGCATTCACCATTTGGCAAGACTTTCGGCACCGCGGTGCGAGGGCGGGATGATCACGGGCGACAAGAACGCGGCGCGCTGAAGCCTCCGGTCTACGGCGCGGGTCCGGCTTCGTCCGCGCCGTCCGCCGGGAAGGTGACCATGCCGGTGGTGCAGTGCAGCGTCCGCCCCGGGAAGATCCTGGCATATTTGGCGACGAAGCGGGCGCGGCAGTCGGCAATGCTGGGGCCCTTGGTGCCGCGTCCGTGGTGGCGCAGGTGGAAATCCACGGCCCAGGCGCTGCCGCCTTGCAGTTCTGCCTGCAGGCAAAGGTCGGGGCCGTAGAAGTGGAAGCCTGACAGGTCGAGGGACGGCAGCACGGGCCGCGACCGGCGCATCACGATGAAGCATTCGTCCAGCGTTTCCACCCGCGCAGGCATCGCACCCCGGCGTCGGTCCTGCCCATAGATGTCGGAGATGTGGAAGCTCAGCATCGGGCGGGTATGCGCCTTGGGGCGGAAGCGCCCGCCGGCGATCCCGGCAAGGCTCCAGCCAGGGTCGAGCGCGGTCAGGTCGTCGAGACGGGCGAGGAGGTCGTCCTGGCCCTGGTCGATCAGTTCGATGTCGTCGTGGCAGAAGATGACATAGCGCCCTCGTGCCCGCGTCAGAAGCGCGCGCTGCCAGGAGTAGCCGTCAAAGCGATTGCCGTTGCGGTTGTCGGCTGCGAGGTGCTCGGTCGTCTCGGGCGAAAAGCCCCGTCGCGAGAAGGAGGCGACCAGCCGCTCATGTCGGTCCTGCGACTGGACCAGGGCGCAGACCGAAAAATCCGGCCCGTCGGGGTCGCCGGGCGTGATCCAGGCCGGTGCCGGACCTGTCACAGGTTCTCGGCCTGCGGCATGCCAAGGACGTGGTAGCCGCCGTCGACATGCACGATCTCGCCGCTGGTGCAGGCGCCGTAGTCCGAGCAGAGCCAGACCGCGGTGCCGCCGATGGCCTGGAGCGTCGCATTGGCGCGCAGGGGGGTGTTGGCCTCGGTGTAGCGGTAGGTGGCCCGCGCGCCGCCGATGGCGGCCCCGGCGAGCGTCTTCATCGGCCCCGGCGAGATCGCGTTGACGCGGATGCCCTGCGGGCCAAGGTCATTGGCGAGGTAACGGGTGGCGGATTCCAGTGCGGCCTTGGCCACGCCCATCACGTTGTAGTTCGGCACGACCTTGTTCGAGCCCTGGAAGGTCAGGGTGATCAGCGTGCCGCCATCCGGCATCAGGCTTTCGGCGCGCCGCGCGACGTCGATGAATGAAAAGCAGGATATGTTCAGCGAGTTCAGGAAGTTGCCCTTGGTCGTGTTGATGAAGCGGCCGGTCAGCTCGGTCTTGTCGGAAAAGGCGATGGCGTGGACGACGAAGTCCAGCGATCCCCAGCGACGGCCGATTTCGCCAAAGCAGGCGTCAAGGCTGTCCTCGTTCGTCACATCGACGTCGATCAGGAAGTCCGAGCCGACGCTGGCGGCCAGGGGCTCTACCCGTTTGCCGAAGGCCTCGCCCTGGTAGCTGAAGGCCAGGCTTGCGCCTTCGGCGGCCAGCGCCGAGGCGATGCCCCAGGCGATCGAGCGGTCGTTCGCCACGCCCATGACAAGCCCGCGCTTGCCTTTCATCAGTTCGGCCATGATGGCTCCTAGCCCTGAAATTTCGACATGACGAGGGTGGCGTTGGTGCCGCCGAATCCGAAGGAGTTCGACAGGACGCTGTCCAGTTCGACGCCGTCGCGCAAGGTGGTCACGATCTCGCCGGGGTCGAGCGCCGGATCGAGGGTGACGACATTGGCCGAGGCGGCGATGAAGCTGCCGTTCAGCATGATCAGCGAATAGATCGCCTCCCACACGCCCGCACCGCCGAGGCAGTGCCCGGTCAGCGACTTGGTCGAGGCGATGGGCGGCGTGGTGCCGCGCCCGAAAACGCGGCGGATGGCTTCGACCTCGGTGATGTCGCCGACGACGGTAGAGGTGCCGTGGGAGTTGATGTAGTCGATGCGGCGGTCCCTCGGCAGCGTCGACAGCGCAAGGCGCATCGCGCGCTCGCCGCCCTCACCGCTGGGGGCCACCATGTCGTGGCCGTCCGAGGTTGCGCCGTAGCCGGTGACCTCGGCATAGATCCTGGCACCCCGCGCCTTCGCGTGTTCCAGTTCCTCCAGCACCACGATGCCGCCGCCGCCCGCGATGACGAACCCGTCGCGGTTGGCGTCATAGGTGCGCGACGCGGTTTCGGGGGCGTCGTTGTATTTGCTGCTCATCGCGCCCATCGCGTCGAAGAGGCACGAGAGCGTCCAGTCAAGCTCCTCCCCGCCGCCGGCAAAGACGATGTCCTGCTTGCCCATCTGGATCAGTTCGGTGCCGTTGCCGATGCAATGTGCCGAGGTCGAGCAGGCCGAGGTGATGGAGTAGTTGACGCCGCGGATCTTGAACGGCGTCGCAAGGCAGGCCGAAACGGTGGAGGACATGCCCTTGGTCACGCCGAAGGGGCCGATGCGTTTCGGGCTGCCGGTTTCGCGGACGATGTTGTGCGCCTTGAAGAACGACTTCGTCGATGGCCCGCCCGAGCCGACGATGATGCCGGTGCGGTTGTTGGACACGTCTTCCGGCGACAGGCCCGAGTCCTTCACCGCCTGGTCCATCGCGATGAAGGTATAGGCCGCCCCGTCGCCCATGAAGCGCAGGTCGCGCTTGTCGATATGGTCTTCCAGCACGATGTGCGGCTGGCCGTGGACCCGGCAGCGGAAGCCATACTCGGCATAGTCCGGGGCGAAGACGATGCCTGATTTTCCGGCGCGAAGGCTGGCCTCGACCTCTGCCGCAGAGTTGCCGATGGAGGATACGATCCCGATCCCGGTGATGACGACACGGCGCATGGGGGCCCTCCTGCGTGACTTCGGGACTGTTTACGGGAGCGGGGGGAAGGGGGCAAGGCGGTTGGGGTGTGGACTTGCTTTGCGTGCCCAGCGTTGTCATCCTGTGCCTCCGGTCAGATGGCCCATCGAACGGGCTGCGGTGCAACCACAATGTCGCGTTACGAGCTAGAATACGATGCTGGGCTCGCCCATCACCTCCTCGCAGCAAAATACTTGAGGGCGGCGAAAATTCTCTACGCCGCGACCATAAGTGAGGAAAAGTTGGATATCACGGTGATGGTTGCGGAGTACGAACCGCTTGTATTTTTGTGCAGCCATTCAATGGAGCTAAACTTCAAGGCATATCTGATCGCGTACGGAGCGCCAATAAACCAGGTCGAGGCGTTTGGGCATGATCTCGGCAAACTGGCCCGGGAGTGCTACGCCGAGGGTATGGCTCTGCCAGAATGGGCAAAAGCGCCCATCGACATTGCCAATGCGATCTTTTCACGTAGCAAGCTCGCCCCAAGACGTGACTTCAGAGCACGATACCCGAGGAAGCCGACGGATGGGCCGACAGAACTTCTGTTTCCGAACTTCACAGTTAGGACAGCAGAAGTAGTGTCAGAACTTGCCGGGTCTGCAGCTAAGCAGAGAGCGTCCATCGTGCGAAGTCGTCACGACCTTTAGCTAGGCGCGTGTCGGTCTACGACCGTCTGCCCCGCCCGACGTTTGGGGTCTGCCTTCTGTTACGCTCTCACGCCTCGCTCAACGCCACCTTCATGTCCTTGACGAGGTAGATCACCTCGCCATCCGCCTCGACCCGCCCGTCGGCGACGCCCATCGTCAGGCGGCGGGTGGTCAGGGCCTTGGTGAAGTCGACGAAGTAGGTGAGCTTCTTGCGGTCGGGGCGGACCATGCCGGTCAGTTTCACCTCGCCCACCCCCAGCGCATAGCCGCGGCCCTGCCAGCCGCGCCAGCCGAGGTTGAAGCCGGTGAGCTGCCACAACCCGTCAAGGCCCAGGCAGCCCGGCATGATCGGGTTGCCGGGGAAGTGGCAGGCGAAGAACCAGAGATCCGGCGTGATGTCGAATTCGGCGACGACGTGACCCTTGCCATGCGCGCCCCGATCTTCCGAGATGTCGGTGATCCGGTCCATCATCAGCATCGGCGGGGCGGGCAGCTGGGCGTTGCCGGGGCCGAAAAGTTCGCCGCGTGAACAGGCAAGCAGCGCCTCTTTGTCGAAGAAGGTCGGATACGACGCCATCCCTTGTGTCCCCCATTTGCACCGTCACCCTCCCTAGCATTCGGGGGCGAAGACTGGCAAGTCTGACGGGGAAGGCGCGGATGACGTGGCTGCAGCGGTTCATCACGGCAAGCGGGACGAGCAACCTGGCGGACGGGGTTGCGGTTGCGGCCTGGGGCTGGATCGCATCGCTGCTGACGCGGGACGCGCTGCTGGTCGCGCTGCTGCCGGTGGCGCTGCGGCTGCCCCGGGCGCTGCTGGCGTTGCCCGCGCTGGTGCCGTCCGACCGGCTGGAGCGGGCGAACGGCCAGCTGTGGAGCGCGGAGCTTTTGACCAGCGCGCTGATCGGCCCGGCGCTGGTCTTGCCCTTTTCGGGGGGCCAGGATCGGGTCCACTTTTGTCACACCGCAGGTCTGGAGCGCGATCCAGCGTGGATTTGGCGCGATTTCACGCTGAAGCCGGTGAATCCGCATTGAAATTGTCGGGTTTGCGGCCCTATATCAGGACAGGCAACGGCAGGGGCAACGTTTGACCGGCACGGACCGCAGCGCAGAATGGTTGAAGGCGGGGGGCTTGCGGCCCACCCGACAGCGGCTTGCATTGGCGAAGCTGCTGGTCGGGGACGGGCTGAACCGGCATGTCACGGCTGAAAGTCTGTATGCCCTGTCATCGGTCGCAGGTGAGCGTGTCAGTCTTGCGACCGTCTACAACACGCTTCGCGCCTTCTGCGAGGCGGGACTGGTGAACGAGGTCGTCGTCGACGGCTCGAAGTCGTATTTCGACACGCGCACCGACGACCACCCGCACTTCTACTGGGAAGACAGCCACAGTCTGACCGACGCCCCCGCGGAAGAGCTGGAAATCGCCTGCCTGCCGCAGGTGCCTGCGGGCATGGCGGTGTCGCGGGTCGACGTGGTCATCCGCCTGCGCCGGGCATGAGCCCGGGCGGGGTTTCCCCCGCCCGAAGCTGTCACAAGTCGCGCAGGGTCACTTCGGAACCAGCACGGTGTCGATGACGTGGATCACGCCGTTGGACTGGTCGACATCGCCGATCGTGATGGTGCCGATGTTCTTCGACTCGGAATAGACCATCGCCGTGTCGCCGTTGAACTTCACCGACAGCGCGTCGCCCGACAGGGTCTTGAGGTTCGCAAAGCCGTCCGATCCGACCTTGGCGCGCAGATCGGCCAGCTTCAGATCGCCCGCCACGACATGCGCGGTCAGGATCTTTGTCAGCATCGCCTTGTTCTCGGGTTTCAGCAAGGTGTCGACGGTGCCCGCCGGCAGCGCGGCGAAGGCTTCGTTCGTGGGCGCGAAGACGGTGAAGGGACCGGGCCCCATCAGCGCGTCGACCAGCCCCGCGGCCTTGACGGCAGCGACCAGCGTGGTGTGGTCCTTCGAGTTCACGGCATTCTCGATGATGTTCTTGGTGTCGAACATCGGCGCGCCGCCGACTTCGGGGTTCGCGGCGAAAGCGGAGGTGGCAAGCACGGTCAGCGCGACGGCGCCAAGCAGGGATCTGAGGGACATGGTTTGCTCCGTTACAGCGTCCAGCCGGCCGATCCGGCTGTCACATTCCGAAGAACGGGGCCTTCGAAGCACAAGTTTCGGGACGAGGATCACGGCTGCGTGAACGCGATCAGAACCACTGACCGGGCTCCATCAGGCCCAGATCCAGCAACTGCTGGCTGTGCCAGTCGAACTTCACCGAATTGCGCCAGCGGAAACTCTGGATCGCGTGCCGCGAGCCGGGGTTGGTGCGCAGCGCCTTGGCGGTGCGGAAGGAACAGATCGCTGCCGTCAGGTTGTTGTGCCAGCGGCAGGCATAGGTGTTCATCTCGTCGTCCGACAGCGTGAAGTCGGGCAGAAGCCTGAGGCCAGGCTTGGCGCGGAACAGCGCGATACGGTCGATCCGGCGCCGGGCATGGGGAATGTGCTCCTCGAACCGCCAGCGCAATCCGCCGAAGAAGTCGAGCTGCCGGTCCTTCGGTTCCCAGTCCTTCGCCGGGTCCTTCCGGGCCAGCGCGTAGTAGCCGGACCGGTCCAGCCAGGCATCGCCGACCGCAACCGCGTCCGGGTGCGCGCCAAGATCGCCCGCGTAAAGGTCGATGACATAGGTCAGCATCGCCTCGCGCCGTTCCTCGGCATGGAAGGTCACAAGTTCGCCCACCCGGCGGGTCTCGCGGAACGGGTAGAACAGGTATTCGGCATTGTGGCCGTAATAGAGCCAGGTACCCGGGCAGCGTTCGATGGTCCGGTTCACCGCCGCGACCAGCGCGCCTGGGGCGTGAACGTCATGCGGGACGACATGGGCCTGCGTCTCGTGTTCTGGCGAAAGCTGCACATTCTGCGGTGCCAGCAGGACCACGTCGCGAAATCCGCAGGCAAGGTGGTGGGCAACGGTCGACTCCAGCTCGACCTCGTCCTCGGCCATGATCAGCGCCACCGGGCCCTTGCCGAAGCCGGCGGCCTTGCGGTCGAGAAAGGCGGAAAGGCTGGAATAGCGCATCGGGGGTCCGGTCAAGGTCGGGCCGCAAGGTCGGCGATCCAGCAGGGCGATGCAAGAGAGCATGGCGGCGGTTGAGGCGGAAAGCATGTTGGGGTAAGACCGCCTCGGCCCGGAGACCTGCCCATGACCGACGCAAAGAAGCTTTTCGTCAAGACCTACGGCTGTCAGATGAACGTCTACGACAGCGAGCGCATGGTCGAGGCGCTGGCGGCCAGCGGCTATGTCACGACAGATCAGGTCGAGGACGCGGACATGGTGCTTCTGAACACCTGCCACATCCGCGAAAAGGCGTCCGAGAAGCTGTATTCCGACCTCGGGCGCCTGCGGGGGCTGAAGGCGGCCAGGCCGGGGCTGAAGGTCGGCGTGGCGGGCTGCGTGGCACAGGCCGAAGGCGAAGAGATCCTGCGACGATCGCCCGTCGTCGATCTTGTGGTAGGACCGCAGGCCTATCACCGCCTGCCGGCGATGGTCGAGGCCGGGGAACGGCTGGTCGATACCGAGTTTCCGGTCGAGGACAAGTTCTCGCTCTTGCCGAAACGGACGGCGATGCGCGGACCCGCGGCGTTCTTGACCGTCCAGGAAGGGTGCGACAAGTTCTGCGCCTTTTGCGTCGTGCCCTACACGCGGGGCGCGGAAACCAGCCGCCCGGTCGCGCGCCTTTTGGACGAGGCGCGGGGGCTGGTGGCGCAGGGCGTGCGCGAGATCACGCTTTTGGGCCAGAACGTCAACGCCTACCATGGCGCGGGGCCGAACGGGGCCTGGGGCCTGGCGCGGCTGGTGCGGGAACTGGCCGGGATCGACGGTCTGAGGCGTCTGCGCTACACCACCAGCCACCCCAATGACATGGAAGACGACCTGATCGCCGCGCATGGCGATCTGCCCGCGCTGATGCCCTATCTGCATCTGCCGGTGCAGTCGGGGTCGGACCGCATCCTGAAGGCGATGAACCGCAGGCACTCGGCGGACCAGTACCTGCGGCTGGTCGAGCGGATCCGGGCGGCGCGGCCCGACATCCTGCTGTCGTCGGATTTCATCGTCGGCTTCCCCGGCGAGACCGAGGCCGATTTCCAGGGCACGCTGGACCTGATCCGCGCGGTCGGGTTCGGGCAGGCCTTCAGCTTCAAGTATTCGGCCCGACCCGGCACACCGGCGGCCGAGAAAGCCCCGGTTCCCGCCGAAATTGCGGATGCGCGGCTGCGGGACCTGCAGGCGCTGATCACCGCGCAGCAGCATTCCGCGCAAGAGGCGATGGTCGGTCGCGAGGTCGAGGTGCTGTATGAAAAGCCGGGCCGCCTGCCGGGCCAGATGGTCGGGAAATCCGGCCATCTTCATGCCGTGCATGTGCAGGATCCGGAAGGTCGCATCGGTGACCTTGTGCGCGCCCGGGTGTCAGCTTCGTCATCCAACTCTCTGGCCGCGCGACTTCTTTCCCGGATCGCTTGACCATTTGGAACTGTGGCAGATCGGCAATGAAGCCGTATTGCGGCTGCAAGATCCGCGGGAAAGCCGATTTTACGCGTCGAGCACCTTCTCTCCAGCCGGTTTCGGCGGCATTATCGCCTGCAAGGCATGGGTGACTCAGCCGGTTCAGGTACGAGGAGAGGGACATTGTTGAGAGAAGAAGGCAGGCTTCGCCGCGGGCTTTCCGCTGCTGTGACGGGCATCTGCATGGTTGCCGCGCCGATGGCGCTGGCGCAGGATCGGGCAGTGACCGGCAAGATCGAATGGGGCCTCTGGGTCGACGGTGACGGCTGCCAGCACTGGTGGGCGGACGGCGGAACCGAAGGCTACATGGTGCCGCGCCGCGACCCCAAGACCGGCAAGCCGGTTTGCCTGCGGCAGGTCAGCTGCCTGATCGAAAGCACCGATGCCTACTTTGCCACCGCCAGCGCGACGCTTACGGCGGCAGGCCGGTCCAAGCTGGAAAAATATTTCCGCCAGGCCGGTGCCTTCTCGTATTCCATCGCGGGACACACCGACAGTCGCGGGTCGGACGCCTACAATCAGGGCCTGTCCGAGGCGCGCGCCGCCGCCGTGGCCGCCGTCGCGCAATCGGTCGGCGCGGTCGTGGACAGTTCGGTCGGCTACGGCGAAAGCCAGCCCGCCGCGTCGAACGACACCGCCGAGGGCATGGCGAAGAATCGCCGTGTCGAAGTTCTCTGCAAGAAGGGCTGACGATCATGACGCTTGCAGGATTGGTGGAAATGGCGCGCTTCGCTGCGGGCTCTCGGGCCGGTCTGGCGCTTGGCTTCGGCACGCTGCTGTCGGGCTGCGCCGGCTTGTTCGAAGGGGTGGAGGGGACGGTTCCCTATTCAGGACCGGACTCGGTGATCGCCACCGCGCAGGATTATGGCCGGGACAATTCCAAGCTGACGGACGGCAAGGCCGCGATTGCCTATGACCCGGACGGCTGCCAGGTCTGGATCATCGACGACGGCCTCGAGGGCTATTCCTCGCCGCGCTTCGACCCGAAGACCGGACTTCCGGTCTGCGATGGCAAATATCCGCCAGGCACGGTGATCGGCGTCTACGAGACGGCCGATGCCGGGGTGGCCGACCGTGTCTCTGGCCCGGCGGCCGGCCACAGACAGTAGACACCACCAGACCGGCGTAGGTGACGGGGATGCGGCGCATTGGCCCCGGCATTGCCGGGGTCTGCTTCGCTGCCCGTCGCGCAGGGTGCGTCATCAAATCTCCATCATTCAATACAAGAGTTTGTGTCGGCATCGAGTTTCACTTGCCAGATGCCGTGTCCGGCTGCACAGTTTCAGATGTGGCCCCGCATCAAGGAGACCCCTTTGGGCATCAGCGCGCTGACCCCCCCGCCGAACCGCACTGCCGCCGAGGATATCGTGGAAACCGTCCTCGAATTTCCCGACAACCGGTTGCTGATCGATCTTTGCGGCGAATTCGACCGCAACCTCGCGCAGATCGAACATCAGATGGGGGTGCATATCCTGCGGCGCGGCAACCGGCTGGCGGTCATCGGCGACAAGGCGGCGCGAGAGCAGGCGGCAGCGGTGCTGCGGTCCCTTTACGCCCGGCTGGAATCGGGGCGCGACGTGGCGGCGGGCGATATCGACGGCGCGATGCGGATGGGCCGCCCGGTCGATGCGGACAGCGCGGAACAGATCGAGCTGTTCAGCACGGGCATGGAGCTTCGCACCCGCAAGAAGCCCATCGAACCCCGGACCGAAGCGCAGAAGGCCTATGTGGCCAACCTGTTCCAGCACGAGCTTGGCTTCGGCATCGGGCCGGCGGGGACGGGGAAGACCTATCTGGCCGTCGCGGTCGGCGTGACGATGTTCATCTCGGGTGCGGTCGAGAAGATCATCCTGTCGCGCCCGGCGGTCGAGGCGGGCGAAAGGCTCGGCTTCCTGCCCGGCGACATGAAGGAGAAGGTCGATCCCTACATGCAGCCCCTGTATGACGCGCTGAACGACTTCCTGCCGTCGAAGCAGGTGGAAAAGCTGTTGCAGGAAAAGCGGATCGAGATCGCCCCCCTGGCCTTCATGCGCGGCCGGACCCTGTCGAATGCCTTCATCGTGCTCGACGAGGCGCAGAACGCCACCACGATGCAGATGAAGATGTTCCTGACCCGCCTTGGCGAAGGCAGCCGGATGGTGATCACCGGTGACCGGACGCAAGTCGACCTGCCGCGTGGCACGGCCTCCGGTCTGGCCGAGGCAGAGCGGATTCTGCAAGGGGTGCGGGGCGTCACCTTCAACTACTTCACCTCGAAGGATGTGGTGCGGCACCCGCTGGTCGGCCGGATCATCGAGGCCTACGAGGCCGACGAAGCGCGGGGATGACCGGCGGGTTTCTGGCGGAGCGCTGACGCGCAAGGCTTTTGTCTCGTCGTCGGCCTTCGCCTCCTCCTCGCGATGCGCTCCGCGCGGGGAGTATTTCCGGAAATGGGCAGATGCAGCTTGCTCATTTTACAAATACTCTGGGGTATGCCGGTGGTTTTGCCAATGGTTCAAGAAACCACTGGCATGGGGGGTGAAACCCCCATCGCCCGAGGAGGAGGCGAAGGCCGACGACGAGACGAAAGGGCTTCGCGCGTCAGCGCTCGATTTGACGCGCGGCGGGGTTCGGGCTAGGGCCGCGGCATGGATCTGGTCGAGACGGTGATCGAGGACGCGCGGTGGGAGGCTTTCGGGCTGGAGGCCCTGGCCGACCGCGCGGCGCGTGTGGCACTGGCGGGGGCCGGGCTGCCGGTCGAAGGCTTCGCGCTCAGCCTGCTGGGGTGCGATGATGCGCGCATCGCGGGGCTGAACCGGGATTTCCGCGGCAAGCCCCAACCGACCAATGTGCTGAGCTGGCCGTCAGAGGAGCGTGCGCCGGAGGTCGCGGGCCAGGTGCCGGAGCGACCGCAGCCGGGCACGGCCGATGACCCCGAACCCCTGGGCGACATCGCGATCGCATGGGACACCTGCGCGCGGGAGGCCGAGGTGCAGGGCAAGCCGCTGGCGGATCATGTGACGCATCTGATCGTGCATGGTCTGCTGCACCTTCTGGGGTATGATCACGCTACGGACGAGGATGCCGCATTGATGGAACGGTTGGAGGTGCGGATACTTGCCAGTCTCGGGGTTTCTGACCCATACTAGCCGCACACCCGGCAGACGGGTGGAATCTGGACAAAGGACCGATGGGCAGTAGCACCGACGGGTCTTCCGCCGCGCAGGTCGCGCCGCCCGAGACCGATGACTCCGCCTCAGACCAGGGCCAACGCGGCTTTTTCGGCAGGCTCTTTTCCGCCTTGAGCCCGGCATCCGAACCTGAAGACAGCTCGTCGCGGCCCGGTGCGTCCACCGCTCAGCAGGGGTTGCATGCCCTGCGCCGGATGCGGGTCGATGACGTGGCGGTCCCCAAGGCCGAAATCGTGGCGGTGCCCCTCGACATCGGCAAGGATGAGCTGGTCGAGGTCTTCCGGGCGCATGGCTTCAGCCGGGTTCCGGTCTACAAGGGCACGCTGGACCATCCGCAGGGGCTGGTGCTGTTGAAGGATCTGGCGCTGCAGCACGGGTTCGGGGCGTCGGGACGCTTCAGCCTGAAGCGGCTGCTCCGGCCGATCCTGTTCGCGCCGCCGTCGATGCCGACCGGGGTGCTTTTGCAGAAGATGCAGCGCGAGCGCGCGCACATGGCATTGGTGATCGACGAATACGGCGGCGTGGACGGGCTTGTCACCATCGAGGACCTGATCGAAACGGTGATAGGCGAGATCGAGGACGAGCATGACGAGGACGAAGGTGCGCTGTGGAAAGAAGAGAAGCCCGGGGTGATCCTGGCGCAGTCGACGGCGCCCCTGGAAGAGATCGAGGCGGCACTGGGCCTCGCCTTGCGCACCGGCGAGGACGACGAGGAAATCGACACGCTGGGCGGACTTGTCTTCCTGCGCAGTGGCCGGGTGCCGGCGCGCGGCGAAGTGATCGAGCACGAAAGCGGCGTCCAGTTCGAGATCGTCGATGCCGACCCGCGCCGGATCAAGCGGCTCAGGGTGCGCGTTCAGACTCCAGTCACAGGGTGATGCATGATTGATATCTGGCTTGTCGGAAAGCGTCGGCTGGTGCTGGCTTTCGGACTTGGGGCTGTTTCCGCTCTGGGGCAGGCACCGCTTGGCTTCTGGTGGGCAACGATTGCCGCATTCGCCGGGCTGATCTGGCTTCTGGACCGGGTGCCGGACCGGCGCGGGGCTTTTCTGACCGGGTTGTTCGCGGGCGCCGGGCAATTCGTGCTGGCGCTCAACTGGATCATCGAGCCCTTTCTGATCGACATCGCGCGTCAGGGCTGGATGGCGCCGTTCGCGGTCCTGCTTTTGTCATTCGGGCTGGGCCTCTTCTGGGCCGGGGCGGCGGTCACGGCGCGGCTGTTTCCCGACCGGTCCCTGGGCTTTGTGGTAAGCTTTGTCGCCTTTGAATGGCTGCGCGGCGTCGTCCTGACCGGCTTTCCCTGGGCGATGGCCGGGCATGTCTGGATCGGCACTCCGGTCGATCAGCTGGCGGCGCTGGGGGGGCCGTCGCTCCTCAGCCTGCTGACCCTGCTTGCCGCCTGGCTGCCGGTCCGCTGGCGCTGGCGGGGCGGGGCGGCGTCGGCCGTCCTTCTGGCCGCGGGGTTGACCTTCGGCCTGCTGCGACTGGCCCAGCCCCTGCCCGAAGCGGGCGGTCCGACGCTGCGGCTGGTCCAGCCGAATGCCGCTCAGGCGGCGAAATGGGATCCGGAACGGGCGCGGGAGTTCTTTGACCGGCTCTTGACCCTGACCGCCAGGGGCGGTCCGGCGGACCTGACGATCTGGCCCGAGACCGCGGTCCCCTACATGCTGGAATATGCGCCCGACGTTGCGGGCATGGTCGTGGCGGCCTCGGGCGGCAGGCCGGTTGCCCTTGGCATCCAGCGGGCGGAAGGCGACCGCTTCTTCAACAGCCTGCGCGTGCTGGAAGGCGCTGGGGTCGAGACCGCCCGCTATGACAAGGCGCATCTGGTGCCATTCGGCGAATACATTCCCTTCGGCGACCTGGCCTACCGCTGGTTCGGCCTGCGCGCCTTTGCGGCCCAGGCGGGCAACAGCTATTCGGCGGGACCCGGGCCGCAGGTCTTGAACCTCGGCCGTTTCGGCAAGGTGCTGCCGCTGATCTGTTACGAGGCGATCTTTCCCCGCGGCGTGAACGCGATGCCGGAGCGCGCCGACTGGATGCTGCAGATCACCAACGACGCCTGGTTCGGAAAACTGACCGGTCCGTTCCAGCATTTCGCGCAGGCGCGCCTTCGCGCGGTGGAACAGGGCTTGCCGCTGATCAGGGTTGCGAACACCGGGATCACCGCGGTGGTGGATGCCCGCGGCCGGGTTGTCGCGGAATTGCCGTTTGGCGTCATGGAGGCGCTGGACACCCGCATTCCCGGCAAGCTTCCGCCGACGCCCTACAGCCGCTGAGGCGATGCGCCGGTCCTGTTGTTGCTGGCCGGCCTCGCACTTGGCGCGATGGCGTGGCGGCGGCGGTCTGCCCATTGACGGGGCAGGTCCCTGCGTCTAGTCAGACGCATCTTGAACCCCCGCCACAACGGCTTCCTGGCGTGGCGGGGTGAACCCGAACGGAGCACTTCCCCAAAATGACCACCTCGACCCGCCGCCTTGACTATGTCTTCACTTCCGAGTCCGTCTCGGAAGGCCACCCCGACAAGGTCTGCGACCGCATCTCGGATGCCGTCCTGGATGCCTTCCTGAAGGAAGAGCCGCACGCCCGAGTCGCCTGCGAAACCTTTGCCACCACCAACCGCGTGGTGGTCGGCGGCGAGGTCGGGCTGTCCTCAAGGGAAGCGACCGCGGCGATGGTGAAGCGGGTCGACGGCATCGTCCGCGATTGCGTGCGCGACATCGGCTATGAGCAGAAGAAGTTCCACTGGTCGAAGATCAAGGTCCACAACTACCTGCACGAACAATCGGCCCATATCGCGCAGGGCGTGGACCGTGACGGGGCGGGGGACCAGGGCATCATGTTCGGCTATGCCACGCTGGAGACGCCGGAATACATGCCCGCGCCGATCCAGTATGCCCATGCGATCCTGCGCCGCCTGACCGAGGCGCGGAAGTCGGGGGCCGAGCCGACGCTTGGCCCGGATGCGAAAAGCCAGCTCACGCTGCGCTATGCGGGCGGCAAGCCGGTCGAGGTGACCTCGATCGTGCTGTCGACCCAGCACACGTCGAAGCGCCAGACCTCGAAGGTCATCCGCAAGATCGTGGAACCCTATATCCGCGAAGTGCTGCCCGACGGCTGGATCACCCGCAAGACCGAATGGCATGTGAACCCCACGGGGACCTTCGTGATCGGTGGTCCCGACGGCGATGCGGGCCTGACCGGGCGCAAGATCATCGTGGATACCTATGGTGGTGCTGCGCCCCACGGTGGCGGCGCGTTCAGCGGCAAGGATCCGACCAAGGTCGACCGCTCGGCCGCCTATGCCGCGCGCTATCTGGCGAAGAACGTCGTCGCGGCGGGCCTTGCCGAACGCTGCACCCTGCAGGTCAGCTATGCCATCGGAGTGGCCAAGCCTTTGTCGATCTATGTCGACACCCACGGCACCGGCCAGGCTGATGCGGCCCGGATCGAGAAGGCCGTGGCCGAGGTGATGGACCTGACCCCGCGCGGCATCCGCACGCATCTGGACCTGAACCGTCCGATCTATGCCCGCACCAGCGCCTACGGACATTTTGGCCGCGCGCCGGAAGCCGACGGCGGCTTCTCGTGGGAACGGACCGATCTGGTCGAGGCGCTGAAAAAGGCGGTGTGACCGGAGTGTCTCCGCCCGGTTGCGGGCGGAGAAAAGGATCAGGCGGGTGCAGAGTACTTCTTGGCGATTTCCCCGGCGCGCTTCTGCGCTGCGGTAAACTCAGCCGATGAGAATGCCTGCACGGTCTTCAGGCCGGACACCGCTCCCGAGGCTCCGGCCACGATGAGGGCGGCCAGCATGTCCTGCAGATTGTCGGTCTCGGTGATCATCAGGAAATCTGAATCCCCTGTGGTCATGTAGAAGGACTTGAGCTTTCCGCCCGCCGCCTGAACCAGCGCCGAGGTTGCCGCCTCGCGGTCGGATGGCTTGGCCATCAGGCCCTTCATGGCGGCTCCGGTGTAGCTTCCCGTGACAATGTAGCGTGCCATTCGTTTTCTCCCCCGGCACCTCCCATCTTTCGTCGCAGCGTCGAAAGATCGGTGCCAGAAGAAACACTAGCATGCGCAGGGTCGAATGTATCGCCGGATGCGAATGTCTGGGAACTGCCGGGTGCCGTGCATGAACCGCCCAGGCGACTTGACCCATGGTTCCCGCTCTGCTTGATGGCCCCGGATCATGTACGGGGCTTTTCGCATGTCTGACGCGGGCACTCGCCGCAACTTCTACGGTCGCATCAGGGGCAAGACCCTGCGTGCCAGCCAGAAGGAGTATCTGGCCGACGACCTTGGCCCCCTGACCCTGCGCGGCGTGACGCGCGAGGAGAACCCTTCGCGGTCGCAGCTCGACCTTGGTTTCGTCAAGGGACCACTCTGGCTGGAGGTCGGCTTCGGCGGTGGCGAGCATCTGGTGCACATGGCGGCGGCGAACCCGGGCGTGACACTGATCGGGGCCGAGCCATATGTGAACGGCATCGCGATGCTGCTGGGCAAGATCAGGGGGGCCGGCGTGCGGAACCTCTGGCTTCATCCCGGCGACGTGCGCGACCTTTTCGACGTGCTGCCGAATGGCTGCCTGACGAAGGTTTTCCTCAACTACCCGGACCCCTGGCCCAAGGCCCGCCATCACCGCCGCCGGTTCGTCACGCCGGGCTATCTGGCCGCGCTGGCGCGGGTGACGGCGGCGGGGGCCGAGTTCCGGGTTGCGACCGATATCGCCGACTATGTCCGCCAGGCGCTGGAGGAGGTTCCCCGCGCCGGCTTCGCGCTGCTTTCGCAGCGGGGTCCGGGCGAGGCGTGGGAGGACTGGCTCTCGACCCGCTACGAACAGAAGGCCCTGCGCGAGGGTCGGACACCGCAGTACCTGACGTTCCGGCGTCGGGCACCGGACTTCTGAGGCAGAAGTCCGGACCGATTTCTGCACAGAAATCGGGGTCGCATGGGCGGCAAGGTTGCGGTATCAGGCTCCCGGAACGTGAAGGGAGACCCAGATGTCCGGCCATGGCGACGCGCAACCGATGAAATCCCGCAAGTCCGGGCCGTTGAAGGGCGTGGCATCCGTTCCTGGCGACAAGTCGATCTCGCACCGGTCGCTGATCTTCGGGGCGATGGCGGTCGGCGAGACACGGATCTCGGGTCTTCTCGAAGGCCAGGACGTGCTGGACACGGCATCGGCGATGCGGGCTTTCGGTGCAACCGTGACGCGGCTGGGCGAGGGGGCCTGGACGGTGAACGGGGTCGGTGTCGGCGGGTTCCGGGAACCTGAGGACGTGATCGATGTCGGCAATTCCGGCACCGGGGCGCGGCTGATCATGGGGACGATGGCGACGACGCCGATCACGGCGACCTTCACCGGGGACGCATCCTTGCGCAAGCGCCCGATGGGGCGGGTGACGGACCCCCTGGCGCTGTTCGGCGCGCGGGCCTACGGGCGGCAGGGCGGGCGGCTGCCGATGACGATCGTGGGGGCCGCGAACCCGGTTCCGGTGCGCTATGCGCTGCCGGTGGCCAGTGCCCAGGTGAAGTCGGCGGTGCTTCTGGCGGGGCTGAACGCGCCGGGCGAGACGGTGGTGATCGAACGGGAACCGACGCGGGACCATTCCGAGCGGATGCTGGTGGGTTTCGGGGCCGAACTGTCGGTCGAGAAGACGGCCGAGGGGCATGTCATCACCCTGACCGGCCAGCCGGAACTGCGACCGCAGACTGTCGCCGTGCCGCGTGATCCCTCCAGCGCGGCCTTTCCGGTCTGTGGCGCGCTGATCGTCGAGGGGTCGGACATCCTTGTGCCGGGCGTGTCGCAGAACCTAACGCGCAACGGCCTTTACCTGACTCTGGTCGAAATGGGGGCCGAGATCGCGTTTCAGAACCCCCGCGAAGAGGGGGGCGAGCCGGTGGCGGACCTGCGCGTCCGCTTCTCGGGCGCGATGCAGGGGATCGAGGTGCCGCCGGAGCGGGCGCCCTCGATGATCGACGAATATCCGGTGCTGTCGGTGGTGGCGGCCTTCGCCTCGGGCAAGACCGTGATGCGGGGGGTCAAGGAACTGCGGGTCAAGGAAAGCGACCGGATCGACGCGATGGCCCGGGGGCTGGAGGCCTGCGGGGTGCGGGTCGAGGAGGATGAGGATACCCTGATCGTCCACGGCATGGGGCCGGGCGGGGTGCCGGGGGGGGCAACCTGCGCGACCCATATCGACCACCGGATCGCGATGAGCTTCCTGGTTCTGGGGCTGGCCGCGAAGGCCCCGGTTTCGGTGGATGACGGCGCGCCGATCCAGACCTCGTTCCCGGTCTTCGAGGCGCTGATGCGGGGCCTCGGGGCCGAGATCGCGCGGGGGTAGGGGCGGGTTGTCCACGCGTGGGCAGGTTTGTGGTCCGTGGGATTTCAAGGGGTTGGCTGCGGACATTAAGGATTTCGCAAGGTTTGACTGCGCGGGCAGCAAAAGGCTTTGGCTGGCGTGAGGCAGCGCCAAGGCTGTGGGAGCGGGCTGGGCCGGTTTTCGTCACATCCACCGGTGCGATCAGGACCGCTTGCCCGCCCCGCCGGGCGGACTGGCCGGAGGGGCGGTGGGCATGAACGCGCGGTGTGGCAGTCGGGCTGAAGCCCGACCTGCGGAGGCGCGCGCTGTTCGCTGGAGCGCACTCTGCATCAGCCGCAGGGGCTGGCCTGATCTGCAATGACCCGCTTTACCCGCTCCATCAGATCCGGTCGGGACAGAAGTACCATGTGGCCGTCTTCCGGCAGGACGCAGACCGGTGCGTTCAGCCGCGCGGCAAGGCGACGGACCTGTGGCAGCGGGAAGACGGGGTCGTTTTCGCCGTGGAAGAAGGTGATCCGGGCCGCGGAGTCGAGCGCCTCGGGCGACAGGGTCCACGCGAGGAGGCTGGCGGACTGCGAGCGGCCCCTGCCGTCGCCGGGGGTGTTGATCCGGCCTTCGAAACTGCGGCGGATCGCGTCGGCGATGGCGCGTTTTTCGGAGGATTGCCGCCAGCCGGACCCGAGGTATAGGGTGATGAAGTATTCGTCCCAGACTGTCTGGCGATCGAGGGTGCCTTCGCGCAGCGCCGTTCCAGCGATGCCGACGATGCCGCGTGCCAAGGCGAGGGCGGCCCCCGGGAAGGGGGTGGCGCTGGAGATGGCGACGACGCGGACGCGTTGGCTGTCGGTGATGCGGCCGGCGGCCTCGATCGCGATGGCCGCCCCGGTGGAATAGCCCAGGAGGTTGATCCGCGCGCGCGGGTAGCGGTTGGCGTAGGCCGCGACCTGAGTTGCGGCGCGCAGGATGTCGAGGGGCGGCGACAGAGGTTCGCCGCGCATGCCGGGCAGGCGGTATTCGATGACAAGGTGCCGGGCGCTGTTCCAGTCGTTTGCAGGGCCGAAGATATCGGCGGTGGTGAGCGCGCCGGGCAGAAGGAAGGTGATCTGATCCGGCGCAGTCGCCTGACCGGCGGTGTAGAGGGGCGGCTTGGCGGTCTCTGGCGTCCGGCCGCAGGCGGCGAGCACCAGGCCCGCCGCCAGCACCAGCCAGAGGCCCGGTTTCACCGCGCGAACCGCTTGTACTTCACGCGCTTCGGCTCCAGCGCGTCGGGGCCGAGGCGGCGGACCTTGTCTTCCTCGTAAGCCTGGAAGTTGCCATCGAACCATTCGACATGGGCGTCGCCTTCGAACGCCAGGATGTGGGTGCACAACCGATCCAGGAAGAAGCGGTCGTGGCTGATGATGATCGCGCAGCCGGCGAAGTCTTCGATGGCGGCCTCAAGCGCCTGCAGGGTCTCGACGTCGAGGTCGTTGGTCGGTTCGTCCAGCAGCAACACGTTGCCGCCGGATTTCAACAGCTTGGCCATGTGGACACGGTTGCGCTCGCCGCCTGACAGCAGGCCGACCTTCTTCTGCTGGTCCGTCCCCTTGAAGTTGAAGGCCCCGGTGTAGACGCGGGAGTTCATCTGCATGTCGCCCAGGTGGATGACCTCGGCCCCGCCGGAGATTTCCTCCCAGACGTTCTTGTTCGGGTCCAGGGCGTCGCGGGACTGGTCGACGAAGGCGAGCTTCACCGTGTTGCCGAGGGTGATCGTGCCTTCATCGGGCTTTTCGTCGCCGATGATCATGCGGAACAGGGTGGATTTGCCCGCGCCGTTCGGGCCGATGACGCCGACGATGGCACCGGGCGGGACGGTGAAGGAGAGGTCCTCGATCAGCAGCTTGTCGCCCATGTGTTTCTTCAGGCCCGTCACCTCGATCACCTTGTTGCCGAGGCGTTCGCCGTTCGGGATGATGATCTGCGCGCTGGTGGCGCGTTCGGTGACGGTCTGGTTCGCCATCTCGTTGTAGCGCGACAGCCGCGCCTTGCCCTTGGCCTGACGCGCCTTTGCACCGGAGCGGATCCATTCCAGCTCCTTTTCCAGGGCCTTCTGCTTGGACTTGTCCTCGCGCGCCTCCTGGGCCATCCGCTTGGCCTTCTGGTCCAGCCAGGCGGAATAGTTGCCCTCATAAGGGATGCCTCGGCCGCGGTCCAACTCCAGGATCCAGCCGGTGATGTCGTCGAGGAAATAGCGGTCGTGGGTGACGATCAGGATCGTGCCCTTGTAGTCGATCAGGTGCTTTTGCAGCCAGGCGATGGATTCGGCATCCAGGTGGTTGGTGGGTTCGTCGAGAAGCAGCATGTCGGGCTTTTCGAGAAGCAGGCGGCAGAGCGCGACGCGGCGGCGTTCCCCGCCCGACAGGGTGGTGACATCGGCATCGTCCGGCGGGCAGCGCAGCGCGTCCATCGCGACGCCGACGGTGGCCTCAAGCTCCCACAGGTTCTGGGCGTCGATCTGATCCTGCAGGGCGGCCATCTCGTCCGCCGTCTCGTCCGAGTAGTTCATCGCGAGTTCGTTGTAGCGGTCCAGGATCTTCGTCTGCGCGGCCACGCCCAGCATGACGTTTTCCTTGGCGGTCAGTGCGGGGTCAAGCTGCGGTTCCTGCGCGAGGTAGCCGACCTTGGCGCCCTTGGCGGCCCAGGCCTCGCCTTTGAAGTCGGTGTCGATCCCGGCCATGATCTTGAGGAGCGTGGATTTCCCCGCGCCGTTGACGCCGACGACACCGATCTTGACGCCGGGCAGGAAGTTCAAGTGGATGTTCTCGAAGCACTTCTTGCCGCCCGGATAGGTCTTGGAGACGTTCTCCATGTGGTAGACGTATTGATAGCTGGCCATGACGCGCTCCGATCCCGAGGGTTGGCGCGTATGTAGCGAGGAAGGCACGGCGCTGCAACGGGCTGGCGGGGGCCTAAAGGCGTTTGGACAGCCAGACGTTGGCGGGTGGGGCCGTGTAGGGGGGAATGTCGGTCCAGCCCTCGCTGCGATAGAGGGCGACCGCCGCCGTCAGGGCCGAGTGGGTGTCGAGTTGCAGATGCGCGACGCCTGTCTCGCGGGCGTGATCCTCGGTGGCGCGCATCAGGCGGCGGGCGAGGCCCTGGCCGCGCTGCGAGGCATCGACCCAAAGGCGCTTTACTTCGGCGACGCCGGGACGCAGCGGGCGATGCGAGACGCAGCCGACGGGCAGATCGCCCGACCATGCGACAAGGAAAGCGCCATCTGGAGGGCGGTATCTTGCGGCGTCGGGCAAGGGCAGCGGCAGCATCGCCGGGACAAAGAGGTCCGGGAAGGCGGCAAGCAGATAGCGGTAGTAGCCGCCAACGCAGGACAGGGCCGCGGGATCATCCGGGTCCGTCAAGGCGATGCGAAGGGCGGCAGGATCGGGCATCGCGAAAGGATAGGCGGAAGCGCCGGGCAAGGGCAAGCGACGGGTGGGGGCCCGGGCCGTGACGGAACGCAAGCCAGCGCGCGGTCGGGGGGGCATCTCGGGGGAGGGGCGGTCGGGCGCGGGCGGCATTGTCAAGCCGGGGCCTTTGCGGTCAATTGGCCGGAAGGGATGAGGTGCGCCGATGCGGCAGGGGTTTCCATTGGCGGCCAAGGGAATGGTCGTAGGCCTTCTCGGCGGGTCGTTCGATCCGGCGCATGAGGGGCATGTGCACATCACCCGCGAGGCGTTGAAGCGGATGGGGCTGGATCAGGTCTGGTGGCTGGTTTCGCCGGGCAACCCCCTGAAGGCGCGTCGGCCGGCGCCGATAGCGGACCGCCTGCGGCGCGCGAAGGCGGTGATGCGGGATCCGCGAGTCAGGATCACGGCGCTGGAGGCGGCCCTGTGCACCCGGGCCACGGCGGATACCATCGACCGGCTGACGGCGATCTATCCGGGGGTCACCTTCGTCTGGCTGATGGGGGCTGACAACCTCGTGCAGTTTCACCGCTGGGGCCGCTGGCGCGACATCCTGCGCAGCGTGGCGGTGGGCGTGCTGGCGCGGCCGGGCTCGGGCGTTGCCGCGCGGCTGTCGGTCGCTGCGCGGGCCTTTCGGGTCCACCGGGTCGCGCGCGGGGAAAACCTGCGCGGGCGGAAGGCCCCGGTCTGGGCCTTCGTGAACCTACCGATGAACGATGCCTCGTCAAGCGAGATCCGGGCGCGGGGCGGCTGGGTGTCGGGGCGGGGATGAGCGGCCGCCACCGTTTCGGCCAGGTCGACGCGCGGTCGCCGGGCGCTGGAACAGGCTGACGAAATCCGCGCGATCGGCTATGACTGCTGTGAGAGTCGGACAGGTGCCAGGATGATTTCGCGTCGCATGGTTTTGGCCGGGGTGCTGGCCGGAGTTGCCGGGCCTGGCCTGGCCGAGTTGATGGACAGCTCGCCCCGCCCGGTGGCGCGGGGCGGCAGGGTGTCGGCACCGGGCGCAACCGCGGCGCAAGGGCCGGTCGATGCCGAGGCGCTGATCGCATCGGCAAGGCTGGGCGGCGCGGTTGCCTATGTGCTGATGGACGCACGGTCGGGCAGCGTGCTGGAGGCGCGCGAGCCGGAGCTGGCGATGCCGCCCGCCAGTGTCGCCAAGACGCTGACCTCGCTTTACGCGCTGGAAAAGCTTGGGCCCGCCTATCGTTTTGCCACCCGGGTGCTGGCCACGGGGCCGGTGTCGGGCGGGGTGGTGCAGGGTGATCTGGTCCTGGCGGGGGGCGGTGATCCGACCCTGCAGACCGACCAGCTGGGCGATCTGGTCGCGACGCTGGCGGCATCCGGCCTGAAGGGTGTGACGGGGCGGTTCCTCTACTGGGAAGGCGCGCTGCCGACGTTGCGCGGGATCACCGGGGACCAGCCCGAGCAGGTCGGCTACAACGCCGCGATTTCCGGGCTGTGCCTCAACTTCAACCGGGTCTATTTCGAGTGGAAGCGCGAGGGCGACGACTGGCGCGTTGCCATCGATGCGCGGGGCGAGCGGTTCTTGCCGCAGGTCGACATGGTGCGGGTCGCGGTCGCCCGGCGGGATGCGCCGCTGTTCACCTATGCGCCGGGGCCGGTCGAGGAATGGACGGTCGCGTCGGGTGCCTTGGGCAAGGGCGGCAGCCGCTGGCTGCCGGTGCGCGATCCGGGGGCCTATGTGGCCGGGGTGTTCGGCACTCTGGCCCGCGCGCAGGGCATCCGGCTGAACCGTGGCGAGCGGACCGCGGCCTTGCCTGCGGGGACGGAACTGGCGCGGGTGAAAAGCAAGCCCCTGACGGAAGTCCTGCGCGACATGCTGAAGTTTTCCACCAATCTCACGGCGGAATGCGTCGGGCTGACCGCGTCGGGGCTGCCCACGCTGGAGGCGTCGGGGCAGGCGATGTCGGATTGGGTGGGTGCGACTTTTGGCGTGCGGTTCGGCCTTTTTGACCATTCGGGCCTGGGCGGGCGGTCGCGGGTGACGGCGGCGGGCATGGCGCGGGTCTTGCAGCAGGCCGAGGCGGCGGGGCGCGGGCTGAAGCCGATCCTGCGCGACGTCGGGCTGAGGGACGACGCCGGAAAGCCGATCAAGGGCCAGCCGGTCAAGGTGCTGGCAAAGTCGGGGACGCTGAACTTCGTTTCGGGGCTGGCGGGGCATGTGGTGCCGCCCGCACCGGGGCGCGAGCTGGTCTTCGCGATCTTCTCGGGCGATCCGGAGCGGCGGGACGCGGTGCCGGTGGCCCTGCGGGAAGAGCCGGAAGGCGGCAGGGCCTGGACCGGGCGGGCACGGCGGTTGCAGGGGCAGCTGATCAACCGATGGGCCGGGGCTTACGCCTGACCTGAGGCACGGTCAGGGCAGGGTTTCGAAGATCAGTTCGGGCAGGATCACCTCCCAGGCGTCGCGGCGGAGGTGGCGGTCGAAATCCTCTTCCCCGTCCTTCCGCCGCCAGGAAAGAATGGCGGCAATCTCGCCTTTCAGGAACTGCGCCCCTTCGGCTTGGGTGAAGGCGCGGGACAGGCGGCCAAGGACATTGCCCTGCGTGTCGGTGATCTGCCAGCGTCCACCGTCGCGGGTCAGCTGCACCGGGTCGCCGGTGCGGGCGGCCTGGATGGCGGCAAGTGCGGCGTGGCCGGGTTTGAGGCGACCGGCAAAGGAGAGATCGACCAGCTTGAGGTCGGGCGGGACATGGCGCAGGCGGGTGCCGGGCAGCGAGGCAAGGTCGGGCCGGGTGCGGCGGGTCAGGACGGGCTCGGCCTTGGCCAGAAAGGCGTGCGGGCCGTGGCCGAGGACGGTCAGCGTCGCGCGCGCGCGGGTCATCGCGACATAGAACAGGCGGCGGGGGGCATCGGCATCCTCGCCCTTCGACGGCCGGTCCCAGCCGCCGTCCAGGATCGCGACGTGGTCGAATTCCAGCCCCTTGGCGCCGTGGGCGGTCACGAGGAGAAGCCCGCGCTGTTCGCCGCGCATGTCGCGGGCCCAGTCGCCGAACCATTGCACGATGTCGGGGACGGGGGCGGATTTCCCGGCCAGCTCGCGGGCGAGGCCGCCGATGCCTTCGCCGATGAGATCGGTCCAGCGGCTGGGGGGCTGGGTGTTCAGAAGGTCGGTCAACTGGGCGATGCTGAACAGCCGGGTCCGGTCGGCGAGAAGCGCGCGCAGGAAGGCCTGCATCTCACGCGTGCGCCAGGGGCCGGGGAGCGTCTCGTTGGCCATGTCGACGGGAAGGCCAAGGCTTTCGGCATAGGCGCGGACCGGGACCAGGCGACGCCAGTCGCGGGCGATGATCGCGGCGCGGCGCCAGGACCAGTCGGGGTCGAGCTGCGCCAGACGGTGCAGTTCGTCCACAGCGGCGACGGCCTGGGCGACATCGCCGGGGCCGGCATCGAGAAGCGTGACGCGGCCCTGCGCGACGGGGTCGCGGGTGGCCCAGTCGCCGCCGGGCGGGTCCTTGGCGCGGGCGCGGTTCACGGTGATCGGGTGGTCGGCCTTCATGCGCCGGGCGGCTGGGGCGATGACCGCGTTGGCAGCGGCGATGATATGCGCAGTGGAGCGGTAGTTTTCCGTCAGCCAGACCGGTTTCGCGGCATAGTCTTCCTCGAACCGGCGGATGAAGGCGACGGAGGCGCCGGTGAAGGCATATATGTTCTGGTCGTCGTCGCCGACGGCGAAAAGGCTGATCTTCAGGTCGGGATCGTCCAGCGAGCGGCCCGCGACGGCGGAGATCAGGTCGTATTCTTCGGGGCCGATGTCCTGGTATTCGTCGACCAGAAGCCAGCGGTAGCCCCGGATCAGCGTGTCGCGCAGCGCCTCGGCTTCGGGTTTGGTCAAGCCGTCGCCACGCAGAAGCGCCACTGCCTGCCGCACGATCCCGTCAAAGTCGCGGGGGCCGGTGTCGCCCGCGAAGCTCGCGCCCACAAGGCGCATGGCAAGCGCGTGGCAGGTCAGGACGGTGACGAAGGCGGCGTCCTCGCCGATCAGGCGGCGCAGGCGTTCTCGGATCTCGGCGGCGGCGTGGCGGTTGTAGGCAAGGACAAGGACGCCGCGCGGATCCTCGCGGCGGACGCGGACCAGATAGGCGATGCGGTGGACGAGGACGCGGGTCTTGCCGGAACCGGGGCCTGCGAGGACCAGAAGGTTCGTCGCTTCGCGGTCGTCGCGGACGATGTCGGCCTGGGCGGGGTTGTCCAGCGCCTCGACGATCAGCTTCCACGAGGCCGGGGTGGTCTGACGGCGGATTTCGGAGGTGCGCCCGGGCAGGTAGCGGCGCAGGAAAGCGTCGCGGTCGAGGACGAAGTAATCCTCGGCCAGGCGCTGGGCGCGGTCTATCGACTGGAGGCCCGCTTCGGCGTAGGCGGCCATGACATGGGTCTGGATGGTCTGTTCGGTGTAGTGTTCTTCCAGTGGCGCGAAGTTCTGCGTGGTGAAGCTGCCGCCCCCGGGGTTCAGGTGCAGCGTGAGCGCGGGGCGGAAGATGGTCAGGCCCGGGCCAAGGGTGACGATGTGCTGTTCATGAAGCCACATCATGGCGCGGTCCATCAGGCGGGTCATGTCCTTGACCTCGGCGCGGAGAAGCCCGTCGCCGTTCAGGGCGTCGAGCATCGCGCCAAGCGTGGTGTCGACCTGCAGATCCTTGCCGCGCGCGCCCTTGGCGACCTTGCCGCTGAGGTGGGCGAGGAGGGCCCGCGCCCCCTGACGGCGGAGATCGGCAGTGCGGGTGACAAGGGACCATGAGCGGCCAAGTTGCACGGAGATCGTGGTGCGGCTGATCTTGCGCAGGGTCATGTTGCCGCGCCCGCCATCCTGATCACGCCCGTCCCGGGCAAGGCCGCGCAGGATCGTCTCGACGATGTCGGGCCGGATCTGCGCGTGGCCGATGTCGCGGAGCCGGTGGCAGGCCTCGGTCAGGTGCAAGGGCTGGGGGCCTGATCCCTGCGCCTCGGGCACGGACTCTTGCATCAGGGCGATGAGATCGGTCTCCATCCGCTCCGCCTGGTCGAGGCGGCGGCTGGAGGCATCCTCGACCCCTGCATGGACGAAGACGCTGATCGCGGTGTCGTCGCGGGCGATGCCAAGCGCCTCAAGATCGGTCAGCGCCCGGCGCAGGTCGCGGCCCGACAGCCCGCTGGACCCGGTCAGCGCGTCGGTCGAAATGCCTTCGTCGCGCGGCGCGTTCATCACGCTGCGGACGAGGTCGAGAAGTTGTTCGCGGCGGACCCCGGTGATGTCGGCGTGGTCAAGGATCGCCCTGGCCTCGTCGATCGAGCGGATCCGCAGTGAGGAGGGGAAGACCTGGACGCGGTTTTCTTCCCGGCTGAGGAGGGCGGCCTCTTCCAGCCAGGCGATCGCGGTCTTGACGCGGGTGTCGTCGGTCTGGCTGTCGCGTTCAAACTCGCGGTCCTGTTCCGCGCGCACGATCTCGCCCGGGGTGGCAACGACTTCGTTCGACCTCTTGCGGTCCATCCGGCGCACGGCCTTGTGGATCGCCACGATCTCGTGCCGGGCAAGGCGGGAGCGGGCGGTGAGCGAGAACTGCCGTTCCACGTCGGCGGGATCGTAGAGGAGGACGCAAGCGGCGGGGGCGCGGTCGCGGCCGGCGCGGCCCGCCTCTTGCAGGTAGTTCTCCAGCGAACCGGGGATGTCGGCGTGGACGACAAGCCGTATGTCGGGTTTGTCGATGCCCATGCCGAAGGCGTTGGTCGCCGCGATGATGCGCAACTGGCCGGTGCGGAATGCCTCTTGCACCTCGCGCTTTTCCTCGGGCGTTCGGCCTGCGTGGAAGTGGTCGGCGGAAAAGCCCTGGGCCTTCAGGTGTTCGGCCACCCGTTCGGTGGCCCGCCGCGAGGCGCAGTAGACCACGGCACCCGAGGTGCCGTCCGCCGGCAGGTGGGTTTCGATGGCGGCAAGGACGTCGGAGAACTTGGTGGCGCGCCCTGTCGGCAGGACCGAGAAGGTCAGGTTCGTCCGCACCGCCCCGCCGTCGAGAAGCATCAGGTCCACGCCGACGCGGGACTGGAAATGGTCGCGGATGTCGCGGACGACCTCGGGCTTGGCGGTGGCGGTCAGGCACAGGACCGGGGGCGGCTCGTCGCCCGAGGTTTCCTTGATGAAGCGGCTGACATAGCGGTAGTCGGGGCGGAAATCGTGGCCCCATTTCGAGACGCAGTGGGCTTCGTCCAGAACCCAGAGGCCGACCTCGCGCTGTTGAAGGACGCTGCGGACGGAGCGCGAGCGGAGCTGTTCGGGCGAGATGAGGAGCATCGAGGCATCGCCCATGCGGACCTTTTCCAAGGCGTCATGGCGTTCGGGAAGCGACAGAAGGCCGTTCACGGTGACCGCACTGGCGATCCCGGTGCGGGCGAGGCCCTGGACCTGATCGGCCATCAGGGCCACGAGCGGCGAGATCACCACGGTCAGCGCGCCGGTGGTGTCGAAGCGGGAAAGGGCCGGGATCTGGTAGCAGACGGATTTGCCGGTGCCGGTGGGCAGGATGCCAAGGATGGAGCGGCCCGCCATCGCCTCGGCGACGATGCGTTCCTGCAGGGGGCGACCCTGGTCGTCCACGGGCTCGGGCCGATAGGCGGCGAAGCCGAACCAGCGGTCAAGCGCGGCTTTCGGGTCGTTGACCCTGGCGCACCAGTCGCAGGCGGGATCGCCGCAGTTGGTGTCGCGCAGGTGGCGGACGATCCGGGAGGCTTGCGGGAACTGGTGGCGCACCCAGGGCGGCATGACCGACTGGCCGCCCGCGACGGAAATCCAGGCAAGGGCATAGGCCATGGGCCAGCCGTTCCGGGGATCGGACAGGCGGCCCAGGGTCTGGTCCAGCCGGTGCAGGCAGGCATGGCCGGTGAGCATCCGGCGGATCGCGGCATGGGCGGCGGGCTGGTCGGGCGCCGGACCGCGGAGGGAGGTGAAGAGGGCGTCGAACCCGGCGGACTGGTCGAGGCGGGTGGTCAGGTGATGGTAGGCGACAAGGGCGTCGGGGCTGTCCTGCCCAAGCTGGGTCAGGGCGGAGATCTGGTCGGTCAGGACCTGCAGCGACAGGCGGGCGTCTTCCGTCGGGTCATTCACATGGCCGGACTGCAGGCGGCCGTCCTGATAGTGCTTCACAAGGTGGTGGTAGGGATTGCGCGGAAAGGCGAGCGGGTTCAGCCAGAGCGTGTCGATGGGCGCGTTGCCAAGGGCGGCGAGCCGCGCCCGTTTGGCGATGAGATGCGGCAGGTCGTGGCGCAGGATGTTGTGGCCGACAAGATGGGAGGCGCCGTCGCAGAACGCCTCCAGCCGGTCGAGGGCGGGATCCAATGCGGCCCAGGGTCCGGTCCGGTGCGTGATCGCCGCGTCACCCCGCAGGGCGGCGAAGGCGAACAGCCGGGCCGTCCCGGGATCGACCTCGAGATCGACCGCGACGCAAGCCGACAGGAAGGGAAAGGCGGGTGGCTCCACGGTGCGGGCATCCGGCGCGCGGGCAGGGGATCACCCGCAACATCTTGATAACCTTCGCAACCACGGGGTGTAAAGCCGTGATGGAAGAGCGGCCCGGGGTGCCCGCCGCACAGTCGGCATCCGCCGCCGTGTGCGGTGGCGGGTGCCGACCTTGACCGCGGCCCCGGGTGTCGGCGCGGACTTCGGCCTTGTCCCGCCCGAAGTGCCGGAGCATCTGGCGGCAGGCGGCGGTGGTGCCTTCGCCGGGGCTACATGATCCTAGCCCGCCTTGCGCCGGGAAGCCCGCGCCCATTCCGGCAGCCAATCGCCATGTGCGGCGAGAAGGTCGGCGGTGAGCTGCCAGATCTGGTCGAGGTCAAGCTCGGCCCCCGTATGCGGGTCCAGCATCGCTGCGTGGTAGATGTGGTCGGGGGTCTCGGTCAGAAGGGCCTGAACGGTCAGGTCCTGCACGTTGATGTTGGTCCGCATCAGCGCGATCAGCTGCGGCGGGATGTCATGGACTACGGTCGGTTGCAGGCCCATGTCATCCACCAGCACCGGCACTTCGACCGCGCAGCCATCTGGAAGCTGCGGGATGTAGCCGCGGTTGCCGATGTTGCCGTAGATCACCGAAGGCTCACCCGTGACGACCGAGTTCACGATCTGGCTGGCGTATTCGTGGCTTTCCTTGACCTCGACGGTGTTGGCGGACTTCAGAGCCTCGGCCTCGCGCTTCCAGCGGGCGATCTGTTCGACGCAGCGCTTGGGGTATTCGTCCAGCGGGATGCCGAAGCGTTCGATCAGGTCCGGGCGGTCGCGCTTGATGAACCACGGCGTGTATTCGGCGAAATGCTCGGAGCTTTCGGTGACAAAGTAGCCAAGCCGGGTCAGCATTTCATAGCGGACCTTGTTCGGGCAGCGCGGGTTCCAGTGCGAGGGCTTGGGGAAGCGACCCTCGCGATAGCCCTTGATCAGGTCGGGATAGAGGTTGCGGTAGCTGCCGTCGGGCTGCCGGTGTTCGAAGGTCAGATAGAAGGCCATGTGGTTGATGCCGCCCGCGCGGTATCGGATCTCCTCGACGGGGATGTCCAGATCGCGGGCCAGTTCATAGGCCGTGCCCTGCACGGAATGGCAAAGGCCGACCTGCCGGATCGTCGGATACTTCGCCGCGATGGCCCAGGTGTTGATTGCCATCGGGTTCACATATTGCAGGAGGATCGCCTCGGGGGCGACCTCCAGCATGTCCTCGCAGATCGACCAGAGATGCGGGACGGTGCGCAGGCCGCGCATGATGCCGCCGATGCCCAGCGTGTCGGCGATGGTCTGGCGCAGGCCGAATTTCTTCGGCACCTCGAAATCGGTGATGGTGCAGGGGTCATAGCCGCCGATCTGGAAGCAGACGACGACGAAATCGGCCCCGGCGAGGGCGCGCTTCTGGTCGGTGTAGGTCTTGACCCGTGCGGTGCCGCCAAGCGTCTGGGCCAGCTTGCCGACGATGATCTCGGATTCCTCCAGCCGTTCAGGGTTGATGTCCATCAGCCGGATTTCGGCGGCCGCAAGCGCGGGGCGGGACAGGATGTCCCCGGCGATGTTCTTGGTGAAGACGGTCGAACCGGCGCCGATGAAAGTGATGACGGGTTTGGGCATGAAAGGTCCTTTGGGCTGCGATCGCGACGGCCACCTTGACCGGGCGGCGGGTGTCTTCGGTTTTGGGGTTTTCCACGACGGCGTCAACCGGGCCCTGTTCGACAGTCCGGCCGTTCGGCATGACGATCACGCGACGGCAGGGTTCCGGCCGCCACAATATTCGTGCGGGACGCGCGAAAAGAGGATGTCGGGCAGGCCCGCCCTGCGCAGGACCCGGCGGCCTTGTTCTCAACCATATCCGGCGCGCGCTTGATCCGAAGATAAGGTTGAAGCTATGCAATGGCTTGGCGGTGAAGGTGGTGCCCAGAGCCGGTTGTGTCGCTCTGGTTCACGTCCCGTTACAGGCACCGCGTCAGCCCTTAGCCTCAGCAAACACAGGGTTAAGCGAAGGGACCAGCTCAGGTCAACAGGCACCAGATGTTCTACGGTATGTTCTACGGCAGCTGTCCCTCCCTGAAGACCACCAGCCCCCAGAGACGGTGAGCAGGTGGGGTAAT
>FWPV01001418.1_pt1 | contig 66448 bp, 59 predicted proteins | sample 2228371 | NCBI WGS metagenome assembly FWPV01 (sample SAMEA103939776, study PRJEB20133) | metagenome
TCCCCATTGCCGAGATCGCCGAGCTCGCTCTTCGTGAAGGTCAATGCACCAATCCGATCTACCGGGTCCATCGCTGGTTTGCACGGCGTCTTGGCTCACAGTTCAGGGCCATCCTGACTGGCCTATCCCTAAAACCCGAGGAAGCCGACCGGTTCTGGGACCTGTACCTCGGAGACCTATCACTTGACGGTGCGGTCGTGCTCGATCCCTTCGTGGGCGGAGGCACCAGCCTTGTCGAAGCCGGGCGCTGTGGTGCCCGCGTGATTGGGTACGACATCGATCCGGTTGCCACCTTCATCACGCGATTCGAACTTGAAACAGCTTCTTACGATCCTTTGTCACCGGAAATCGCCACACTCTGTGCAAAGGTGTCCGCACAGATTAGCCCCTTTCACCGGACAACCGTTCCAGATAAAGGCGAACGCGTGGTTCTCCATCATTTCTGGGTCGAGTGTCGAACCTGCAAGGCCTGCGGAACAACCTTTGAAATTCATCCCCATTACCAGTTGGCGTACAGCAAGGAAAAAGGTCTTCAATGGGTATTCTGTAAAAGCTGCCATGAGGTCTCGGAGATTCCAATTGCCCGCAAGGAAATCCGATGCGGATGCGGGACGCGTACCAGGATCGCGCAAGGAACCCTTGACCAGGGAAAGGTCAGATGCCCAGGGTGCGGTGACGTGTCGGGACTCGGCGAGCGTGGGGATGCGCCAACGCGACCTGAATGGCGACTCTTTGCGCAGGAGTATCTTGAAGAGACACGGACCGGTGTCACTCGCCACTTCAAAACGGCGAGCAAAGGCGACCGTATTCGCTACGGTCGGGCGCGCAATCTTCTGGAGGATGTTGAAAAAACCGACGGTGGCTTTGCACCCACCCGCGCCATTCCGGCAGACGGTCGGTCCGACGCGCGGCCTCTGATCCACGGCTTCACCCGATACCGCGATCTCTTCAACGACCGTCAACTGCTCCACCTGACACTGTTGGGCCAAGCCATCACCAGAGTCGAGGACCCGAGGTCGCGCAGGCTTCTGGCCATTGCTTTCAGCGAACACCTTACAACGAACTGCATGTATACGGCCTATGCGTTCGGGTATCGGCGCATCAGCCCAATGTTTTCAATCCACGGGTACCGGCACATCACCAGGCCGGTGGAAATCAACCCATGGCTCGACGGCATCGGACGCGGCACTTTCCCAAATGTCCTCGGCAAGATTGCCAAGGCAGTAGCGTTCGCCACGGCGCCCACCAATCTGGACCCAAAGGGTGGGCGAAAACCAGCGATGATCTATCGCCAAACCGTCGCAAAAGAAGTCTCAACGCACCCATGGAGAGTACTGGGGGGATCATCCCGGGCTTCGATCTCCACCAAGACGTCAGAAAGCCTCGAAGGGATTCCGGATGGCAGTATCGACCTCATCCTCACTGATCCGCCGTATTTCGACAATCTGAGCTACTCAGAACTATCCGACTTCTATCTGGCGTGGCACCAGTCCCTCGGAATGGCCGAACCTCCTTACGACAATCCGGCCATTGCAGCGCCGATTAAGGAGAACCTCGCTCTGACTGATCGCGGCGACCAGTCTATCGAAGTCTACCGGAACAGCTTGCACCGCATTTTCTGTGAGTGCCGCCGCGTGCTCAAAAAGGACGGCATTATGGTCTTCACCTATCACCACAAGTCACCGGTGGCTTGGGATGCTCTCGGGGACGCGCTTGTTCGTTCCGGGTTGAAGTGCGCGACCGTTTTGCCCCTGCGGGGTGAAGGCCAGGGTGGGCTTCATTCTTATGACGGCACAATCAAATGGGATGCCGTGTTTGTCTGTCGTAAAGGCAGTCAGGTGCCGTCAGCGAGTTCAGATAATGCGGTGGTTCCGCGCACCGCAATCAAACAGGCCAAAGAGCAGGCATCCGCATACGCCGAAGATCTGGCTAAGACCCGACAGATTGGTTTCCGCGACCCGGATCGCCTGAACCTTGAACGCGCCATGATCGTGGCATCGGCTGTCATCGCTCCAACCCATCCCGATTTTATGCCACTCTCGGACGCCTTGAAAACGAGCTCTACTGGAGGACCCTGACACATGCCACAGGTTGGAAAAGAGGCCCTATCGCAATTCATTAGAACCGAATGTCTTCGTCTGCTCAGGCTGAACCTGAGTCCTGACACCCAGGCTTTCCAGCAGGAAAGAACGGCTGCTGGCATGCCACCCGTACAGCCTCCCCGTCCTGGCCTTGAATACCTGGCCCAAGCCGGTGAGGAATGGCAGGCGGAGAAAATCGCAGACATCTCGGACACCTTCGGCACCGCCGTTGTCATCGGCGACCGCTACACGAATCAGGCGGGCCAGGAGCGATTTCGGGAGATCGAACTTGTCAACCACCTGACCACCGCTCCGCAGGGCTCCTTCCTTGTTGAATCCCAGTTTGACGTTGGACCTGCTTTCGAAAGCGCACTGGGGATTGCGGGTTATAGGCATGCCTATGGACTGAATTACTCCCGGTTGCGGCCCGATCTCATCGAAGTGCTACCACCCACTTCGAACATCGACCGGTACGTCACACCGGCCGGCGCGGTCCTGTGGCTGGCCGCTGACGACCACCGGATCAAACTCCGGGTCATCGACATCAAGCTCACGGCTGAGCCATCTCCTTCATATTTCGCGGAAGTCACTTTTTACTCTATGGCCTTGGCCGGATGGCTCGTTGATCATGGCTTGGACAACCGTTACGTGGTCGTTCCGGATGCCGCGATCTGGCCTGGTTCGCACGATGCCTCATGCTTGGTGCGGACTTGCCGGGAGATCGAAGATCAAGGAGGCACTCCCACATATGTCCAGATGTGGGATGCGATGCAGGAAGACCTCGAGGCAGTTCCTTTCGAGGTGTTCGTCGGCAGGGTCAAGCACTTCTTCATAGCTGATCTTCCCCGGGCTTTCGCATGTCCCTGGCAGCAACACCCCTGGCACGTGGACAACAGGTGCAAGGGGTGTGACTACCTTGGATACCCGTGGATTGATCGAAACGGCCAGCCGACTGCTCACGCCCTCCATTGTATGCCGACCGCTCAGCAGACGGATCATCTCAGCAGAGTCGCTTTTATTTCCCGAGGGGCATCTGCCGCCTTAACCGACCAAGGAGTGTCGGACGTTTCTGCATTAGCGCAACTGCCGCCAACCTCAGCAGCCTTTAACGCCCACTACTCGCTCAGGGCGACACGTCACGTCGTTGCCGGTAGAGCAGCATCCCTCCACGCCCAGCAATCTGCGATATCGCCACAGAGCGGCACCTCCGGGGTCATGCCCAAGTATGCCGACCTGCACATTTACCTCTCGGTCGATTTCGACTTGGGAAGTGCGATTACCTTCTCGTTGGGTGTGAAGGCCTTTTGGGTAGAACCGCAGCCGTTCGGATATGTTGGCCAGAGAGCCACCCATGGTTATGGACCGCACACGCACGTGATCGACCAGAAGGACCTGCCCGTTGAACGCCGTGAGCTTTTGGCCTTCCTGAACAACATCAACGCGATTTTAACGGATGCCAGAAACCGCAACGCTGGTACGACGGTCCAGTTCTACATCTGGGATTCAGTCCAGTACAAGCATCTCACGCGAATTATCGGCCGCCATTTGCAGGCCATCCTCGCCGACCAAACTATCCAACACCTCGCTTGGCTGTTTCCGCCAGAAGAGCTGCTGCCCAACGCTGCCATGGAAACACGGCGATCACCGATCACCATTGTCCGAGAGGTAGTGCGGACTTTGCTCGCCGCCCCGATTCCGCATTATTACACGCTCTTCCATACGGCCCGTGTTTACCACCAGGCTTCTCTGCCCCAGCAGGTGGCGGCGTTCTCGGTACACCCGCTGTTTGAAGACACGCTGAGCGACCAGATTCCGAGTGAGCGGGCCCATGAAATCTGGGCGCGGGTAACCAGGCCCAGACTATGGTCCGATCAGCTTGTGACCCTGCGAGAAACGGTGACCAAGCAACTCGGCGCTCTCGAGGCTATTACCAGGCGGCTCGAAGAGGACCTCCGGCCTACGCTTCAGCAGATCGCACCAGAAATCCGTATAGAGCCGCCACAACGACAATCAGGAATCAGCTTTGACGGGCAGTTGTGGTATGGATTCGCGCGGCTCAACGCCGCCCTTGGCGAACTGGAGGTGCACCAGATCAGGGCCATGCCGCCAGAGGAGCGTGAGGCCAGGTATCGCAGTGCAAGGTTGACCCGTCGGCTTACCGGGGCTGCAGAGGCGGCAGCGCTGGCCCAGTTGGGGATTGCCGCGCTTCCAAGGATGCGCGTTTACGAGATGAGCCCGGAATCGAGGGAAGTGAAGGCGCGCGAGGGAGATTTCAGCTTTGCGCTGGCTCCCGAGAACATGCCCGGCTTTCTCGACAGGTCGCTTCAGGTGGTGACGCAAGGAACTCCATTGGAACCGCCCAACGGCTCCGGATGGCGAACATACATGGAAACGGCAACAGGAGTCAGGATCGTTGGTATCGACCGCGACGCTGGCCTGATCGCTGTCCTCCCCAACAACCGCTATCCAACGATGCTTGACGATCTGGAGAGACAAGGACTGGCGGATTTCAATCAAGACGTTGTTCTCGATCCTGTGTGGATTGACACCTTCACAAAGAAGTTGCGAGAGACGTTGCATGCCATCGGCAATCCTCCCAACGCGCGGAGCAATGCGCTTGTGCGTAGGGCGGTGGGACTTAGCACAAGGCGGAGTGGTCGGCAAACAGCAGGGAGTCCGGTAGCGGACCTGCTGTGGTCTGGCAATGCGATGGCGAATGCGGCGGTGATCAGAAATGTGCCTGCGATCAGGCAATACCTTGAGCAGAATGGAATAACCCTGAATCCGTCACAGTGGACCGCTTGGGAGGCCTCGCTAAGCCACCGGCTTCAGACCGTTTGGGGCCCTCCTGGAACCGGGAAGAGCCGGACACTCCGTGCGGTAGTGGTCGGCGCGGTTGTTGACGCGGTGCAACGCAATATCCCTTTGCGCCTTCTGGTCTGCGCTCCCACTTACAACGCCCTTGATAACGTATTGTTGGAATCTGTCGCGGCCATCGGTCAGATGGTTCAGCATCCCGATCTGCGGTGCGTGCGCATCCGCTCCAGTTACCGGCCAATAGACCAGAATATTCCTGCCGGCCTCGATCTGGAATTGAACAAATGGAATCCATCTGTCGCGGTACAGCAGCTACGGCAGCGCTTGCAGAACAGCACGGGCATCACGGTGGTGGGTGCTACCCCTGAGCAGACGCACAACCTTCTGGTGACTGGAAACGCCGCCGCACGTCAGGAATTCTTCGACTGCATCATTCTCGATGAAGCGTCGCAGGTGGATGTTGCCCATTCGATCCTTCCGTTTGCGTCTCTGGCAGCGGACGGAGTCGTTGTGGTCGCGGGCGATCCAAAACAATTGCCACCGATCCACCAAGCGAAAGCGCCAGTCGGTCTTGAAGCGATGGTCGGCTCGGTCTACAGCTTTTTTGAACAGCTCCACCAAGTTCAGCCCGCCATCCTGGAAGAGAATTATCGCTCAAGTCGCGTGATCGTCGAGCTTGCCCACGAAGCAGGCTACGACAGATCACTCACGAGTTATTCTCCGGATATGCGGACTGATATCATCACACCTTTCTCGACGGTTCAACCTCCCGCTGGATGGCCACAGACGCTTTTCTGGACGCCCGAATGGGCATCGCTGCTTGATCCGGATGCCCCGGTCAGTTGTTTTGTCTATCCCGAGGGTCGCAGCAGTCAATGGAATCCTTTTGAGGCTGATTCGGTGGCAGCCCTGGCCTTGCTGCTGTATGGCCGCCTCGGCAACCAGCTCCTAAATGAAAGAGACCCAGCGTCCGGTGCCGCGATAGCCTCATCGCACAGCCCATACGCGATGGATGAATTCTGGCGCAGTGGGATTGGCATCGTCACCCCACATCGGGCGCAACAGGCATTGATAGTCGCGAGGCTCCAGCAGGTGTTCGGGCCATTAGGCGCTGCAAATCAACTTATCCGGGACGCTGTAGATACAGTAGAGCGATTTCAAGGGCAGCAGCGTGATGTGATCCTCGCCTCTTTTGCCCTGGGTGACCAGGATGCGATTCAGGATGAGGACGAATTCCTGATGAGCCTCAATCGGTTCAATGTGATGACTTCCCGCGCCAGAGCAAAGCTGATCACCCTGGTGACGCAAGAGGTAGTGAACCATCTCTCTGGCGAACTGGACATCCTCCGTCAGAGCCGGTTGCTGAAGGTGTATGTCGAATCCTTCTGCAACAATTTCCGGCCCATGACTCTGGGCTATGTTACGGCGAACGGCGTCCTCCAGGTCGATGGGATGTTCAAGTGGAGACAATGACCGGATGAGCCGGGACTTCCGCGACATCGATATACTCTCCCACGCCCAAGGGTGTCTTCTTGGCCAGCTTGCCGGAGACTCTCTTGGTAGTCTGGTCGAGTTTCGTTCTCAGGAGGAAATCCTGCGGGAATACCCGAATGGCGTTCGTGAGCTTGCCGACGGGGGCACCTGGAACACGATTGCCGGGCAACCGACCGACGATTCCGAGATGGCGCTGTTGCTGGCCCGCATGCTGGCGGATCAGGGACGTTATGATCCCGAGGGAGCCAGGAAAGCGTACATTTTCTGGCTGGACTCCGGGCCCTTCGATTGCGGCATGACCGTCGCCGGTGGTCTGCGGGGCCGTCCCAATCCGGACAGCCAGGCCAACGGCGCGATGATGAGGATCAGCCCGCTGGGCATCTTCGGAGCCAACCATGACGCTGGGTTGGTTGCCGAGTGGGCACGGCAGGACGCGGCGATCACCCATCCCCATCCGGTCTGTCAGCAAGCCAACGCATTGTTCACGATGGCGATTGCCTATGCCATCCGCCAGGGGTGCGATAGCCGAGGTCTGTACGAGCAGATCGTGACCTGGGCGGAAGACATGAAGGTGGATGGGAGCCTCCTGGAAGCGGTCCGAGGTGCCGCCGAATCACCGCCAGCGGATTATGTCCACCAGCAGGGGTGGGTGCTGACGGCATTCCGCAACTCCCTGTGGCAGCTTCTGCATGCCACGAATCTGGAGGAAGCAGTTGTGGACACCGTCATGCGCGGGGGAGACACCGACACCAACGCCGCCATCTGTGGCGCGCTTCTGGGCGCTGTGCATGGCAGGGACGCCGTCCCCGGCCAATGGGTCGAATCCCTGCTCAATTGCCGCCCCGCAGCGGGACAACCGAATGTGCGCCGTCCTCGTCCGGAGTGCTTCTGGCCGGTGGATGCTTTGGAACTGGCGGAGCGACTTCTCAAATCAGGAGAGGCGCGATGAGCTTCTCAAAAGATGTCGTCGAGTTGGCCCTTGTCGCTGCAGGACGCTGCTGTTGCATCTGCCACAAGTTCTGTGGCGTCAGGATCGAGACGCACCACATTCGGCCTGTTTCAAAAGGGGGAGACAACAGCTTCGAGAACTGCATTCCCCTCTGTTTTGATTGCCACGCGGAGGTTGAACACTACAACGATCAGCATCCAAGAGGACGTAAATTTTCCGAGAGCGAGCTCCGGAAGCATCGTGACACATGGTTCTCGAAAGTCGAAGAGATGAATACGCTCACGCCGTCTCCCAGCGATTCACCCCAGGTCATTCAGGCAGTTTCAGGAAATGGCAACATGGTTGCCGGGCGTGATTTGAACATTCGCACCGAACGGGTGGTCCGCAAAACGGTTGTCCAGACCGATCCGGGAGGCAGGCACATTTCAAACACGACAGCCCGCAAAATCCAGGACCTGGTGAAGGATTATATCGATATCCACACGACGGCGGGCAAAGACACACAGCGAGCAGCGCAACGGATTTGGAGCAGCCTGAAGAACGAATTCAACGTGACCAGCTACAAGGAGATTCCCGCCCAGGATTCCGACCGCGCGATTCAATGGCTTCAGGCCCAGGTCGCCATGGCAAGGCCCAAAATCCGAAGGAGGGCCCCTGATAAGTGGAAGGAGAGTCTATACAAGCCGATCTACGCACGCGCGGGCGATCTTGGGATTTCCAAAGAAGATCTCTATCTGCTGGCGCAAGAGCGATTGGCCCTCAAAAAGCCGATTCGATCCCTGAAGGAACTGACACAGCGCGATCTTCAGCGGCTTCACCATGTTATGATCTATGAAGTCAAAAAATCCGGGAACAAGCCATGAAATCTGGTGATTGTCAGGCAGAGGGATGAAATCCGGGTCAACGCCGCTTCTGCCTCGCCGGGAACGGCCTGATCTTTGATAACCCGTTGATATTGAAGGTTTTCGGTTAACTGCGAGAGAAAGAGAACGGTTATGAAGAGGGTTGCACACGGGGAGCCAAAAAATGATCCGCTGGTTTTAGCGGTTTTCGCTTAACGCAGGACCCCGAGGGTGATCCCCCCGGGGTCTTGCCGTTTCCGGCGTGCCCACGCCGAATGCACTGTTTCCCGCACATTTGCCCTGATTCTCCGTTTCGAAGCCCGCAGTCCGGGGTCCAGGGGCAACCCTGGTGGTTGCAGGCGCTCTCCGAAAATGTCCTCTCCGAATTCTCAAGTTCTACGTTTCTGGCGTCGCCTTGTTTAACAGCCTGACTGCATCCGGACACCCGCTTCGACATTTCGAACTCCCCTCCGGTAGTTGTCTGTTGAAAGCCGGACCAGTGGGTCCGGCGCAAGCGGATTACTAGACAGCGGAATCGGCCGTGAGAACGGAGACCGTTGTGGGTTCAGGCAACATCGCCCTCAGGCGGTGTCGAACGAGATCCAACGGCCTTCTCGATGACCGGCCTATCCAGTCCCGCGGCATCCATGACGGAAACCTTCCGCGGCCTTCCGCAAAAGGAGGACCGGATGCCGGCCAACGAAAACGTCCCATTCTCTCTCGACGAGGTGATATCGGAAATCGGTACAATCCTTGCCTGGGGTTACATCCGCCATCGTAACGGACGCCGAATCGTCCCAGATTCCGGCGGTGGGGCAGAGCATGAGGTGCAAGTTGAAGAATCTTAGGCGGTTATGGAGAAACGTCTTGACTTGATATTCCGGGCCACCAAAGCCTTCATTCATTCACGAGTTAACGCCCTGAGATTGCGGTGCGGACGGGCCGCCCGCGGGGCGAAGCCCATGAACCAAGGAGGTTTCGGATGGAAGCAACAACGTATCAAGAGGTCCAGGGGCTCTCCCGGATGATCGTCGGAGAACTCCGGGAGAAGTACCTCGATGTCTTCGGAGAAGAGACCCGCTTCTACCACAAGGAGTTTCTGCGCAAGCGAATCGCCTGGCGCATTCAGGCCCTGGCGGAGGGTGACCTTTCGGAGCGGGCCCGGCGCAGGGCTGAGGAACTGGCCAATGACGCTGACCTGAGAACGCGGTCTCCGCGTGATCCGGTCGCCTCGGGTTCCGCCGAGGTCAAAGCGAGCGGCGACCAGCCGCATATCCCCGTCGCACGACCCGAGGCTGCCGCTGCCCGGAACGCTGCTCGCCCGCGACTTCCAAGGCCGCGACATTGTGGTCAAGGTCCTCGACAGTGGAAAATCGAACGCACCTTTGCCTGGCTGGGAAACTTCCGGCGGCTGGTTGTGCGCTGGGATCGCCTGATTACGGTCTATCGCGCGTTTTTTCATCTGGCTTGCCTGGTTATTACGCTGAGGCAGTTATGAAACCAGTTCTGCTCATCTTGTGCCTCCTCTCCGGCGTGCGGCCGGTGGTAGATGGCGAGCAGCGAGGTGCCGTCTTCTTAGACGCCAGCGTCCCCGCCGTGGGGGTCCTCACCTGGCTCGATCACCTGCTGGAGCTCCCAGCGGCGATAGAGCTCGGGCAGCCTCAGCCACTCGTTCGTGCTCACGATCGATGGCCTCCTCGGCGACGCCTCGCTCACGTGCCACCTCCCTCCGCGCCCGAGCGATGAGCCGATCCGCGAGCCCATCGGCGAGTGCGTCGAGGGCCTCGGCAGCCTCGCGCTCCGCATCGCGATGCGGTTGGCGGATGACCTCGAGCTGAAGGCGCTGCTTCACGTCGTTTCCTCGTTCGACCAGCCGCCAGCACCACGCCGGCGGCTCGAGGAGGCCTATGAGCAGAAGGGGTGCCAGCGCGGTCGGAGGTTGAGAAAACGAAGGCGGGAAGGGCGGTTATGGAAGGCGCGCTCGCCTGGGAACGCGAGCGCAATCGGCCTCGCGCCGGGTGCTTCGATGGTCTCGGTCAGGAGGCGCAAAGAAAGCGCTCGATGAAGCGGTCACCGCGTCGATTGGAGCGGTGGCCATGCCCGATGGAGCGATCGCGCGGTCAGGTGGAGCGCAGATGGCCCGCAGGATGGAGCGGGGGTGGTCCGCAGGAAGTCACGAGGGGCCACCACGCCGGCGACGATGCTGATGTTCGGGCTGGGCGCGCGGGCTGGATCAGCCGTCGCGGGTCGAGAGGTGATCGAGGTCGAGCGGATCGCTCTCCACGTAGTCCTTGGCGGTGAGGTCCTCGAGCGTGACGACCAGGCCATCAACGGTGCTGAATCGCCCGGACGCCGGGACCAGCTTCAGCCAGTCCTTCAGGAGGTCCGCCCAATTCTTCCCCTCGAAGTCAGCTTCGTCGTCGTTCCTGATGAACCAGAAGAAGACGTCGACACCCGGTGCATCCCACGAAGGCGCAGCGCGGACGCGTATCTCGCGAAGCGCTCGGAGCCCACGCCCCTCGTCGCTGTTCTTGTCGTGCTTGTCGTCGAGGCGGCTTTGGAGTTTCTTGGCGAGCGTCGTGAAGTCGTCGGGGAAGGCGAATCGCACCCGCTTGCGAGCCAGGGCCACCGCAAGACGACGTCGCGCCGGATCGTCCGTGCATCCCGGCGTGCGCTCCCAGCCAGCCACGATCGACTTCTCGACGGTCATGACGCGGTCGAGATCGGCGGCGAGTTTTCGAGGAGCCACACCGGGTACGAATGCGAACTGGGGGCGGCGACCGCGCTCCACTTGCTTCAGCGCGTCCTCGTCGAGCTGGACCAGGGGGCACACCTCGACGAAGGGCCGCTCGGCACAAGACCGCACGACGTCGCAGGACTGGCTGGCAATCATCAGGCCGAGAACCTCGGATTCGGCGAGGTCCGCTCCGGCAGCCTCGGCGCCGCCTACGATCTTCGCCGCCTCCTCGGTCAAGGGGAGGGCTGGAGCGAAGCGATGGACGAACCAATGCTTGCCCAGGACGCAATCGCCCTGACGCCAGACCCGAAGCGCCTCGTCAACACGTCGGATCTCTTCTTTGGGATCCTTGGTCACGATGGCTACTTCTTGTTCTTCACGGCGCGTCCAGGACGAGCCCTGCCGACGTCAACATGCACCCGGTCCTGCAGCGCTCCGACCAACTCCTCGGGCGGCTGGGGCTTCCGCGCCTCCAGCGCCTCGGGAGAGAGCGGCGCGAGCTTGAGCTCGCGTCGGCCAGGGCCAGTGCCCACCAACTCGATGAACGTCTCGTACTCGCCGTGAGCGAGGAGATCGAATGGCACCACGCCGTCGCGGTCCTCGAGCAGCATGGCGCGGTTCTTCGACGCGAAGCCGCGGTCCGCCTTGCGGACGACTGCGAGCACGCGGCGCAGGCGCTCCTCGTTCGGGGCGTTCACCGGCTTGCCGCTCGCCCAGAAGTGCAGGCTGCGCCGGGCGACGTTGAACAGCGTGGCGAGTTGCTCCCAAGTGAGCCCGCTCAGTCGGCGCAGCTCCATGATGGCCGAGCTTGTGCTCTGCGCTTCCTCTTTGGGCTGCATCCTGCCCGCGCTCGTCTGGGGCAAGGGGACGACCACGTGCTCCCAGTCCTCGGCGAGGGAGTACCGAGCGGCCGTTCCCTCGATATAGAGCGGCGCGCGAAGCAGGTGGTGCGCCATTATCGCCGAGCTGATCATCGCGCCCAATGCCGAGGTGCTACCGCCGTAGGTCTGCAGGCTCATGGCTTGCCTCCGTAGCGGCGAAGGAAGTCATCGGTCACGGCCCAGCGAAACACCGTGTAGAGCCTCTCGGCGAACCGCTGGGCGGTGTTCACGATCTCCTCGGGAACAAACGGATGCTCCTCGATGCAGAACATGTCGATGTCCAGCACCCAGCTCGGTTCGGCGATCGGCTCGATTGCGTTCGGATCGACAGTAGCACCAGCGGGTACCTTCCCCCAACGCGCGAGGAGCTGCTCCTTCGAGTCCGGCAGGGCGAAGATCGTTTCGGTGAGCGAGTGAAGCGCGTTCTCCGAGAACGGGAGGGCCACGATGCCGAGGACCTCCTGGCGGACGAGCTTGCTGATGTCCGCGAGTGCACCGCCAGTCACGCGATCGATGTATCGCACGCCCAGGCGCTGCACGAGCGCGGGCTTGACATGCTCGGCGAAGGCGTCGAGCACGAACCGCAGGCGCTTCAAGAAGTCTTTGCGGTTGGTGTAGGAGGTCGTCTCGATCGCGACGAACTCGGGGGTGACGGACACGCGCCACCCGCCGTCGACATCGCTGAACCGCCAGGCAATCTGCTTCGGACCGGGCGCCACCCCATGGGGACCCAGCACGATGCCTTGAGTCTGCTCCGGCCGAAGGACCGGGTAGGTCGAGCGGATCGCCTCCTGGAAGGGGGCGATGAACTCCCGCTTCTCCAGGGAAAGCACAGGCGGGAAGCGGACTTGGCCGATGACCCTGACGAGCGGGGCCTCGGGTAGCGGCACCTCCGCTGGAAGCGGCGCGGTCAATGGGTTCTGGATTTCTGCCAAGGTGCCTCCTTTCGTTTCAGGTGGTTGCGGCCCGTAGCATGATGAGGGAGGTCGGGCGGCAACCTCGATCTGATTGTAGCGCACCCGGTCTCGGTTGTGAAGAGGAATGTGAAATGGGCATCGCGGCGACGACTGGGGCGGTCGCTGGGGCAGACGGAGCGCAGATGGTCCGCAGGATGGAGCGGTGAGAAATCGATCACCGCGTCGTTCGCGAACTCGTCGCCAGGCATGCGAAGTACATCATCTCGTTGCTGCTGCTGGGTTTCGTGCTGGTCCGAATGAGCTTGAGCTGGTCGCCAAGCCGAAGGTACGGGTGTTGCAGTGTGGCCCTGAACGGGGCCGAGTTGGACAGGCCCCGATCAGCACCGATCGGAGGTCGTCCATGCCCAATGTCGTCACTTACTGTCGCGTCTCCTCGGACGAGCAGGCCCAGAAGGACCTGTCGATCCCGGCGCAGCGCAAGGCCCTGGCTCGCTGGATCGACGAGCGAAACGAGATCGAGCTCGCCGATGAGTTCGTCGACGAGGGGGAGTCCGCCTATGCGCTGGCCGACAAGCGCCCGGGCTTCTGCCGGATGATCGCGTACTGCCGCAAGCACCCGGTCGACTTCATCCTCGTCCACAAGCTCGACCGCTTCTCGCGCAACCGCGAGGAGTCGATCCTCTTCAAGTCGCTGCTGCGCAAGCACGGCGTTATGGTGAAGTCGATCACCGAGAACTGCGACCCCGAGACCCCGCAGGGCTTCCTGTACGAAGGGATGATCGAGGTCATCAACCAGTTCTACTCGATGAACCTCGCCACCGAGACGATCAAGGGCATGCGCGAGAACGCCGAGCGGGGCTACCACAACGGGGGCCAGTCACCCTACGGCTACCGCAGCGAGCGGCTGGCCGACGCCTCGGGTCGCGAGCATACCCGGCTGGTTCTGGGCCCCGACGAGGAGGTGGCGACGGTGCGGGAGATCTTCCGCCTGGCGGTCGAGGAAAACCGAGGAGCGAAGACCAACTGCCACATCCTGAACCGGCGCGGCGTATCCGGTCTCCGCAGCCCGAACTGGAGCCAGTCGAGCGTCGGCAACGTCCTCAACAACCGGGTCTACGGCCCCAATAGGGGACGTCCATTTATATATTGGTTGAAAGCCTTTAGTGATATAACAATGGACGTCCCCTAACTGGGTTACTTTTCGATCGGCAGCACGACGACCGGAACCCCGGCCTTGGCCGTGAACCGGGCGGCGTCGTCGAGCGTTCCGATCGACTCGCCCACGTGCATGGGGATCGCCACCCTGGGCCGGATGGCCGCGGCCGCCTCGACCGCCTCCTCGGCCGTCATGACGTAGGTGCCGCTGACCGGCAGCAGGGCCACGTCCGGGGCGAGCCCCGCCATTTCGGGGATGTGGTCGGTGTCGCCCGCGTGGTAGATCCGCACGCCGTCCACGAGGAGGACATACCCCACGTGCCCGGCCTCCTTGGGGTGGTAGGGCACCCCCGGGCTGCGAAACTTGGTGAGGTTGTAGGCCGGGACGGTCCGGATCGCGACCCCCTTCACCGTGAGCTCCTGCCCGGGCGCGACGGTCTTGATCTCGCCGGAGAGCTTCGCCGCCGCCGCCGCGGGCGCCACGATCACGGTATCCGCCTTGCGGATCTTCGCCACGTCCTCCGGCGAGGCGTGATCCCCGTGCTCGTGGGTGACGAGGATGAGATCGGCTTTCGGCCCCCCTTTCAGCCGGTAGGGATCGATGTAGATCACCGCCCCCTTCCCGTCGATCCGGAAGCTGTCGTGCCCCAGCCAATGAATGTTTGCTGTCAGTTTTTTTAGCTCCTCGGTCACCTGACCGGCGGCCATCCCGGGCACGCCGGCCACCATGGCGACCGGCAGGGCTGCCAGCCCGGAGAACCGCCCGATGCGACTTTGGATCAGCAGCGTAAGCAGTTTCATCTTCCCCTCCTTTCGTTCGCCCGGAACCGGGGCGTGATGCAAAGCCCCCGGCCGCGCCGGGACGCGCTTAAACCCGCCCTGCCCGCGGCTTGCGTCACCGGACCCTTCCCGCACTTCCCTGGGCCGCCGCCCGCCCTTCATGGAGCGAAGGCAACCCAGGCCGGAATCCGGACACGGGTTGGCGTCGCGCAGGAGCGCCCCGGCGATCCCACCCCCAGCGCTTCCCGGGTTCCCATGGCCGCAATCGCAGGCTGTCCCCATCGATGGGACATCGCTCGTTCAGCCCTCGAGAATCGAATATTTCCCCGACACACCAAAATGCAAGCCCTGGGTTCCCCACATCCCGGCGTTTCGTTGCGAAGCCTGCATTCCGGGGGTCGAGGGCCGGCCCAGGGCCTTGTCCGCACGACGAAGCATCGGCGGATGGGACGAAGGCGGCCGGAAGCATGCGGGCACATGCGTTGTCGAGCCCGGGGATGGCCCTGGGCATGCTCCATCCGATCTCTGAAACGCGGCTTGGCGAAAGAAAAGAACGTGCTCCTTGGTTCCCCACCGGCAAGGCCGGCCGCGGCGGGGAGAGGCGCGATCGATTCCCTCCCCCCGGGGCGGTCGGGTCCGGGGACGGTGCCCTCGGCTATTCGCTTCGTTTCAGCGCGCGGATCGTCCAGGTCACCTTGGCGTCGTGGCCGGGAATGATGCCCCAGGCCCGATTCTGCAGCTTTTCCATGGAGGCCATTCCCTCGGTGAGGATTTTTTCGATTTCCTTCGCCTCCATCGTGGTCGGGAGCGCCCCGGTGAACGCGCTGCTCTTGTCGTCGAAAAAGATGAACGGGACCCCCCGGAGGAAACGGAGGGGGTCATCGCCCGGGTCGATGCCGAACGTCACCGATCCGCTGAATTCCCTCTGGTCCGGGCGGATGGGGCTCGAGTCCACGATTTGAAACCTGACGAGGAGAAAACCCAGATCATCCCGGACCATGTGCTTGTAGCCGATCAAGTCTTTGATCCGGCCGGGGGCGTTTTGAGAAAAGTCAAAGCTGATCCCGGTTGACCTGGAGCGGCGGGATTCGGGCCGGGGAAACTGCAGGGTCAGGGATCCCGAGCCGACCGCAACGCTTCCGTTGGCGGTGACTTCGGTCTCCAGGGTTTCCGGGCAGTCTTTTTCAGGCATCTTGCGATGAACCTTGAACAGGTGCGCGTAGTTCATCTGCACATCGCCGATACGGTAGCTCCGGTAGGCGCCGCCGTGCTTTTCCGCATGAAGGACCATCGTGCCCGTGATCCGGAGGTCCGTGACCAGGCTGACCCGGTGCTTGGGGTAGTCGTGCACCCAGTTGACGGAACCGCGGACATCCACTCCCAGGTCGCCCGCTTTCCGGCGCTTGATCACGAGGTCCTTGGTGAGCGTGGCGCTGGGATCGGGCGCGGCGAGCTTGCCTTCGAAGGCATCCTCGGCCCGTTCCCCCTCATGCAGGGCGGAAATCAGGAACACGGGACAACGCGGCTTGCCCTTCGCGTCCTTGGAGGCGTGCAGCAGGGCGCCTTTGATCGTGTAGCGCCCGTCGGCACCCGCCGTGGTCTCCCAGGTGGTGTTGTCCTTGGGGTCGACCACCTTGACGCGGGCGCCGGGGGCAGGCGTGCGGCTTTTCCCGTCATCGCGCCACACGGTGCCCTGGAGCGTCGCATAAAAACCCTCGGCATAGTCCACGGCTTCCTGCAATTGATATTGCCTGGCCAGCTCCAGGTACCACTTGTGGGATTTCTCTCTGGGAAGGAAGCACAGACAGTCCTTGAAATATTCGACCATCAGCCGGTTCACATCGGTGCGCTCGAGGCCGAACCGCCACCAGCTGCATTCTTCACGGATATCCTCGAGCCAGGCCAGCCCCTTGTCGGCCGGGGTTATGGGTTCGCCTTTCTGCAACACCTGAAAGTCAATCCGCCGCTCGCAATTCACGTCGAAGTCGCGCTTCGGAATCACCAGGTAGCCCTCGGAATCCCATTCGGCGAAGACGCTCTCGCGACCCTCGTAAAGTCCGAACTTGGCGATTTCGACATTGTTGATCGCATAGCGCATGAGGCAGCGCACCCACTGCTCCCTCACGTGGACGGGATCGAATTTCGTTTCCGCCGCTTTTTGATAGATGACCCGGCCGAACTCGCGGGCTTTCTTCAAGGCCTCCCGCCAGGTGTCGTCCTTATTGATCCGGAGAAATTTCCAGCACGCGTCCCAGGCGGTGTTCTCTCCGGAGCGCTGCGCCTCCCGGAGGAGCTGGTTGAATTTTTCGCCCCAGTCCGGATTGCCGTGGGCGGCGTCAAAAGCCTCCTCCACGGCTTTCTTGACCTCATCGCGGTCCCTGGCCTTTCGTTCCAGCCAGCTCAGGTAGGGCTCGAGCTTGTCGGGGTAACCCTTCGGCTCGTCCATGTTGGGCTGGATTCGGTTCTTCAACTCCTCGTATCGTTTTTCCCAATCGACGGTTCCGGCGGGCGACGCCTGGGGGCAGAAAACCGGCCCGAGAAACGCCAGGCCCAACCAAACGATCAGGAACAACCGCTGCGTCTTGCGCGCCATGGCCTTCTTCCCGCGATGAGGGTTGCCGGGAGCTTAGGGCTGCTTTTCCGTCAGCACGATCGCCGTGACGTCGCGGACCTCCTCCCCGATAAAAGGCCGTTGCACCTTGACCCAGAGCTTCGAGCCGGCCAAATCCTTCGCACCGTCAAGAATGAAGTAGGCTTCATACAGGTCATGGGTTTCGTACTTTTTCGGTTTGCCGGTTGTGCCGGATGCCCGTGGCTGGGGGAATTCCGTGGCGATGTTGCGATAAAACGAGCAGACCTGGGCGAAGGAATCCGGCGTCGTGTAGACCGTGGGCCGCACACGAGTTATTTTCGCGGCGGCGGCCGCTTCCCGGGATTCCTGCGTGGCCGGTTCATCGAGCTTCGCCCCCGGGTAGAGCTTCCACTCGCCTCCAAAGAGGACCGTCGCCCAGAGGAACAGGAAAGCCATGCCCACGATCGACCCGGAATTGATTTGCTTGATTTTCGCCATCGCTGTCTCCCGTGAAAATGTCAGATGTTGGATAGTTTCCGCGTCATGTCCGCCGAACTGTCACTGACGCTCTTCAGGATGTCCATCGCCATCCCGTACATGTCCGATTGGTCCGACGACCGGCGGCACGATTCGTGAAGGATCACGCAATGCGAGATGCAGAGCATTTGACGTCTTTCCTGTTGTGCGTGCAGCGGAGAGCCCGGGGCGGCGTCGATGCGGTAAAGGTTGCGGCAGCAATCCAGGCATCGGGCTTCGTCGCAGGAGTCGCACGATCCCGGCCGGGAGTTCAGGCTCTGAGCCCCGGGTTTGGGTTTGAGCGAATGGGTGTTGCGGTTCATCTGGGAGATCTCGCCTTCGAATTGGGCGGTTGCCCGCCGGATGCATTGTTTGTGCTCGGCCGGCACAAGGCCTCCGCCGGGAAGTTTGGCGAGGTCGGAGACCACGGAGGATACTTCCTGACGCAGGGCGCGGAGATCCCCCACGATTTGATTCTTGAGACGTAGGGAGTCGCCCTGGATTTGCCGCATCTTGCGGATTTCGGGGCTTTGGTTGACGACCCTTTCCTTGGGAACCGCGCCGACGATTTGCCCCACGGGTGCTTTGCCGGTTGTTGGCGCAACCGGTTTGCCCTGGGGCAGAGGCTCTTTGGTGGCCTGCGTCAGCTGAACCTGGCTCTGGACGTTGATTCCGTTCATCTCGTCGCCCAGTTTCAAATATTCCGACAAGGATCGATTGATCGTCCTCGCCTGCTCATTCAATTTGACCAACCGATCGCAGACGTGCACCGCCAGCGCCGCATCGGCGGACGGACCCTTCGTGGAAGGGGAGGGTTTTGTCACCAGGGGCTGGGCCGTTCGCGGCTCAAGGGACTTTTGCGCATCGGCGGAAAAGGGGAATGCAAAGATGCACGCAAACCCGATGACGAACAAAGAAGCCCAATTCGGTCGTTTCATGAGCGGCCTCCGTAAATGAGCGATCGCCGAGTCCACGCCATGGGGTTCATTGCTTCACGAGTTCCACGCGGCGGTTTTTGGCCTTCCCTTCTTCCGTGTCGTTGGATGAAACCGGCGCCAAGGGACCCACCCCGCCGGCCTTGAGACGCTCCGGCGCAATTCCGTATTTCGAAGTGAGTTCCTGGATCACCGCCTCCGCTCTCTGGCGGGAGAGCTTCATGTTATAATCGAGTCCGCCCGCGTTGTCGGTGTGGCCGACAACATAGATTTTGAGTTTCGCATCCTGCTGAAGCAGTTTTGTGATTTCTTTCAGGGCGGGCGCGGATTCCGGCTTGACGTCGGCCTTATTGAAATCAAAATAGATCCCATAAACGGCGACATGGCCGGTTGTGTTGATCCCCTCCGCCATGAACTTGGCATCGGCCACGATTTCCTGAGTCATGGCTTGCTTTTCAATGATGCAAAGCTTGCCGGCGAGACCGGCATATCCTTGCCAGAAGGCCGCCCAGATTTCCTTGTCGTCTTTGACGAGTTTCATGTAGGTGCTATCGGGCCACTGGGGGTGGTTCTCATGGGCGGCACCGCCAATTTTTAGGATGGCATTCATGTAATTTCTGGAAATCTGAAGTCGGCTATACGTTTTTTCGAATCCTTTCTTGAGGCCGTATTCAATGATGTATTTTCGCCCTTCGATGTTCACTTTCTTTTTCGTTTCCGGGTCGATAAAAGACTCGGTGGCAAAGTTTTCCTGCGAACACCTCGCGATGTAAAACCCTTCCATTCTGGTAAAGAGCGGATGATCTTTGCACGCCTTGTTGTCTTCCTGGGCAAGAGCGACCGTGCCGAGTGCAACCACCGACGCAGCCAGCAGGCAGATGATCATCCTGAAATTATTCATAACCCATCCTCCCTTAGATAGGGGACGTCCATTTATATATCACTTGAGAACCTTTCATGATATTCCAATGGACGTCCCCTGACTGAGTGTCGGCGGCCTCCAAGGGTCGAGAGCCGCTTGAATCACGGACGGCCGCGAAGCCGCTCAACAACCGTCCCGGTGACGATCGGAAGTCGAAAGAAAAACGACCCGACGGCGAAGAGTGTTAACCCTCGGGTCGTTGCGGAAAGATCCGCGCATGCCGAGAGCCGGGAAGAAAAGGCCGGGAGCTTAGGTTTCCCCCTCTCGGAAGGGGCAAACATCCCATGAGCGCCGATCTGAAGGTCGGCCCCGGGGATCGAGGTGCGGGGGATTCGGCGACGGGAATCGGGAAAACCAAGCGTTCGGTGAACGCTACAGGATCGGTTGAACAGTATCGCGATCGGGCAGGGGGGTTGGGGGTTACCTTCGGGAGGGGTCGGATCATTGCCTGCCAGACCCATGCCACACCTTCATTTGAAAAGGTGCCATGACCCAAGCAGATCAATGAAACACGATGCATCGTACTATACGTGAATCGCCGATCGCCGTCAATTGACGCCTCATTCCTTTTCGAGTTGAAATCCTTGCCCGGTTCGAGCCGGAGGGCCATCGATTCGTGTCCGGGAGGGCGCATCATGTCGTCGGCGTCATTCGAAGCCGCCCTCGCAAAGCCTCGGGACGATCGAATCAAGGAGCGCTCCGGCCAGGGGCGGCTGAAGTAGTTTTCGGACCCGAAGCCGCCGAGAAACGCCCCAACCGGCCGTGCCCTGATCGTCCCGATTGCGATCGAGCCCTTCTACATCCCGGTCGCGGCGGTCTTCCCGGCGGCTTTGCCGATCCATCCGGTTCCGCCCACCCGCTTCAGCCCATGCGCACCCGCTGATGCCCCTTGAGCCGCGATTTGCTGCACGGCTATCGGGTGCGCCGTTTGGGTCGGGCCGGGGAAGGGGTTCCATGGCAGCGAAGTCAACCTGCTCGATCTCGGGCCGGCGCGGACCGGAAAGCCCGTGAGATTTCCGGTCAAGGGAACCTTCTTTCGGCGCCCGCACGCTTGCAGGGGCAGCAGCCGCCGCGGTCGGGTCACGGTCCCCGGAAGCGCTCCTTCGGGCTCTTCCCCGCATCCTTCGCTGGCTGATCGCCCGTGTTTTCCTTTCCCGTGTCCGGGATGCGCAGGGAGAGGCGGGTCAGGCCGGCCCGGACGCAAGTCGATCTGTAAAAAGAGGTTGACAACGCCAATCTCTTTGTTTACCAAAAGGAAAAATAAGTTTCCCTCTATTAAACTCTTGCCGTCCGGCTCGCCCTTTATGGCTTCAAGCCTGGAAGCCCGAATCGGCTGGCGCATCCGCAAGCTCCGCGAAAGCAAGCGCCTGACCCTCGCCGATTTGGCGGCCCGCACCGGGCTTTCCAAGGCCCTCCTCAGCAAAATCGAAAACGGAAAAGTTTCCTCTCCGGTTTCCACCCTGCTGTCGATCGCGGAATCGCTCAAGGTCCGGCTGAGCTACCTCGTCGACGACAACGGCGGGCAGCCGGAGATGAAATGCGTTCTGGTCCGAGCCGGCGAGCGCCTCAAGCTGGATCGGGGAACCGAAGATTTCGGGTTCTGTTACGAAATGCTCGCCCATTCCAAGCCCGACAAGAAGATGGAGCCCGCCGTCCTCATCGTGGAAAACCGACGCAAACACGCCGTGACCTACACCCACCCCGGGGAGGAGCTCATCTACGTGCTCGAGGGGCGGATGGAGTTCACCTACGGCAAGAAAAAATTTCTGATGGAAGCCGGGGATGCCATCTACTTCGACGGCGATTTGCCTCACGGCGGAAGGAACATTTCCGACCACCCCTTGAAGGTCTTGACGGTCATCTGCAACCCGTAGGACCTGGAACCACACAAAACAAGGAGGCGTTGCCATGAGCGGAAGAAGAACACCCTGCAGCGTTGCCCGGTTCGTTCTGGCGTCTCTGGTCCTTGTCGCCGCCTGGTCTGCGGCGGCGCAGGCCGGAAATTACAAGCTCGGCCACGTGGGCCCCCCGACCCATCCCTACCAGCTCGGTGCGCTGAAATTTGCGGAGCTGGTGAAGCAAGGCACGCAGGGGAAAATCGTCATCGACGTTTTCCCGTCGAGCCAGCTCGGAAACGAGCGCGATCTGATCGAAGGGATGCAGCTCGGCACCGTCGATTTCGTCTTGTCCTCGACGGGGCCGATGGCGGCCTTCGACCCCAAGTTCGGGGCACCGGATCTGCCGTTCATCTTTCGGGATCTCAACCACGCCTACGCGGTGTTGGACGGCGCCGTGGGCAAGGAGTTGTTCGCGGCCCTGGAGAAAAAGGGCATCACCGGGCTGGCATGGTTTGAAAACGGTTTTCGCCAGGTGACCAACTCGCGGCGGCCGATCGAGAAGGCGGAGGACCTCAAAGGCTTGAAAATCCGCACCATGGAGAACCCGATTCACGTGGCCTTCTTCAAGGAGCTCGGCGTCGACCCCACGCCGATGGCCTTCGGTGAGGTGTTCAGCGCGCTGGAACAGAAGGTGGTCGACGGGCAAGAAAACCCGGTTGCGGCGGTTCTGGCCGCGAAATTCTATGAAGTCCAGAAATACCTCGCCATGACGGGTCACGTTTACACGGCGGTCCCCCTGATGGTTCGAAGCGACCTCTTCGCGTCGTTCACGCCCGAGCAGAAAAAGGTCATCCTGGACGCAGCCCGGGAAGCCAGCCGTTACGAACGCCAACTTCTTGCCGATCAGGAAAAGACCGGCATCGAGGAGCTGAAAAAGAAAGGCATGACGATCACCTACCCGGACCGGGCGCGACTTAGGGAAGCAACGGCCCCGGTGTACAAGAAATTCGAGGGGACCATCGGCAAGGAGCTGATCCAGAAAATTCTGGACACCAAGTAGAAGAGCCCCGAAAGGTCTTCCATGCTGCAACGAATTTGCAGCGCCATCGAGCGGCTGAGCTGCCTCCTGGTCTTTGTTTTCCTCGCGGTCATGGTCGTGGTGGTCTTTGCGCAGGTGGTCTGGCGTTACGTTTTAAGCGCTTCGATCTTCTGGTCGGAGGAGCTCAGCCGCTACCTCATGGTGTGGGCCACCCTGATCGCTTCGGGGGTTTGCCTGAAGCGCGGGTCCCACATGGCGGTCCGGTTCGTGCACGACGCCCTGCCCCCCGCCCTGAGGCGGTGGACGGCTCTCGGGGTCCACCTGTTGATCCTGATCTTTCTCGCCGTGGTCCTCCGCTACGGCATCAGCCTGTCGGCACGGACCTGGATGCAAATCTCCCCCACCCTGAACCTTCCCATGGGGGCGGTCTACCTGTGCGTTCCCCTGGGTGCGCTGCTCATGGCGGTTCAGGTCCTGGCTCTCCTGGAGCGGATCTGGAGGACGGGGAGCGTGGACCTTCCACCCCCGGAGAGTGACAAGCGAGGAGGCTGAGGTGCAGCTCGCCCTGTTCGGAACCCTCGTGGTCCTGTTCGTCTTGAGGATGCCGATCGCCTTCGCCCTGGGGGTCTCCGCGCTCGTCTATCTCCTGTCCATCCAATCGGTTTCGCTGATCGTGATCGCCCAGAAGATGTTCACCGCGATCGATTCGTTTCCCCTGACGGCGATCCCCTTCTTCATTTTGGCCGGCGAGCTCATGGAAGCCGGGGGGATCAGCCGGCGGTTGATCGATTTTGCCAACAACTTGGTGGGTTCAATCACCGGCGGCCTCGCCCACGTGTCGATCGTATCCTCCATGTTCTTCGCCGGGATTTCGGGTGCGGCGGCCGCCGATACCGCAGCCGTGGGATCGGTGCTGATCCCGGCGATGTCCCGACGCGGCTATCACATTTCATTTTCCGCCGCCCTCCAGGCTTGCGCCGGGACCATCGGGGTGATGATCCCGCCCAGCATCCCCCTCATTTTTTACGGCGTGTTGGCCTCGACCTCCATCAGCCGCCTGTTCCTCGGCGGGGCGATCCCCGGCGTGATCATGGGGGCGACCCTCATGGGAGTGGCCTACGTGATTGCCCGCCGGCGCGGTTACCCGAAAGAGCCGTTTCAGGGATTTCGAGCGCTGATGGGGAGCTTTCGGCGTTCGTTTCTTGCCCTGTTGATGCCGATCGTGGTGCTGGGCGGCATAATCGGCGGGATCGTCACCCCCACCGAGGCGGCCGTCATCGCCGTGATGTACGCATTGGTTCTCGGGGTTTTCATCTACCGGGAGCTGCGGCTCGATCAAATCTACGGCCTCTTCGTGCGCTCCATGCTCAACGCCACCCTCGTGCTCTTCATCATCTCGGTGGCTTCGGTCTTTTCCTGGATCATCACCCGCGAGCTCATTCCTCAGCAAGTGGCCTCCCTGCTGGGCGCCGTCTCCTCCAACCCGTGGGTCATCCTGCTGATCATCAACATCATTTTGCTGCTGGTGGGGACGTTTCTGGACATCGGCTCGGCGCTGATCATCTTCGTGCCGGTGCTGATGCCCGTCATCAACGGCCTGGGCATCGACCCCGTGTTCTTCGGGGTGGTCATGGTGGTGAACCTGGCGATCGGCATGGTGACGCCTCCGCTCGGCGTCTGCTTGTTCGTGGCCTGCTCGATCGCCAAAATCGACCTCGAAACCATCGCCCGGGATCTCTGGCCTTTCCTGGCCGGCATGATTGCGGTGCTGCTGCTGATCACCTACGTGCCTCCCCTGGTGCTCTGGCTGCCGAATCTGTTGCTTCAGTGAACGCGCAAAGGAGGTTCCATGCCAAAAGTCGTCGTGAAGAAATCGGAATACCTCTACGGGGCGCCCATGGAGAGCCGCCCCGGCGTCCGCGACATCAAGGTGATTTACCCGGAGACCGGGGCGGCGGCCAAAACCCTTTGCATGGGGATCGTGGAGATCGAGCCGGGCGCTCATTCGCCGCGGCACCGCCACAACTGCGAGGAGGTCTACTACGTGCTGCAGGGGGAGGGCTATGTCCAGACGGAGGAAGGCCGGTACCCCTTCGAGGCCGGCGATGCCGTGCTGAACCGTGAAAACGTCTACCACGCCGTCTACAACACGGGGCAGGAGACCGTTCGGCTGCTGGTCGTCGGCGGGGTGATGTTCGTTCCCCTCTGGCCCAAATGGCCCACGGAGAGTCCTTACGAGCTGGACCCTGCAGACATCGAATGACAGGAGACCCCGGCATGCGGATCACGAAGGTCGAATTTGCACTCTACCAGTATCCCCTGGCCAAGCCGCTGCCCATGTCCTGCGGCGTTTTGACGCATCGCAATTTCGGGATCGTCCGGATCCACACCGACGCCGGAATCGACGGCATCGGGGAGACGTCCATCAACTTTCCGCCCTGGATATTCCAGGAACGAAAGGCGACGATCGAAGAAGGCCTGGCTGGGCTCCTGATCGGGGAAAACCCGCTCGAGATCGGGCGGCTCTGGCACAAAATGGCCCGGGCCGTTCGCGGGTTCACGCGCATGTGGTCCGAGGGGGCCTTGATGCAGGCCATCAGCGGCATCGACATGGCCCTGTGGGACATCGCGGGGAAGGAATACGGCAAGCCGGTCTGGATGCTCCTCGGCGGGGAACACCGCAGCGAAGCCGAGGTTTACGCAACCGGCTACAGCGTGGAGCAGCTCGTGTCGGGAAGCGTTTCCGAAGAGCTTGCCCAGCGGGGCTACCGGTCGGTCAAGATTCGAATCGGTTTCAACGATGAAGCCGACATCGAAAATGTCCACCGCGTTCATCACGCGCTTGCCGGAGGGGTTCAACTCCTGGTCGATGCGAACGGGGCCTACCCTTACCCCCGCGCCAGGCGCATCATGAGGCGGTTGGCCGACGTGAATCTTTACTGGCTGGAGGAGCCCGTGTTGGCCGATGACCTGGAAGGCTATCTCGCCTTGCACGATGAATTTCCGGAAATCCCGCTTGCGTGGGGCGAGAACGGGTTCAGCGTGGACATCTACCAGAAGTTCTGTGAGGCCCATGCGGTCGACGTCGTGATGCCCGACCCCTCCCGTTGCGGCGGCCTGACGCAATGCGTCCGCCTGTGCGAGACGGCGGCGCGTTACGGGATCCCCTTTTCTCCGCATCATTACGGGTCGGACATCGGGTTCGCCGCGGCCCTTCACCTGGTTGCCAGCCAGCCCGATTTTCGCATCATGCTGCGGGACGTGAGCGACTGCCCCTTGCGAGAAGAAATTCTGGAGGAACCGTTTGCGGTCAAAGACGGCAAGGTGGCGATTCCCCAAAAGCCGGGCCTGGGGGTGTCCATCAACGCGAAGATCGCCCAGCGATACGAAAAGGCGCTTTAGCCCGCAAACGCAAGAAGGGGACGTCCATTTATATATTGGTTGAGTACCGTTAATGATATCAGAATGGACGTCCCCTGAATGACGTCCCCTGAATGATATCAGAATGGACGTCCCCTGAATGAAATGGATCGGGGCCCATGTGAGCGCCGCGGGCGGGGTGCAGAACGCGCCGCTCAACGCCGGCCGGATCGGGGCGACCGCCTTCGCCCTGTTCACCAAGAACCAGCGGCAGTGGCGGGCGAAGCCCCTGGCCGCCGAGGAGATCCGGGCCTTCCAGGAAAACTGCCGCCGGCTGGGGTTCGGCCCGCGGCAGATCCTCGCCCACGCAAGCTACCTCATCAACCTCGGGCACCCCGAACGGGAGGGCCTGGAGAGGTCGCGCGCGGCCTTCCTCGACGAGATGCGGCGCTGCCGCGATCTCGGGCTTCTCGCCCTCGCCGTCCACCCCGGAAGCCACCTCGGCCGTATCGGCGAAAAGGAATGCCTCTCCCGCATCGCCCGCTCGATCCGCCTCGCCTTGGAGGAGGTCCCCGAGGTGCGCGTCGTGATCGAGAACACGGCCGGGCAGGGCGGCCACGTCGGCCATCGCTTCGAGCACCTTGCCGATATCCTCGAGCACGTCGCCGACCGATCGCGGGTGGGGGTCTGCCTCGACACCTGCCACGCCTTCGCCGCGGGATACGACCTGGCCAGCGCCTCGGGCTATGCGGAGACGTGGGCACGCTTCGATGCCGTAGTGGGCCTCTCATCCCTTGCGGGATTGCACCTGAACGACAGCCGGAAGGCCCTCGGCAGCCGTGTCGACCGCCATGCCGGCATCGGGCAGGGGGCGCTTGGGCTCGAGGCCTTCCGGCGCATCATGAGGGACCCGCGGTTCGAGGACATCCCCCTGATCCTCGAAACGCCGGACCCGGACCGCTGGCCCGAAGAGATTCGAATGCTGCGGAGCATGGCAAACTAGGAGGAGTGCGATTCGTTGACCGGGAGGGCGCCGGGCCTTGCAGGTTGCGGAGGTGCGCAACTTGTGCGAAAAGACCCAGATCCGGGGCGATCTCGGCCAGGGGGCCCCCGGGGCGAGGGGGATTGCCCCCGGGCAGGCGGGTTTCCCGGCCGAAAGAAACCGGCCCCCGGTGCGGCGCTCTCCCCGGGCTCCGGGTTTTGCGGCGTGGAGACCTCAGCCATATCCCCGCAGCGGCCGAAGAAGGTTGCGGTCCGGTCCTTCGGCACGCTGCCTGGAAGGCTCGCGAGGTTTAAGTTCGCAAGCGGCGGGAGCAAACGCCGGATGCGGCTCGGGGCGACGACGTTGCCCCATGGCGTGAATGAGGCGCGGCCCTTGCCTTCCGGCGGCATCCGCCACCCGGGTTCCGACACCCGGATGCGAAAGGGACGCACGCATGCCGTCGCCCCAACCGGGAGAGGCCGCCGGAAGATCGAAGGGGGGATATGGTCATCCAGCGCGAAGAGATGAAGCTTGAGAGGCGTGAGCCCTTTGCCGGCGGCCATGGGGGCGGGACGCTGCGCCACGCCATCCCCCCCGGGGCCTCCATTCCCGGAAGCCGCTTCCGCCTTGTCAGCCAGGTGGCGCTCGACCCGGGGGCGGAGATCGGCGAGCACGTGCACGCCGACAACGAGGAGATCTACTGGGTGCTCTCCGGCTCAGGGCTCTTCCGGGACGACGGCCGCGAGGTGCCCGCCCGCCCCGGGGATATGATGCTCACCCGCCGGGGGCATGCGCACGGGTTGCGCAATACGGGCCGCGAACCCTTGGTTTTCCTGGCCGTGGTCGCCGGCGACCCCGCCCCCGAGTGAACGGCGGCCCGCCGATCGAAAGGAGGCATCGTATGAGACGCTTTTCGGTTGTCGCAATGCTCGTTTTGTGGGGTTTGTTCGTTTCTTTCCCCGCCGCGCAGGCGCAGACGGTGATCAAGATCGGCCATGTGCTCAACGCCGACCATGTCTGGCACACCTGCCTCACCGGGTTTGCCGACGAGGTCGCCAAGGCCACCCAGGGCCGCGTTGCGGTCCGGATCTACCCGGGGAGCCAGCTCGGCAACGAAAAAGACATGATCGAAGGGATGACCCTTCAGACCGTGGACGGCGGCCTGATCGGCGGGGGGTCCTTCCAGTCGATCGAACCCAAATTCGGGATCGAGGCCCTTCCTTACGCCTGGCCGACCCACGAGGCGGCCTACCGCGCCCTGGACGGCGAGCTCGGCACCCTGCTGCTCAAGGCCCTCGCCAACAAGGGGATCGTCGGGCTCGCTTGGTGGGAGAACGGGTTCCGCCACATCACCAACAGCAAGCGCCCCATCGTGAAGCCGGACGATCTCAAGGGGTTGAAGATCCGGGTGACGCCCGACAAGATGCGGCTGGACACCTTCAAGATCCTCGGCGCCTCTCCCGTGCCGATCAACTTCGGGGAGCTCTACACGGCGCTGCAGCAGGGGGTGGTCGACGGGCAGGAGAACCCCTTCGCCATCATCTACTCGAGCGCCTTCTACGAGGTACAGAAGTACCTTTCCCTGAGCGGCCACATCTGGGGCTCCGCGCTGCTCTGCGTGAACGCCAACGTGTGGAAAAAGGTTTCCCCCGAGGACCAGGCGGCCGTCATGAAGCTCGCCGCCAAGTGGCGCGACGAGGAGCGCCGCCTCACCGTGGCGCAGGAGAACGACTTCCTGGAGAAGCTCAAGCAGAAGGGCATGCTGGTCAACGAGACGGACAAGTCCGCCTTCAAGAACGCCGTGAAAAGCGTCTGGGCGGAGTACGAGGGCGTTTTCGGAAAAGACCTGATGAACCTCGTCGAACGGTACGGGAAGTAGCCCCCGGTGGGCGGCGGTCGCGGCGAGATGTTCGGGGTCCTCCTGCGGGCGGTCGACTTCCTGATCGCGGCCGCCGTCGTCTTGACCTGCATCGAGGTGCTGGTGGAGGTCGCGTTCCGGTACCTGTTCCATCTTCCCCTGCCCTGGGGGGCGGAGTTGTCCCAGACGCTGCTGGTCTGGGTCACCTTCGTCGGCGCGGCCGCGGCGCTCGCGCGCGGCGAGCACATGGCGATCGGGCTCGCCGTCCGGAGGATCCCGTCGCCGCGGCTGCGGGCGGCCGTCGAGACGGCCGGCCGGCTCGCCGTCCTCGCCTTCCTCGGCCTGGGGGTCTGGGCCGGGGTCTTGGTGACCCGGAGGACCTGGGCGCTGCAGACGACGGCGCTCCAGATCCCGGCCGGCGTCCTTTACCTCGCCTTCCCCGTGGGCTGCCTGCTCATGTCGCTCGTCGTTCTGCGGGAGCTTTCCCGGCGCGGAAAGGAGTGACCTCCGCGGCATGGTCACGCTCTTGACCGTCATGGCCGTGACCCTCCTGATGGGTGTCCCGGTCGCCTTTTCGATCGCCATCTCGGGGGTGTTCTACCTTCTCCTCGAGTCCTCGGTGCCCGTGCTCGTCTTCGCCCAGCGCATGGTGGTCGGAGTCGACTCTTTCACGCTCTTGGCCATCCCTCTCTTTCTCCTGGCCGGGGCCCTCATGGCCGAGGGCGGGATCACGCCGCGCATCATGCGCTTGGCGACGGCCTGCGTGGGGCACATCCCCGGCGGCCTGGCGGTGGTGATGGTGCTCTCCTGCATGCTCTTCGGCGCCATCTCCGGGTCCGGCGTGGCCGACGTGGCCGCCATCGGCTCGATCATGCTGCCGGCGATGAAAAGCCAGGGCTACCGGCCGGCCTTCTGCGCGGCGCTCCTCGGCTGTGCCGGCTCCCTCGGGACCATCATCCCCCCGAGCATCGTGATGGTGGTGCTGGGGGTGAGCATGGGGGTCTCGATCGGCAAGCTTTTCCTGGGGGGGATCCTGCCCGGCATCCTGGCCGGCGGCGCGTTGATGCTCATCTCCTACGGGTTTTCCGTCCGCGAAAACTACCCGCGGCTCAAGCGCGCTTCGGCCAAGGAGATCCTCGAGGCCCTCTGGGGGGCGCTTCTGCCTTTGCTCACCCCGGCGATCATCATCGGCGGGATCGTGCAGGGGATTTTCACGGCCACGGAGGCGGGCGCGGTGGCCGTTCTCTATGCCTTCGTCCTCTCGGTCTTCGTCTACCGGAAGGTCAGCCTCCGGCGGTGTTTCGCGGTCTGTCTCGAGGTGGGCCGGACCAGCGCGGTGGTGTTGTTCATCATCGCCGCGGCGAGCCTTTTCGGGTGGATCCTGACGGCGGAGGACATCCCCCAGAAAGTGGCCTCCGGGCTGCTCTCGCTGTCCCGCGAGCCCTGGATGTTGCTGATCTTTTTCAACCTGCTGCTGATCCTCCTGGGGATGTTCATGGAGACGATCGCCATCATTTTGATCATGGTGCCGATCTTTTTCCCCATCCTGCAGCAGGTCGGCGTGGACCCGATCCATTTCGGGGTCATGGTTTGCGTGAACCTGGCGGTGGGAGCGAACACGCCGCCCTTGGGCGTGGACTTGCTGGCCGCATGCAAGATCGCGGGGATCTCCTACGAAGACTCCTTTCGCTACATCCTGCCCTTCGTCGGGGCCATGGTCGTGGCCCTCGCCCTGATCGTCGCTTTCCCTCCCCTGGTGACGGGGATCCCGAACTGGTTTATGCGCTAGCGCCTTTCCAGGAGGGGGTGGTGGGGTATGAAGGGGGTTGTCGACCGGTTCCGAGCAGGTGCCGGGGATCGCCCCAGAAGCCGATGGAACCTCGGGACGGCCTTCGGCCTTTTTCTTGCCCTCGTTGCGGCATGCCTTCCGACTTTGTGTGCCGCCGAGGAGTGCTGGACGGCCACCCTGCGCGTGACGGTGGAAGAAACCGCGGCGACCGAGGGGAAGAGTCGGGGGGAGTCCTACCGCAGAGGCCATCGGGCCCGGGCCGACGGTGAAGTCTCCTTCCTCACCGGCGCCGGCAAGACCGCCGTCGTGCACAAGAGCCTCCAGGGCACCTGGGAGGGGACGAGCTTCCGGGAGACCTCCTGCGTGGTTCACGAGGGGAAAACGACGGGAACCCTGACGGAGGGGACGGCCCGCGAGAGCAAGACCCACACCGCCTTCTGGGCGCTCGCCTGGGAGGGCAAGTCGTCGGTCAAGGCTGTGAAAGGGTGCATGCAGGAGCCCATCCCCCCCGTTTCGGGGTCGGAGGAGCGGGTGGACCCCCGGTTTCACGACATCGTGCACCCGAACCTCGGCAAGCTCGTTTCGCTTTGCAAGCAGGCCCGTGCCTTTCCCGCGCTGGGTGAATGCCGCACGAGCGAGGAAGAGATCTCCGGCCGCCTGACGGAGAGTTCCTCCCGCCCCGGAGAGAGCAGCGAAAAGAAGCCCGGCGGGTCGAGCTTCGAGTTCACGGCCCGCTACGAGTGGCATGCGAAACGGGTCCCCTGCGGCTGCGGGGTCGTCGTTGTGCTCGCCGAGGGGGAGGTGCGGCTGAACGGCCGGCCGGTCCGGGGCGGGGTCGAGGTCAACCTGAGCGGGGCGGTGTTCGAGACGATCGGCAGGAGCCGGGTCGTCATCGAGACGCCTGACGGGATGCAGTTGCGCCTCGGCCCGCGAACGCGGATGGATTTGAGCGGCCTCTGCCGGGAGATCGAAGAGGAAAAAACGAGGATCCTCCCCCGCCTCTTCAAACCCATCAGCGGCAGTTTTTACCTCCTCGTGAAAGGCCTGGTCGGGGGGGACGTCCGCCCCTACGGCTGGCATTTCGGCGCCGCTTCGGGGATTCGCGGGCCCATCCGCCGCGAGGGCTCTTTGCTCGCGAGCGCGGGGTGGTTTCCCGGGATGATCGCGGCTCCCGTTTTCCGGCTCGGGCCCGAAGCGGAGGGCGAGGGCCTCGGACTCGACGAGGCCGCGATCCAGGGGGCGCAGGCGGTCGTCTTTTGCGCTTACCGCCCGGAGGAAGGCTCGCTAGCGATCGAGGTGATCCGGGGATGCCTGCGGCTCACCGATTCCTCGGGGGCGGCGCTCCTTCTCCGGGAAGGGGAGAGCTTCCGCAAGCGGTGGTCGCCCCAGGCCGCCGCGGCGGAGATCAAGACGATCGAGGCCGTGCTCCAATAGGGGACGTCCATTGCGATATTACTTCATCGGAGCCCGGCGGAACCCCGGCGGAATTTTCAAGACACCCTGCTCGTCGCGTGATGCCGTCGGCGCTCGGGGCCTCGGGGCGCCGCGGGGGAAGCGGCCGATGCCGCGTGTGTGCGGATGACCTTCTCCGGGATGGAGCTTTATCTCGCCGCCGGGATCTTCACGGCGCTTCTCGTCCTTCTCCTGCTGATCGTTTTTCGGTCGCGCCGGAGCGGGAAAGACGCGTCGGTCTGCCAAAGCGGATTTCGCGCGCTCGAGCAGCAAAACGAGCGCCTCGAGCGCATCCTGCGCGAGGAGATGGCCCGGAGCCGGGAAGAGGCCGCGGCCGCCTCTCTCCGGATGCGCCAGGAACTTGCCGGCTGGATCCGGAATTTCCGGGACAGCCTGCAGCAGCAGCTCGAGCGTGTGGTCCGGCTTCTCGGGGAAAGGCACGATCTCCTCCGCGGAACCGTCGAGGAGCGGCTGGATCGGATCCACCGGGAGCTGGCGGGCGGGCTCGACCGCCTGCGGGAGGTGTTCTCCGGCGCAAGCGGCCGCATGGCCGAGGAAACGACGCGGACCCTCCAATCCTTCAACGACTCGGTCCTCAAGGCGACGGCCTCGATGAGCGAGATGCAGAAGACCGAGTTTTCGGCCTTTGCGGCCGAGCTCGGCCGCCTCTCCGAGGCGAGCGCCCGGCGGATCGAGGCCCTGAGGCAGGCGGTCGAGGAAAACCTCGGTGCGATCCGGGAGGAAAACCGCGCCCGCCTGGAGGAGATGCGCCGCACCGTGGATGAAAAGCTCGAGGGGACCCTCGAGAAACGGCTGGGGGAATCCTTCCGCCAGGTGAGCGAGCGGCTGGAGCAGGTGCACCGCGGGCTGGGGGAGATGCACGCGCTTGCCGTCGGCGTGGGGGACCTCAAGCGGATGCTCGCCAACGTGAAGACCCGCGGGACGTGGGGAGAGGTCCAGCTCGGGGCGATGTTGACCGAGGTGCTTTCTCCGGAGCAGGTGGCCGAGAACGTCGCCACGAGAGAGGGCGGCGAGCGGGTGGAGTTCGCGATCCGGCTTCCGGGGCGCGGCGAGGGAGGGGAACCCGTGCTCTTGCCGATCGACGCGAAGTTTCCGCTCGAGGACTATCTGCGGCTCACCGAGGCGCAGGAGCGCGCCGATCCCGCCGCGATCGAGGAGGCCTCGCGCGGGCTGGAGGCGCGCATCCGGCAGTGTGTCACCGACATCGCCCGCAAGTACCTGAACCCGCCGCGGACGACCGATTTCGCGATCCTCTTTTTGCCGACCGAGGGCCTTTTCGCCGAGGTGCTCCGCCGGCCGGGGCTGGCCGAGTCGATCCAGCGGGTGAACCGGGTGGTCATCGCCGGACCCACGACCCTGTGGTCCATTCTCACCAGCCTCCAGGTCGGGTTCCGCACGCTGGCCATTCAGCGGCGCTCGAGCGAGGTCTGGAGGCTTCTGGCCGCCGTCAAGGCCGAGTGGGCGCGCTACGGCGAGATCCTGCAACGGGTGCAGAAGAAACTGCACGAGGCCTCGAGCACGATCGAGCAGGCCGAGCGGCGAAGCCGGGCGATCGGACGGCGGCTGCGGGAGGTCGAAGAACTGCCGGAGGCCGAAGCGCAGGGGCTGCTGGGGATTGAAGCGCGTGATGCCCCGGGCGCCGAAGATCGCTAAGGGCTTCCCGTCGGAGCCCGGTTGAAGGGCTCGGTTCGGAAAGCCTCCAAGGGATGCGGATCTGTCCGTGAGATCGTCATGAACAAGCGCCACCCTTCCGCGACATCGCAAAACGGGACGGCCGGTGCAGCGGGGCCGGTTTCCCCGGGGGCGCGACGCGTAGGCGATCGCCTCTACGAGGCGGCCGTGCGTGAGATATGGCGCCACACCGAGCCGCTCCCGGCCGGCGGGCCCGAGGCCCTGCGCGAGATGGTGCGCTATGCGACCCTGGCCCCCTCGAGCCACAACACCCAGTGCTGGCGCTTCCAGGCAGCCGAGCGATCGATCGTCATCCGGCCGGACTTCGATCGGCGCTGCCCGGTCGTCGACCCGGACGACCACCACCTGTTCGTCAGCCTCGGTTGTGCGGCGGAGAACTTGATGCTTGCGGCGGAGGCGATGGGCTTCCGGGGAGAGCTTTCCTTCGACCCCGGGAACGGCGGGGCCCTCCGTGTGGCCCTCGCGAAAGCCACCCCCCGGAGATCGCCGCTGTTCGAGGCGATTCCCAGGCGGCAGTCGACCCGGGGGGAGTATGACGGAAAGCCCCTTGCCGGCGAAGCGTGGCGTCTCCTCGAGAGGGCCTGCAGCGTGGATGGGGTCGGGGTTCGGTTCCTCACGGAGCGGCGGGAAATGGAGCGGGTCCTCGAGTTCGTGGTCGAGGCGAACCGGGCCCAGATGCGCGACCGGGCTTTCGTGCGCGAGCTCACGGGGTGGCTGCGGTTCAACGGCCGGCAGGCCGTGCGGTTAGGGGACGGCCTGTTTTCCGCCTGCTCGGGCAACCCGACCGCGCCTTCCTGGCTCGGCCGCCTGCTCGTGGGATTCTTCCTCGACGAGGCGAAGGAATCCGAGAAATACACCCGGCACGTCCGCAGCTCGGCGGGGCTTGCGGTTTTTTTCTCCGCGGGCGATGAGGACCGGGCCCGCTGGATCGCGGTGGGCCGTGGCTTTCAGCGCGTTGCCCTCCAGGCCGAGGCCCTGGATATCCGCACTGCGCATCTGAACCAGCCCATCGAGATCGCCTCGGTTCGCGCCTCCTTCGCCGCCGCCCTGGGCCTCGGGCGGGCCCGGCCGGATCTCCTGGTTCGCTTCGGCCGCGGCCCCCGCTTGCCGCCGTCCCTCCGGCGGCCCCTTGCCCAGGTGCTGACCTTTTAGGGGACGTCCATTTAGTTATCATTATGATCGGTTGCGCCGATCTTCCGAAGCGCCTCCCTGTAATGATATCCAAATGGACGTCCCCTAAATCGCTTGGGGCTTGATCCGGGAGGCCGGCAACCGGTAAACTCATTGCATCCCGCCTTCGTTTCTCTGCAACCTCCGACCGGGGAGGTGCGTCACGAGTCGCTTTTCGGTCGCCCGGCCAACTCTCCTTTCCTGCCTGTGGTGTCTTGCCGCCTTGGCCGCTGGGCCCGGGGAGATCTTCGCCCAGGCCCCGCCGCCCGGTGGCGTGCCGCCCCCCGGAATGCGCAAGATCGTCACCGAGAACGCCAGCTTCGTCGTCTACGTTCCGGAAGGGTGGAAGGCGGTCGAGGGCGTCGAGGAGGATGCCCGCTTCATCTCCGCCTCCGACCCGGCAGGCCGTTTCGAGGCCGTGCTCGCAATCGGCACCGCATCCTTCCTGGTCGATGCGGTCGGCGCGGCGCAGGTCGTCTTGGAGCGGGCCCGGCGCCGTTACCCCGATCTGCAGATCAGCAGCAAAGCCTGGGTCGCCCCCAATCGCCGCAGGCTGGTCTTCGACGGCGCCTACTCGCATCCCCAAAAGGGCCGTCGCGAATTCCGCTCCTGGATCGGCGTGGACCAGGCCGTAGTGACCTGCTCGCGCATTGAGACGCCGGCGGGTCGGCTGGATGCCGAAAAGGAGACGCTCCTGACGGTTCTCGCCAACATCCGGGTGCTGAAAGGGGCATTCGGCGCCGGTGAGGTAGCCCGGGTATTGCCCCTCGTTCCCTACCGGCTGCGTGACGGCTCGGCCTCCTTTCAGATGCCGCAGGGCTGGAAATGCCAAGATTTCGGAAAAGGCGCGTTCATCGCCAGCGACGCCGCGGAAACAACGAGCTTTTCGATCGGCGGGACCGAGGTCCTCTCACCGCAGCTGGGGGTGCAGGTCCCGGGGGTGGTGGTGGCCCCTTACATGCCGCCCCATCAGGCCTGGCGTCTTTTGACCGCGCAGACCGGGCTGGTTGCGCACCTGCAGTACGAGAAGGTGATTCCGCGGCAGGACCTCGTCCAGGAGATGGCCCGCGCCGGCTACGCGCAAGGGCCGACGGCGGTGGAGGAGTTGATCTACACCTGCGATTTCAAGGGCAGGCGATGCAAGGGCTACACCTTCGCGATTTCCTTCGGCAGCCGGCTCGGCCACAGCTGGACCTTCCGGCACATGACGGTTGGAGCACCGGTCGAACAATTCGACCGCATGGTCCCGACATTTTCCGCCATGATTCAATCCTTCCGTTTCAACGAACAGTGGATGGCGAACTACATCGCCCAGGGCACCCGTCGCCTGCGGGAGCTTCAGCAGCAGACGGCCTCCATGGTCAGCCGCAACGCCGAGGAGATCCGCCGCACGATGCAGGCCGCCTACGACGAGCGCCAGCGCAGCATGGACTACATCGACTACCAGCGCACCAACACCATCCGCGGGCAGCAGGACTGGGTTTCCTCGATCGAAGGCGGGACCGTCTATCGCACCGACCGCTGGGGTACCAAAAACACCACCACCGGCGAGACCTGGGAGGGGCGGCCCTACGACTACGTCCACTTCAAGGGCAAAAACCCCAAATACAACGAGGAGATGACTCCGATCGACAGCCGGGCCCTCTGGGAGCGCCACATCCGCAAGTAGCCAGGGAAAAGCAGGGAAAAAGAGGGGACGCCCATTCTTATATTGGTATTGGCAGGATCGCGATTTCGACCCTCCAAAGCCGGAGAGACGGCCCTTCCTTTTCGCTTGAAACGGCGCTTCACCCTTTATAGTGATATAACAATGGACGTCCCCTCTATGCGAGGGCGGAGTTGAAGTAGCGGGGATCGCCGGTCACTTCGGGCCCGAGCCAGGGGGGACGGGGGAACTCCTCGTCCGGGCGGGAGAGCTCGATCTCGGCGAGGACGAGGCCTGCGTGGCGGCCGTGGAACTCGTCGATCTCCCAGCGGAAGCCCTCGAAGAGGACCACGTGGCGGGTTTTGTCGAGGATCGCACCCTCGCAAAGACTCAGAAGCGCCTCGGCTTCCTTGAGCGGGATCTCGTATTCGAACTCGGCGCGGACCGCCCCGGTGGTGAGCCCCTTGACGGCGAGAAAGGCGCGGCCGCCGGCGAGACGCACCCGCACGGTGCGCTCGGGGGCCCGGTTGAGGTAGCCCTGGCGCAGCCGAATGCCGGCGCCGGTGCGCCAGCCGTCCCCCGCCACCAGGAATTTGCGCTCGATTTCGATCCCCATGGCGGACTCCCCCATCCCCGCCGCAGGAGCTATCCCGTGCGGCGCGTTTTTCCCCCGAGCAGCATGTAGGTGACCTGGGCCACGGCGACCAGGGTTCCTGGGTCGTCGAAGAGCTCGACCGCCACGGGGCATAGGGTGCGGCCGAACTTGATCACGTGCGCCCGGGCGGTCACGTCGGTCAGGCAGGGGGCGAGGAAACGGATGTTCATGTCGGTCGTCGTGAGCCGCGTGTCGGCGCCGGTCCGCGTCAGGATCGCAAAACAGGCGATGCTGTCGGCCACGGTCATGAGCAGCCCGCCGTGGAAGGACTCGTAAATCCCGTCCCAGGCCCGCTTCCGCGGCACCCGGGCCTCGCAGCAGCCGTCGGCGAAACGAAGGATCTCCATCTGGAGCGTATCGACGATGGGGATGCGCCGGATCCGCTCCAGGAGCTGATCCGGGGGGACCTTCGCCGCGGGCGCCTGGCGGCATTTCCCCTCCATGGACGGCATTCCCTCTCCTCCATGCTCTTGCGTTTTCCGCGGCGGGCAGGATGATCCCCCGCCCCGCGAGGTTGCAGCTACATGCTCCCCGCCAGCGATGTCAAGCCGTTTTCTGAAATTGCGATTTCAACCCTGTTCTTCGGCCGCCCCGCCGGCCCCGGACCGCCTCGGCGAAAGGCGGCCGCATTAGAGGGGGACAAGAGAGGGGGACAAGAGAGGGGGACAAGCGATTATATGGAACGTATCTTGCAAGTCCTTTTGAGGCGTTAACCTTGACATGCCGGCTTCCGCGGGTTAGGAAGCGCGACGGTTTGCCGCCGTGCCGGCTTCCTGCCCTGCGGGGAGGCGGCATGTGCCGGCAGCGCTCCCAGCAACACCAGCCCGCCGGAAGGCGGATGCGGCCCGTTTCGCGGCCGGGGAAAAATTCCTAAGGAGGGCGGGGCGCAGAAGGCAAGCGCCCGGTCGGTTCGCGACGAGAGGTTCGAGCCGTGGTCTCACGACGAAACGCATCGCCTGACGAACACACTGCCAACACGAGCTTTCAACGGATCGGCAACCGCCACGCCGCACTCGTCGCGGCGGCCGCCTTGTTCCTGCTAGGCATGTTTGGCGCCGCCGCCCACGCCAGCCCGACGCCGTCGGGCAATGCCCCCGAGAGCGGCAAGGCCGCGGCCACCGTCAAGAACGCCAAGCCCCCGGCAGCGGCTTCCACCAAGTCCGTGGCGGCGCCGCAGAAGCGCACCCCCGGCAAGAACAACGCCGGCAATGCCGCCGCCTCCAAGAAGAAAACGCAACCCCCCCCTTCCGTCTCCGCCAAAACCAAGGCCAAGGCCGAGGCCCTGGCCGCGGAGCTCTCCCCCGAGCTGCCGAGCAGCCTCGAGCAGGAGATCGCCAAGTTTTTCGGGCTGCGCTACCGCATGGGGGGTGAGGGACGCGAAGGCTTCGATTGCTCGGGGCTGGTCAAGCGGATCTACGAGGAGGCCTTCGGCATCCGCATCCCGCGAAGCTCGATCGAGCTCAGCCGCTCCGACTCCCTGCAGCCGGTACCGCCCGAGGAGCTCAAGCCCGGGGACCTCGTCTTCTTCGGCCCCAACCGCAAGCGCGTGAACCACGTCGGTCTCTACCTCGCGGGCGGCCGCTTTCTTCATGCCGCCCGCTCCGAGGGGGTGACCATCTCCAGCCTCGACGACCGGTACTGGAAATCGCGCTTCATGTTTTCGCGGCGCCTGCGCGGGCTGGAGCTCGAGGAGGAGCGCGAGGACCAAGAGACGCTCGCCTTCGAGCGGGAGCTGAAACAGGACGCCTTCCTCGCGGGGCTGGGGCGGGATGACTCCGAGGTGCGGTTTCTCGAAGGCGGCATCGAAATCAACGACACCCTGGAGCTCCTCCTGAGCGGCTTTTTCCTGAGCGCCCTGGACCCGAGCGATCTGCCCTCCGAGCCGGATGCCGCCGCCGCAAGCGACCCGCGGGACGGTCTCCGGGAAGGCGAGTCCGGCTTCCGTGTCGGCGCCTCCATTTCGCTCCTCGACTGGCTCAAGGTCATCCCCTCGATCTTTCAGATCGAAAACTCCCGGGACGATCAGAACCCGCGGCAGCAGCGGATGGGGCTGGAGACGTGGATGATTCTCCCGGAATCCCGGGTGGCCGTTTTTCTCGCCGCCCATGCCCGCAACCAGGAGGACCTCCTCGATCGGCCCCGGGAGATCAACCCCGACATGCAGACGGCGGACGTCTCAGTCGGGTTGCACTACCATTTCTCGGACGCCCTGCGCTTCTCCCTGTGGGGGTCGCACGCCTACCGGCCCGAGCCGGTCGAGGCGGTCGACGGCGGACGCCGCTCCCCGACGGCCCTCGACGAGCTCTCCCTCCAGTTCCGTCTGCAGTTTTAGCCGGAGCGGGGTTTCCGGTTCAGCCCGGCGGGTGGGTGTCGCCGACGATGAAGGGGGTCGAGCGCAGGCCGATGCTCCCCTTGCGCACCCAGAGGCGGAACATGGGGATCGTCGCCCCGTCCAGGTCCACCAGGCTGGGAAGCTCTTCCACGTAGCTGATGTCTTTCTTGTCGAACTCGTAGTAGACCGTGTTCGTGCTGGAGGGGTCCACGAGCAGGATCACCCGCTCGACGTCAAAAGGGTGTTTGCGCGGGGTGCCGGAAAAGGAGACGCACTCGAGCCTCAGGGTGTGGAAGTCCCGCGGCCGGCGGTAGGTCTGAACGGGAAAGACATCGGCGGAGGCGAAGGAAGGTTTCTCGGCCATCGTCGGCTCCTTGAACGACCCCGGGGGGGGGAAACCCCTCTCCCGCGGAAATGCGGCGCGGAACGCGCGGCGGCGGCGCCTCGTTGCGGCGCCGGAATCTACACCCGTCGGAGACCTCCATGCAAGCGCTCACCCCGGCACAGGCCAAACGGCTGCGCGGTCTCGCCCACGGGCTGCGTCCGGTTCTTTGGATCGGCCGCCGGGGGGTCACCGCCGCCGTGCTCGCGGCCCTGGAGGAGGCCCTTCTCGCCCACGAGTTGATCAAGGTTCGCCTTCACGATCTTCCCGACCGCGGCGCCCGGCGCGCCCTGCTGCGCGAACTCGCCGACCGGACCGGAAGCGCGCTCGCCGGCGCGGTCGGGCACACGGCCGTCTTCTTCCGCCCCCACCCCGACCCGGAGCGCCGCCGCATCGACCCTACGGGGTGAGCGCCTCTCGCGGCTCGCCGGGGAGCTGCAATTTCAGCCGCATCCCCGGCCGAATCGCCTTTTTCGGGTCCAGCCGGTTCCAGGCCGCGATCTCGGCGACCGAGACCCCGTGCCGCTCGGCGATCGCGGTGAGCGTGTCCCCTTCCTGCACGGTGTAGAGGACCTCGTGCGGCGCAGGAAGCCGCGCCGCCGCCTCGGCGAGACGCCGGACGAAGCCCGCCTCGGCACCGGCGGGGATGCGCAGGCGGTGCGGACCCGGCGGGAGCTCGAAACCGCGGATTTCGGGGTTGAGGTCCTTGACGGCCTTCACGTCCGTTCCGGCCGCCCGCGCGACGATCAGGATCGGAACGGCCCGCTTGAGCTCGAATTCGACCACGGCTGCCCGCTCGGGGGGGTAGAGATCCTCGGCTTCCAGGTGGAAGCCGAAGCGGGCGGGGTTCTCGAGGATGTGCTTCGCCGCGAGAATCCGGAAGACGTAGCGCTGGGTTTCGAGCGGCAGGTAGAGCCGGTAGAAGTCCCGCGTGTCCTGCCGCGCGATCTCGGTTTGCAGGCCGTTTTCCCCCATGTTGTAGGCCGCGGCGGCGAGCGTCCAGGAGCCGAAGAGCTCCCGGAGCTGCTGCAGGTAGGCGAGCGCGGCCTCGGTCGAACGGGCGAGGTTGCGGCGCTCGTCCTTGCGCCGGTCGACTTGCAGGCCGTAGCGCCTTCCGGTCGTCTCGATGAACTGCCAGAAGCCCATCGCGCCTTTCGGCGAACCGGCGTGCGGCCGGAGCGCGCTTTCCACGATCGGGATGTATTTCAGGTCGGGGGGAAGCCCGAAGGCGGCGATCGCCTCCTCGATCGGCGCGAGGTGGCGGGGCCCGCGCTTGATCCAGAGGATCACCTGGTGCGGCTCGGCGAGCATGGCGAGAAGCTCGCGCTCGAGCCGCTCGCGTACCTCGGGGTCGTGAAGCGGGGCGGGCTCGCCGCAGAAGGCGAGCGGGCCGCGGACGCGGGCGGCGCGAACCAGCCCCGAAAAATCGAGCCCCGAGGCCTCCTCGGCCGCCGCTTGCGGAAGGGGGGCCGGCCCGACCCAGGCGGCCAGTGCCGCGGCCGCGGCGAAGAGCGGCAGGACGATGCGGGCGTTCATCGTGGGCGGACGTCAGGCGCGCAGGGCGCTGAACAGGGTCCAGCCGCCCACGGCGATGAAAAAGACGCCGGCCGCGATCTTGATCATGGTCGGCGAGACGAAACGACTCACCCCGGCGCCGAGCAGCACGGCGATGAGCGAGCTCAGGACGAGCGCCCCGGCCGCACCGAGAAAGACGGAAAGCCGCGTGTTTTCGCAGTCGGCCGAGAAACAGAAGGTGGCGAGCTGGGTCTTGTCCCCGAGCTCGGCGAGGAAGACGAAGCCGAAGGTGGTGATCAGAATCTTGAGGTCCATGGGCTCCTCGATTCGCCCCCCGGAGGCGGCCGGGCCCGGCGGGTCACAGCGCGCGCAGAAACTCGGGCCTGAGGGGGAGTTCCCCCGCGAGCGCCCGGTCGATCTGGGCGAGCACCGCCTCTCGGTCCCGCGGCAACCGGGCCTTGATCGGCAGGTAGTTGGATGCGTGGTTTGCGTGGAAGAGGCCTTGCGTGAGGTGGGTGGAGGCGATCATCTCCCGGAGCTCGCGCAGCATCTCTTCGGGTTCGATCAGGACGAATTCCCCCCGGAGCCACTCGTCGTAGAGCGGGGTGCCGGGGATGAGGATCAGGCTGAGCGCCCCGACGTACTCGGGGTCGATGGCCGAGAGGACGCGGCCGGTCTCCCGGGCATGGAGCAGGGAGCGCTCGCGGCCCGCGATCCCCAGGATCACCGTGAGCGAAAGCTTGATCCCGGCCTGCCGGGCCTTCGCGGTCGCCTCGATCATCTTCGCCGCGTCGGCCCCCTTGCGGATGCGGGCGAGCGTCACGTCGTCCCCGCTCTCCAGTCCGACGTAGAGGATGCCCAGGCCGAGCTCCCGCAGCTCGCGGAGCTGCTCCACGGTCTTCCAGGAAAGGCTCTTCGCGTTGGCGTAGGCGCCCACGCGGGTCACCCAGGGAAGCTTTTCGCGGATCGCGCGCAGGATGCGCACCAGCCGCTTTTGCGGCAGCACGAGCGCGTCCCCGTCGCAGAGAAACACCCGGCGCTGCCGCCGGAAGCGGGCGGAGGCGTAGGCGATGTCGGCAAAGACGACCTCCTCGGGCTTGATGCGGAAGCGCTCGCCGGCGTAGGTGCCGCAGAAGGTGCAGCGGTTGCGCGAGCATCCGACCGTGACCTGGAGGAGGATGCTCCCCGCCTCGCTCGGCGGCCGGATGATGGTGCCTTCGTAGTGCATGGCCGGATCCGATGATTACTGGTTTCCCAACCCGTTCTGCCGACCGCAGTCCGGGCATACCCAGGTGATCCCGTTGCAGGAAAGGGTCCAGAAGTTCTCCTGCATGCACTCCTGGCAGAGCCGGAACCCGCAGCGGCAGCTCCAGCAGAAGGGCACACGGCTGCGGCACAGGGGGCAGTCGGGGTTGCGCTCGCGGAGGTGGCGCCGCCGGTACCGGGGCTTATCCGAGGAGCCGGGCATGTTCCCGCATGATGCAGCGGTTCATCACGACATCGATGCCGGCGGCGGTCAGGAGCTCCGCGGCCTCGCGGTGCTCGATGCCTTCCTGCATCCAGAAGGCGCGCGGCTTGAGGCGCAGCGCCTCCTCGGCGTGAGCCGGAACCTGCTCCGGCCGGCGGAAGACATCCACGATGTCGACCGGGCCGGGGACGTCGTCCAGGCGGGCATAGGCCTTCTCCCCGAGGATCTCCTCCTGCGCGGGCCGCACGGGGATGACGCGGTAGCCCTTGTCCTTCAGGTAGGCCGCCACGCGGTGCGAGTCGCGCTCGGGTTTCGGGCTGATCCCGACCACGGCGACGGTCTTCGCGGAAGAGAGCAGCGAACGGATCTCCTCCTCGGCGGTCAAAATGCGCCCTCGGCTCATCGGCCCTCTCCTGGCTTGCCGCTTGCGGCGTCCGGATGGTATAGGCGGCGGACGAGAGAAGGCTAAACCAGCGGCCGCACGGTGTCAACCGCATGCCGTGCGCCGCGGAAGGAAGGCCGAGGGGACATGGAGGCCGGGGATGCGATTTACCTGATCGACGGGACGGCGTACATTCATCGCGCCTTCCACGCCATCCGGGGGCTTTCCACCTCCCGCGGGCTGCCCACCAACGCCGTCTTCGGCTTCACGCGCATGCTGCTCAAGCTGATCGAGGAGCACCGGCCGCGCCAGGCGGCGGTTTTCTTCGACGCCCGCGGGCCGACCTTCCGCCACGAACTCTACCCCGCCTACAAGGCGAACCGGCCGCCCATGCCCGAGGAGATGGCGGTCCAGATCCCCTGGATCCGCCGCCTCGTGGAAGCCTACCGGCTGCCGGTCTTCGAGCTGCCCGGCTTCGAGGCCGACGACCTGATCGGCACCGCCGGCCGTCGGCTCACCGCGGCCGGCCGCCCGGTCGTCGTGGTGACGGGGGACAAGGATTTCGTCCAGCTCGTCAACGAGCGCCTGCGCCTGTGGGACCCGATGAAGGACCGCGAAACCGACCTCGAGGCCGTGCGCCGCGAGCTCGGCATCGAGCCCGCCCAGGTGATCGAGGTCATGGGGCTTGCCGGCGACGCGACCGACAACATCCCCGGGGTCCCGGGGGTGGGGCCCAAGACGGCGCTCGAGCTCGTGCGCACCTTCGGGACGCTGGAAGGGGTCTACGAGGGAATCGAGAAGATCGCGCGGCCCAAACTCCGGGAGGCGCTGCTCGCGCACCGCGAGCAGGCCTTTCTCAGCCGCGCCCTCGCCACGATCCGCACCGATGCCCCGTTCGAGCCGCCCCCCGAGGCGCTCGCGCTGCCCGAGCCCGACGTGGCCGCGCTCGGCGCGCTCTTCCGCGAGCTCGAGTTCCGCCAGCTCCAGCACAGCCTGCCCGCGGTCGGCGCCCGGCCGGCGAAGGACTACCGCGCCGTGCTCACCGAGGAGGAGCTCGAGGCCCTGATCGCCCGGCTCGCGCAGGCCGGCCGCTTTGCCCTCGACACCGAGACCACCTCGCGGGACCCGATGCGCGCCGAGCTCGTGGGGCTCTCCTTCGCCGTGCGGGCCGACGAGGCCTTCTACGTCCCCTGCGGCCACCGCTACCTCGGGGCGCCGGCACAGCTTCCCCGGGAGCGCGTTCTCGCCCGGCTGCGTCCCCTGCTCGAGGACCCCGGCGTCGGCAAGGTGGGGCAACACGTCAAGTACGACACGATCGTGCTGGCCCGCCACGGGGTGCGCCTCCAGGGGGTCGTCTTCGACACGATGCTCGCCTCCTACCTCCTCGACCCCTCGCGGCGCGCCCACAGCCTGGACCAGATCGCGCTCGACGTCCTGGAGGTGAAGCCGACCGCCTTCGAGGAGCTCGTCGGCCGCCGGCGGGGGGTGGAAACCTTCGCCGAGGTGCCGCTCGAGCAGGCCGTGCCCTACGCCTGCGAGGACGCCGATCTCACCCTGCAGGCGGGGCGGGTGCTGGAGGCCCGCTTGGAGGAGGAAGGCTTGCGGGGGCTGCTCGACACGGTGGAGCTCCCCCTCGTGCCCGTGCTCGTGCGCATGGAGATGCGGGGGGTCGCCGTGGACCGCGAGCGGCTGCAGGCCCTCTCGCGCTACTTCGAACGCCAGCTCGGGAAGATCGAGGAGGAAATCTACGCCCTCGCCGGCGAGCGGTTCAACATCCATTCCAGCCAGCAGCTCGGCGCGGTCCTCTTCGAGAAATTGAAGCTCCCCGTCCAGAAGAAGACCCGCAAGAAGACGGCCTACTCGACCGACGTCGACGTCTTGAGCGCGCTCGCGGCCGAGCACCCGCTGCCGGCGCTCGTGCTCCGCCAGCGCACGCTCGCCAAGCTCAAGTCCACCTACGCCGACGCCCTGATCGCGCTCGTCCACCCCGAGACCGGCCGCATTCACACCTCCTACCACCAGGCCGGCACGGCGACGGGCCGGCTGTCCAGCTCGGAGCCGAACCTCCAGAACATCCCCGTCCGCACCGAGGAGGGCCGCGAGATCCGCCGCGCCTTCGTCCCGCAGCCGGGCTGGCGCATGCTCTCGGCCGACTACTCGCAGATCGAGCTGCGCATCCTCGCCCACTGCTCCGAGGACGAGACCCTGCTCGACGCCTTCCGCAAAGGCGAGGATATCCACACGCGCACCGCCTGCGAGGTCTTCGAGGTCGCCCCCGCGGAGGTGACCCCGGAGCTGCGCCGGCAGGCCAAGGCGATCAACTTCGGGATCCTCTACGGCATGAGCCCCTTCGGCCTCGCCCGGCAGCTCGAGATCGGCCAGAAGACGGCCAAGACCTACATCGACCACTACTTCGCCCGCTACCCCGGGGTCCGCCGCTTCATCGACCGCACGATCGAGGAGGCGCGGCGGAAGCGGCGGACGAGCACGCTGCTCGGCCGGATCCGCCGGCTGCCCGACATCGCCAGCACCAACCCCGTCGTGCGCCAGGCGGCCGAGCGGATGGCGATCAACACGCCGATCCAGGGTTCGGCCGCCGACCTGATCAAGCTCGCGATGATCCGCGTCGACGCCGAGCTTGCCGCCTCCGGCATGGAGGCGGCGATGCTGCTCACGGTGCACGACGAGCTCGTCTTCGAGGCGCCGCCCGGGGAGATCGAGGAGCTCGCGCGGCGCGTGAAGGCGGTGATGGAGGGGATCTGGGAGCTTCGGGTCCCGCTCGTCGTCAACACGGCGGTGGGGGAGACGTGGGCGGACGTGCAGTGAGGGGCCCGGGTCCCCTCAGGCGCCCCGGGAGCGCCCCCGGGGCGCGGGTTCCCGCGGCGGCTCGGGCGGAGCGGCCGGGGCGGGGGGGGCGGCCGGCCGGCCGGCCTTCACCGTCTCCTCGACCGTGCGGTAGATGTTTTGGAAGGCCTCGGCGAAGCCGCTCGGCGACAGGCGGCCGCACTCGATGAACTTGATCACGACTTCCTTGGCGGTCTTGAGGATCTGCTCGTCGATCGAGGCCATGGGCGGAGGGCACCTTTCCGGGCGGGGAGGACCCGCCGCCTGCCCGGCTACCAGAAAGCCCCCGGCCTGTCAAACGAGGATGGATGCGGTTTGACAGGCCGAGGGGCCTCCAGTATCTTGCCGCCCGGGCCGAAAGGGCGGAAAAGGAGGATCGCCTGGATGGACGTGCGGGCATCCCGCAAGAGCGCGGCGCGGGGGATCGCGCTCGCCGCCGCGGCGGCGGCCGGTTTCCTCCTCGTCTCCGGTTGCACGGCGCTGCGCGACGCCGGCAAGGGGCTGGCGCGCGGGGTGAGCGAGGTCGGCCGCGGTGTCGGGGAGGTCTTCTCCGGGGGTCGCCCGGGCGGCCTGCGGCTTTCGCTTGCGGTGCTCGCGCTCGAGGAGCCCGCCACGACCGGGGGGGGCGAGTTCGCCGCGCTCTTCCGAAGCCGGATCGCGGATCACCTGGGATCGCGCTGCGGCGGGCTGCTCGTCGACCGGGACTTCGGCCGGCTCCTGGGGACGCTCCCGCGGCTTGCCTCCGGGGCGGTCGACGGCCACGCGCTGGCGCTCCTTTCGCGGCCGCGCGGGGTGACCCATGCCGTGGTGGGCAGCCCGCTCGAGCCGCGCGTCGTGGAGGAGAAGACGGGGTTCTGGCTCTGGAAGGGGAGCCGCGTGCGGGTGAGCCTCGGGCTGCGGCTCGAGGTCTTCGACGCCGAAACCGGGGGAAAGAGCCTCGATGAGCGTTTTTGGGAAGAGGCCGTGCTCGAGCCCGAAGCGGAACCCCAGGGCGCGGAGATCCCCCTCGAGAACATCCCCGCCGCGGTGATCACCACGCTGCGCGAGCGGCTCCTCGCCGAAGCCGGCCGCAGCGCTTGCCGGCTTCTTGCGGAAACCCCCTGGCGCGGCTTCGTCGTCGCGGCGCAGGGACGCGAGCTCACGATCTCCTCGGGCCGCGGCGTGGGGCTGCGCGAGGGGATGCGGCTCGAGGTCTTCGCCCCCGGCCGCCCGCTCGAAAACCGCGACGGGCAGCGCTTCCTCCTGCCGGGGGCGCGGCTCGGCGAGGCCCGCCTGCGCGAGGTGGGCGAGGCGCGCGCGGTCGCCGTGCTCGAGGAGCCGGCCGCCGTCGAGTCCGGGGCGACGGTGCGCCTGAAACCCTGAACCCTTCCCCGGGCGCCCGGGGAGAAGGGCCGGGAGCGCCCGCGCTGCCGGCTGCAGGAACGCCCATGAAAGACGAACGGGGCCTCTTCTACCACCCCTCGCCGGGCAATCCCCGCGTGCGCATGTACGTGAAGGAGGAGGAGGGGACGATCTGGTTCCGCCTGTGGAGCGCGGAGGACCCCGAGCTGTGGCGGCAGCACGACTGGGTGCCCTACGGCGCCATCCTCAAGGCGGCCGAGATGTACACCGGCCGGGCCTTCGACCCCCGGCGCGCCTACGACATCGAGGTCGCCCGCGCGCTCCTCGACGAGGACGAATGAGCCGGGAATGGGCGAGCTGCTCGTGCGCCTCGAAAACCGGCTGCTGCTCCGGGACATCCCCGAGGCCCTGCACGCCTGGCTGATCTCCACCCTCGAGTTCCCCAACCCGCGCTACCTGGAAAACGAACGCCTCGGCCGCTGGAACCGCGGGGTCCCGCGGCGGCTGCGCTTCTACCGCAAGGCCGCCGGCGGGGGGCTGATCGTGCCGCGCGGGTTTTTGCGGCAACTCCTCCTCGCCTGCCGCCGGCTGGGGGTCCCCTGGCGCCTCGAGGACCGTCGCCGCAGCCTGCCGTCCGTCGCGTTCGCCTTCCGCGGGGAACTCCGGCCCTTCCAGCGGGCCGCGGTCGAGCGGATGCTCGCGCGCGACTTCGGCACCTTGAGCTCGCCGACCGGCTCGGGCAAGACGGTGATGGCGCTCGCCATGGTCGCCGCGCGGCGCCAGCCCGCGCTCGTCGTGGTGCACACCCGCGAGCTCGCCGAGCAGTGGACGGAGCGGATCGCCGCGTTCCTGGGGATCCCCCTCCGCGCCTGCGGCCGCATCGCCGGCGGCAAGGTCCGCCTCGGCGAGGCGATCTCGGTCGCCCTGGTGCAGTCGCTCTACCCCCGCGCGGAGGAGATCGCCCGCCGGATCGGCTTCCTCGTCGTGGACGAGTGCCACCGCTGCCCGAGCCGCACCTTCACCGAGGCGGTCACGGCCTTCGATTCCCGCTACATGCTCGGTCTCTCGGCGACCCCCTTCCGCCGCGACGGGCTGTCGCGGCTGATCTTCTGGCACCTGGGCGACCTGCACCACGAGATCGAGGAACGGGAGCTCCGGGAAAGCGGCGCCCGCTTGCCGGTCGAGGTGGTGCTCCGGGAAACGGAATTTCAGGCGTTCCACGACGCGGTGACGGAATACAGCCGCATGCTCTCCGAGCTCACCGCCGACCCGGAGCGCAACCGCCGGATCGCCGCCGACGTCGCCCGGGAAGCCGAGGCCGGCGGCGGCACCTGCCTCGTCCTCTCCGACCGGCGGGCGCACTGCGAAACCCTGCGGGCGCTCCTGCGCTACGGCCACGGGATCGAGAGCGCGTTGCTCACCGGCGAAATGAGCCCCGAGGAGCGGGAGGCGGCGGTCGCGCGCGTGCGCTCCGGGGCGGTGCGCGTCGTCGTCGCCACCGGACAACTGATCGGCGAGGGCTTCGACTGCCCGAACCTCGCGACCCTGTTTCTCGCGACCCCCGTGCGCTTCAGCGGGCGGCTGATCCAGTACCTGGGGAGAATCCTGCGACCCGCGCCGGGGAAGGAAAAGGCGCGCGTCTTCGATTACGTCGACGCCCGCGTGGAGACGCTGCTCAAGGCGGCCCTTGCCCGACAGCGGCTCTACCGCCGGCTCTGGCAGGCCTGCTGATTGCACACCGGCCTGCAAGCCGCGGCCCCCGGCCCGGGCGAGGGGCCATCCCCCCACGACCGCCCCTTTTCCTCGGTTGTATTTTAGGATACAATCAAAAAACGTTGCGGACGGTTTCGGTTCGGCCGCCCGGCCGGGGCGGGTGATCCCGGCCGGGCGGGGGACCATCCCCCTTCGACCGAGCCGCCTCCAGGAGGGGTTCCGGCCATGGATTCCGGCAAGCCGCGCGGGAGGGGAGACGAGGCCCGAAAGGAAGCCCCGAGGGCCGCGAACGTGCTCGGGACGCTCCTCGAGGGCCCCGCGCCGCGGCGGCTTTCGGAACCCCAGGTGCGGATCATCCTCGATGCCCTGGCCGGCGCCCGGGACCCGGCCCTCGTCGTCCGCTTTCCCGCGGTCCTCGCCCTCTGCGGCCGGCGCGGCCTGCGGGTCGATTTCCAGAAGCTTCTCGCCCGGCACTGGGAAAGGAGCCCGCGGCGCCGCAACCTCGAGGACCTCCTCTGCGTGAGCGCGCTGCTCCTGCGCCGGCTGGGGGTGACGGCGCCGGAGGGGCTTCCCCAGACCGTCTCGGCGCTCCGCGAGCGGGCCGCGGCCCTGGAGGGCCACGCCGCGCTTCGGCTCGCCGACGGGACGACGGTCGCGCTCTCCGATTTCGAGGCCGCCCTGCGCAGGGCGGCCTCGGGCCCGGCCGGGCCGGTTGCACCCCGGGGCGCGGGGCCGCCCTCCCCGCGCGAGCCCGACGCCCTCGACGTGCCGGGGCTTGCGGGCCGCCTCGAGGTGCTTTTCCCGGAAAAGCAGATCGAGCTCGTCCTGAAGCGGCTCCGCGGCGAGCCGCTGACCAAGACCGAGCGCGAGTATTTCTCGCGCATCGTGCGCAAGAAACTCGCCGCGATCGCCGACGGCGCCGTCCAGGAGGCGGCCGCCCGGCTCCTGGCCGACAAACGGCGCGGCAAGGGCCGGCCGCGGCGACGGCAGGGGGTTTGAACCCCGCCCGGGGCCGTGGTAGGATGAACGTTCAAGGCCATGAACCTTCTTTGTGAAATCGCCCTCCAGGCCGTCGAGGTGATGACGCTCGTCTTCGGCATCCTGGGGATGACGCTCGCGTTGCTCTTGCTGTTTGCGCCCCAGGCCGCGCGCAGCCTGGGGGGGCTGTTGAACCGCTCCATCGATCTCGAGCGCCGGCTCGAGGTGCTCGACCGGCCGATCGAAACCGGGCGCACGGTCTACGGCCACCCCCGCCTGTTCGGCGCCCTGCTCACGGCGGGATCCCTCTTCGCCCTCTTCTTTTTCCTCTTTCGCTTCGACGCCGCGGCCTTCGCCCGGGTCTTCTTCGGGGCCTACAGCCCCCTCCTCGCGGGCGAGGTCGCCTTCGACGCGCTCGCCTGGATCGGCCGGGTCGGCTGCGTCGCGGGGGTCCTCCTCGGCGCGGGGCTGATGCTCGTTCCCCGGCGCGTGCGGGCGATCGACGAAAAGATGACCTCCCGGGTGGAGACCCGCTCCTGGTTCGAGAAGCTCGAGCGTCCCCGCTCCGGGATCGACGAGTGGTTTTTCCGGCACCCGGTCTCCTCGGGGCTCGCCGTCGGCACGGTGTCGGGCGTGCTGATCGTTCTTTCCGTGATCAACCTGTTGCGCTGACCCGCCCGCGCGGCGGGCCGGGAGGGGGTTCCTCCCGGCGCGGCCGCGGCGCCGGCGCCTTGCGGCGGAGGCTTTTGCGATGCGGACCCGGTTTTTCCCCTCGGAGCGGTTGGAAACCTCGTTCCCCTGGCCCCTGTGGGCCCTGGGGTGGCTTGCCGTGTTCCGGGCCTCGCTATGGCTCGCCTGGGAGCCCGCCGTCGCCGAGCCGGTGGTGCGGCTGGTGGGCTGGAAGTACCTGCTCGGCGCCCTTCCGTGGATCGCCTGCGCGGCGGGGCTGTGGCGGCGGGAGCGCTGGGCGGCCTGGGGGACGATCGCCCTGGCGGCGGCCGACTTGGCGCTTGCGGTTCTCTGGCCGCGCAGTCTTCCCGCCTACCTCGTCGACTCCGAGATCCTCCCCTTCACGGTCCTGCTGTCCGGGGTCATGCTCCTCTGCGGCGGGCCGCTCGGCGACGTGGCCGTCCTCGTGCTCGCGCCCCGGCTGCTTCGCCTCACGGCGGCCCGGCGCGCATAGCTACCGTCCGGCGGCGGCGAGCGCGGCGGCCGCGGCGGCGATCTCCTCGACCGAGGGGATGCAGGCCTCTTCGAGGCCGCGGCTGTAGGGGATGGGCGTGTTCCGCCCCGCCAGGCGGCTCACCGGGGCGGCGAGATCGCTCCAGGCCTCTTCCATGATCGTCGCCGCGAGATCCCCCCCGACCCCGCCGCGACGCACCGCCTCGTGGACGATGAGCACCCGGCCCGTTCGGCGCGCGGAGGCGAGGAGCGCCTCGCGGTCCAGGGGGACGAGGCTTCTCAAATCGAGGACCTCGGCCTCGATGCCGCGGCGCGCCAGGATCTCGGCCGCGGCGAGACAGCGGTGGACCATGTACGACCAGGAGACGAGGGTCACGTCGCCTCCGCGGCGCTTGCGGTCGGCCTTGCCCAGGGGCAGGAGGGTCTCCTCCTCGGGCACCGGCCCGGAGAGCGCATAGAGCCGCTTGTGCTCGATGAAGACGACGGGGTGGTCGTCGCGGATGGCCGATTTGAGCAGCCCGTAGGCGTCGGCGGGGGTGGAGGGCATCACGACCTTGAGGCCGGGGATGTGGTAGAAGAGCGCCTCCAGGCTCTGGGAGTGTTGCGCGGCCAGCCCCTCGCCGACCCCGCCCTGGGTGCGGATCACGAGCGGAAGCCGCCTGCGGCCGCCCGAGATGAACTCGATCTTCGCCGCCTGGTTGACGATCGGGTCCATGGCGAGCAGGGCGAAATCGATGAAGAGCAGCTCGACCACCGGCCGGCAGCCGATCAGGGCCGCCCCGACCGCCATGCCGGTGAAGGAGGCCTCGGCGATCGGCGTGTCGATCACGCGCCCCGGCCCGTAGCGGGCGAGCAGCCCCTCGGTCACCTTGAACGAACCGCCGCGCTCGGCGATCGTCTCCCCCAGCAGAAAGACGTTCGGGTCGCGCGCCATCTCTTCGTCGAGGGCGCGCCGCAGGGCTTCGCGGTAGAGCAGTTCGGGCATGCGGGGCCTCCGCCTCAGGAGTCGATCTCGGCGAGAAACGCCTCGACCGCGGGCTCGGGGCTGTTCAAGGCGAATTCGACGGCGGCCGCGAGCTCGGCCTCCACGCGGGACTCGACGGCGGCGATCGCCGCGTCGTCGCCGATCTCACGGCCGAGGAGCGCGAGCGGGTCGCGGCTCTTCCAGAAGGCGAGCCGCTCGGGGTCCATGTACTGCCCGGGGTCGTTCGCGTGGTGCCCCCCCCAGCGGAAGGTGCGGGCCTCGATCAGCGTGGGGCCCTCGCCGTTGCGCGCGCGCCGGACGGCGCGGCGGGTCTCGCGCCAGACGGCGATCGCGTCGTTTCCGTCCACGCACACCCCGGGCACCCCGTAGGCCGGCCCGCGGCCGGCGAGCTCGCAGCAGCCGGTCGAGCATTCGACGGGGGTGGAGACGGCGTAGAAGTTGTTCTCGAGCATGAAGATCACGGGCAGCCGGAAGAGCCCCGCCAGGTTCAGCGATTCGGGGAAGACGCCGTTGTTGGAGGCGCCGTCGCTGAAAAAGCAGATCACCACCTGGTCGCCGCCCCGCACCCGGATGCCCAGGGCCGCCCCGGTGGCCAGGGGGATCCCGCCGCCGACGATGCCGTTGGCGCCCAGATGGTGCAGGTCGGCGCTCGCGATGTGCATCGACCCGCCGCGGCCGCGGCAGTAGCCGGTCTCGCGCCCCAGGATCTCGGCCATCATGAAGCGCAGGTCCGCCCCCTTGGCGATGCAATGGCCGTGGCCTCGGTGCGTGCTGGCGATCCAGTCGTCGGGCCGCAGGGCGGCGATCGATCCCGCCGCGACGGCCTCCTCGCCGATGTAGGAGTGAAGGTAGCCGCGGATGAGCCCGCGGCGGAAGAATTCGAGGCAGGTCTCCTCGAAGCGCCGCGTCGCGTACATGGAGCGGTACATCTCGAGGCAAAGCGGGCGGGGCGGAAGCCCCTCGTCGGCGTCGTGGGCGGTCGGTTCCATGGGCGGATTCCGGGTTCGGGGATCGGTTGCCGCTCCGGCCCGGGGCGGGGAGCGGAGGGGTCTGTTTTGGATGAAGCCGCAGCCGAAGTCAACTGCCGCATTCCCCCGGCGACCGGACCCCGGCGGGCGGCCCTCCCTCGAAGCGCTCCGGCGGGGGCGTGCCGAGCAGGCGGTGATTGCAGGCGATCTCGGCGCGCAGCCGGCAGACCCGCTCGGCCACCGAGACGCGCAGGGCGGCCTCGGCGAGGCGCCCCCGGCCGCAGCCGAGGATGCCCAGACCTTCCAGCAGGAGGCACCCGCCCCCCTCCTGCAGCAGCCGCGGCAGCGGGGACCGCTCGGGAGGGGCGAACAGGACCTCCGCCGGAGCGATCGGCAGGCGGACCCCGGCGTGGCGGGCCTCGTCGTCGACGGGGAGGATTTCGCCGCGGGGGGCCTCTCCCGCGGCGGCGGCGGCCGCGACCGCGCCGGGGGACGGCGCGAGGATGCAGGCGCGATAGGGGGTCCGGGTGTGCACCGTGCGATGGAGGGCCTCGTCCAGCCCGGCCGGCTCCTCGTCGAGCCGGCGGCGGACCGGGACGATCTCCCAGCCCCGGGGGGCGGACGCCGCCGGGAAAAGCCGCATCTCGCCTCCCGATGCCCGCACGGAGGCGGATCCCGTGCCGAAGGCGGCCAGGCCGAGAACGAAGAGGGCCTCGGCCCAGCCCGCAAACCGCCCGGCCGCGGGCGAGGGCGGCCCGGGCCGCGGGAGGCACCCCTCGGCCGCCAGCCCCCCGGATGGGCCGCCGGGCCACGGACGAAGCGCGGCGGGCCGGCCGGTGCGGGCGAGGAGCATGGAGATGCGGGCGCTCTGCTCGAAGACACAGAGCAGGCGCAGGCACGCCGCAAGGCTTTCCCCACGGCAAAACGGGCCGTGTCCGGCGACCAGCACGAGGGGGCTTCGGGCCAGCGCGCGGGAAACCTCCCCCACCATCTCCTCCGAGGAGCCGTAGCCCTCCTTCAGGGAAAGGACCGGCACCGACCCCAGAAGCCGCAGGCCCCAGAAGTCCGGCGGGTCGAAACGGCGGCCCCCGGGGTGCTCCTCACGGCCCGGGTCGGCGGGCCGAAGGAAGCGCGGCTTTTCCGGGTCCTCGTAGCCGAGGAGCGTTCCCGCGAGGCCGTGGGCATGGGCGCAAGCGCGGGCGCCGCTCCGGTGGAGGACGGCGTGGTGGGTCCGGGCCTCCGAGGAAGGCCGTCCCCCGGCCTCGACCCCGAGATCGGCGAGGCGCACGCGCACGAGGTCGGAGGGGCCCAGGCGGCCGAGGGGGGCGCCGGAGGCCGTGATCCAGAACCGCGAGGGGTCGGCCGGGTCGCGCGCGGAGAGATTGCCGCTGTGGGTGTGGTTCAGCCCCGCCTGCATCAGGGCATGCCCGACGAGACGGAAGCTTTGCCGGATCTCCCGCGGCGGGAGCGTCTTGGGCGGAACGGGTCGGCTCAGAACCGCGGCTCCTCGCCCGTCCAGCCCCGCGGCGGCGGCCGGTCGGGGAATCCCGGGCGGAAGCATGGTCGGGGCGGGGAGATTTGAACTCCCGACTCCCTGCTCCCAAAGCAGGTGCGCTACCAGGCTGCGCTACGCCCCGTGCGCTCCTTCTCTATCACGGCCGTTCCTCGCCGGGCAAGCAGCAGAGGAAACGGCGGCGGCGTTGCGGTTGACACCACCCGTCTTTGCCTCTATACTTTTGAAAAGAAATGAAATATTTTTGATTCTCGCTGTGTTATCGACGCGTTAGGGGACTTGGGCGGCGGGAAGGGGTATTCTGTTCTCGGCGCCCGGCGTCGCATGCCCTCGGCTCTGCGAGAGTGGCGGAACTGGTAGACGCACTGGACTTAGGATCCAGCTCTGGCAACAGATTGGGAGTTCAAATCTCCCCTCTCGCACCAGAGGGAACCGCGCGTGCCGCCCCGTCCCCCGCGGGCCGGGTCCACGGCCGAGCCGGCCGGACGCGAGACGGATGGAGGACATGCAGGTCACGGTAGAAGACGTCAGCACGGTCAAAAAGACGCTTCGCGTGGAGATCTCCCGGGAGGAGGTCGCGCGCGAGATCGACCGCGCCTACGACGAAGTACGGCGCACGGCGCGGGTCAAGGGGTTCCGGCCCGGCAAGACCCCCCGCTCGGTCCTGGAGCGGATGTTCAAGAAGGAAATCCTCGAAGACGTGACGGCACGCCTGGTGGAGCGCTCCTTCCTCGACGCGGTGCGCGAGCGGGAATTGCGGGTCGTCGGCCGTCCCCGCTTCGATGCGCCTGCGCTCGATCCCGGGGCGCCGCTCGTCTACGCGGCGACCGTGGAGGTGGCCCCGCCCATCGGCGAGGTGGCCTTCCGCGGCCTCAAGCTCAAGCGGCCCCGCTACCGCGTGAGCGAGGCGGAGGTGGAGGCCCACCTGCGGGGGGTGCAGAAGAAGCTTGCGCGGCTTGAGCCGCTTGCCGCCCCGCGACCGGCGGCCGAGGGCGACGTGCTGCGGATCGATTACGAGGGCTTCCAGGACGGGCGGCCCTGCCCGGATGCGCCGCGGACCGAGAATTTCACGCTGAAGTTGGGCGGCGGGCGGGTGCTGCCCGCCTTCGAGGCCGGGCTGACCGGGATGCAGACCGGGGAGACCCGCGAATTCCCGGTCGCCTTCCCGGCCGATTACGAAAACCGAAAGCTCGCCGGGCGGGAAATCACCTTCCGCGTCACCCTACGGGAGATTCGCACCGAGGTGTTACCGCCGATCGACGACGAGCTCGCCCGCCGCGTCGGCCCCTATGCGACGCTCGAGGAGCTGCGGTCCAAGATCGCCGCCCAGCTCGAGGAGGGATACCGCAAGCGGATCGAGCAGGAGCTCCAGGAGCAGGCCTTCCGCCAGCTCCTCGAGCGGGTCCCCTTCGAGGTCCCGGAGGCGCTCGTGGAGGCCGAGCTCGAGGGGATCCTCGAGGAGGCCGAGCGCGCCTTTCAGGCCCGCAACACGACCCTCGAGGAGGCGGGCCTGAGCCGGGAGTCGATCGCCGCCACCTACCGCGAGACGGCGGTGCAGCAGGTCAAGCGGCACCTGCTGCTCGGCCGAATCATCGAACAGGAACGGCTCGAGCTGCCGCCCGAGAAGCTCGAGGAGGCGATGCGGGAGATCGCCGGCCGCCTGGAGCAGCCGGTTGCCGTCGTGCAGACCTACTACCGGGAGAATCCCGAGAAGCTCGAGGCGCTGCGGCATGCGCTGCTCGAGAAAGAGGCCGCGCGGCGGATCATCGACAGCGGCGAGATCGAGGAGGTGGATCCTCCCGCCGAGGAGACCTCCGGCAGGCCGAGCGCGGCCTGACCGCACCCCCATGTCCCGGAAAGAAAGAGAGGAACGCACCGTGCCCCTGATTCCCATGGTGATCGAACAGAGCAGCCGCGGCGAGCGGGCCTACGACATCTACTCGCGCCTGCTCAAGGACCGCATCATTTTCCTCGGGTCGGCGATGAACGACGAGATCGCCAACCTCCTGATCGCGCAGCTTCTGTTTCTCGAGTCGGAGGACCCCGACAAGGACATCAACTTCTACATCAACTCCCCCGGCGGTCTCGTGACGGCGGGGCTGGCCGTCTACGACACGATGCAGTACATCAAGCCCGACATCGCCACCGTCTGCATCGGGCAGGCGGCGAGCATGGGGGCGCTTCTGCTGACGGCCGGCACCAAGGGCAAGCGCTACTCCCTGCCCAACGCGCGGATCCTGATCCACCAGCCCATGGGCGGCTTCCAGGGGCAGGCCTCGGACATCGAGATCCAGGCCCGGGAGATCCTCCGCATGAAGGACACGCTGAACCGGATCCTCGTGCGCCACACGGGCAAGAACCTGGAGCAGATCCAGCGGGACACCGACCGCGACTACTTCATGAGCGCCCAGGAGGCCCGCGACTACGGCATCATCGACCACGTCATCGCCAACCGCGAGGACCTCGAGCGGCTGGACAACCCGGAGAAGAACTAGCATGGCCAAGAAAAAAGACGACGGCGACAACCTCTTCTGCTCCTTTTGCGGCAAAAACCAGTCCGAGGTCCGCAAGCTGATCGCCGGCCCGGCGGTCTACATCTGCGACGAGTGCATCCAGCTCTGCAGCGAGATCATCGAGGAGGAGACGGAGAAGGACCACAAGGATTCGGCCCACATCCTCACCCCCAAGGAGATCAAGGAGCGGCTGGACGGCTACGTGATCGAGCAGGAGCAGGCGAAGAAGATCCTTTCGGTCGCCGTCTACAACCACTACAAGCGGCTGGAGAGCGCCTTCAACGCCGGCGACGTCGAGGTCCAGAAGAGCAACATCCTGCTCATCGGCCCCACCGGCTGCGGCAAAACCCTGCTCGCCCAGACGCTCGCCCGCTTCCTCAACGTGCCCTTCACGATCGCCGACGCGACCAGCCTCACCGAGGCGGGCTACGTGGGCGAGGACGTCGAAAACATCATCCTGTCGCTCCTGCAAAACGCCGACTACGACGTCGAGCGCGCCAAGCGGGGGATCGTCTACATCGACGAGATCGACAAGATCGCGAGCAAGGCGGACAACCCCTCGATCACGCGCGACGTCTCCGGCGAGGGCGTGCAGCAGGCCCTCCTCAAGATCCTCGAGGGGACGCTGGCGAGCGTGCCGCCCAAGGGCGGTCGCAAGCACCCCCAGCAGGACTTCATCAAGGTGGACACGACCAACATCCTCTTCATCTGCGGGGGGACCTTCACCGGCCTGGAGAAGATCATCCAGCGTCGCCTCGGCCCCAAGGTGATGGGGTTCGGGGCGAAGATCCTGCAGGAGAAGGACCGCTCGGTGAGCGAAACGCTCAAGATGGTCCAGCCGGAGGACCTGATCAAGTACGGCATGATCCCCGAGTTTCTCGGGCGCCTGCCGGTGATCGCCACCCTCCACGAGCTGAACGAGGAAAGCCTGATCCGCATCCTGCGCGAGCCGAAGAACGCCCTCGTGCGGCAGTACCAGAAGCTCTTCGAGATGGAGGGCGTGAACCTTCGGTTCACCGACAGCGCGCTCTCGGCGATCGCCCGCGAGGCGATCAAGCGCAAGTCCGGCGCCCGCGGCCTGCGGGCGATCCTGGAGTCCTGCATGCTCGACATCATGTACGAATTGCCCTCGCTGCAGAACGTCAAGGAGTGCGTCATCAGCGAGGACGTCGTCCTGAACCGCGAGGACCCGATCCTGCTTTTCGAGCAGACGAAGAAACAGGCCTGAACCCGAATTTTCCGCGATCCCCGCCCGCGGGCCGCCGCCCGCGGGCGGGGACGTTTCCGCCGGTGACCGCATGGTGAACGTGCTGCGCAAATTTCCGGAAGGCGACCCCGAGTCGCCCGTGCTCGTCCTCCCGCTGCTTCCGCTGCGGGACATCGTGGTCTTCCCCTTCATGGTGGCCCCCCTCTTCGTCGGCCGCGCCAAGTCGGTGCAGGCGCTGGCCGAGGCCATGAACCGGGACAAGACCGTCTTCCTGGCCACGCAGAAGAAGGCCGGCATCGACAACCCCTCCGAGCAAGACATCAGCGAGGTGGGGACGATCGGCAAGGTGTTGCAGTTGCTGCGGCTGCCCGACGGCACCGTCAAGGCGCTCGTCGAGGGCAAGGGGCGCGCCCGCATCCGCCGCTTTCTGCCCGAGGAGAGGTTTTTCCGCGTCGAGCTCGAGCGGCTGCAGGAGCCGGAGATCCCGGCCGCGGAGGCGACGGCCCTGATGCGCTCGATCCTCGAGGCCTTCGAGGAATACGCCGGCGTCAACCGCAACATCTCCAAAGAGCTGATCGCCAGCCTCGCCGCCATCCAGGACCCTTCGCAGCTGGCCGACACCGCCGCATCGCACTTCTCCTTCAAGCTCGAAGACAAGCAGCGGCTGCTCGACACCGTGAACCTCTCCGAGCGGATGTCCCTGCTCCTGAGCCTGATCAAGATGGAGATCGAGGTCTTCCGGATGGATCAGCGCATCAAGAACCGCATCAAGGAGCAGATGGAGAAGACCCAGCGCCAGTACTACCTGAACGAGCAGATGCGGGCCATCAAGAAGGAGATGGGCGCGGAGGACGATTTCAGCGACGAGATCCGCGAGATCGAGGAGACGCTGAAGTCCAAGAAGATGCCCGCCGAGGCCGTCGAGCGGGTCGAGCACGAGCTCAAGAAGCTCAAGATGATGACCCCGATGTCGGCCGAGGCGACCGTCGTCCGCAACTACATCGACTGGATCCTGAGCCTGCCCTGGGAGGAGAAGACCGAGCTCGAGACCGATCTGGCGCGCGCGGAGCGGATCCTCGAGGAGGACCACTACGGGCTGGAGAAGCCCAAGGAGCGCATCCTCGAGTACCTCGCCGTCCAGGCGCTGGTGAAAAAGATCCGGGGACCCATCCTCTGCTTCGTCGGGCCGCCGGGCGTGGGGAAGACCTCGCTCGCCAAGTCGATCGCCCGGGCGACGGGGCGCAAATACGTGCGGCTCTCCCTCGGCGGCGTGCGCGACGAGGCCGAGATCCGCGGCCACCGCCGCACCTACATCGGGGCGCTGCCGGGAAAGATCATCCAGTCGCTCAAGAAGGTCGGGGTGAGCAACCCCGTCTTCTGCCTGGACGAGGTCGACAAGATGAGCATGGACTTCCGCGGCGACCCCTCCGCGGCGCTGCTCGAGGTCCTCGACCCGGAGCAGAACTCGGCCTTCAACGACCACTACCTGGATCTCGACTACGATCTCTCGGACATCCTCTTCATCACCACGGCGAACACGCTGCCCGACATCCCCCTGCCCCTGCAGGACCGGATGGAGATCATCCGCCTTCCGGGCTACACGGAGGTCGAAAAGTTCCATATCGCCCGGCAGTTCCTGGTGCCCAAGCAGGTGAAGACCAACGGGCTCGAGGGCCGCAAGGTGAGCTTTTCCAAGAGCGCGATCCTCACGATCATCCGGCGCTACACGCGCGAGGCCGGGGTGCGCAACCTCGAGCGCGAGATCGCCTCGGTGTGCCGCAAGCTCGCCCGGGCCGCCGTGAAAGACGGCGCCAAGACGGAGTTCGCCGTCACCCAGAAATCGATCCCGCGCTATCTCGGCCCCTTCCGGCACCGGCTGGAGGAGGTCGAGGCGCAGGACCAGGTGGGGATGGTCACGGGGCTGGCCTGGACCCAGGTCGGCGGGGAACTGTTGTTCATCGAAACCCTGCTCATGCCGGGTCGCGGGCAGCTCATCGTCACCGGCAAGCTCGGCGACGTGATGCAGGAGTCGGCGCGGGCCGCCTTGAGCTACGTGCGCTCGCGTGCGGCGCACCTGATGATCGACGAGAAATTCCACCGCAAGCTCGACATCCACATCCACATCCCCGAAGGGGCGATCCCCAAGGACGGCCCCTCGGCCGGCATCTCGATGTGCACCTCGCTCGTTTCGGCGCTCACCCGCCGGCCGGTGCGGCGCGACCTGGCCATGACCGGCGAGATCACCCTGCGGGGCCGGGTGCTGCCCATCGGGGGGCTCAAGGAAAAGCTGATCGCCGCCCACCGCAGCGGGGTCAAGACGGTGATCATCCCACGCGAGAACGAAAAGGACCTGAAGGACGTTCCCAAGAGCATCCTCGCGCAGATCGAAATCCGGCCGGTCGACCACATGGACGAGGTCCTGAGCCACGCGCTGATCACGGCTCCCGGCGAAAACCTCTTCAAGAAGGACGACGTGCCGCTCGCCCCCGGCGAGGGTCGCCAGGGCGGGGAGGCGCCGGGTCGGTCCCTCAATTGAGGGCCGGCGCCCGGGGCGCCAAAAAGGCCGATCTTCCTTCTTGACAGGATCGAAAGGTGCTGGTAATCTCAATATTTACTGCATGGGTTGGGGCGGATAGCTCAGCCGGGAGAGCGTCGGCCTTACACGCCGAAGGTCACAGGTTCAATCCCTGTTCCGCCTACCCGGGCGGCACGAGGGGGCGGGCGGAAGAACGAATTTACGGCACATCGCATCGCGGGGGCGTAGCTCAGTTTGGTTAGAGCGCCGGCCTGTCACGTCGGAGGTCGCGAGTTCGAGCCTCGTCGTCCCCGCCATCCCTTCCGCAAGGGCCGGAGAGCAATCGAAGGCCCTTGCGGCGTTTTGAACCTCCCGCCGGCGGCGGCGGAAGGCCCGAGGCGTCCCGGATGGGCCGGGGAGCGAAACGGGATGACACCGGCGATCGCCGCGTTGCTGTGGGTCCTGGTTCTGGGGTTGCCCGCAACCCTCCGCGCCGGAGGCGGGGAGGGGGAGGAGCCCGCGGCCGTGCGGCCCGGGGTCGTGGTGGCCGAAGTGCTCGAGGTCAAGGGCCGCGTCGAGGCCACCGACCCCGCGCGACGCTGGCTCACCCTGCAGGGGCCCCGCAACCGGTCCTTGCGGCTCAAGGTCGCCCCCGGGGTCAAGCGCTTCGACCAGGTCCGCAAGGGAGACACGGTGGCGGTCGGGTTCTTGGAGTCCGTTGCCGTGGCCATCCAGACCGGCCCTTCCCGCGCCAACGCGCCGCCCGTCGGCCGCCTGGTCTCGGTCGCCCCGAAGGCGAACGCGGGCGTCTACATCGCGGAGACCTTCCGCCTGGATGCCGTGCTCGAGGCCGTGGACCTGAAAGGACGCCTGCTGACCGTCCGCGGCGGGGACGGCGGGTTGCGCGTCGTGCCGGTGTTTTCCGGCATCAAGAGGCTGGAGTCCCTGCGCAAGGGGCAGACCCTGGCGCTCTGGCTCACGGAGCCCATCGCCATCCGCATCGAAAGGGGAAAATGAAGGCGTCGGAACGGGAAGAACCCGGAGGGGCCCCGGCGGCCGCGCGCACGGCGGCCGTGCTGTTGGTGTTCGCGCTCGCGTTCGCCTTCCTTTCTTGTCCGCCCGCCGGGCTTGCCGCCCCGGCCGCCGCCGCAGCCGCCGCGGCCGAAGAGGAGGACGAGGAGGAGGACGCCGGTGCGGTCACCGTCGCCGACCCGCTCGAACATCCCTTCAACCGCGACATGTACGTCCTGAACGACTTTCTCGTGCTTTACGCCCTCGAGCCGGCCGCGCGCATCGAGAAGGCCCTCGTCCCCGAGGAGCTGCGCATCGCGTTCCGCAACGTGCTCCGAAACCTCCGCTTCCCGGTGCGCTTCGTGAACAGCCTGCTCCAGGCGAAGTGGGAAAAGGCGGCCGACGAGTTCGCCTGCTTCTTTCTGAACACCACGGTCGGCTTCCTGGGCATGGCCGAGGTCGCCACCGCCGCTTTTCCCGGCCTGCGGCAAAGCCCCGAGGACATGGGCCAGACGCTTGCCGTCTGGGGCTGGCAGGAGAGCGCCTACCTCATGCTGCCTTTCTTCGGCCCCTCCACCCTGCGCGATTTGCTCGGGAAAGTGCCCGATGCCGTCCTGGACCCCCTGTTCTTTGTGCTCGATCCCCCGCGCTCCTTCGGGCTGCGGGGGATCGAGGCGGTGAACGACACGAGCTTCCGCATCGGCGATTACGAGGCCATCCGGCGCGCCGCGCTCGACCCGTACATCGCCATCCGCAACGGCTACATCCAGAACCGCACCAAGCGCATTTCCGAGTAGGGCCGGCGGTCGCGGCCGCTCCGGGGACCTCCATCGATGAACCGCGAACAGCAGAACCTGGCCGAAGGGATCCTCTTCACCGACGCGTACCAGCTCACCATGGCCCAGATGTACTTCCGCCTGGGCCTGCACGAGACTCCCGCCCAGTTCGACTATTTTTTCCGGAGCTATCCCGATTACGGCGCCCACAAGGCGGGCTTCTGCGTCTTCGCGGGGCTGGACTGGCTGCTCGATTGGATGGCCGCCTCCCGCTTCGGGCCGGCCGAGCTCGACTGCCTGCGCTCCCAGAGGGGCCGGGCGGGGACGCCGCTCTTCCGGGACGACTTTCTCTCCTGGCTGGAACGGCGGGGCTCTTTCGAGGCGCTCTCCATGCGCGGGATCGCCGAGGGCCGCGTCGTGCACCCCCACGTGCCCCTCGTCGTGGTCACGGGGCCGCTCGCCGTGGCCCAGATCCTGGAGACCGCGCTGCTCAACCAGCTGAACTACCAGACGCTGATCGCCACCAAGGCGGCCCGCATCCGCGAAAGCGGGCGCGGCCAGCTCGTGGTCGAGTTCGGGGCCCGCCGCGGCCACGGCAAGGGGGTGACGGCCGGCGCGCGGGCCGCCCTGATCGGGGGGGCGGACTTCACCTCCAACGTCGGGATTTCCCATGTCCTGGGGCTCCCCCCCAAGGGCACCCACGCCCACAGCATGGTGCAGGCCTTCCTCGCCCTCGGGATGAGCGAGCTCGATGCCTTCCGCGCCTTCGCCGAAACCTACCCCGACGACTGCGTGCTGCTCGTCGACACGATCGACACCCTGGGATCGGGGATTCCCAACGCCATTCGGGTCTTCGAGGAGCTCCGGCGCCGCGGTCACCGGCCGGTCGGCATCCGGCTCGACTCCGGGGATCTCGCCCACCTGAGCCTGCAGGCGGCCAAGATGCTCGACGCGGCCGGCTTTCCCGACGCAACGGTCTTCCTGTCCAACGAGCTCGACGAGCTGAGCATCTGGCAGATCCTGACCCAGATCGCCGAGGAGGCCGGCCGCAACGGGGTGGACGCCGACCGCATCATCGGCCGCCTCGCCTACGGCGTGGGCACGCGCCTGGTTACCTCCGCGGGGGATGCCGCGCTGAGCGGCGTCTACAAGCTGGTCGCGCTCCGGCGCGAGGGGAAGTGGGTCCCGGCGATGAAGCTCTCCGAGTCTCCCTCGAAGATCCCCATCCCCGGCGACAAGCGCGTCTGGCGGCTCTACGACCGGCGGGGCAAGGCGACCGCCGATCTCGTGGCCACGCGCGAGGAAGAGCCCTCCGCCGAGGCGGAGATCGTGCTCCGGCACCCGAACGAGGCGAGCCTGCAGCGCCGGCTGCGGCGCGGCGATCTGCAGGCGGTCGAGCCGCTGCTCGAGGAAGTGCTCCGCGAGGGACGGCGCGTGCTTCCCCCTCCCGAGCTCGAGCAGATGCGGGCCCGGCGTCGCGCCGATGTCGAGCGTCTCGACCCCGGCGTCAAGCGGCTCATGAACCCCCACATCTACCACGTCTCGCTGTCGGAGAAGATGTGGCAGCGCAAGCAGCGCCTGATCGCGGCGATGCGGGCCGGGCTGCCGCGCCGCGACCCTCCGCCGCACGATCCCGGAACCCCTACTTCCGCTTGAAGACCGCGCGCCAGCCGCCCCGCTCCGCGGGGCCGGAGCGCGGGAAGCGGCAGATCTCGCGCGGCATGTCGGTCACCCAGAAGGCCTCGGGGTCCTCCCGCGAGACCGCCTCCAGCCAGCGCGGCAGATCCCGCCGGCGGCAGGCGATGTAGAGCTCGTCGATCGGGCCCTGCATGCCTTCCCCGCGGAAGAGGGTGACCGGTTGCCCCGCATCGCGCAGCCGCCGGGCGATCTCCGCGCCGGCGCGCCGCGTGAACACGCGGAGCACGATGTGGCCCAGGGCGATCCGGCGCTCGAGGGCGATGCCCAGGAGGTTCCCGGTGGCGAAGCCGAAGGCGTAGAAGAGGGCGAGGGCGGGCCGCTCGTGCACCTCCTGCACGACCGTGCTGACGACCGCGATCCAGATGAGGATTTCGAAGATCGCCAGGAAAAAGGCGGCGACGCTGCGGCCCTGGACGGTGATGATCGTGCGCACGGTGCCGAGGGACACGTCGCAGATGCGGGCAAGGAAAATGAAGCACCCGGTGAGCAGGGTCTCGGGGTCCATGGCGGGGTCGTCTCCCGGCCCCGGCGGGGCCTCGGGGGGCCGCGGCGCAGGCCGCGCGAGCTATCGCAGAATCCCGCCCGCAAGTCAACCGCGGCGGGGGCGAACCGCAGGGGGGGCAAGAAGCCGGTAATGGCGGAGCGGGTGCTCGTGGTCGGCGGCGGGGTGATCGGGATGGCCGGCGCCGTATTTTTGCAGCGGGCGGGCTGCCGGGTCACGCTGCTCGAACGGGACACCGTCGGCGGCGGCGCCTCGCGCGGCAACTGCGGCCTCCTCTACGGGAGCGATCTCGTGCCCCTGTGCCGCCCGGGGGCGGTCCGGCACGAGCTGTGGCGGATGCTCGTCGGACGCTCGCCGCTCGTCGTGCGCCCGAGCCTCGACCCCCAGCGCCTCGCCTGGTTCGCCCGCTTTGCCTTCCATTGCCGCCCCGCGCGGCTGGCACCCGCCGTGCGCGCGCGGGCGGAGCTTCTTTCGAGCGCGATCGCCCTCTACGCCGAGGCCTTCGTGCGGGGGGAACTCTTCGCCGCCGAGCCCCCGGCCGGGGTGCTCCTCGTCTTCGAAGGCGAAGAAGGCCTCCGCGCCTACCGGGAAACCAATCGCCTTCTTGCGCCGTGGGGGCGTGCCGCCGAGGAGGTGCCCGCCGCGCGGCTTGCCGAGATCGAGCCCGCGCTGCGGCCCGCGGCGGGAGGCTTCTGGCACCGCACCGACCGCCACGTGCGGCCCGAGCGGCTGATGGCCTCCTGGAAACAGGCGGCGCTGGGGGCCGGGGTCGAACTCCGCGAAGGCGCAACGGCCCTCGGCTTCCGCCGGGAGGGGGGCCGCATCGCGGCGGTGCGGACCGATGCGGGCGAACTGGCGGCCGATCACGTGGTCCTCGCCGCGGGGGCCTGGACCGCGCCCCTGGCCCGCAAGGCGGGGATCCGGCTTCCGCTTCAGCCGGGCAAGGGGTACAGCCGGACCCATCCCCGCACCGGGCGCCCCCCGGCCGTGCCCTGCTACTTCTACGAGCGGCGCGTCGTCGTGACCCCCTTTGCGGACGGGGTGCGCCTGGGCGGGACGATGGAGTTTGCGGGCTTCGACCTCTCGCTCGACCAGGGCCGCCTCCGGGCCCTGGCGCGCGCCGCGGCGGCGGGGCTCGCGGCGCCCCCCGCCGAGCCGGGCGAACCCTGGGCCGGGCTGCGCCCCATGAGCCCCGACGATCTGCCCCTGATCGGCCGGGCCCCCGGCATGACCAACCTGTGGATTGCCTCCGGCCACGGGATGCTCGGCCTCACCGCGGCCCCCGCGACCGGCCGGCTGCTCGCCGAGCTCCTGACGGGGGGGAGGCCCCACATCGACCCGCGGCCCTTCAGCCCGCTGCGCTTCCGCTGAGCGGGGCGGCCGCGGCTTCGGCCGCCGCGCGCCGGGGCCGGCGGCGCGGCGCGGCCTTCTTTTCCGCCGCCGGGGCCGTCCCCACCATCGCGGCCAGCTCGCCGACGATGGCGTTCACGGCCTCGGCTTGGCGGCTCATCTCGGCTGCGGCCC
>FWPV01001421.1_pt1 | contig 66432 bp, 57 predicted proteins | sample 2228371 | NCBI WGS metagenome assembly FWPV01 (sample SAMEA103939776, study PRJEB20133) | metagenome
AAGGCTGCTGGTTGATGTGCAGCCAGCTTAACGGTCAATTGTTAAACAGGGCAAGTTTTTACCACAATTGGGCTGTATCAGAATGTAACAAGGTTTTGTGCTGTGATGGTTAAGAAGAGCTAAGGCTGACACTAAAGCCAGGAGTGCAGCCTGTTTCCGGCAAAGTTTTTAGTGAGTTAATCCTTACGAAACCAGCCGGCAATGCTGTAACGCAAAGCTTTGGCCGCTAACACCTGATGCGGGAATCTTTCGCTTTCAAACATCACCAATAAACCGGCTTGTGGTAACACCCGCTGCAGTTCGTGGTTGTGTTCATCGTAAATCACCAGCTCGCCGCCTTCGGCCACAGAGTTTAAATACAGCACTGTGGTTAACACTCTGTTGGATCGGCCACGAAAAGCGTCCAGATGGGTTTGGTAAAAGTCGCCAATCTGGTAACGGGCAAAATGACATTCGTGGTGGGTCAGGCCTAAAAAACACTGCCGGTTCATTTGGGTTTGCAGCGCCTGCATCAGCGCCAGATATTGTTGTTGTGCATCGGTGCTGCCATCGAGCCAGGCGGTCTGGTCGCGGCGTATTTCGGTGTTTTGTTGAAGAGCTCCGGCTCTGCCAACTCCTGCTGCTGTTAAATCCTGCCGCTGCGAGACTTCTTCCAGCAGCGCCTGGCATAACTGTGCCGGAATAGCCTGTGGCAATATCGCCAGACCATGCTGGTAAAAATCCGGCATGATATCCTGTATCCAGTCCTGGCGTGTTGGCCAGTCAAACACTGCGGTGCTCATCACAGACTCCATACAGACAAACTTCAAACAGGGAACAAATTCAAGCGGCGTTTTTACAAAGTTGCCCCGGCGCTGTCAAGCAGTCTTCGGAGGTAGCAGTGTGACTCAGCAGCTAACCAGAGATTTCAGGCCGACAATAAGTGCCGAAGCCAGGGTTTGAGGGCCAGCAGCAGCTCGTGGCGCGACAACTCCGGGTTTAACACTGCCCGCACTAATAAACCGTTAAACACCGAGGATAACAACTCCAGCCGGGCTTCTACTTCATGATCGGGCAGGCTGCGCAACGTGCCTTCAGGCCCGGTCAGCAGCGCTTTAATTTGTGCCCGTGCGCTTTGGTCGGCATGACGCAACAAAGCTGAGACTTTGTCGTTACGTGCAGCTTCCGATAACATTTCCAGCTGCAAAGCTGAATAGGCGGGATTGAGGTTTTTCTCCACGCCTTGGTCGGCACCATCCACCAGCGCATCCAACAAATCACCCTCCAGCTGGGCAAAAGCGCTTAACATTGAAAACATCTCAGCCATGTTCTGCGCCACTATGGCTTCGATAATGGCTTCTTTATTCACAAAATAATTGTAAATATGGCCCGGGCTCATGCCCGCGGTTTTGGAAATTTCCGCCATACCGGCGCCATGGTAACCACGGCGGCGGAAACAATCGGCGGCTGCAGTTAAAACTTGTTGCCTCCTGGCTTCAGCCTGGGCCGGATCCTGATGTTTTTTTGTTTTTGTGTTCATAAGCACTCCAAAACAAACGGCAGCTGGGGCTGCCGTTGGAATTAAACAAGTTTATCAGGCTTTGACGGCAGTTTCTGCAGCTGTCGTTGCCTGTAGCTGCTGTTGAGCCGGTGCAGCAATTTGCGGGAACACTCTGCCAATTAACACATAAAACAGCGGCACAAACAGCACCGCCAGAATGGCTGAGGCCAACATACCGCCAATGACGCTGCTGCCGAGCGCATTTTGGGCACCTGAGCCTGCGCTGGACGCTGTTGCCAGCGGCAGTACGCCAAAAATAAAAGCAAAAGACGTCATTAAAATAGGTCTAAGCCGCAAGCGTACAGCAGCAATAGCGGCGTCACTTAAAGACATGCCTTGCTGCAAAGCACCTTTGGCAAACTCAACAATCAAAATGGCATTTTTAGCGGCCAAACCCATCGTCGTTAATAAGCCCACCTGGAAATAAATGTCGTTGGACAGCTTCAGCAACGTTGATGCCAGCAGGGCACCAAAAATACCCAGCGGCACCACCGCCATTACTGCGGCCGGAATAGACCAGCTTTCGTACAGCGCAGCCAGACATAAAAACACCACCAGTAAACTCAGTGCATAGAGCATAGGTGCCTGATCGCCGGTCATCCGTTCCTGATACGACATGCCTGTCCATTCAAAACCAATACCGGTCGGCAGTTTGGCTATTAACTCTTCCATTGCCAGCATGGCTTCACCTGTACTAAATCCCGGGCCTGCCATGCCCTGAATTTCCATCGAAGGCATGCCGTTATAACGCTCAAGCCGTGGCGAGCCATAACTCCAATAGGCACTGGCAAAAGCGGTAAAAGGCACCATCTCGCCTGTGCTGTTACGCACATACCATTTGGCCACATCTTCCGGCACCATGCGGCTTGCAGCGTCCCCCTGTACAAACACCTTTTTCACCCGGCCTTTGTCAATAAAATCATTGACGTAACTGGCACCCCAGCCGGTTTGAATGGTCTGGTTAATATCGGCCTGACTGACCCCCAAAGCACCGGCTTTGGCGAGGTTAATATCCAGTTTCAGCTCTGGGGTGTCTTCCTGACCATTAGGTCGCACGGCCATCAGGCGTTTATCCTGTGCGGCCATGCCCAATAACTGGTTACGGGCGGCCAATAAACCTTCGTGGCCTAAGTTGGCTCTGTCTTGCAAGTGCAGGTTAAAACCATTGGCGGTGCCAAGCTCAACCACGGCTGGTGGGGCAAATGCAAATACCATAGCGTCTTTGATCTGGCTAAAAGCGCCCATGGCTTTACCACTGACCGCTTTGACGGTGAGGTCGGGGCGCTGGCGTTCGTCCCAGTGTTTTAAATTCACAAAACCAATGGCGGCGTTCTGGCCACGGCCGGCAAAACTAAAACCACTGACCGAAAACACCGACTTCACCGCTTCTTTTTGCTCCACCAAAAAGTGTTGCTCAACCTGCTTCACGACTTCCAGGGTACGTTCACTGGTAGCACCGGCTGGCAGTACAATCTGGTTAAATAAAATACCCTGGTCTTCATCCGGTAAAAAGGCTGAAGGTAAGCGCAGCATCAACAGCGCCATGCCACCGACAATCAGACCGTACAGCAATAAATACCGTTTAGGCTGGGTGATCATGCGTCGGGCAATCGACTGGGTTTTGTTGTTGGTGGCATCAAAGCCGCGGTTAAAACCGGAGAAAAATTTACCCAGCCAACCACCACCGCTGTGGCCGGACGGTTTGAGCATAGTGGCACAAAGTGCCGGTGTTAGCACCAAAGCCACCAAGACCGAAAGTGCCATAGCCGACACCAGCGTGATAGAAAACTGGCGGTAAATCACGCCGGTTGAACCGCCAAAAAACGCCATAGGCACAAAAACTGCCGACAGCACCAGCGCTATACCCACCAGGGCACCGGTAATTTCGTCCATTGATTTACGGGTGGCTTCGCGCGGTGATAAACCTTGTTCTGTCATCACCCGCTCGACGTTTTCAACCACTACGATGGCGTCATCGACCAGCAAACCTATCGCCAGCACCATGGCAAACATCGTCAGGGTATTAATGGAATAACCAAAAGCCGATAACACGGCAAAGGTGCCGAGCAATACCACAGGCACCGCAATAGTAGGAATTAACGTAGCGCGGAAATTCTGTAAAAACAGATACATTACTAAAAACACCAGCACGACGGCTTCAATTAAGGTGTGCACTACTTTTTCAATAGAGATTTTGACAAAAGGTGTGGTATCAAAAGGCACCACCGCCTGTAATCCGGCCGGAAAATACGGCTGCATATTGGCAATAGCGGCTTTAACACCGTCGGCGGTATCCAGCGCATTGGCGCCGCTGGCCAGTTTGACGCCCAAACCAATGGCCGGTTTACCGTTATAACGGGCTGACACTTCATAAGTTTCACCACCCAGTTCAATACGGGCCACATCTGACAGTTTCACCGCTGAACCGTCGGCGTTAATGCGCAGCAGAATATTGCCAAATTGCTCTGTGCTTTGCAGCCGGCTTTGTGCAGTCACAGAAGCATTCAGCTGCTGGCCTGCTGCCGCCGGTAAGCCACCGAGCTGGCCGGCTGATACCTGCGCATTCTGTGCCAGAATAGCAGCGTTGATATCACCCGGGTTCAGTTTGTAATTGGCAAGTTTGGCCGGGTCTAACCAAATGCGCATCGCATATTGGGTGCCGAACATCTGCACTTCACCAACACCTTCCACCCTGGCGATAATGTCCTGCACATTGGCAGACACATAATCGCCAATGTCGATATTGTTCATGCTGCCATCTTCAGACACAAAACCCATCACTAACAGGAAGTTACGGGCCGATTTTGCCACCTGTACGCCCTGACGCTGCACTTCCTGTGGCAATAAAGGGGTGGCGAGTGCCAGTTTGTTCTGCACCTGCACCTGAGCAATGTCCGGGTTGGTGTCGGCGCTGAAGGTCAGGGTTAAAGTGGCGGTGCCACTGGATTCACTGGTCGATGACATATACAACAAGCCATCCAGGCCTTTCATTTTTTGCTCAATGACCTGAGTCACACTGTCTTCCAGCGTTTTGGCCGAAGCACCAGGGTAGCTGGCAGTAATGCTGATGGCTGGCGGTGCAATGGAAGGATATTGTGCTATCGGCAGCGCTCTAATGGCGAGCACACCGGCCAGCATAATGACGATGGCAATGACCCAGGCAAAAATGGGCCTGTCGATAAAAAAGCGACTCATAACGCGGCTCCGTTGTTATTGCCCGCTGCTTTTACCGAAGGCTCTGTGGCAGCAGGAGCGGCATTAAAAGGCACGGCTTTTACCGGTGCTCCTGGCCGCACTTTTTGCAGTCCTTCAACGATCAGCTTGTCGCCAGCGGCTAAACCCTCTTCAATCAACCATTTATCGCCGATGGTACGGCTGGTTGTTAATACTCTGAGTTCAGCTTTGCCTTCGTTATTCACTACCAGGGCTGTGGCCTCACCTTTGGCGTTGCGGCTGACCGCCCGTTGAGGTGCCAGAATAGCAGCGGTTTTAATGCCGCTATTGAGGGTAGCCCGCACATACATGCCCGGTAACAACAGCTGGTTCGGGTTGGTAAATTGGGCGCGCAGCACCACTGAGCCTGTGCTTTCATCCACGCTGACTTCAGCAAACTGCAGCTGGCCCTGATGTGGGTATAAGCTGCCGTCTTCCAGTTTTAAACTTACTTGCGTGCCGGCGGCATTAAGCTGACCCGCAGCCAGCGCTTGTTTGAGTTGCAGCAGCTCTTTGCTCGATTGGGTAATTTCAACATAAACCGGATCAAGCGCCGTGATAGTGGCCAGCGCATCGGCCTGACCAGCGCTCACCAGCGCACCGGCTGTGACAGTCGATTTGCCAATACGGCCGCTGATAGGTGCCAGCACCTTGCTATACGTCAGCTGCAAACTGGCTTGTTCAACACTGGCTTTGGCGGCCAGCACATCGGCTGCCGCTTGCTGTTCAAGTGCAATCACTTCATCAGTATCTTGCTGACTGACCAGATTGTTTTTGCGTAAATTTTTAAAACGACCGGCTTTGGCACTGGCCTGCAGCAGGTTGGCTTCAGCCTTGGCCAGCTGCGCTTTGGCACTATTCAGGCTGCTTTGATAAGGTGCCGGGTCAATCTGATACAAAGTGTCACCGGCTTTGACTTCAGCACCTTCAGTAAAGTTACGCGACAAAATAATACCGCCAACCTGAGGGCGGATTTGCGCTTGTGAAAATGCATGCACCCGTCCCGGCAATTCGGTATTTAAGGTAACTGCTTCCGGCTGCAGCGTGAGTACCGCCACTTCAACGGCGGCCTGAGGGTTTGGTGCGGCATTTTGTGGTGCCGGCTGACAGGCGCTGAGCAGCAGGGCGGCAGACAATAAAACCGGGGCAGGCAGGCCGCTGGTAAAGGCAAACAGGCGTTTCATGCAGAATCTCCAAAACTAGAATGAACGATCATTCTATACTTTTTGGCGATCAAGCTGCAAGCCAGTATCTGGTGATTGACCGATTTCAGCTTGCTGTTGGTCGTGTCAAAAAAGCGCATTTTTATCAACACAGAATGAGAAATCTTGGTTTTTGCGTAAATGCCAATAACAACATAGATGTATTCCCTCAGTGTAAAGGGGCTGTAACTCAATGCTGCAAAATGGAAATTTTTGGGCGCGGGCGGCGACTTTGTTATAGTGGTTTATCAGCTGTGGCTTTTGCCTTGAGAACGATCAATACGGATGAATATTCTGAGCATTTTTTCTGGTTTGTTGTTGGTGAGCAGTGCCCTGGCTGGTGCGGCGCAGCAACACAACACAGCTGTCGAAGCTTCAGCAAAAGACAAAGTCAGAACTGTGATTTATGGCAGCCCTTTACTGAGCGCCGAACAAACCGCCCAGATGTATCCTTTTAAATTGCTGCAGGCAGCGCTTAAAGCCAGTGGCGGCAATTATCAGCTTAAACCCGCCAACCTCGATATGGTACAGGGCAGGGTGCTGAAAGAAATTGAGCTTGGCAATGTTGATGTGTACTGGAGTATGACGTCAGTGGAGCGGGAGAAACGGCTGTTGCCGGTGCGTATTCCGCTGGATAAAGGCTTAAATGGCTGGCGTTTGTTGTTATTGGCCGCTGATCAGGCTGATATTGCCGAAGGCGTTCACAGTTTAAAAGCGCTCAGGCGGCTGAGTTTTTTGCAGGGCCATGATTGGCCCGACACCGAAATTTTGCGTTTTAATCAGTTAAAGGTGCTGACAGCGCCGCACCCGCAGCAGCTGTTTGATATGCTGGTGCGCCACAGAGCCAGTGCCTTTCCGCGTTCTGTTATTGAAATTGAGCAGGAACAACAACACAACAGGCAAGGTTTTGTGGTCGAGCCAGATCTGGTGATCCGTTACCCTTCCGCTGTGTATTTTTTTCTGAATAAAACCGAATTGCAGCTGGCCGCTGATCTTGAACGTGGTCTGCATATTTTGCGTAAAAACGGCCAGTTTGATTTGTTGTTTCAGCAGCGTTATGGCGCTGCTATCAAAAAAGCCCGGTTGGAGCAGCGCCGCATTATCGAGCTGAAAAACCCGTTATTACCGCCCGACACGCCACTGGCAGACCGCACTTTATGGTATCAGGTGCCGCAGCCGGCTGCAGCGCCGGTGAAGGTGGTGAAGCCTGATGTGATGGCGGCTGAACTGAGTGAGCCTGCCACTACTTTGCCAACACAACACGAATAACGGCTGGCCGCATAGCTCTTCACTGTGCAGTTGGTTACTGTGCATTTCTTAAATTTGTCATCAAAAAGCCATAAAAATGTCAGCATTCATCTGCAGAATAAGCCCCAGTACAGCGCGCTGTGCCGCTTGTGTATGTCCTGGATGATGTGTTCCTTTTTTAAGCTCCTGCAAAGGGGCTTTTTTTTGCCTGCTAAACCGACAGGCTGGCAAAGTCGCTGTTGCTGTTTTTGCTAAAAGGGTCTGTGTTGATTTGGCTGTGAGCGTTAATCAGGGATAAAGGCGCTGTGCTACCGCCATGATGGAAGGGGAAAACCGGGCAATGATAGATTGCCCGGCAGCAGTGAGGATTAAGATGGATAGCTGTGGTTAAAACCTGCTTCGAGTTGATAGTCTTTTTGTTTGATACTGCTGACAAAATGCCAGTGGCACTCGACCTGCGTTTTGCTGATAGCCAGTTGCATAAAACCACGGCGGTGTACATCACATTGTTTTAATTCAGAAATCAGCATCGGCAGCAACTGGGCAAATTGTTTGCTTTGGGTGTCGCTCAGTTTTAAATAAGACTCAAGCCCCGGTGATGATACCGATGCTGTGGCATATTCAACCCCTACTTTTTTACCGTGCATATCGGTCAGCTCTGACATCCAGGCATTGTGGGTGTCGCCCGCCAACACAATCAGCTGCTTTTTCATGGCCTGCACAGTGGCATAGAGTTGTTCACGCTCTGCAGGGTAGCCATCCCAGGCATCCAGGTTGTAGGGCAGTTGTGGTTGTTTTAACCTGGCCAGCTCAGACGGGGTCAGGCTTGGGTCGTTCTGTTGTTCACGCGCTTTGAGCTTTGCCAAATCAGCCATTTGTGTCAGCAGTGCCGGGCCCGGATTTGCAAGACCTGCAATCAACTCAGCAGGTAAGGTCATTCTGGCCATCAACACCTGTTGCCCCAACAGCTGCCATTTGGTATCTGCACTGAGCATTTCCGCCTGTAACCACTGCATTTGGCTGGCACCCAGCAGCGCACGGCCTGGTGTCATTAAATCCTGGGCAAATCTGTTGCTGTCAAAACCGCCGGCACTAAAATAATTGGCATAGTCCAGCGGCTGACTGCGTGCTTCCAGCCGGGTATCCAGCATATAAATACTGGCCAAATCACCAAAGCGGAAATGACGGTACAAGGCTTTGCCGGCGTCTACTTTGGGTCGTATTGGCATCCATTCAAAATAGGCCTGTAAGGCAGCCAGTTTGCGATCCTGATAGCTGCCTTCGCTGCTCTGGTGGTTTTCAGCACCACTTTGCCAGGCATCGTTACAGACCTCATGGTCGTCCCACACCAGCAAAAATGCGTGTTGCTGATGGGCTTTTTGCAGCGCCGGATCTGTGCGGTAGCGTGCATAACGGCGGCGGTAGTCGGTTAAGCTGATAATTTCAGTATTGTTATCATCCGCTAAAGTACGGCCCAGTTTTACTGCATCTTCACCGGCATAACCATCAGTGGCATATTCGTAAATGTAATCGCCAAGATGCAACACGGCATCCAGCTCGGTACGCTTAGCAAGTTCCTGATATACATGAAAATATCCGGCCGGATAGTTACTGCAGCTGACAACGCCCAGTTGTATTTTTTCCGGACTGCCGCTTGGCAGGGTTTTGGTGTGGCCTATGGCAGAGCGGCTTTGCCGATCGGCAAAACGGTAATAATAACTTTTGCCCGGCAGCAGTCCTGTGACATCGACTTTACAGCAATAATCCGCCTGCTGACTGGCATCGACCCGGATGCGCTGCAGATCCTGGGTAAAATCACGGTCTGTCGCTATTTCCAGCAATAAAGCCACAGTGCTGACAGGTTGTGCCGGCGTGGCTCTGGTCCAGAGGACCACTCTGTCCTGCAAAGGGTCGCCACTGGCAACACCATGGTCAAAACGGATAGTGGTGGCATTGTCCGGCAGGCTGTCATTGCTGCCAAGGCAACCACTGACGGTGGTCAGCCAGGCTGAGCCTGTTAATACAGCAGACATTTTTAAAAAATCACGGCGGTTCAGTCGGGTCATATTATTGCTCTTAGTGATAAGGTGTTGGCCAGCAGCACACTTTGGTGACTACTGTGACTTTGTGGGCCGTGCTACTACAGATAAAGCCTGATTTATTCGCAATATTGCAGTGATTTGTGGTTAAAAGTGGTGGATCTGCAATACATGCTGTGCAGCAGCCGGCGCACAGAACTTAAGATGGTTTTGTTAAGGTTAAATGTCTGAATTGTGATATTTGATTGCTTTTTTTATGACAAAGCAGGTAAGCCAGATGCCAGTACCAGAAAAAATTGGGGGGATTGGTGAAAACCAGCTGAGGTGATAGCAAAGCAGTTGTTGATAGCGGACGCTGTGGTAAGGCTGCTCTTAAAAGAACATGTCAGTTTAAGCGAGGAAGCTATCAGGGATGATACAAGAGGGTCTGAAAATGGTGGCCCCACCTGGACTTGAACCAGGGACCTGCCGATTATGAGTCGGATGCTCTAACCAACTGAGCTATAGGGCCGTGTCTTTGTGCAGCGACGAATGTGCCTGCAATAAAACGCAGGCAGTATAAGAAGATTTGTGGTTGTTGTCACTTGCTGATCTGGGCTTTTGTATTTCAATTGCTTGTTTTTTAAACGTCTTCGCTTTTGGTCATCAAATCAGCTGCGGGCCGACAGCCGATTGAGAGCTGGCAAGTGTAGCGTTAGCGCGCGTTTTTTTATGGTAGTCAGCCCCAAATAAAAAAGCGCCGCAAGGCGCTTTTTATGATGTTTGTAATGAGTTATCACCAAAAAAGGCTGATAAGCCTAGGTCTATTCGTCCAGGAAGCTCTTTAATACTTCTGAACGGGAAGGGTGGCGCAGTTTACGCAGCGCTTTAGCTTCAATCTGACGGATCCGCTCGCGCGTTACATCAAATTGTTTACCCACTTCTTCCAGTGTATGGTCGGTATTCATATCGATACCAAAACGCATGCGCAGAACCTTGGCTTCACGGGCGGTCAGGCCTGCCAGCACTTCGTTGGTCGCTGCTTTTAAGCTTTCCATGGTGGCTGAATCCAGTGGTGATTCTGAACCACTGTCTTCGATAAAATCGCCCAGATGCGAATCTTCGTCGTCACCAATTGGGGTTTCCATCGAAATTGGCTCTTTGGCGATTTTCAGCACTTTACGGATCTTATCTTCCGGCATGCCCATACGCTCAGATAATTCTTCCGGCGAAGGTTCACGACCCATTTCCTGCAACATCTGCCGCGAAATACGGTTCAGTTTGTTGATGGTTTCAATCATATGCACCGGAATACGGATGGTGCGCGCCTGGTCGGCGATTGAACGGGTGATGGCCTGACGGATCCACCAGGTGGCATAAGTAGAGAACTTATAACCACGACGGTATTCAAACTTATCTACAGCTTTCATCAAGCCGATGTTGCCTTCCTGAATTAAATCAAGGAATTGCAAACCGCGGTTGGTGTATTTTTTCGCAATAGAAATAACCAGACGTAAGTTGGCTTCCACCATCTCTTTTTTCGCACGGCGGGCTTTGGCTTCGCCAATCGACATGCGACGGTTAATATCTTTGATTTTGAAAATGGACAGGCCAGTTTCTTCTTCAATTTTGCGTAATTTGTCGGTTGAACGCACCAGCTCTTCGCGCATATCAGCCAGTTTGGCCGAATAAGGTTTGTTGCCGGCAATTTCGGCGTCAATCCAGGCGCTGCTGTTTTCGTTGCCGGTAAATGCCTTTAAGAAGTTTTTCTTCGGCATTTTGGCGTATTCAACACAGTGCTTCATCACAATACGTTCCTGGACGCGCACGCGGTCCATCATTTCACGCATGTTTTTGACCAGGCGGTCAAATTGTTTTGGCACTAAGCGGAAACAACGGAAAACTTCAGACAGTTTTTCAATTTCTGCTTTGGTGGTTGCGTGTTCACGACCATTTTGTGTGATTGAATTGCGTGTGACTTCGTACTGAGTGCGCAGTTCAGCAAACTTAATTTTAGCCAGTTCCGGATCCGGACCAGTGTCGGCTTCGTCGTCGCCGTCTTCTTCTTCGTCGTCACCGGATAAATCGGCGTCTTCGTCAGCCAACTCTTCTTCCGGCACGTCAGAACCGATATGAGTGGCTGTTGGTGCCATGTCGTCTACTTCGTTTGGATCAACAAAAGCAGAAACGATGTCACTTAAACGAATTTCTTCAGCTTCAAATTTATCCCACTGTTCCAGCAGGTAAGTAATGGCTTCCGGGTATTCAGCTACAGAAGTCTGAACCTGGTTAATGCCTTCTTCGATACGCTTGGCGATGTCAATTTCGCCTTCACGGGTCAGCAGTTCAACTGTGCCCATTTCGCGCATATACATCCGGACCGGATCTGTAGTGCGGCCCAGTTCTTTGTCGACGCTAACCAGTGCTTGTGCAGCTTCTTCCGCGGCGTCTTCATCCGGCGCAGCATCAGACATAATTAAATCGTCGGCATCTGGTGCAGTTTCAAACACCTGAATGCCCATGTCGTTAATCATGCGGATGATATCTTCGATCTGATCTGAGTCGATGATATCTTGTGGAAGGTGATCGTTTACTTCGGCAAAAGTTAAATAACCTTGCTCTTTACCTTTTAAGATAAGGAGTTTTAATTGCGACTGAGGATTATGCTCCATAGAGGCTGTTCTTCCACCCAAATATAGTTAAATTTCAAAAATGCGAATAAACGATTATAACAAAGCGCGGCTTTTCTAGCCAGCGAAGCGCGCTTATCCGCAGTTATTTGCTCTTAAATGCTTTTAACAGCATCACGTATTCGTGCTTCTCGGCCACCGTTAATTTGCTTAATTGGTCCTTGCGTTGTAAGGATTCAAGGCGCTGTTGCAAATATTGATCTTCGATTGAACGAAACGTATCTAAAAACTCCTGGGTTAGCTGTTCTTCGGCAACCTGATGGTCCCAAAGTGCCAGTTTGCTCAGAATGTTGTACTCAGGTAACTCACGCCAGTATTCCAGCAGCTGGGCTGTGGTTAACTGGGGTTTTTCCAATAACAGTTGCTGAATCGCCATCAGCAGCGGCATACCGGGCAAATTTGCCTGCGCCAGTTCAGGCGCCACCGGCATTACTTGGGCTAAAGCCGGATACTGTAATAACAACGCAATAGCACGGCGCATTGGTGTAATTTTGGTTTTTTGCACCACCACTGCTGCTTTACGGTTTTTGCCGGCAGTGATTTGTTGTTCTGTACGTTTTCGCCCCACCAGATTGGCTAAGCGTTCCAGCAGGCTGTCACGGTAAAACTCGCTGGGAATCTGCGCTATCATGTCATTGGCTTTGGCCCAGAGTGCCGATTTACCGGCATCACTGTTCACATCGAGTTCCTGTAATAAATGCTCAAACAGGTAGTTCCCCAATGACATGGCATCACCAAGCCGGGCTAAAAAGGCATCTTTGCCTTCTTTTTGCACTAAAGTGTCCGGGTCTTCGCCGTCGGGTAAAAATACAAAATTCAGTTCAACGCCGTCTTTTAAATTGGGCAGTGCACTTTGTAATGCACGCCAGGCGGCATCACGGCCAGCTCTGTCGCCGTCATAACAACAAATTACTTTGCTGCAGAATCTGAACATGGTTTGCATATGTTCAGAAGTAGTGGCCGTGCCAAGGCAAGCCACCGCAAACTGGATGCCGTGTTCAGAAAGCGCCACCACATCCATATAACCTTCCACCACCAGCAACTGCTCAAGGCGGTCTTGCTGCTGTCTGGCTTCATACAAACCGTAAAGTTCACGGCCTTTGTGAAAAAGCCGGGTTTCCGGTGAGTTCAGATATTTAGGGGTGCCGTCACCCAGCACCCGGCCGCCAAAACCAATCACCCGCCCGCGTTTATCGCGGATAGGGAACATAATACGGTCGCGGAAAAAGTCGTATTCGCGGCCATTTTCATTACGGTTGGTCAGTTTTAATTCAAACAGCTGGTCGCGGTTATTTTTACCTTGTCCCAGTTGTTTTAATAATAAATCCCAGCTGTCCGGCGCATAACCAATCCCATATTTATGAATGGTGGCTGCCGACAACCCCCTTTTGGCAATATAAGCTGCGGCCTGAGGGTGCAAATTCAGCTGTTGCTGATAAATATGTGCAGCTTTTTGCATCTGGCTGTAATCGTCGGCGCTACCCTGAACATAGGTTTTGCCTTTAGAGCCAGCTTCGCGCGGCACTTCCAGATGATGTATTTTGGCAAGCTCTTCAATAGCTTCTACAAATTCGAGCTGTTCAAAGGCCATCATAAAGCTGATGGCATTGCCGTGCGCACCACAACCAAAACAGTGATAAAACTGTTTTTCGGCACTCACAGTAAAAGAAGGTGATTTTTCGTTATGGAAAGGGCAACAAGCGGTATGGTTTTTACCGGCTTTTTTTAACGGCACCCGTAAATCTATTAATTCAACGATGTCGGTTCTTGCCAGCAAATCGTCGATAAAGGGCCTTGGGATTTGTCCTGCCACCTTTTTCCTTTTGCTACAAAATGCTCATTTCAGAAAAAGACAAACCGTGCGCGAGGCACGGTGTGCAGTTTAACAGCGGTTACCGTTGTTTCAGGCGGTTAGCTTAGCTTGCTTTTCACCAGACCGCTCAAAGCGCCCATATCGGTGCGACCCTGAACCTGTGGTTTTAGCCATGCCATCACTTTGGCCATGTCTTGCATTGAGCTGGCTCCTGTCGAGGCCACTGCCTGCGTCAGTAAATCATTCAGCTCAGCCTGAGTTAAGGCTTGCGGTAAAAACTGCTCAATAATCGCAATTTCAGCCAGCTCTGTTTCAGCGAGGTCTGCTCTGCCACCGGCAGTATATTGACTTGCTGACTCTTTGCGTTGTTTTGACATTTTAGTCAGAACTGCAAGAACGTTGGCATCATCAGGTACCATTTGCAGGTCGATCTGGCGTTGTTTAACTTCAGCCAGTGCCATACGGATGGTATTCAGACGCAATTTGTCTTTGGCACGCATTGCGTCTTTTTGTGCTTCCTGAAGTTGCTCTAACAGAGCCATCTGAGGAATCCGATCTTAGTAAAGCTTGATGCGACGTGCGTTTTCGCGAGAAAGCTTTTTCATGTGGCGCTTAACAGCAGCAGCTTTCTTACGTTTACGAACCCACGTTGGCTTCTCGAAAAATTCTTTGGCGCGTACGTCAGCTAATACACCAGCTTTTTCGCAAGAACGTTTGAAACGACGTAAAGCAACGTCAAATGGTTCGTTTTCTTTTACTTTCACTACAGGCATTAAAATCTCACCTCGGTTAATCTGGATACCGCGTTCTGGTCAGCGGCTAACCAATACGTTTAAATTTGGTGCGGCATTTTACTCAAAAGCCTGACCCAAAGTAAAGCAAATATATGCTTTGCTGGCTCTGTTGACCAGATCCCGTTACAATCCGCGGCTTCGAGGTCAGTAATGGGGCAAAAAAATGCGGGTTCTTGGGATTGAAACTTCCTGTGACGAGACGGCTATTGCGGTTTATGACGGTAAACAGGGTTTATTAAGCCATGTGTTGTACAGTCAGATTGCGTTACATGCCCAATATGGTGGTGTGGTGCCTGAGTTGGCGTCACGTGATCATATCCGCAAAACTTTGCCGCTGATCCAGCAGGCGCTGACTGAAGCAAACTGCACAGCAGATAGCATAGATGCCGTTGCTTATACAGCCGGCCCTGGCCTTGCCGGCGCTTTATTGGTTGGCGCCGCTATTGGCCGCAGTCTGGCTTTTGCCTGGGGTAAACCTGCGCTGGCGGTGCATCATATGGAAGGGCATTTATTGGCTCCTATGCTGGAAGCCAATGCGCCGGCCTTTCCTTTTATTGCGCTGTTAGTGTCCGGTGGCCATACCCAGTTGGTGAAAGTGGATGGCATTGGTTTATACGAGTTGCTGGGCGAGTCGGTGGATGATGCCGCCGGTGAAGCTTTTGATAAAACAGCCAAATTAATGGGGCTGGATTATCCGGGTGGACCCTTACTTGCCAAACTTGCAACACAAGGCGATGCCAAAAAATACAAATTTCCACGCCCTATGACCGACAGACCTGGCCTTGATTTTAGTTTTAGTGGTTTAAAAACAGCAGCCGCCAATGTGATTGCCAGTGAAGGCAATAGCCCGCAGGTGCAGGCAGATATTGCCGCTTCTTTTCAGCAGGCTGTGGTCGATACCCTGGTGTTTAAATGCCGGCGGGCCCTGCAGGAAACCGGTCTGAAACGGCTGGTGGTGGCTGGTGGCGTCAGTGCCAATCAGTCACTGCGTGAACAGCTGGAGCAGCTGTTAAAAAGTCTTAAAGGTGAAGTCTATTATCCGCGTAAAGAATTCTGCACCGACAATGGTGCCATGATTGCCTATGCCGGTTATCAGCGTCTGATGGCTGGACAACTGCAGGATTTAACCATAGGCGTCACACCACGCTGGCCTATGACGCAGCTGCCACCGCTTTAATACAGCAGGGCACAGAAGGGTTATCTGATGTTATTGATGATCGACAATTACGACTCTTTTACCTACAACCTGGTGCAGTATTTTGCAGAGCTTGGGCAGGATGTTGTGGTGCGGCGTAATAACGAGATTTCGCTGGCAGATATAGCTGCATTGACGCCTGATTATCTGGTGATTTCTCCTGGTCCCTGCACCCCGAATGAAGCCGGAATTTCGCTGGAGGCCATACGGCGTTTTGCCGGGGAGATACCCATTTTAGGGGTTTGTCTGGGCCATCAGGCGATAGCTCAGGCTTTTGGCGCTCAGGTAGTGCGGGCCCGTCAGGTGATGCATGGCAAAAACTCTTTGATTAAACACAATAACTTGTCGGTGTTTCAGGGATTAAACAACCCTTTAAGTGTCACCCGTTATCACTCTTTGGTGGTTGCCGCCGACACTTTATCTGATGAGTTTGTGCTGACGGCCTGGACTGAACAGGCTGATGGTGGCGTGGATGAAGTGATGGGCATGATGCATCGTACTTTGCCACTACATTCAGTGCAGTTTCACCCTGAGGCGATTTTAACTGAGCAGGGACATCAGCTTTTGGCGAATTTTCTGGCAATAACACGCCGTTAAACGACTCTTGGTTGACAGTGTTTAGGCGTAATTGCACACTGACCTGCTATTAAATGAGGGAAAGCTAAAACAGCATGTCGATTGCAGTAGTGTTACAACAGCGTTTTTTTGATTGCATCCTTGAAGTCAGTCCGGATCAAGCCCGGATCGGCGTGAAACGTTCTTCGCAGCAAGCTGCTGCCGCCTCAGATAAAAGAACCTTATTGGCTGTTGAGCAACAAGCCATGCAAAGCCGTCAGGCCGGTGTTGTTGCCAAACAGCAGTTTCTGGAATTTACCCAGGCGCATTTGCATGATCAGGTGGCTGAAGAGCTGTTTTTAAAACTCAGTAAATTTGAAACTGTGTCTAATACAGTGTTTAACCTGGCCGATGGTTTTCCTGCGGTGCTGGATGCGCTGAGCGCTAAAGCTGTGACACTGAGCCAGCTTGAAGCTTTGATCAATCCGGTGGATTGGCTTAAAGAAGATTTACTGAAGCTGGCCAATCAGCCGCAATACCGCAAAAAAGTCGCTACTTCTTTTGTCAAAGAGCTGAAAGTGGCGTTAGGCATGTTTGGCATTGAAAGCCTGAAACAAATTATTCCGCTGTTTGCTTTTAAACGTTGCCTGCCGCACTCCACCGACCCTTTTACCCGTTTTAAAAGCAATATCTGGGAATACAGCATGGCGGTGGCGATGGCGGCAAAACGTCTGGCAGAAGAAAGTGGTGACAATGCTTTTGTCGCCTTTTGCACCGGTTTATTCCAAAGCCTGGGTTATCTGGTGGTCACCCGCACTTATCTGCGCACTTACGCCCAGGTTAAGCAGGATGCATTACTGAAAGCCCGGGATGCCCGCGACACTGAGCTGACCAATGCGCTGGATAGTCTGAATGCCGATGCCAGCTTCCTGACAAGTTGTTTTGCTGAGTTTTCCGCTTTTATCAGCGCCGATTTAGTGTCGAAATGGCAGTTAAAACGGATGCCGCTGGGGCAGACTTTAGACCAGCTGGCAGAAGGTATTGGTTTTCAGGGGGCCGGGCCTTTGGCCAAACTGGTACAGCAGGCTGATTATTTTGCCCAGGCGCAGTGGCTGAAACGCAACCGCCAGTTGTCAGAAGCTGAGGATTTATTGTGGCGTCAGCAAGTGCAACTAAGACCCGAATATCTGGAAATTCTGCAAAATACCCGGCTGGATAAAGTCAGCCTCGAATAAAAAACGAATTTTTTTTGCCATATTCATGCAACAGCAAGAGCTTCGGAAGCACCCCAGCTTGGCTGTTGCATGCTAACAAGGCTGCCGCAGCCAGCCGCGTTACCACAGCTGCTTACTTATTCATCCGAACTGCAAATCTATCTGCAGCCCTTGATTTTCTTGGGTTTTGCGCTTTTTCATTCAAGACTTTCAAATTTTATTCTGTAATAATAATTGTCAATCTGAACAAAAAAACAGCGGCTGATGCAGCCTTTGCTGTGACTGTGCCGGGGCTTGCAGGCCCGGTCAACCTTATCCCAGGAGAAGATGATGTCTGAAACATTTGCAGTGACCCGTGCTTTATTCGACGAAGTCATGGTACCCAATTACGCACCTGCTAATTTGATTCCGGTGCGTGGTCAGGGTTCAAGGGTCTGGGATCAACAGGACAAAGAGTATGTTGATTTTGCCGGTGGTATCGCAGTGAACTGTTTAGGCCATTGTCATCCGGCTTTGGTGAATGCACTGACCACTCAGGCCAATAAACTCTGGCATTTAAGTAACGTGATGACCAACGAGCCAGCGCTGCGTCTGGCGAAAAAACTGGTCGACAGCACCTTTGCCGAAAAAGTGTATTTTGCCAACTCAGGTGCCGAAGCCAACGAAGGTGCATTAAAACTGGCCCGTCGCTGGGCTTTGGATAACTTCGGCGAGCAAAAACAAGACATTATTTCATTTGGCAAAAGTTTCCACGGCCGTACTTTTTTTACGGTGACAGTGGGCGGTCAGGCGGCTTATTCTGACGGTTTTGGCCCTAAACCAGGTGCTGTTTATCATGCCGAATATAACAATCTGGACAGTTTAAAAGCGCTGATTTCTGACAATACCTGCGCTGTGATCCTGGAACCTATTCAGGGTGAAGGCGGTATTATTCCGGCAACGGCTGAATTTATTAAAGGTGTGCGCGAGCTTTGTGACCAACACAAAGCGCTGCTGATTTTTGATGAAGTGCAAACCGGCGTGGGCCGTACCGGTCATTTATATGCTTATATGCAATCTGGTGTCACTCCGGACATTCTGACCAGCGCCAAATCCCTGGGCGGTGGTTTTCCGATTGGCGCTATGCTGACCACCACTGCTATTGCCGCCCATTTAAAAGTAGGGACCCATGGTTCTACTTACGGCGGTAACCCGCTGGCTTGTGCTGTGGCCGAAGCAGCGCTGGATACCATCAATACGCCTGACGTACTTGCCGCTGTGGTGGCCAAAGAAGCGCTGTTCCGTCAGGAGCTTTCGCGTATAAATGCCAAATATGATGTGTTTACTGAAGTGCGGGGTCAGGGCATGTTGTTGGGAGCAGCGCTGAATGAAAAATTTAAAGGCCGCTCGCGCGACTTTTTGCTGGCCAGTGCCGATCAGGGTTTGTTTGTGCTGATGGCAGGTTATGACGTGGTGCGTTTTGCGCCCAGTCTGGTGATCCCGGATGCTGACATTATCGAAGGTATGGCGCGGTTTGAGCGTGCGGTAGCCAAGGTCGTACAGGGTTAACCACAAAGGCGCTGCTATGGCAGCGCCGCCCGGATTGCCAGTGCAGCACTGCGCCGGCAGTCTGAGCGAACCCGGCCAGCTGAGGCGGGTCAAATGAGTAGCTGTGACAATAAGCCAATACAGGCGGCACAGCATAAATAAAGCAAAAAAATGGCAGGACTGAAGCACCTGCCACCCAATTGGAGTAAGCGACGATGATGATTATTCGCCCAATCCGCGCTGCTGATTATCCTGCTCTCTACGAGATGGCAGTCGAGTCCGGCCACGGTTTTACCTCTTTGCCGGTCAACGACGAATTGTTGCAGCGCAAAATTAACCGCTCTGAAGCCTCTTTTGCCAAAGAGATCCAAAAACCCGGTGACGAAGGTTATTTGTTTGTGCTGGAAGACACAGACACCGGCCATATTTGTGGTACCAGTGCCATAGAAGCCGCTGTTGGTCTGGATGATGCGTTTTATCATTATCACCTGGGCAAAGTGGTGCATACCTCAAGGGCGCTGGGGGTGTACAACACAGTTGATATTCTGACTTTGTGTAACGACTACACAGGTGCCACTGAACTTTGCACCCTATTCCTTCGGGAAAACCGCAGGTTAAAACATAATGGTAAGTTATTGTCCAGGTTCCGCTTTTTGTTTATGGCGGAATTTCGTGAGCGTTTTGCCGACCGGGTGATCGCCGAAATGCGTGGTGTGTCGGATGAAAAAGGCAATTCACCGTTCTGGCAATGGCTGGAAGAGCACTTTTTTTCGGTGGATTTTCCAACTGCAGACTACCTGACCGGCATAGGGCAAAAGGTATTTATTGCTGAATTGATGCCCAAATACCCGATTTACGTCAGTTTACTCAGTAAAGAAGCCCAGGCGGTGATTGGTCAGGTGCATGAAAAAACCAAACCGGCGTTAGCCTTGCTGCACTCTGAAGGTTTTTCCACCACAGGTTATGTCGATATTTTTGATGCCGGCCCGACAGTGGAAGCCAAGCTTGAGCATATCCGCACAGCGCGCAACAGCCGCCGGTTACAGGTGCGGGTCAAAGATGTCAGCGGTGGTCAGCCTTATCTGATTTGTAATACCGACCGGATGAATTTCCGTGCCGGTTGGGCGCATTTACATGTCAGTGAAAGCAGTGACGAAGTGAATCTGCCGCTGGATATTGCCGCAGGTTTACAGGTGCAGGATGGCGACTGGGTGCGGTTAGCACGGTTATAAGCGCAAGCAACAATTGGAATTTTCAGCATGACAACTCATTTTATTAACGGCCAGTGGCAGCAGGGCCAGGGCCAGCTTTTTGTTTCAACAGACCCTGCGAAAAATCAGCAGATTTGGCAAGGCCAGGCCGCAACTGAAGCTCAGGTAGATGCTGCTTTTCAGGCGGCGCGTGCTGCTTTTGAAGCCTGGGCTGATTTGTCCTTTACACAGCGCTCTGACGTGGTGAAAAATTTTGCGCAGAAGCTCAATGAACACAAAGAAGCGTTGGCGCTGACCATTGCTGAAGAAACAGGTAAACCTTTGTGGGAAACCCGCACTGAAGTGGCCGCCATGATTGGCAAAATTGATATTTCCATTCGTGCTTATCAGGAGCGCACCGGCGAAAAAGAAAACCCAATGCCACAGGGCCGGGCTTTTATCCGGCATAAACCTCATGGTGTGGTGGCGGTGTTTGGTCCTTATAACTTCCCTGGCCATTTACCCAATGGTCATATAGTGCCGGCTTTGCTGGCCGGTAACACTGTGGTGTTTAAGCCCAGTGAAATGACCCCAAAAGTAGCAGAAGCCACGGTGAAGTTATGGCAGGAAGCGGGTTTACCTGCCGGTGTGCTGAATTTAGTGCAAGGTGAAGTAGCCACTGGTAAAGCCGTGGCGGCGCACTCTGAGCTGGATGGTTTGTTTTTTACCGGCAGCTCCCGCACCGGTCACTATTTACATCAGCAGTTCTCAGGGCGGCCGGATAAAATTCTGGCGCTGGAAATGGGCGGTAATAACCCGCTTATTGTCACTGAAGTGGCCGATATTGATGCTGCAGTGCACGATATTATTCAATCGGCTTTTATTTCTGCCGGTCAGCGTTGTACCTGTGCCCGCCGTTTGTACTTGCCACAAGGCGCACAAGGCGACGCCATTTTGGCGCGTTTGCTGGACGTGACCAGCAAGTTGAAAGTGGGCTTGTATGATGCTGAGGATCAACCTTTTATTGGCTCTATGATTTCCAACAAAGTGGCGCTTGGCATGCTTGCTGTGGAAAAACAGCTGGCGGAACTGGGGGCTCAGGTGTTGTTGCCGATGCGGTTATTGGCGCAAGGCACCGGCTTGTTAACGCCAGGTATTGTCGAATGTAGCAATGCAGCGGCTTTGCCGGATGAAGAGCATTTTGGGCCACTGCTGAAAGTATTCAGATTCAGTGATTTTGACGACGCCATTCGTCAGGCCAATCACACCAGCTTTGGTTTATCAGCAGGTTTGTTGTCGGATGATGAAGTCTTGTACCAGCGCTTTTTCCGCCGGATCAGAGCTGGTATTGTCAACTGGAACCGGCCTATCACCGGCGCCAGCTCGGCCGCGCCTTTTGGTGGTATAGGTGGCAGTGGTAATCACAGAGCCAGCGCTTATTATGCCGCTGATTATTGTGCTTACCCAGTGGCTTCGGTAGAGCTGAACCGTCTGGAAATGCCGGCCCAGTTATCGCCTGGTTTGCAGTTTTAACCAGGGCACTGGGTAGATGCAGAGCAGGGGCACTTTAATGCCCCTGTTTTTTATCTGGCCCTTCAGTGCTTTGCCGGCAAAGTACAGCGGTGCTTAAGATAAAAATATTTTTGTTCAGTGCTTTACGCTGCTTCGCGTTCTGTGGCAGATTTGACTACTCTTTCACTACTTCGCTTTTTTGGTTAATCGCATGGTCACAGATAAACCCGGTTATGAACATCTGATCCAGTTTTTAACTGAACACTTAGCCTTGTTTGAAAAAGCCGGCACCGCCACCTCTGATGGTAAAACCCTGGGGGTCATTATTGAAGAGCGTATTGCCGAGCAGATCATCCAGCTTTGCACTCAGCATACCGAGCTTGAAACCATTCACCGCAGCCAGATTATCCGCGAAGTAGACGGCATTATGTATGACTTCCAGGAAGTGCTGGCGTCTGTGTTAAACCGTCCCGCCACCGAAGAGCAAATTGAATTAATTAACGAAGTTGCGCTGCTGATTAAAAACCTGTTTGACAACGCTATTGCCCATCTGATGGATTAATCCGGCAAATCAGCCTGCATTGGCTGGCTTGCGCCGCCCACATTTTGTAGAATGACCGCCTGATTTTTGATGGAGCAACAAAATGGCAGGCGATAATCAATTACATGCAACGGTAAGCTGGGCTGGCGACAGTAATTTTATTGGCCGCTCCGGTACTGGCCATGCGGTGGTGTTTGATTCCAATAAAGATTCCGGCGTAGCGCCAACCCCAATGGAAATGTTGTTAATGTCGGCCGGCGCCTGTTCATCGGTGGATGTGGTCAGCATTTTGCAAAAAGCCAAACAACAAGTGACAAACTGCCGTGTGGTACTGACCGGCGAGCGGGTTGATACTATTCCACGGGTATTTAGCAAAATTCACCTGCATTTTGAAGTGACAGGTTTTGATGTCAGCGAAAAACACGTGGAGCGCGCCGTAAACCTGTCGGCAGAAAAATACTGCTCAGTGTCTATTATGTTGCAACAGGCGATGGAAGTGACCCATTCCTTCAGCGTCCACCTTTCTGAAGTTCAGCCGCAAAGCTGAGATAAGTTTGAATACACTATACTGCTGGTGCCTGACACCGGCAGTGGAGATTGAATACCGTGGTAAAACCTTTTGAAAAATTGAAGCTGCATGGCTTTAACAATTTAACCAAAAGCTTAAGTTTCAGCATTTACGATATTTGTTATGCCCCGACCGAGCAGGACAGGCAGGAATATATTTCTTATATTGACGAGCAATATAATGCCGATCGTCTGACCGATATTTTGAGTGAAGTGGTGGACATTATTGGCGCCAATATTCTGAATGTAGCACGTCAGGATTATGATCCGCAGGGCGCCAGCGTGACCATTCTGGTCTGTGAAGAGCCAATCGATAAACCGGAAGACGCCAAAAGTGATAACTCAGAGCAGCCTGGCCCGCTGCCGGAAGCTGTGGTGGCGCATCTGGATAAAAGCCATATTTGTGTGCACACCTATCCGGAGCATCACCCACATGGTGGTATCTGTACTTTCCGCGCTGATATCGAGGTGTCGACCTGTGGTGTGATTTCACCACTGAAAGCGTTGAATTATCTTATTCACAGTTTTGAGTCGGACATTGTCACCATCGACTACAGAGTGCGGGGTTTTACCCGTGATGTGAATGGCGTTAAACACTATATCGACCATCCTATTCATTCGATCCAGAACTTTATGGATGCTAATACCAAAAATGCCTTCCAGATGGTGGATGTGAATGTGTATCAGGAAAACCTGTTCCACACCAAAATGATGCTCAAAGAGTTTGATTTAAATAATTATTTATTTGGTGCTGGCATAGATTCTCTAAGCAGTGACGAGCAAAAAGACATCAGTAAAAAAGTAAAACGCGAAATGCGGGAAATTTTTTACGGTCGTAATCTGCCCGATATGAACTGATGTGCAGATAAATACTTAGCCAATAAAAAAACCGCTGCACGCGGTTTTTTTTATGCTTGTTTGGCCAGAAAATTATTCCAGCCAGTTCACCTGGCCTCTGGCCTGACGGCGTTTGAGCATCAACTCTTCTATCAGCGGCGTTAAGATCAGCTCCATCGCCAAACCCATTTTGCCGCCCGGCACCACCAATGTATTGACCCGCGACATAAAAGAGCCGTTGATCATTTGCAGGTAATACGGGAAATCCACATGTTTAATGCCACGAAAGCGGATCACGACAAAACTTTCATCCAAAGACGGAATATCTTTGGCACTAAATGGGTTAGAGGTGTCCACCGTTGGCACCCGTTGAAAGTTAATATGAGTGCGCGAGAACTGCGGTGTGATGTGATTGATGTAATCGTCCATGCTACGCACTATGCTGGCCATCACGGCCTCGCGCGAATGGCCACGCTCTGAAGTGTCGCGGATAATTTTCTGGATCCATTCCAGGTTAACGATAGGCACCATGCCTATCAGTAAATCCACATGCTGCGCCACATTGTGCTGTTCAGTAACCACACCGCCATGCAGGCCTTCGTAAAACAATAAGTCGGTGTCGGGGCGCAAATCCTGCCAGGGCGTAAAAGTGCCTGGCAACTGGTTATAAGGCACAGCTTCATCAAACGTGTGCAGATAACGCCTTACTTTGGCCATGCCCTGTTCGGCATAACTGGCAAAACAGTTTTCCAGCGCAGCAAAATCGTTGGCTTCGGCGCCAAAATAGCTGATGTATTTGCCTTGCTCTTTGGCTTTACGAATGGCAACGTCCATTTCCGGGCGGCTGAATTTATGAAAACAGTCGCCTTCCACCATGGCAGCATCAATGCCTAAGCTTCTGAATATATGCGAAAAAGAGTTAGTGGTGGTGCTGGTGCCGGCGCCACTGGAACCTGTGACGGCAATAATAGGATTGCGTTCTGACATAACTTCTGTGCCTCATTTGCCTTGGCCTTACCATAAAGGATAAAGTGAAAACTTCGCAACCGCTTTTGTCGTGCCAGGGCAAAGCTGCCGTATCACTTATAAAGGAAGGACCTTGATGGCTGTTCTTAAAAAGCTTTTGTTTATCAGTACGTTTTCTGCTGCCAGTCTGGTTCAGGCACAAACGGCAGCGCCACAGTTTGATATTTATCTGGCTGATTTACATCAGCAAAAGATTAGTCATGTCAAAAAGGTGAATAACAACAGCGGTTACCAGAATCAGCCGGCTTTTAGCAGTGATGGCCGCTTTTTATACTGGACCTCAGAGCAAAAAAAAGGCGATGCCAGTCAGATGGATATTGCCAGCCTGGAGCTTAGCACCGGCAAAACCGGTCTGTACCGTGCCACAACACTGAGTGAATTTTCACCTACTGTTCTGCCAGACGCTGCCTTGTCGGCTGTAGTGGTCGAAGCCGATGGCACTCAGCGGTTATGGCGTATTCCGGCTCAGGGCGAGGCCAAAGCCTTGTTTGCCGAGCCAAAAGACGTGGGTTATCACGCCTGGGGCCCGCAAGGGGATTTATTGTTATTTATTCTGGGCAAAGACGAAGCCGACCATCAGATTGCTTATCGCAGTAGTACAGGTGAATTAAAAACGCTGGCAAAAAATATCGGCCGTGCGCTGGCGTGGCGCCCTGGCAGCCAGCAAGGATACTTTACTGAAAAACAAGGGGATAGATTGTCGTTAAGTTGGTTTGATACTGGCAGTAATACACTCAAATCCAAACAGTTATTGTTGCCACAAACAGGGCAGGATCTGCGCTGGTTGAACACAAATACATTATTAGTATCGGCCGGCAGCAGCATTTATAGCTGGCAACCCGGAGCAAACAGCTGGCAGCTCTGGCTGGATTTAAGCAAAAGCTGCAACGGCAGTGTCAGCCGTTTTAGCATCAGCCCGGATCAGCAGAAACTGGCCTTTGTCTGCCAGCCAAAAGTGGAGAGCGCAACATGAGTGTATTAATTTGGGTGGCTTTTGCCTTGGTGTTGGTGATTTACCTGGCGCGTATTCCGGTCATTCAGGCACAAAAAAAACTGGGCGGTTATGACTATCATAATCCACGCGCGCAACAGGCCAAACTGGAAGGTTTGGGCCAGCGTGCCAATGCGGCGCATCACAATAGTTTTGAAGCTTTGCAGTTGTATCTGGCGGCTTTTATTGCTTGTGTCGCCAGTGGCAACATTGATGTTTTAATGCAGCAACTGGCGGTGTTTTATCTGATTTGCCGGGTGGCATTTGTGCTGTTGTACTGGCTGGATAAAGCGTATTTACGTTCAGCGGTGTGGGTGCTTGGCTGTGCTGCTATTTTAACCATGCTGGTGCGCGCTGCTTTAGCTGCGGCCTGATCCAAACCTCAACTTAAAACAAAGGGGCCATTGGCCCCTTTGTTGTTTCTTATCAGCTATCAGAATTTAAAATCCATCAGCAGAGGGTCGTGATCCGAAGAGCGGAACGGCGTTGGCGCGTACAGGCTCTGCTGCTGATGTTTTGATTTAAATTCAGTGTTGTAATCAAGCACGGCCGGCTCGTCGGCATTAATGTTCCAATGCTGAAACTGTGTCAGTTGTTTGGCAAGACTTGGGCTGGCCAGCGCATGGTCCAGACTGCCGGAGCGGCCACGATAGACAAAAGACCAGTGCTGACCTTCACCTGCCAGATGCACAAAACCGGCTTGCTCCAGGGTTTTTACCGGATCTTCCATCCGATAGGCATTTAAATCACCAATCACCAGCTGATGGGCTGTTTGCACACCGGTCGGGTGACTGGCCAGCCAGCTGGTCAGCGCTTTGGCGGCTTTTACCCGGCTTGGGTTCCAGCAGGACTGGCCATCATTTTGATCGCTATCCGGCATCTGTTGTTTTGGGCAGCTGCCTTTGGATTTAAAGTGGTTAATGCTGACGGTAAATTCAGTGCCGGATGCCGGATGACGGAAACTTTGCGCCAGAGGCGGCCGGCTGCCGCGATCAAAAGGCGCATCCAGTTTCACTGCTGCTTCACCAATTGGGCTTACCACCGCCTTGCGGTAAATCATCGCCACTTTAATATCGTCACCCCCAGGTTTTACCTTGGTGCTGACAAAGGCATATTGTTCACTGCCCAGTTGCTGGTTCAGGCTACTCACTATAGTGGCAATGGCGCTGTCTGCAGCTTCACCGTTGTTCTCTACTTCCAGCAAACCTATCACATCAGCGTTTAATGCCGTTAAAGTGGCCAGCATTTTGGCTTGCTGTCGCTTTAATTCTTCCTCGTTGCTGGCGCCTCTTTTGGTTGGGAACTGCGGATTATTGCCGGCGCCGGTAAAGAAGTTCAGCACATTAAAACTGGCCACTCTGACAGTGTCGGCCGCTTTGGTGTTGGGGGCTGTTTGTCTTGGGTTGGCGCTCTGAAACTCTGGCGCTTTGCTGACCAGCAAACGGTAACCGGCTTTGGTTTGCACCAGATAACCTTCAACCCCCTGCACTTTATCACCCACCCGCACCGTGTTCACTGCAGTTAAACCGCCGGTAGGGAAGGCAATAGGTTCGGCGTTTTGTTTGTTGTTGTGATCATCAATGACAATTTCATGCAGCTGTTGTTGCTGCTCAAAAGCGCTGGCAGTTTTGCCCGGTTGGGTTACTTCTGTTGCGACAAATAATCTTTTGTCGGCCAATAACAGCTCACCGTAACGCGCCAGGCCATAACTGTCGTTCACCACCAGAGGTTGTGGCAGGCTCAGCCAATGACCTTCCAGACTTTCCCAGTCGGATAACTGCTTAACCGGCAAGGTCAGGCTGGTTTTGCGCACCGGCTGTTGGTCAGCACAAACACTGCTGTGGCTGATATTGGTTAAGGCTGTCATGTGTTGCAATTCACGCACTGTGCCGGTCAGCTCGAGGACTTGCCCTTGCTGATAAAGGCCGGCCAGTTCTTTGTCGGCGATTAAAATCGCTTCTGCTGTCTGGGGGTTGTCATCCGGCAGCACACTTTGTAGCAGCAACATCGGCTGTTTGCTGTCTTGATACAAAGTGCCAAGCACAACCCCCTGAGTGGTCAGGGTTTTGCCAACTAAGGGGCTTTGTGCGCCAGGGCCCTGAATGTCGGCAATGGCGGTAAATTCTTTGCTGCACTTGGCAGCAAGTGGCAGCGACAATAAAGAACAACTCAGGGGCAACAGCACCCAAGCAGCAGTAGAAAAATTCATTGGAATGTCCTGACAGAAAAACGCGTTGTGCGCAGTTAGCGGCTTAGCTTAATCAAAGTGGCCAGACAAACAAAGGGGCTTGGCATAAAGCGCCGGATTTTAACGATAAAAAAGGCAGCCATCAGCTGCCTTTTGCTTATTAAAGTGATCATCAGCCGTTATTGTTGCTGTTCGCGGGCAATGGCTCTGTAACCAATATCACGGCGGCTGAATACACCTTGCCACTGAATTTGATCAACCAGCTGATAAGCCGCTTGTTGTGCTGCTGTGACATTGGCACCTAAAGCAGTGGCACATAACACCCGGCCACCTGCTGTCAGTACCTTGCCATCTTCCAGTTTGGTACCGGCGTGGAACACTTTGGCTTCACGGCTGTCGGCTTGTGGCAAACCGTTAATCACATCACCTTTACGGTAATCATCAGGGTAACCACCGGCTGCCAGCACCACACCCACTGCAGCGCGGCTGTCAAAAGCAATCTCAGTTTGGTCGAGCTTGCCTTCAACGGCGTTCTGGCACAGCTCCACTAAATCCGACTGCAGACGCATCATAATGGGTTGCGTTTCAGGGTCACCAAAACGGCAGTTAAACTCCAGCACTTTACAGGTGCCATTTGGGGCTACCATCAGGCCGGCATATAAAAAGCCTGTGTACACAGTGCCTTCTGCTGCCATGCCATTCACTGTTGGATAAATCACGTTTTGCATCACCCAGTCGTGCACGGCCGGAGTCACCACAGGCGCTGGTGAATAAGCACCCATACCCCCGGTATTGGGGCCTTTGTCGCCATCGTCGCGGGCTTTGTGATCCTGACTGGACGCAAAAGCCAAGGCATTTTTACCGTCAACCATCACGATAAAAGAGGCTTCTTCACCGACCAGAAACTCTTCAATCACCACCCGGCTACCGGCATCACCAAATTTGTTGCCGGACAGCATATCTTCAATAGCGGCAAAAGCTTCAGCTTCAGTCTGGGCAATAATCACCCCTTTGCCGGCCGCTAAACCATCAGCCTTGATCACAATAGGAGTGCCTTGTTCAGCCACATAAGCTTTGGCATCGGAGATATCGCTGAAAGTACCATAAGCTGCGGTTGGGATCTGATGGCGGGCTAAAAAGTCTTTGGCAAAGGCTTTGGAGCTTTCCAGCTGAGCAGCAGCTTGGGTCGGGCCAAAAATTGCCAGACCAGCAGCGCGGAAGCTGTCCACCACACCGCGGGCCAGCGGCGCTTCAGGGCCCACAATGGTCAGCTCAATCTGCTCGGCCTTAGCAAACGCCAATAAAGCCGGCACATCGTCGGCGGCAATGGCCACATTCTGCAGATTGTTTTCCAGTGCAGTACCGGCATTGCCAGGCGCGACAAACACCTGGCTGACTTTTGGCGATTGGGCTGCTTTCCACGCCAGGGCGTGTTCGCGGCCACCGCCGCCTATGACTAGAACTTTCATCGATACATCCACTTAATTGGCTTGGGGTTGATAAATTATTCAGCTTTTTTACGGAATTTCAGTGTCATACGGTCGCTTTCACCGATGGCGATATATTTGGCTTTATCCTGCTCTTTTAGCGCCAGCACTGGCGGTAAAGTCCAGACACCTTTTGGATGATCCGCAGTATCTTTTGGATTGGCGTTCACTTCACTGGTGCCATCGAGCACAAAACCAGCCTGCTCAGCCACGCGGATCACCATGCTTTGTGGCATATAACCCGACTCAGTCCAGTCAGTATTAAGTTTGCTTTCCGGTAAACGGTGTTCAACCACACCCAAAACACCACCTGGTTTTAGTGCCGTGTGGAAAGTCTTAAAAGCGGTCAGCAGGCTGGCTTCACCTTTGTCTTTTTCATACCAGTTGTGCAGGTTACGAAAGGTCAGTACCACATCAGCTGTGCCGGCAGGCGCCACTTCATAAAATTTATCCGGCGCAAAACCTGTCACTGTCACTGCACTGTATACAGGGTCGGATGCCAGTTTTTCCAGATAAGCAGCGCGGGTTCTTTTGGCGTAATCAGAGGTGGCATCGGCAGGCTGATGCGCGGCGTAATATTTGCCTTTTTCTTTTAATAAAGGCGCCAGAATTTCGGTGTACCAGCCGCCACCTGGGGAAATTTCCACCACAGTGCTGTCGGCTTTGACATCAAAAAAGCTCAGGGTTTCGTATGGGTGACGGTGCACGTCGCGCGCTTTATTCACCGCACTGCGGTTTGGATGATTGATGGCTTCTCTTAAAGCGTTAGTTGCGGCGTAACTTGGTAAGGTATTGATAGTGCAAGCGAATAAGCCTGCGAGTACAACGAACTTGGTCAAAGCTTTCATGCGATCGATCCTTGTTATGTTGAGGAGGCGCTAGTTTAGCAAAGCTGATTCAGCTTTGCAGTGGCAAATGGACAAATTAGCCATTTGCCCCGACCAGTGAAATTTGTTTGATTTTGGATGTCTACACATCCGAATTTTGCGCGCAGTCGTAAAATCCTTATGCTAAAATGCCGCTCTTTTTTCAGGCGCTATGCTTTTTCCGGGAATTTTCATTTTATGCTCGATCAAATCCGCATTGTTCTGGTTGGAACCTCACACACCGGCAATATCGGCTCTGTCGCCCGGGCGATGAAAACCATGGGCTTAAGTCAGTTATGGCTGGTATCTCCCAAAGAATTGCCCGATGGTCAGGCTTATGCCTTGTCGGCCGGTGCCAGCGAAGTGCTGGCCAATGCCAGAGTCGTCGATACGCTGGAAGAGGCCATCGGCGATTGTGGCCTGATTGTTGGCGCCAGCGCCCGTTCCCGTACTTTGTCCTGGCCTATGCTGGAGCCGCGTGAATGTGGTGAAAAAGCAGTGCAGGAGGCAACACAAAAGCCGGTAGCACTGGTGTTTGGCCGCGAAAATAACGGCCTGACCAACGAAGAGTTGCAGCTGTGTAATTTCCACGTCTGTATTCCGGCTAACCCTGAATACAGTTCGCTGAATCTGGCGATGGCTGTGCAAATCGTGGCTTATGAAGTGCGGGTGGCGGCGCTTGCCGCCAAACCTGTAGCTGCTGAAGCTGATGAAACCCAGTATCCGACGTCTTTGCAGATGGAAAGGTTTTTTGTCCATCTGGAAGAAACGCTGAACGACACCGGTTTTATTATCAAACAACATCCGGGTGTGGTAATGACCAAACTGAAACGTTTATTTACCAGAGCCAGGCCGGAAGAAGCAGAGCTGAATATTCTGCGTGGCATTTTAACTTCAGTGCAGCGTAAGCAAAAACAAGACAGCCAAAGCGAATAAGCCACAGCGGCAAAGGACAATTCCATGTTTGCAGGTATCAAAGAAGATATTAAAAGTGTGTTTGACCGGGATCCGGCGGCGCGCAGTTTTTTTGAAGTGCTGACCAATTACCCCGGTTTGCACGCCATCTGGTGGCACCGGATGAACCATAAACTCTGGTTGGCTGGCTGGAAATGGCTGGCGCGGTTTTTAAGCACTATAGCCCGCTGGCTCACAGGGGTGGAAATTCACCCGGGTGCCAAAATTGGCCGGCGTTTTTTTATCGACCATGGCATGGGTGTGGTGATAGGCGAAACTGCCGAAATTGGTGATGACGTGACTTTGTATCATGGTGTGACTTTAGGTGGCACCAGCTGGAACCCGGGTAAACGCCACCCCACTTTAGGTAACAACGTGGTGATAGGCGCCGGCGCAAAGGTGTTAGGTCCCTTGTATGTCGGCGAGAACGCCCGTATTGGTTCCAATGCTGTGGTGGTCAAAGACGTGCCGGCCGGCGCCACTGTGGTGGGGATCCCGGGCCGTATTGTCGCCAAACAGGATTCAGCGGTATCTGAACAACGGCAGAACCTGGCGAAAAAATTTGGTTTTGACGCTTACGCTGTGGCCAGTGACAATCCGGATCCTGTTGCCAATGCTATAGGCCGCATGCTGGACCATATTCATTGCCTCGACAACAAAGTGGCCGAACTTTGTAAGAGTGTCAATGACTTAGGCGGTAATGTTTGTGACGCTGTGCCTAGCATGGATATTGGTGATGAAGCTTTTTTAGCGGCTGAACGTGAAGCGGCTGAGCAACGCAAAAAGGCGCACGAAGAGTTTGATCCGACGATTTAGCATGAGCTGAGATTTACATCCGGTGCCCTGACCATAATAGTTGACTGTTTTAGTAGGTTTTATACTTGACTAAATCAGTCAGGAATGTACAATTTGCGCCATTCTCAGGTCGAAGCTAATGGGGTCAGGATGAGGTTAACATCGAAAGGGCGTTATGCCGTGACTGCAATGCTGGATGTGGCATTACACACCAGTTCAGGTCCGGTGCCGCTGGCAGATATTTCTGCCCGGCAGGAAATTTCGTTGTCTTATCTTGAACAATTGTTCGCCCGGTTGCGTAAACAGGGTTTAGTCAGCAGTGTGCGTGGCCCGGGTGGTGGTTATCAGCTGGGCAAACCGGCCGCTGAAATTTCAGTGTCTGAAGTGATCAGCGCCGTAGATGAGTCGGTAGACGCAACCCGTTGTCAGGGCAAATCTGACTGTCAGGGTGGCGCCAAATGCCTGACCCATACCTTGTGGAGTGACTTAAGTCACCGGATTGAAGATTTTCTGACCCAAATTACTTTGGGTGAATTGGTCAGCCAGAATGAAATTCAGAGCGTGGCCAAGCGGCAGGACAGCCGCCTGTTAAAGAACCCTGAAACTGAAATTGAAGTCAGCTGCCAGTTGTAACAGCAGACGGAGCCCAAGATGAAGTTACCTATTTATTTAGATTACGCCGCAACAACCCCGGTTGACCCTCGTGTTGCAGAAAAAATGATGCAGTACCTGACGATGGACGGCGACTTTGGTAATCCGGCCTCGCGTTCACACCGATTTGGCTGGCAGGCGGAAGAAGCGGTAGAGATCGCCCGTAGCCATATTGCTGATCTGGTAAACGCCGATCCACGTGAAATTGTGTTTACTTCAGGCGCAACAGAGTCCAACAACCTGGCCATTAAAGGTGCAGCGCAGTTTTACCATAAAAAAGGTAAACATCTGATCACCTGCAAGACCGAGCATAAAGCCGTACTGGATACCATGCGTGCTTTAGAGCGTGAAGGTTATGAAGTGACCTATTTAGATGTACAACACAATGGTCTGGTTGACCTTGGCCAGTTAGAAGCCGCGATGCGCCCAGACACCACTGTGGTCAGCATTATGATGGTGAACAACGAAACCGGCGTGGTGCAGGACGTGGCCGCTATCGGTGAGTTGTGCCGAGCCAAAGGCATTATTTTTCATGTGGATGCGGCCCAGGCTGCAGGTAAAGTTGCTATTGACCTGCAAACATTAAAAATTGATTTAATGTCGTTTTCTGCCCACAAAATTTACGGCCCGAAAGGCATTGGTGCTTTATATGTGCGCCGTAAACCGCGTATTCGGTTAGAAGCCCAGACGCACGGTGGTGGCCATGAACGTGGTATGCGTTCAGGTACTTTGCCAACCCACCAGATTGTTGGTATGGGTGAAGCTTTCCGTATTGCCAAAGTTGAAATGGCCGCTGAAAACGAGCGTTTTGCCAAGCTGCGTCAGCGCTTGTGGGACGGTATTCAGGACATTGAACAAGTGTTTTTAAATGGAGACGCCACACACCGAGTACCTGGCATTACCAATATCAGCTTTAACTATGTCGAAGGTGAGTCGCTGATTATGGCGCTGAAAGACATTGCGGTGTCTTCTGGTTCAGCCTGTACTTCAGCCAGTTTAGAACCTTCTTATGTGCTGCGCGCTTTAGGTTTAAGCGACGAACTGGCACACAGTTCAATCCGTTTTAGCATTGGCCGTTTTACCACTGAAGAACAGATTGATCACACCATTAAAATTGTGCACGAAGCCATTGAAAAACTACGTGCCATGTCGCCGCTGTGGGATATGTACAAAGACGGCATTGATTTAAACACAGTGGCCTGGGTGGCACACTGATCCGCAGCGACAACAGCTGCGTCCACCCGCAAGCAATTGCGGGTTATCCGGATTAATGAGGTAAAGTACCATGGCATACAGCGAAAAAGTCATAGATCACTACGAAAACCCACGTAACGTTGGCGCCTTTGCCAAAGACGACCCAACAGTGGCCACTGGTATGGTTGGCGCGCCTGCTTGTGGTGACGTGATGAAACTGCAAATCAAAGTCAACGAGCAGGGCATTATTGAAGATGCCAAGTTCAAAACCTATGGCTGTGGCAGCGCCATCGCATCCAGCTCGCTGGTGACCGAGTGGGTCAAAGGCAAAAGCCTGGACGAAGCGGCACAAATCAAAAACACTGACATAGCGCAGGAGCTGGCGTTACCGCCGGTTAAAATTCACTGCTCTATTCTGGCCGAAGATGCCATTAAAGCAGCCATTGCTGATTATAAAACCCGGCACGGGAGCTAAGTTGTTATGGCAATTTCAATGACGGCAGCAGCAGCAGAACGGGTTCGCAGTTTTTTAGCGAACCGCGGCAAAGGTCTGGGTTTGCGGGTTGGTGTGAAAACTACCGGCTGCTCTGGTCTTGCTTATGTGCTGGAATTTGTTGACGAGCTGAATGACGACGATCAGGTGTTTGAGCAGGACGATCTGAAGTTGATTGTCGATGGCAAAAGCCTGGTGTATATCGACGGCACTCAGCTTGATTTTGTCAAAGAAGGCCTGAACGAAGGGTTTCAGTTTAATAACCCGAACGTCAACGGCGAATGTGGTTGTGGCGAAAGTTTCACAGTATAAGCTGGCGGTCTGATGAATTATTTCCAGCTGTTTCAGGTGCCGGCTCAGTTTGATCTTGATTTAACTGAGCTAGGTACCCGCTATTTAGAACTGCAACGGAATTTTCATCCGGATAATTTTGCCGCTGCATCTGAACGTGACAGGTTGTTAGCGGTGCAACAAGCCGCCAATATCAATGATGCTTATCATAGTCTGAAACAACCCCTGCTTAGAGCCGAACATTTGCTGGCGCTGCGTGGGGTAAAAATCAGCCATGAACAACGTAGTTTTACCGACACCACGTTTTTAATGCAGCAGATGGAGCTGCGGGAGCTGCTGGCTGATATTCTGCATTCAACAGATCCCTATGCACTGATAGACGAAGCTGAACAACAAATTCAGCAGCAGAAAAAGTTATTACTCAAGCAGTTAGCCAGTGCACTTGATGCCAATCAGCCCGAGCAGGATCTGCTGGCGGCTGATATAATCCGCAAACTCAAATTTTTCTTTAAACTGCAGCATGAGCTGGAGTTAATCGAACAGCAACTACAAGACTAAATCCTATTATGGCTTTATTACAAATCGCTGAACCCGGCCAGAGCGCCGCACCTCATCAACATAAGCTGGCGGCAGGTATTGACCTTGGCACCACCAATTCACTGGTGGCCACAGTGCGCAGCGGCGAAGCCAAAACACTGAAAAACAGTGCCGGCGACGATATGGTGCCTTCGGTGGTGCGTTATACCGCTGATGCAGTGCAGGTGGGCAAAGCAGCGCAGCAGGCAGCAGTCAGCGACCCGCACAATACCATCAGCTCAGTGAAACGTCTGATGGGGCGTGGTTTTGCCGAAATCATGGCGCAGGATCATAAGCTGCCTTATCAGCTGGTGGATCAGCAAGGTTTAGTTGCGATAGATACAGCTCAGGGCATTAAAAACCCGGTGGAAGTGTCGGCTGAAATTCTGGCGACGCTGGCCGATACCGCCAGTCAAACCCTAGGCGGTGAGTTGACGGGCGTGGTGATCACAGTGCCGGCTTATTTTGATGACGCGCAGCGTCAGGCCACCAAAGATGCCGCTAAGCTGGCTGGCTTAACAGTGCTGCGTTTATTAAACGAACCTACCGCAGCTGCGCTGGCTTATGGCCTGGATTCAGGTCAGGAAGGGGTGATCGCTGTTTATGATTTAGGCGGTGGCACCTTTGACATTTCCATTCTGCGGTTAAAGCGGGGTGTATTTGAAGTGCTGGCAACAGGCGGTGATTCAGCCCTTGGTGGTGACGATTTTGACCATGTGATTGTTGACTGGCTGCAACAACAAAGTGGCGAAACTGCATTGTCGCATCAGGCACTGCGTCAATATCTGCAGCTGGCCCGTGAGGTTAAAGAGCAGTTAAGTTCACTGGCAAGTTATAGTTTTGTGCTGCCAACAGCCAAAGGCGAGCTGAGTTTGAGCTTAAGTCGTGAAGAACTCGACAGCCTGATTTTACCTCTGGTACGCCGCACTATCCGCGCCTGTAAACAAACTCTGCGTGATGCCGGTGTTGACACCGATGAAGTGGCACAAGTGGTGATGGTCGGTGGTTCAACCCGGGTGCCGCTGGTGCGAAGCCAGGTGGCGGAGTTTTTTCAGGCCGAACCTTTAACTTCAATTGACCCGGATAAAGTGGTGGCTATTGGCGCTGCAATTCAGGCCAATGTGCTGGTTGGCAATAAATCAGATGCCGACACTTTATTACTTGACGTGATCCCACTGTCGCTTGGTTTAGAAACCATGGGCGGTTTAGTGGAAAAAATCATTCCGCGTAACACTATTATTCCGGTGGCACGGGCGCAGGAATTTACCACTTTTAAAGATGGCCAGACCGCAATGTCGTTGCATGTGCTGCAGGGCGAGCGTGAACTGGTCGCTGATTGTCGCTCTTTGGCTAAGTTTAACCTGACCAATATACCGCCGATGGCAGCCGGTGGTGCACATATCCGCGTCACTTTCCAGGTAGACGCCGATGGTTTATTGAGTGTCACAGCCCAGGAAAAATCCAGTGGCGTCAGCGCCAGTATTCAGGTGAAACCTTCGTACGGTTTAACTGACGATCAGGTGGCCACCATGATCCAAAGCTCTATGCAATATGCCAAACACGATATGCAGTTACGCTTGCTCCGTGAACAGCAGGTAGAAGCCAGCAGAGTCTGGGAAGCGGTGAGTGCAGCTTTGGCGGCTGATGCACATTTGCTTGGCGCGGCTGAACTGTTAGAAATTGAACAGGCCTTGTCTGAGTTAAAACAACTGAGTCAAAGCGACGATACTGCCGCTATTGAAGCCGCTATCGATAAAACCAATCATATCACCGATGATTTTGCCGCCCGTCGGATGGACAATTCAATCCGGCAGGCCCTGCAGGGTCACAAAGTAGACGAGGTGTAACGTGCCACAGATTATCTTTTTACCCCATGCCGAACTCTGTCCTGAAGGTGCCGCATTAACAGCGGAGAAAGGCGAGACAGTGCTGGATGTGGCTTTGCGTAACGGTATTGCCATTGAACATGCCTGCGAAAAATCCTGTGCCTGTACCACTTGTCATGTAATAGTTCGCGAAGGTTTTTACAGTCTGAACGAAAGTGACGAGCTGGAAGAAGATATGCTGGATAAAGCCTGGGGTTTAGAGCCTGAGTCGCGTCTGGGGTGCCAGGCCCGTATTGCTGATGATGACTTAGTGGTGGAAATTCCAAAATACACCATCAATATGGTCAGCGAAGGCCATTAACAATTTAGTTTGTAATTTATATCCTACAGTTTTTATTCATATTTTTAAGCCAGCTCTGATGCTGGCTTTTTTCTGGCCAAAATCCGGCGTTTTCTTGTAAACAATTGAAAATTCATATAAATTCCCGCTGATTTTATTTTTGTCCGTCGGGAACTAAAATTTATAGTTCTGAATTTTCTGGTTTTTTTAGCTTCGTTGTCTACGCTAGACATAGTTGTAAGCATTCTGCTCGGAGATCTGTATATGAAGAAAACTTGGGTTGCGGCATGTGTCGCAATGGCTTGTTGTGCCACAACAGCCACAGCGGAAGTGAATATCAATGGTTTTGCTTCGATTAAGGCGGGCAAAGCGTCAAGTGGTGACACTTTATATGGCTATACCGACGAAATCGACTTTAAAAATGAAAGTCTGTTTGCGCTGCAGGTGCAGTCTGATCTGGGTGAGAAGTTGTCGGTTACAGCACAAATTATGGCGCGTGGCCGCAACGATTTTGATGCGGAATTTGAATGGGCTTTTTTAACTTATCAGCTGACGGACGAATGGCGGTTAAATGCCGGTCGTCTGCGCACCCCTTTTTATAAATATTCTGATTTCCGTGACGTAGGCTACGCCTACGACTGGCTGCGTACACCACAAAGTGTCTACGACCTGGGTTTTGATACTATTGAAGGGGTGTCTTTGTATCACAGCACCGATTTAAGCGGAATGCAGTCCAACCTGCAGCTGGTATTTGGCGCTTATGATGGTGAAGTGGCTGTGGTAGGTACTGAAGCGCCGGCACAAATTAATAATATTGTTGGTGCGACCTGGGAGTTGAGTCAGGATTGGTTATCACTGCGCATGGCTTATTTGATGGGGGATGTCAGTATTGAAGCCAGTTCGCTGAACCCATTATTGCTGTCGCTGACCAATGTTGGTTTAAGAACAGTAGCGCAAGAGATTGATTTTAATGAAGATGAAGGCAGCTTTTTCGGCGTTGGCCTGAACTATGACCGCAACGACTGGCTGATGGTAGCGGAATATACCCATGTGAAAGTTGAAGACAGCTTTTATGCCAATCAGGATTCCTATTATTTGTCGTTAGGGCGCAGATTCGGCGCTTTCACCCCTTATGTTTCTTATGAAAAAGATGAGGATGATGCCAAGCCGGAGATTTATGCTGCTTTACCGGCGAATTTCCCTTTACAGCCAACCATCGCCACTATTGTCAACAGCCAGTGGTTTGACAATACCACCTGGAATCTGGGGCTGAGGTACGATTTCCACCCGGCAGCCGCTTTTAAAGTGCAATTCAGTTCGGCCAAAGACAAGCTGACAGACAGCAAAGACAGTCTGATGGCGCTCGGGGTTGATCTGGTCTTTTAATGCTGCCTGATTGAACTTGCAGCACATCAAGAATGAAGGAGTAGGCATGAAAAAGCTTTTACTTGCAACTGTGGTGGCGGCTATCTGCAGTTATCCGGTTCAGGCAGAAGTTGATATTTCTGGTTTTGCTTCTGTGATGGGAGGCAAGTTAACCAGTGGCAGTGGTGTGGCGCTGTTTGGTCTTGAACCTACGTTTTTGGCCAATTATCCGACCGTCGGTGTTTACGAAGAAGACTGGACCTTTAAACCGGATTCTAAATTTGGTTTGCAGATGACAGCGGAATTAACCGAAGGATTAACCGCAACTGCACAATTAGTCGGGCGGGGCGCTGACGATTTTGATGCCGGATTTGAATGGGCTTATTTGTCTTATGTGCTCAACGAGCATTGGACATTGCAGGCCGGTAAAAAACGTTTGCCGCTGTATTATTATTCCGATTTTTTTGATGTCAGTTACGCCTACCTTTGGATCCGTCCACCGGCAGACAACTACACCTGGCAGATTTTTAACTATACCGGCGTGAATGCCCAGTTTAACTATCAGCTCAGTGATTGGTCTCTGTCCGGTAATATCTACACCGGGCGAGAGGATGATGCCGAAAACAAACTGTTATCGGAATTTTTCGGCACTGAACCAGTGCGGGAAATCTGGAAAGATATAGTCGGTGGTGTACTCAGCTTAAACCGCGATTGGTTGGATTTACGCTTGACCTATATGACCTATCAGAACGAAAGGTACAGTGGCGGACAACGGGTATTCTGGGATGGTGAAGACACCCGCAGAGGGAACTTCGCCGGTCTGTCTGTCAATATCGACTACAACAACTGGTTGTTATTGTCGGAAGTGAACCGTCTGGCGCTGGATGGCGATGACTATGACACTTATCTGCTGTCAGCCGGTTATCGCATACAACAATTTACCCCTTATGTTTCTTATGCGGATTTTGATTCAGACGGCGAAAAACACAACACCACCAGTGTGGGCGTGCGCTGGGATTTTCATAATTCAGCCGCCTTTAAATTTCAGTTTGATGACGTGAATGATAAAGGCATAGGAAGCAATCAGGTGGCCGGTGACAGCAAAGCTATCACCATGGGCGTTGATTTAGTTTTTTAAGTATTGGAGAAAACCATGAACTGGTTCAAAGTGATGACGCTGACTGCGGCTCTGGCCGCCAACACAGCATTTGCCGAAGTAGCGGTGATTGTACATCCATCAAATGCTGCAACCCTTGATCAGGCTGAAATTACCCGCCTGTTTACCGGCCGTGGCGCTACTTTTAATAACGGCAATAAAGCCACTCCGCTCAATTTATCGGAATCTGCTGCAGCGCGTGCCGATTTTGACAGCAAGGTGCTTGGCAAATCTTCCAGCCAGATGAAAGCTTATTGGTCAAAACTGGTATTCACCGGTAAAGGCACGCCACCAAAAGAGTTAAATTCTGATGCCGACATGAAAGCGGCTGTGGCCGCTGATGCCAACGCCATTGGTTATATTGACGCAGCAGCAGTGGATGCAACAGTCAAAGTGGTGGCGAAGTTTTAACGCCATCCAGCTACTTAACAAAAAAACCGGCAAAAGCCGGTTTTTTTATGGCGTTTTGCCGGGCGCGGCATTTTTTTAATGCACAAATAGGCATTTGATAAGCAATAGCGTATAATTCGCGGCCGCTAATTTTTAACCAGTTATTTAATCAGATATTCAGGGAGTCTTCGATGGCCTTAGAACGTACTTTTTCAATCGTAAAACCAGATGCAGTTGCTAAAAACCACATCGGTGCTATCTACCACCGTTTTGAAACTGCCGGTTTACGTATTGTTGCCGCCAAAATGTTACACCTGAGCCGCGAACAGGCTGAAGGTTTCTACGCTGAGCACAAAGAGCGTCCATTTTTCAACGCTTTAGTATCTTTCATGACTTCTGGTCCAGTAATGGTTCAGGTGTTAGAAGGTGAAGACGCTGTGCGTAAAAACCGCGAAATCATGGGTGCTACTAACCCGAAAGACGCTGCTGCCGGCACTCTGCGTGCTGACTATGCTGCCAGCATCGACGAAAATGCTGTTCACGGTTCTGACGCTGCTGCTTCAGCTGCCCGTGAAATCGCGTTTTTCTTCACTGACGCTGAGCTGTGTGCCCGCACTCGCTAAGTGAAAGTGAATTCAGCCCGGGATTGGGTTGAATAACAGAAAGGGGGCATGGCCCCCTTTCTGTCTATCTGTTGTACAGTTTTTAAAGAAGTGAACCCGGTTGTATTTTATCTGTCTCAACTCGTTGATGGCACAGACAAAATCCAACCGCCAGACCCCTAAGTCAGACCAGGAGTAACCCCACATGAGCGCAGTTGAAAACAAAGTCAATCTGTTAGATTTAACCCGCGAGCAGATGAAAGAGTTTCTGGTGTCTCTGGGCGAAAAACCATTCCGCGCCGATCAGCTGATGAAATGGATTTACCATTTCTGTATTGATGATTTTGACAAAATGACCAACATCAACAAAGACTTGCGTGAGAAGCTCAAACGCAGTTGTGTCATTGAAGCGCCAGTGGTAGTGACACGTCAGGACAGCGCGGACGGCACTATCAAGTTTGTGATGGGACTCAAAGGCGGCCAGGAAGTCGAAACTGTCTGGATCCCGGAAAAAGACCGCCGTACTTTGTGTGTGTCATCTCAGGTGGGTTGTGCGCTGGATTGTTCATTCTGCTCTACAGCACAACAAGGTTTTAACCGTAATTTAAGTGTGTCGGAAATTATCGGCCAGGTGTGGCGCGTCAGCCAAATTATCGGCTCTTACGGCGATACCGACGTCAAACCTGTCACTAACGTGGTGATGATGGGCATGGGCGAACCGCTGCTGAACCTGAACAACGTGGTGCCGGCAATGGAGCTGATGCTGGAAGATTATGGTTTTGGCTTGTCCAAACGCCGGGTAACCTTAAGTACTTCAGGTGTGGTACCAGCTTTAGACTTATTAAAAGATAAAATTGATGTGGCTTTGGCAATTTCGTTACATGCGCCGAATAACGAGCTGCGTGACCAACTGGTACCAGTCAATAAAAAGTACCCGATGGAAGAATTTCTGGCATCGGCAAAACGATATGTGCAAGATTCGAGAGCCAATGATAAAGTGACTGTTGAATATGTGATGCTTGAGGGCATCAACGACAGTATGGAACAGGCGCACGAGCTGGCAAAAGCGTTAAAAGATACGCCGTCAAAAATTAACCTGATTCCATTTAACCCTTATCCGGGGTCGCCTTATAAAAGATCAAGCAATTCACGCATTGACCGTTTTAACAAAGTGCTGCAGGAACACGGTTTTACCGTGATGGTCCGTAAAACAAGAGGCGACGACATCGATGCCGCTTGTGGTCAGCTGGTGGGTGATGTGATTGACCGCACTAAACGTCTGGCAAAAAAGCAGATGAAAGGTGAGGCGATTTCCGTAAAAATAGTGTGATAACTACAAGGATTAGTGCACCAAGATGCGAAAAATTTCGGTTGCTGGTTGTGTTTTCCTGCTGCTGTTAAGCGGCTGTGTGTCTGAATCTACCATTGTTGGCAATGACAGGCCGGGGCAACCCCGCACGGACATGAAAGAAGCCGCCCGCACCCGGATGTCGCTTGGTTTGAACTATTTGCAGCGTGGTGACAACACCCAGGCGAAATATAATCTGGAAAAAGCCAAACAGCTGGCGCCGGATCTGGCCGAAATTGACAACGCGCTGGCCTACTATTACCAGCAGGTGGGCGAGCTGAAACAAGCTGAAGATGCCTACCGCAGTGCCTTACGCAAAGACAGCAATAACGCAGACACCTATAACAACTTTGGTGCTTTTTTATGCCAGCACCAAAAATACCAGCAAGCCGAAGAGTTATTGTTAGCCGCCGTTAAAAGACCGGGTTATATCCGGGTGGCCGACAGTTATGAAAACCTGGCTTTATGTGAGCTTGAGCAAAAAAACTATATCCAGTATCACCAGTATCTGAAGCAGTCGTTGCAGCACAACAGCAACCGCAGCTCTGCTTTGTACAATATGGCGGTGATGGAATATGCCATGGGCAATCTGGCGGAAGCAAAAAAATGGCAAAGCCGTTTGCATCAGTTAGGGCAGGTCTCTCCGGAAGCCACTTTATTACGTTACATAGTTGCTTATTACAGCGGTGATGTTGCCGAACAACAAACGGCGGAAAAATTCCTGTTATCTGTGTATCCCGGCAGCACCGAAGCAGCCATGTTACTGGCGAGCGATTTTAGCCAGAGCAAACCGGAACAAATGCGTAAGGCGTATAAAAGTTCGTTGATGCAGGATGATGCCGCTGCGGCAACAGTTGCCAGCAACGACAAACCCAAAATGAAAATCGTCAAACGTAAATCTGCAACTGCGGCCAAAACCGCTGCTGTACCTGCAGTAGCAGCTGCTTTACCTGACTCTGAGCTGCCTGCTGAAACAACGGACACCGGGGCATTCGCCAGCACAGACAGTGCAAGTACAGCAGAGAGTTCTGAACCTGTCTCAGCTGAACCAGCTACAGAAACAATAACGCAAGCGCCTGAGCAAAGCGTGAATCCTCAGGCTGCAGAAACAGTAGCAGCGACTGAGCAGCTTACGGCGGATAACAGTCTTGTCAGCAACCCGGCTCAGAGTAGCAGCACAGAAGCTGAAGAGCTGGCCGCACTGGCAGCGCCTGAGCCAATTCCAGCGGAAACCCTGACGACACAGCAGCCGGCAGTGGTATCAGCTGAAGCAAATACCATCACAAACGCCGAACCCGATGCCGCCATAATGGCGCAGGAACAGCAGCCAGAGCAGCAGGCGGCGCAGTTTGCACAGCCGGTCGCTGAAGTTGAAGCGGCGCAGTCAGAACCGCAGCAGCAGACCACCTCAGACAATGCAGCAGAAACGGTGGCCCAGACCCACAAAGTCGCTGCAGGCGAAACGCTGTACAGTATCGCCAGCAGATATCGTTTATCGGTGTCTGAGCTACAGGCGATGAATAACCTGAGTAATGCAGCGCTGATTAAAACAGGTCAGGTATTAAAATTAACCGCAACTGCGGTTGCACCTTCGGCTGCGCCAAAGCCTGCGATGGAACAAGTGAGCGGGGAAATCCCGGCCACCTATCAGGTAAAAGATGGGGAGTCGATGTTCAGCATCTCTTATAAATACAACATCAAACTTGATACCTTATTAAAATGGAACAATATGACGGTGGATCAGCCACTGTCGATCGGTCAAACGATTTATCTTCGGGATCCTGCCACTTCGTCATTATGAGTACTCAAGCGCAATCACAACAGGGCGGCGTTGGCGCCCTACTGAAACAAAGCCGCGAACAACGCGGTCTGACCACGGCTGAAGTTGCCAGTCAATTGCGGCTGAAAGTCAGTCAGATTGAACAGATTGAAGCAGAACAGTGGGATCCTTCAGTCTCAGCTACTTTTATCCGTGGTTATCTGCGGGCTTATGCCAAATTAATGAAATTGCCGGAAAAAGAAATTCTGGCCAACTTTGAATTGCAGGCGGCTTATTTACGCAATCAGGCCAAGCCAATGCACAGCTTTTCCAATAAAGCGAGCCTGGACGCTGTGGATAACAGATTTATGCTGGCCAGTTATTTGCTGGTTGTGCTGTTGATTGGGTTGTTTTTGGTCTGGTTCTGGCAAACCCATTTGCTTGATTCCAAACCTGTCACTGCGCTACCGGAACTGACTGCCACTGAGTTAACAGCCAACCAGGTTGAAACGATGCAGCCTGATGAAGGTGCTTTACAGGCAGCTGGTACGCCAGTTGCAGATGACACGACAGTTGCAGATGGTACGGTACCGGCAACTGCTGCACAAAACACAGCAGCTGTAACTGAAGCCGGCACTGAGAGTCAGGCGCAGCATACGACAGACACCACAACTGTGGCCGGCCAGAGCCAGGATATGCAAAACAGCACAGCAGCGGTCAGTACAGAACCTCAACAGACAGTGAGCGCTGCTTCAGAGGACAACGCCGGCACAACACCAGCTCAACAAGGCGCTGTGGCAAATGCTCAGTCTCAGCCAGAGCAGCCTGTAGCCAGCGAAACTGCAGCCACTGAAACATTATCAGGCAATACAGCACAGGCGCCGGTGAACCCGGCAGAGAACAACGCTGCTGCAGCCACAGGCACGGCCCGTTTAAAGCTGCAGTTTAGCGCCGAGTGCTGGCTGGAAGTGACAGATGCCACAGGCAAAAGACTGGCTTATGGCACCCGTCAGGCCGGTCAGAATGATGTTTTAACCGGCACTGCGCCTTTTAAAGTGCTGCTTGGCAATGCCGCAGCGGCCACAGTGCAATTCAATGATGTTGCTGTTGATTTGTCTGGTTATGCCGCCGGACGGGTCGCACGTTTAACCTTAGGTGGACAGCCTTAATATGTTTGCAGAAAGTCCTATTATCCGCCGCAAATCAAAACAAATCCGTGTTGGCAATGTGCTGATTGGCGGTGACGCACCTATTGCAGTGCAGTCGATGACCAACACCAGAACCACAGATGTAGACGCCACAGTGGCGCAAATTCAGGCTATTGCCAAAGCAGGTGCTGATTTAGTGCGGGTGTCTGTGCCCACTATGGAAGCTGCTGAAGCTTTTAAACTGATTAAACAGCAGTCACCTATTCCGCTGGTGGCTGATATTCACTTTGATTACCGTATTGCGCTCAAAGTAGCGGAGTATGGGGTGGACTGTTTGCGCATTAACCCTGGCAATATCGGCCGGGAAGACCGCATCCGCGCTGTGGTGGAATCGGCCAGGGATCACAATATTCCCATCCGTATTGGCGTGAACGGTGGTTCGCTCGAAGCAGATATTCAGGAAAAATATGGCGAGCCAACACCGGAAGCGCTGGTGGAATCGGCGATGCGCCATGTCGAGATTTTAGACCGGCTGAACTTTGATAATTTTAAAGTCAGTGTCAAAGCGTCCGATGTGTTTTTAGCTGTGGGTGCTTATCGACTGCTGGCCAAACAGATTGAACAGCCTTTACATCTGGGGATTACCGAAGCAGGTGGTGCCCGTGCCGGTGCTGTTAAATCGGCCATCGGCTTAGGTATGTTATTGGCAGAAGGCATTGGCGATACTTTACGGATTTCACTGGCAGCAGATCCGGTTGAAGAAGTAAAAGTGGCTTTTGATATTTTAAAGTCACTGCGCATCCGCTCGCGCGGCATTAACTTTATCGCCTGCCCCAGTTGTTCACGGCAGGAATTTGACGTGATTAAAACCATGAACGAGTTGGAGCAACGGCTCGAAGATGTCATCGACCCTTTAACTGTCTCTGTGATAGGGTGCGTGGTCAACGGCCCGGGTGAAGCGCTGATTTCCGATTTAGGTGTGGCCGGTGCCAACCGCAAAAGTGGTTTTTACCTGAAAGGTGAAAGGCAAAAATTACGCATCGACAACGACAGCGTGGCCGAGCAGCTGGAACAACAGATCCGCGCTTATCTGGCACAGCAAAAACAGCTGATTGACATCAAAGCTGTGGATTAACCAATTTCCGAATTTGAATTGAAGGCCGCCTGCATCTGCGGGCCTGCCGTTTATAGTCAGGGTAAAAAGTGTCTAAAGATATCCAAGCAATTCGTGGCATGAATGATTGTCTGCCGCAGGATACGCCGGTGTGGCAGTATCTGGAACAAATGATCAGAAGTACCGTCAGCAGCTACGGTTATGACGAAATCCGTTTTCCTATTGTGGAAATGACCGAACTTTTTAAACGTTCTATCGGTGAAGTGACTGATATCGTTGAAAAAGAAATGTACAGCTTCGAAGACCGCAATGGCGACAGCCTGACCCTGCGCCCCGAAGGTACCGCCTGTTGTGTGCGCGCCGGTAATCAGCATGGTCTGCTGTACAATCAGGAACAGCGTTTGTGGTATATGGGGCCGATGTTCCGACATGAAAGGCCACAAAAAGGCCGTTATCGCCAGTTCCACCAGTTTGGTCTGGAAGCTTTTGGTATGCAGGGCCCGGATATTGACGCTGAAGTGATTATTTTAACAGCCCGTTTATGGCAGCAGCTGGGGCTGGCACCTTATGTCAAGCTGGAGCTGAACTCACTGGGCTCGAATGCTGCCCGTGCCGCTTACCGCGACAAGCTGGTGGCTTATCTGGAACAGCATCAGGAACTGCTGGATGAAGACAGCCAGCGCCGCTTGCACAGCAATCCACTGCGGGTACTGGACAGCAAAAATCCGGCTATGGCTGAGATGTTATCAAAAGCGCCGCAGTTGCTGGATCATCTGGATGAAGAATCTGCATCTCACCTCGAAGGTTTAAAACAGCGTTTAACCGCGGCTGGCATTAGCTTTGAGATCAACCCGCGTCTGGTACGCGGCCTGGATTATTACAACAGAACCGTATTTGAGTGGGTCACCACCAACCTGGGTTCACAAGGCACAGTCTGTGCCGGTGGCCGTTATGATGGTCTGGTGGAACAATTAGGTGGAAAAGCCACGCCGGCCGTTGGTTTTGCCATGGGGATGGAACGGCTGGTGTTGTTGCTGCAAAGTCTGGACTTAGTGCCAGCGGTCAGTAACAATGCAGACCTTTATTTAATGCCACTGGGTGAAGCGGCGGAACTTGCTGCAGTTTCTGTTGCCGAACAGCTTCGCAACGCCTTACCGGGCAAGCGTATTGTGATGCACTGCGGTGGTGGGAACCTGAAAAAACAATTAAAACGGGCTGATAAGTCTGGTGCAGCTGTGGGTTTATTATTGGGTGACGACGAACTGGCTTCAGGTCAGGTTACCTTAAAATGGCTCAGAGCCGACAAACCACAACAAACAGTCGCAATAACTGAGCTGGCCGCAGCGTTGATGCAGTCGTAACGGAGTGATGGATGGAAATTTACAACACCGAAGAACAACAGGTTGAAGCGATCAAGCGTTTCTGGAAAAACAACGGTACTTCAATTCTGGCCGGTATTGCTATTGGTTTAGCCGGTCTTTATGGTTTTCGTTATTATCAGGCGCAACAACTGGGCGCAATTGAAGCCCAGTCGGGCCAATATGCTGCTTTAGTAGAGCAGGTTAGTGCTGAAGGTACGGATAAGGCCACCTGGCTGATTGAAACGCAAAAGTTTATTGATACCAACAAAGGTAGTAGCTACAGCGTACTGGCAGCTTTATTGGCCGCCAAAGAAGCCGCTTTTCTGAAAGATTATGCCGCAGCTGAAAAACAACTGGCGTTTGTCATTGCCACCAGCAAAGCGCCCGAAGTGATTGCGCTGGCCACTTTACGTCAGGCTCGTCTGCAGCTGGAACAAGCCAATTATGAAGCTGCGCTAAAAACACTGGACACCACAATGCCAGCAAGTTTTGTTGCTCAGCAGCAAGAGCTCAAAGGTGATGTGTTATTAAGATCCGGTGACGAAAGCAAAGCCAAAGCTGCGTATCAGGCTGCTTTAACAGCGTCTGAAGCGGGCAAAAATCCGCTGTTACAAGTTAAATTAAATGAGCTGGCCCACGTCGCCGGTTAAGAGGTCGCAGTGAAGTTATCGGTAAAAACCTGGGCGCCGCTGGTGCTGGTGCTGGCGTTAACCGCTTGTTCGTCCAATGATGAAGAAGAGCTGGTACTGCCTGAGATCAGCAACAAGGTAGAGCCAAATGAAGTGTGGAGCAGTTCGGTAGGTAATGGCATTGAGCATTACGACTCCAGACTTAAACCCGCCATTTTTGATAACAAAGTTTATGCTGCCAGCCGTGATGGTAAGGTCTCAGCTTTTGACCTGGCATCAGGCGACAGTCTCTGGTCTGTAGATCTACGCGACGGCGACGATGCACCTTTGTTTGGTGGCATCAGCCATTGGTGGAATGATCGTTCTGTGAAAGTGGGAGGGGGGGTTTCTGTTGGTTTTGACAAAGTTTTTGTTGGTACCGAAGACGGCCTGGTGATTGCACTGAACCCACAAACCGGCGAGAAACTCTGGTCGGTCAATGTCAAAGGTGAAGTGTTAGCAGCCCCGGTTGCCGCTGAAGGCTTAGTGCTGGTCAACACCGGTGGTGGCCGTATTTTTGCGTTGCAACCAGACACAGGTGAGCAGCGCTGGATGCACGAAACTGAAAACGCCATTTTAACTTTACGTGGCATTAGCCAGGTGTCAGCGCAAAGTGGTGGTGTGATTTATGGCACCGGCAATGGCAAAGTTGGTGCTTTAATCGCAGCCAAAGGGGTTCCTGCCTGGGAAGAAGCCATTACTGTTGCCAAAGGTGCCACTGATTTAGCCAGGATCATCGACGTAGACGCGACACCTATAGTGGACAATGGTACAATTTACGCCATTGCCTACAACGGTCAGCTGGTGGCGATGGAATTACGCAGCGGCCGCGTGTTGTGGAAGCGTGAATATGCCAGTTTCCGCGATATGGTGTTAGAGAACAACGTTCTTTATCTGGTTGATTCTGTTGGTAAGTTGTACGCAGTTGATGCCCGCACCGGTCTGGAAACCTGGGCTCAGTTGACCTTACATAAGCACTTTGTTACTGCACCTGCTGTGTATAAAAATTATGTGGTGGTTGGTGACAACGAAGGCAATCTGCATTGGTTTGATAAAAGCAGTGGTGAATACCTGGCACGGCACGAGTTTGACAGTTCAGGCTTTTACGCTGAAGCTGTTACCACCAGCGAGTATTTATTATTGCAAAGCCGTAACGGTGAAATCACCTTACTGAACGTGCCTGAATAAACGCAAAAACAGATTTGCAGAAACAGGCCTGCTTGCAGGCCTGTTTTTTTGTTGTTAGAGACCCAGATTTTACTGACGACAGCGCCAGACGCTGACATCAGGCAGCATGCTGCTGCACTTTACCCAAAGTGGTAAAAATCCAGCTACCTGAAACAGGTAGCCCTGAGTATTGAGGAATTTACATGTTACCGGTAGTCGCCCTGGTTGGCCGTCCTAATGTCGGCAAATCTACATTATTTAACCGTCTCACCCGCACCCGCGATGCTTTAGTGGCGGATTTTCCGGGGTTGACGCGGGATCGTAAATACGGCTCAGTCGATTACGAAGGCCTGGAGTTTATTGTGGTAGATACCGGTGGTATCGACGGCAGTGAAGAAGGTATTGAACTGGAAATGGCCGAACAGTCGCTGCGCGCCATTGATGAAGCCGATATTGTGTTGTTTATGGTAGACGCCCGTACCGGCGTGAATGGTGCTGACAGCGCTATTGCCAATCATATTCGCAAAATCAATAAAACCGTGTTTTTGGTTGCCAATAAAACCGATGGTTTAGATGCCGACACTGCGATTGCTGATTTTTATAGCCTGGGCATTGGTGAAGTCTACCCAATTGCGGCAGCGCATGGTCGTGGTGTTACCAACTTACTGCAACGGGCTTTAGTGCCTTTGCTGACTGAACAACAAGCTGCCCGTCTGGCTGCTTTTGAAGCAGGTGAAGAACTGGATCCTGTTGATGAAGAAGCCGAAAAACTGGCGCGGGATCAACATATTAAACTGGCTATTGTTGGCCGGCCTAATGTGGGTAAATCTACTCTAACCAACCGTATTTTGGGTGAAGAGCGGGTGATTGTTTATGATATGCCCGGCACCACCCGCGATTCGATTTATATTCCGATGGAGCGTGGAGAGCGTAAATACACCCTGATTGATACTGCCGGTGTGCGTCGTCGTGGCAAAATTGATGATGTTGTTGAGAAGTTCTCAGTCGTCAAAACACTGCAGGCTATTGAAGATGCCAACGTGGTGATTTTAGTGCTGGACGCCCGTCAGGGTATTTCAGATCAGGACTTAAGTATTTTAGGTTTTGTACTAAACGCCGGCCGTTCGCTGGTGATCGCCGTTAATAAATGGGATGGCCTGGACGATGGCATTAAAGATGAAGTGAAACGTGAACTGGATCGTCGTTTAGGTTTTATCGATTTTGCCCGTTTGCATTTTATCTCAGCACTGCACGGCTCTGGTGTTGGTAACTTATTCGAATCTGTGGAAGAAGCTTTTGATTCTGCGACCCGCCGGGTCAGCACCGCGCTCCTGACCAAAATTATGATGATGGCGCAGGAAGATCACCAGCCACCATTGGTGAAAGGCCGCCGGGTCAAGCTGAAATACGCTCACGCCGGTGGTTACAACCCACCGCTGATTGTTATTCACGGTAACCAGGTGGAAGATTTACCGGATTCGTACAAACGTTATCTGATGAATTATTTCCGCAAATCGCTGCAAATGATGGGCACGCCGGTGCGGGTGGAATTCCGGGGGGGTGACAACCCCTTTGCTGAGCGTCGCAACACCTTAACACCAAATCAGCAATATAAACGTGAGCGTATTTTAAAAGCGCGGGCGAATCTGGCGAATAAAAAGAAACCAGGCCAGCCAGGCTGATAATGACCGCTGTTCTGATAAAAAACCGCCTGTTGGCGGTTTTTTGTTGTGAATTGATACCCGGTATTTATGATGACAAGTCTGCAACTGTAGCCCAAACATGATAAAACGGCTTTTGCCGGAGCAATCTTAATGAGCAGAACCCCTGATACCGCGAAGGTTCAAACTAATCTGGTGCCAGCAACTTTGCAGCTCTTGCAGCAAAGTGCCCCTTTTCAGTTGGCACAACAATTACAACCCGGTCTTAAAGGCATCACTTTTGGTGTTGGCGGCAGTTTATTATTGCTGGAGTTAGGTTTACTCAACACAGCACGTGATCTTGATTTGGTCTGCAGTCTGGCTGACTTTCCGCGGCTGAAAGCTGCTCTTGCCGTGAGCCTGAGTCCGGTGGCGGTGCCCCCACATCCGCAGTATCAGAGTGAAGCTTTTGCCCGTTTTGTGAGTACAGAAGGGGTTGAAGTGGATGTAATGGCGGGAATTAGGGTGCAGCAGGCTCAGCAGCTGCGCTGCTGGCAATTCCAGCCCGAGCGTCTTGAGTGGCGCCATCAGCTGCCCTGGATGTTGGCGGACGACTGGCTGGTGCTGTATCAGCTGTTTCAGCGCCCTGAGCGGGTGCAGTTGTTACAGCGTTTTTTAGCGCAGTGTTAAAGCGCACCCGCAGCCATCGCTGTTGCAGTGAGAGCTCCAGCGACTGGGTTGATTACTGAGATGGCCGTATGCTGACCTCTGTGACTTCGGCGGCAATATCACCGTCGGCCAGTTTGAGCCGGACTTTATCACCAGACTGCAGTTGTGATGCCGATTTCACCACTGTGCTCTTGGCATCAAACACTATGCTGTAACCGCGCTGTAAAGTTGCCAGCGGGCTGACGGTGTGCAATTCGCGGCTTAGTGCTTGCCATTGTTGCTGCTTTTTCTGCAGCTGCTGGTTCAGGTTGAGTGTCAGCCTTTGTTGCAGCTGTTGCAGTTTCAGTTGCTGACGTTTGAGCTGTTGCTCTGGTGATAACAACCACAGCGCTTTGTGCTGCAGTTGTAACTGCTGGCGGTGTTGTTGCAGTTTGTGTTGCATCGCCTGCTGCAGACGGATCTGCAATTCATCGAGCCGCTGTTGCTGCTGTTGTAATCTTCTGGCCGGGTGTAACAGCTGCAGTTTACTGTGCTGATGTAAAAACAGCTGGGCTTTTTGCCCCAAGTGCTGGCGTATGCTCTGCGTCAGGCGTTGTTTTAATTGCAGCAAGACCTGCAACTGATGCTGCTGATCCGGCGATACCAACTCAGCGGCCGCTGAAGGCGTGGCGGCACGCACATCAGCAACAAAATCACTGATGGAAAAATCAATTTCATGGCCAACAGCGCTGACAATAGGAATAGGGCAGTTTGCTATAGTGCGGGCCAGGGTTTCGTCGTTAAAACACCACATGTCTTCTAATGAACCACCGCCCCGGCCGATGATCAGAACATCACATTCGTTGCGGCGAATGGCATGCTGCAGTGCCGCTGTTAAATCGCCGGCAGCCTGGGCGCCTTGCACCAAAGAGGGATAAATAATCACTTCAAGCGCCGGGGCACGGCGTTGTAGCACAGTTAAAATGTCGCGGATAGCAGCGCCCGTAGGGGAGGTGATCACACCTACTTTTTTCACCTGCAGCGGCAGGGCTTTTTTCCGTTCCGGCGCAAATAAGCCTTCAGCGGCCAGTTTGGCTTTAAGCTGCTCGTATTGTTGTCTTAATAAACCATCACCGGCCGGTTCGATAAAATCGGCCAGCAGCTGATATTCACCCCTGGGTTCATAGACACTGATACGGGCCCGCACCATCACCTGCTGACCATTGCGTGGCGTAAAAGCGGCGTTGCGGTTGCTGGTTTTAAACATCGCCACTTTCACCTGAGCCGCTTGATCTTTCAGCGAAAAATACCAATGCCCTGAACTTGCCGCGACAAAATTTGACACCTCCCCCACCAGCCATAACTGACGGAATTGCAGCTCTAAGGTGAGGCGAACTTCGGAGTTTAACCGGGAAACTGTGTAGATATCGGCTTGTTGCATAGCTTGGGTTCTGACAAAGCGCTGTAGCGAAAACTTTGGCTAATCTACCACAAAAGTAAAAAATGCGTTGTGACTGTGCGCGAAAGCGACTAAAATAGCGCCGCAACATTCCCCGATATTTAACTCACACAGCGAGATTGTTGCAATGCTCAGGATCGTGAAAGAAGCCCTCACATTTGACGACGTGTTACTTGTGCCGGCGCACTCCACAGTGTTACCCCATACCGCAGATCTGCGAACTCAACTGACCAGCAAAATCACTCTGAATATCCCGATGGTGTCTGCCTCGATGGATACAGTGACCGAAGCACGCCTTGCTATTGCGTTAGCACAGGAAGGTGGTCTTGGTTTTATCCATAAAAACATGACGATTGAAGAGCAGGCGGCCAACGTTCGTAAAGTGAAAAAATACGAAAGTGGCGTGGTATCCGACCCTGTGACAGTACGTCCTGAACAAACAGTGCGTGACGTACAGCAGCTGTCACAACAACACGGTTTTTCCGGTTTCCCAGTGGTGGATGCTGAGCATAATCTGGTGGGTATTGTTACTGGCCGTGATTTAAATGTGGAATCAAACCCGCAGGCGCCTATTGCTTCTGTGATGACACCACGCGAGCGTCTGGTGACAGTGCATGAAGATTCACCACGCGAAAACGCCCTGACCTTAATGCACAAGCACCGCATCGAAAAAGTGCTGGTGGTCGATAACGACTTTAAACTCAAAGGTTTAATTACCGTTCGTGATTATTACAAAGCGGCAAGCAAACCAAACGCCTGTAAAGACGAGTTTGGCCGTTTACGGGTTGGTGCAGCTGTGGGGGTGGGCCCAGGTACTGACGAGCGTATTGCTGCGCTGGTGGAAGCCGGTGTTGATATTCTGCTGATTGATACGTCCCACGGTCACTCACAAGGCGTCATTGACCGGGTGAAACAAACCCGCGCTTTATATCCTGACTTACAAATTGTGGCCGGTAACGTGGCCACAGCTGAAGGCGCCAAAGCACTGGCTGACGCCGGTGCTAACGCAGTCAAAGTCGGTATTGGCCCTGGTTCTATCTGTACCACCCGTATTGTCACTGGTTGTGGTGTACCACAAATCACTGCTATTGCCGATGCAGTGGAAGGGGTAAAAGGCACTGATGTTTGTATTATTGCCGATGGTGGTATCCGCTTCTCCGGTGATATTTCCAAAGCTTTAGTAGCCGGCGCTCATTGTGTGATGGTCGGTTCTATGTTTGCCGGTACTGAAGAAGCGCCGGGCGAAGTAGAGTTGTATCAGGGCCGTTATTACAAATCTTACCGTGGTATGGGCTCGTTGGGCGCCATGGCACAGCGTAATGGTTCTTCAGACCGTTATTTCCAGGGCAGCAACAATGCGGAAAAACTGGTGCCGGAAGGTATTGAAGGCCGAGTTGCGTACAAAGGTCCAATCGAAAACATCATTCACCAGCAAATGGGCGGGTTACGTTCATCTATGGGTCTGACCGGTTGTGAAACCATTGCTGTGCTGCGCACCAAACCAGTGTTTGTCAAAGTGACCTCTGCTGGTATGGGCGAGTCGCACGTGCATGATGTGCAAATTACCAAAGAAGCGCCAAACTACCGTATTGGCTAAGTTAAAAACGCCGGCAGCCATGCCGGCGTTGTTTTTATCGCTGGTGCATACCGGCGTAGTTTTCCAGCCGGAGCGCTCCGGCCAGCTACCAACACAAGGTTGATATGAGCAAAAATATCCATTTCCATCGTATCCTGATCCTCGATTTTGGTTCGCAATATACCCAGTTGATCGCGCGTCGTGTCCGCGAAATTGGCGTGTATTGTGAGCTGTGGGCCTGGGATGTCACTGCCGAGCAAATCGCTGAATTTAACCCAACCGGTATTATTTTATCCGGTGGCCCTGAAAGTGTGACCGAAGCAGGTTCACCACGGGCACCGCAGTATGTGTTTGAAGCCAATGTGCCAGTGCTTGGTGTTTGTTATGGCATGCAAACCATGGCGGAACAGCTGGGTGGTAAAGTGGCCAGTTCAGATAAACGTGAATTTGGTTATGCTCAGGTGGAAGTGATTGCTTCGAACCCGATGTTTGCCGGTATTGAAGATCACGTCAATGACAAAGGCCACGGTTTATTAGATGTGTGGATGAGCCATGGCGACAAAGTTGTTGAAATTCCAGCAGGTTTTGTTACCACGGCCCAAACGCCAACCTGCCCGCATGCCGCCATGGCCAACGAAGCCAAACAGTTTTACGGTGTGCAGTTCCACCCTGAAGTCACGCATACCCGCCAGGGCCTGCGGATGCTGGAACAGTTTATTGTTGATATCTGCGGTTGTGAAAAACTCTGGACGCCGGCCACTATCATTGATGACGCCATTGTGAACATCAAACAACAAGTGGGCGACGATCAGGTCATTTTAGGTTTATCCGGCGGTGTGGATTCATCTGTGGTTGCCATGTTGCTGCACCGTGCCATTGGCAAAAACCTGACCTGTGTTTTTGTCGATAACGGCCTGTTACGTCTGAACGAAGGCCAGCAGGTGATGGATATGTTCGGTGACCATTTTGGTCTGAACATTATCCATGTGAAAGCCGAAGATCGTTTCCTCGACGCACTGAAAGGTGTGGATGAACCAGAAGCCAAACGCAAAATTATCGGCCGTGTTTTTGTGGAAGTTTTTGACGAAGAAGCAAAAAAATTAACCAACGCCAAATGGTTAGCACAGGGCACTATTTACCCTGATGTGATTGAGTCTGCCGCCTCAAAAACCGGTAAAGCCCATGTGATTAAGTCGCACCATAACGTGGGTGGTTTGCCGGCCGAAATGAAGATGGGTCTGGTTGAACCTTTGCGTGAACTTTTTAAAGACGAAGTGCGCAAAGTAGGTCTGGCGCTTGGTCTGCCTTACGACATGCTGTACCGTCATCCGTTCCCAGGCCCTGGTTTAGGGGTGCGGGTACTGGGTGAAGTGAAAAAAGAATATTGTGATTTGCTGCGCAAAGCCGATGCAATTTTTATTGAAGAGTTGCATAAGTCCGGTTGGTACGAGCAAGTCAGTCAGGCCTTTACTGTATTCCTGCCGGTAAAATCAGTAGGTGTGATGGGTGATGGCCGTAAATATGACTGGGTGGTATCGCTGCGCGCGGTACAAACCGTTGATTTTATGACAGCGCACTGGGCGCATCTGCCATACGAGCTGTTGGGTCATGTGTCAAACCGTATTATTAATGAAGTGAACGGCATTTCCCGCGTGGTGTATGACGTGTCTGGTAAACCACCAGCCACTATTGAGTGGGAATAAGCTGCGCAGGCTGGCAGTTACCAGCTGAGCTAAACGCAAAAGGAGCCCTGAGGCTCCTTTTGTTTTATCCGCTGTACAACCCTTTCTGCTTTGTTTCAGCTTCGTTTTACAGCTGATTGATTTGTTGTTTCAGCGTATAAGACTTATCAGTCACTATAGCTTCGAGCGTCGCCACTCGTTGTTTTAAATCTGCAATTTCTTGTTGTAAGGCTTCGCTGCCGGCGCCGGCATTTTGTAACTTCACTTTTGTTTTATTGCGCTGCTCATAAAAAGCGTAAGCAAAAGCCAAAACCACAGCAACAAAACCAATATCAAATATACCCATGATGTTTCCCTTATTGTTGAAATGATAGGAGGAAAGGCAATTGTTATACCAAAGTTATAACTTAATAAAAACAATAAGTTGTAAAAAAATCTTTTCACGGATTTAGCAACTTCACCAGAAAATAGTCAAATTTGTCAGTGGCAGGTGGTAAAATTTTTCATCCCCGGGATTTTGATAAGTAGTGTGATGTCTGAAATACCACAAGCTGTTACTGAACCAGAGCAGCAAACTGATGAACGCTGGATGCACTATGCGCTGGCGCTTGCCGACAAAGCCGAGCAAGCCGGTGAAATTCCGGTCGGGGCTGTGTTGGTCAAAGACAATCAGGTGATTGGCGAAGGCTGGAATATGTCGATTTGCCGGCATGATCCATCGGCGCATGCCGAAATGCTGGCAATCCGTGAGGCGGCAGTGCGGGTGCAAAACTACCGGTTATTGGACACCACTTTATATGTCACACTGGAGCCTTGTGCCATGTGTGCCGGCTTGCTGGTGCACAGCAGGGTGAAAAGGCTGGTGTTTGGCGCTTTTGACGCTAAAACCGGCGCCGCCGGTTCAGTCACAGACTTAGTGCGCCACCCGGTGCTGAACCATCAGCTGGAAGTAACTTCCGGCGTACTGGCCGACTTATGTGCCGACAAACTATCCAGTTTTTTCCGGCGTCGCAGGCAGGAGCATAAGGCAGCTAAAGCTGCTAAGCAGGCACAGGAACCGGAAAAATCAGGGGAGCGGTAAAGGTTAACTGACGGCTTCGTTTTGTTGTTCAGATTGCAGTATGGTCTGGAAATTACGTTGCCGGCGATGCAGTTTCAGCACGGCCACATTACGTTTAATACGACGACGCACAGCACCAACATCCATGATGCGGCGCTTTTTTAACATTTTAGGTCTTTTACGTTTAAGCATGCAGCACTCCAGCTGAGGGTAAAACAGAGCGCCACTATAAACAGCGTGAGGGTTGATCTCAAGCTAAGCTGAGGGCGCACTGAGGGCGACTGATGCAAAGCGGCTTAGCTTTTGCGATCAGTCCCGGTTTTAGTGGTCGTCTTTTTGTTGTCTTTGGCTGCAGGTTTATTGGCTGCCGCTTCCAGTTGTTCGCCGTATTCTTCCGCCAGTTTTTGTTTTTGTTGCTGAATTTTTAATTCGGCTTGTTTTTTCTCATCAACCCACAGCAGGGTATCAAAATAACGGCGGATATTTTCGACGTAATAAACCGCATGGTCGCCCCGGGCGTAACCGGTGCGGGTCTGGCTGTAATATTTCCGCTGGCGCAATAATGATAAACGTTGTTTAACTTCAGCCCATTTATCCGGATCAGCACCGTCTTTTTCCGTCAGCATCCGGGCACTTTCCACATGGTTATAACCAATGTTGTAGCCGGCCAGCGCAAACCAGAGCCGGTCCGGCATTTTTACCCGCTCCGGCATCCGGTCAATGAGTTTTTGCAGATATTTACTGCCACCTCTGATGCTTTGTGCTGCATCTACCCGGCTGGTGACTTTCATCGAGTTTGCGGTGTTCACGGTGAGCATCATCATACCCACCACCCCTTGTGGGCTGCGGGCTTTAGGGTCCCAGCGCGATTCCTGGTAGGCAATAGCGGCCAGCAAACGCCAGTCTAAATTGCCGGAATGTTGCTCGAACAGCGCGCGGTAACGCGGTAACACTTTATCTATGGCTTCAATATAGTCCAGGGTGTCGGCATAGTTAAAACGCCGGACATGGCCAAAATATTTATCTTCCAGACTTAATAATTCAGCACCTTCGTAACTGCGGCCAAAAAATTCCACCAGCACGCTCATCAGTGAGTCGTCATTATTTTTTGCCAATAACCAGGCTACCGGCTGCTGGCTTTTCAGCACCATGGCGACGCCAAGATTTGGATAAAAACGCTGATTGATGGCAAGTAAATGCGAGTCGGCCACAGTGTATTGAATTTTGCCATCGGCCACTTGTTGCAGCAGCTCAGTGGCATCATCGGTTTCGTTCAGACTGAGTGCCAGCTCCGGCAATTCTGCCTGCTTTTTCAGCATGGTTTCTGCCTGACTGGAGCCTTTTAACACCACTACCGGGGCGCTGAGTTCAGCCAGTGATTTGGGCTTCTTTTCAGTTTGACGAAATACCAGTACTTCGTCGCTCCACTGATAAGCTGGCGCTAAACGGTACTGCGCGCGCAGGCTTTCAGAAACTGTGGAGCCGGATGCAATCACATCTACCTGGCCGGTGCGCAGTTTTTCCAGCAATTCTTCCAGGTGAAAACTTGGCACCAGATCTAATTTCACACCCAGTTTGTCAGCCAGCGCTACCGCCAGTTCATATTCGTAACCTGTGGCACCATCGGCGGTCACATAATAACTGGTAGGGCCGTTTAAAATGCCGACTCTGATGCTATCGCGTTGATAAATCTGATGTAAATGCATAGGCTCAGGCGCTGGCGTACAAGCAGCCAGGCTCAGCATCAGCATGATCATCAGTACCAGCAACAGCACTTTCCAACGCATTCTTTCAGGCCTTTTAAAAAATTGAGCCGCCAGTTATATCAAAATTCCGCCTTGTCGTCAGTTTTTACTCATACCCTTTGTGCTGGTTCTTCTATATAATGCAGCGCCTGATTTGAGGTTCCATCGACGTTCAACCCACGGGAAAAAAGCCTATGTTGATCCTGCGTGGTGCACCAGCACTGTCCGAGTTCAGAATTCAAAAGTTCATCGATCAATGCGCCAAAGCGGCGTTACCTGTCACCGAAATTTATGCCGAATTTGTCCATTTTGCTGATGTTACCGGCGATTTAACCGCCGAACAGCAGCACGTGCTCGACAAATTATTGACCTACGGACCAACCATCACCAGCCATCAACCAACAGGACTTTTACTGTTGGTGACACCAAGACCCGGCACTATTTCGCCCTGGTCGTCTAAAGCCACTGACATTGCGCACAACTGTGGTTTAAATCAAATCAAACGTTTAGAACGTGGTCTGGCTTATTATGTCGCTACCAGCCGTACTTTAACGGCCGATGAGCACAAACAACTGGCCGCTTTATTACATGACCGCATGATGGAGTCGGTGTTTACTGAACTCAATCAGGCACAGGCGCTGTTCCGCAAAGCTGAACCTGCACCTTTAGCTTCAGTTGATATTTTAGCCGGTGGCCGTGAAGCACTGGTTGAAGCCAATATCCGCATGGGTTTAGCGCTGGCTGAAGATGAAATTGATTATCTGGTCAGCAACTTTAACGCGCTGGGCCGCAATCCAAATGACATCGAACTTTATATGTTCGCGCAGGCCAACTCTGAGCACTGCCGTCACAAAATTTTTAACGCCGACTGGACCATAGACGGTGAAAAACAGCCCAAGTCGCTGTTTAAAATGATTAAAAACACTTTTGAAAAAACGCCGGATTATGTGTTGTCGGCCTATAAAGATAACGCCGCTGTGATGGTTGGTTCCAAAGCAGGCCGTTTTTTCCCCACGCCTGATGCACAGGAATACCAATATCACCATGAAGACATTCATGTGCTGATGAAAGTGGAAACCCACAACCACCCAACCGCTATTTCACCATTCCCTGGTGCGGCCACTGGCTCTGGTGGTGAAATTCGTGACGAAGGTGCAACAGGGGTTGGCTCTAAGCCAAAAGCCGGTCTGGTGGGTTTTTCGGTGTCTAACTTACGTATCCCGGGTTTTGAACAGCCGTGGGAAAGCGACTTTGGCAAACCAGACCGTATTGTCAACGCGCTGGATATCATGATTGAAGGCCCACTGGGTGGCGCTGCTTTTAACAACGAATTTGGCAGGCCGAATATTTTAGGTTATTTCCGTACTTACGAAGAAAAAGTGCCAAGCCACAATGGTGAAGAAGTGCGTGGTTACCACAAGCCAATTATGCTGGCCGGTGGTTTAGGCAATATCCGTGCTGAACATGTGCAAAAAGGCGAGTTACCTGTTGGTGCCAAGCTGGTGGTGTTAGGTGGCCCGGCGATGAATATCGGTTTGGGTGGTGGCGCCGCTTCGTCGATGGCTTCAGGTCAATCGGCGGAAGATTTAGATTTTGCGTCAGTACAGCGCGAGAACCCGGAAATTGAACGCCGTTGTCAGGAAGTGATTGACCGCTGCTGGCAGCTGGGCGCAGACAACCCTATTGTGTTTATCCACGACGTGGGTGCCGGTGGTTTATCCAACGCTTTCCCTGAACTGGTCAACGACGGTGGTGTGGGCGGTAAATTTGAGCTGCGCAACGTACCCAATGATGAACCAGGCATGTCACCGCTGGAGATCTGGTGTAACGAATCACAAGAGCGTTATGTGATGGCTATTCCGGCCGACAAAATGCCGGTGTTTGAGCAAATCTGTAAACGTGAACGTGCGCCTTATGCGGTGGTGGGTGAAGCCACAGCTGAGCAGCATTTAACACTGTCAGATAAACACTTTGGCAATACGCCTATTGATTTACCGCTGTCAGTATTACTGGGCAAAGCACCAAAAATGCACCGCGACGTGACAAGCGCCAAAGGTGCGGGTAAAAAGCTGGATTTTGCCGGTGTCAGTATCAAAGATGCCACCGAGCGTTTATTACGTTTACCAACCATCGCTGAAAAAACTTTCTTAATCAGCATTGGCGACCGTTCAGTGACTGGCATGGTGGCGCGCGATCAGATGGTCGGCCCATGGCAGGTGCCTGTGGCTAACTGCGCTGTGACCACAGCGGCACTGGACACCTATCATGGTGAAGCCATGTCGATGGGTGAACGTACACCTGTGGCGCTGTTAGACTTTGCAGCTTCTGCACGTCTGGCAGTGGCAGAAGCTATTACCAATATTGCAGCCACTGATATTGGCGAGTTAAAACGCATTAAACTTTCTGCCAACTGGATGTCTGCTGCCGGTCACCCGGGTGAAGACGCGGGTTTATATGCCGCAGTAAAAGCTATTGGTGAAGAATTATGCCCGGCGCTGGAAGTGACGATTCCGGTGGGTAAAGACTCAATGTCGATGAAAACCAAATGGCAACAAAACGGCGAAGACAAAGCAGTCACATCGCCATTGTCTTTGGTGATCACCGCTTTTGCCCGGGTAGAAGATGTGCGTAAAACAGTGACGCCACAACTGCGCACTGACAAAGGCGCGTCGTCGTTATTGCTGATTGATTTAGGTTTAGGCGAAAACCGGTTAGGTGCTTCTTGTTTAGCTCAGGTATACAAACAGCTGGGCGAGACGACACCGGATTTAGCCACACCAGATTTGTTAATCAACTTCTTTAATGCCATTCAGAAGCTGACCACAGAGCAGAAACTGCTGGCGTACCATGACCGTTCAGACGGTGGTGTGCTGTTAACGCTGGCTGAAATGGCTTTTGCCGGTAAAGCGGGCTGGACAGTTGATGTTGCGGCTTTAGGCCAAAACAGCCAAAGCGACTTAGAGCTGTTGTTTAGCGAAGAGTTAGGTGCTGTGATTCAGGTGGCTGACAATGACCTTGCTTATGTACAACAAGTGCTGGCGAGCTTTAACCTGCAGGCCAACAGCCATCTGTTAGGCGCTGTCAACAACAGCGACGAGCTGGTGGTACAACGTGATGGCAAGGTTATTTTCAGCGATTCACGCACCCGTTTACGTTCTATCTGGGCAGAAACCACCTATCAGATGCAGGCACTGCGTGATAACCCGGATTGTGCCAAACAAGAGTTTGTGGCTAAGTCAGATAAAAACGATCCTGGCCTCAACGTAAAATTAAGCTTTGATTTAAATGAAGATGTGGCAGCGCCTTATATCCTTAAAGGGGCAAAACCACGCATTGCTGTGCTGCGTGAGCAGGGTGTGAACTCTCATGTGGAAATGGCAGCAGCCTTTAACCGCGCTGGTTTTACTGCGGTTGACGTGCATATGTCGGATATTTTGTCTGGACGTCGTGGTTTAGCAGAATTTAACGGTTTAGTGGCTTGTGGTGGTTTCTCATACGGTGACGTTTTAGGCGCCGGTGAAGGCTGGGCCAAGTCTATTCTGTTTAACGACAAAGCCCGCAGCGAGTTTGCCCGTTTCTTTGAACGTGACAGCACCTTTACGCTGGGCGTGTGTAACGGTTGTCAGATGGTCTCTAACCTGAAAACGCTGATCCCTGGTGCTGAGTTATGGCCACGTTTTGTGCGTAACAAGTCAGACCGTTTTGAAGCACGTTTTAGCTTAGTGCAAGTGCAGCAAAGCCAATCTGTATTAATGGCGGGTATGGCCGGTTCACAGATGCCAATTGCGGTGTCGCATGGTGAAGGTCATGCCGAGTTTGCAAGCGCTGCCGCTTTGGCCGCCGCGGAGCAGCAAGGCATAGTGGCGCTGCGTTTTGTTGACAACTATGGTCAGGTGACGCAGCAGTACCCGAACAACCCGAACGGTTCGCCAAATGGTATTACCGCTCTGACTACCACAGATGGCCGTGCCACTATTATGATGCCACACCCTGAGCGGGTATTCCGCGCCGTCAGCAACAGCTGGCATCCGGATGAATGGCAGGAAGACAGCCCGTGGATGCGGATGTTCCGTAACGCGCGGGTTTGGCTGGGGTAATGTCAGCCTGGCGTGATTTGCTGCGGCAATAGCGCCAATCTGTGTTTGTAAAAAACCAGCTGCGGCTGGTTTTTTATTGCGGTAGGTTTCAGGTGTGGTAGCAGATAAAAAAACAGCGGCATCAGCCGCTGTTTTTTTGTGTGGTTGTTTAATGCGCTTTACATTGTCCAGCGTACGCCAACCATCACCACCAGCGGGTCAATCTGTACCTCAACTTTTTGAATAGTGTTGCCGTTTACTTTGACTTCACCTGTAGTGTCGATGTCCATTTTGCTGACCATCAGGTGGGCACCCCAGTTGCTATTGATCTGATAATTAACACCAGCCTGCAAAGCTAAACCAAAGCTGTCATCCAGTTTTAAATCCACGTCATCCGCGCTGGTGGTGACTTTCAGCGCCTGCAGTGTGCTTTTTAACGTACCAGATGCGGATGAATCAAAAAATTTGGTGTAGTTCAGGCCAACACCAACAAAAGGGTCAAACTTGCTGTCGCCCAAGTCAAAATGATACTGCGCCACTAAGGTTGGTGGTAAATGTTTGGTGTTGCCGATATCCAGACCGTCAATGGCTGAACCTTTCACTTCCACATCATGGCTGAACGGCGTGGCGGCAATCAGCTCGACAGTCCAGTTTTTGTTGATGGCATAATCCAGCGTTAAACCCAGCTGCGTATTGTTATTCACGGAGACCGCGGTAGAGCCTGCCGGTAACCCAACCACTTGTTCCACCACATTCAGCGAGCTGCTGCTGTCGTTTGGCGCTACGGTAATAGCGCCCACATTCACCGATAAACCGGCAAAAGCCGGGGCAGACAGAGTTCCAATAGCCAGAACCAGAGCGCTGATAGCTGTTTTCATCTTTGTTTTCCTTAGGATTTGTGCGTTTTTGCAACTGCAGGCATTGTGCGCTTTGCCGGATGAAAAACTTTGGGCTGGATCAAAGAACAATGGAGGTAACCCTGATTTTCCGTGCAGAATTTGATGTAAAACAAAGTTTGCTGTTGTGCAGACCAGACCCACTTTGTTGAAAAATTACATACGTATGCAAGGGGTGGTGCTTTGCATTCCGGTTGCCTGCGCGTATAGTACAAACAGTCTGATATGCGTGCAGGCCTTGGCAGTCAAGCCTGGCGGGGGAGAGAACTGCAGAAGCGCACATCGGGTACATCACAGGATAGACAGACCATAACAAGAGAAATTGTATGTCAGTAACCACACCGACCAGCGCAAGCGCAGCGCAGGGCGAAGCCGGGCAAAATTATCATTTTGCTCTGACCAGCCTGACTTTTTTGTTTTTTATCTGGGGTTTTATTACCTGTTTAAACGATATTTTAATCCCGCATCTGAAAAACGTGTTTGACCTGAACTACACCCAGGCCATGTTGATCCAGTTCTGTTTTTTTGGTGCTTATTTTCTGGTGTCCATTCCGGCCGGTTTCCTGGTGAAAAAAGCCGGTTACCAGCGCGGTATTGTGATAGGGCTGATTATTGCCGCCATCGGCTGTTTATTGTTTTATCCGGCCGCTTCGTTGCAGCAATATCCGTTATTTCTGGGCGCACTTTTTGTGCTGGCATCCGGTATCACGATTTTACAGGTGGCAGCCAACCCTTATGTAACAGCCCTTGGAAAAGCAGAAACGGCGTCCAGCCGCTTAACCATGACGCAGGCTTTTAATTCATTAGGCACTACTATTGCTCCCTGGTTTGGCGGTTTGTTGATCCTGGCTGCTGCAACTGCCGAAGTGGGCACTGCTGAATTTAAAGCGCAGGAAGCTGCCGCTGTGCAGGTGCCTTATCTGATGCTGGCCACTGCCTTATTGGTGCTGGCGGTTATTTTTGCGCTGCTGAAACTGCCCAAAGTGACAGAACATCACCAAACTGAAGTCGCTGATGCCAACCCGGGATCGGCCTGGCAATATAGCCATCTGATGTTGGGTGCTCTGGGTATTTTTGTGTATGTGGGTGGTGAAGTCGCCATCGGCAGCTTTTTGGTGAACTTCCTTGGTGAGCCGGATATTGCTGGTTTAGCCGAAGCCGATGCCGCCAAATACATCAGTTATTATTGGGGCGGTGCTCTGGTTGGCCGTGTGATTGGCGCTTTAGTGATGCAAAAAATTGCGGCAGGTAAAGTGCTGGCCTTTAATGCGGTGGCTGCTGCCGCTCTGGTGTTGCTTGCCATCACCGGCTCTGGTGCCCTTGCTATGTGGGCCATTCTGGCGGTGGGTTTATTTAACTCTATTATGTTCCCAACCATTTTTAGTCTGGCGGTGACAGGTTTAGGTAAATACACCAGTCAGGGGAGTGGAGTGTTATGCCTGGCTATTGTCGGCGGCGCTATAGTACCGCTGCTGCAGGGCGTGCTGGCTGATACCATTGGTTTGCAGCTGTCCTTTATTCTGCCGGTGCTTTGTTATGCTTATATCTGTTTTTACGGTTTAAAAGGGTCAGTGCCAAAACAATAAGGCTGTGACCTGACAATAAAAAAACCGCCTGCTGGCGGTTTTTTTTATGGGTTGCTGTCGCTTGTGGTACTGTGTTTTTGTCATCAGACATCGGCAGTTGCAGCTTCCTGCTCGGGCTGGGTTTCGCCAAGATAACGTTGTTTTTTCGCACTCTTCAGCATAGTTAAATCCACCAGCACCAAACCATCCACACAATCGGCAAAGTCAGGATCCACACCAAAAGCCAGAAACTTCACACCACCGGGTTCGGCAATTTCGCTGTACTGTTTATACAAGGTAGGAACACTGAGGCCCATATGTGCCAGTAGGTGTTTGAGCTGGGTAAAGTCGGCCTGATAGTTATTGCCGCTAAAATGTTGTTGCAGCTGCTCCAGAGTGGCAAAAGGCAGCTGATAAGGCAGATTAGGCACAGCACTGTCATTTTCTTCCGAAAAATACAAAGTATAAAAATACACCAGCAAGTCGCGTGCGGCTTTGGGGTAGGCATTAGACAAACTGACCCCACCAAACAAATACCGCAGCTGGGGCTGGCGTTTTAAATAAGCACCAATGCCATACCACAAGTAGTCGAGGCTGCGTTTGCCCCAGTATTTGGGCTGCACAAAACTGCGGCCAAGTTCCAGCCCCTGCGCCAGATAAGGTGTCATCTGCT
>FWPV01001425.1_pt1 | contig 66396 bp, 44 predicted proteins | sample 2228371 | NCBI WGS metagenome assembly FWPV01 (sample SAMEA103939776, study PRJEB20133) | metagenome
AGGGCGGCGACACGCAGGACCAGAACCTGCTGCAATTTTTCCTGAATGTGGTGGAATTCGGGATGAACGTTCAGGAAGCCTGCGAGGCGCCAAACATCACCAGCTACCAGATGAGAAACTCCTTCGAAAATCATGACTGCTCGCCCGGGAAGCTCGAGCTTAACGAAAAAACACCGCCGGAAGTCCGGGAGAAACTCAGCCGGATGGGCTACCGTCTGTCGTTTAAGAAGTACACCTCAGGCCCGATTAACGCCATCTACTTTGACTGGAAGAACCGCACCTTCTGGGGCGGCTCGAGCAACTACGGCGACGACTACGGCGTCGTCTGGTGAAAAACTCACGGCAAAAATATGAAGTTCGGATTGATAATTATTTTTTTCCAAGCCATAATTTGATGCGTTTTTGACATTCGGCAGCAGGCAAATAGCTTCCTTTATTAATCATTTCCTGTAGAGCTGAAGCAGCTTGTTTCGGGGTGAGCAGGCATCTTGAAACCATCTCATCAAGAAGCCACAGAGTGCCGTGGACAGTAATGCCCTCCTTTTCAGCAGCCTGACGTAGGTGCTGGTCTCCTGTAATTAAGACAGCAGATTTGCGTTTTGAAAGCACCAGATGAGCCCGATCACTGACCGTAAGAGCAGGATATTTTTCTCCTATCATGATAATATTCTTGATATCCTCTCCATCAAGTTCTAAGACCTGTAATCCAAGAGAAATCAATGTTTGGGTATCAGGATCGATCAGTTCTAATATGGATAAGTCGGAAATCATCCATTCGGCATTCAGGCGAAATAGGACTTTTAATATGTTGCTGTGGTAAAAATCTATTAAGACGCTGGCATCGATTACGTATCGGTATTTCAACATCTTGAGGTTAAAGCTGGGATGCAAGCTGAGCCGGCGGCTTTCCATGTAGTTCTCTGGCTCTTTCTTTCTTGATCACACCTTCGTGCAAAGCGCGTAAAATCAACCGCTTAAGCCGTGAGCTCGATTCTGAGGGATAAGGCTCTCCGGGTTCTGATAAGTGCCAGCCTCGTTTGCGGAATTCTTTGTATAGATTCATCGCAGTTGCTTTTGATATAATTTCTAAATCATAAGCACGACGCACCCAGGCCTGCATGCTCATTCCATATTTATGCTTTAGAAAATGAAGCTCATCGATGTCCAGAGAGCGGCGTTTAGCTCCCAGCTCTTTGACCACCATAGGTTCAGGAACAAGAAAAGCGCCTGCGAAGCGGAAGGCAGTTCGTTCAAAATCTTTGGCTTCCCAGTTCCGGGGAAATTCTAAAATTAAATGCGCCAGCTCATGAGCAAGGCTTAAGCGCTGTCTGTCACCCGGGATCTTCTCCTGTATGACTATTACCGGAATCTTTTCGTTAGCGGTTAAACATAGACCATCAAAATGCTTGTCTCCCTGAACAAAGCCTACCTTAATACCGCAGCTTTCAAAAATTTCAGTTAAGTTTGGTATAGCATCCAAGCCAAGGTTCCAGTATTTCCGTAATTCGATGGCAATGATTTCAACATCTTCTGATTTAGCAATTCGCCTGGCAATGAGGGACATGATGAATTCCCGCTCTTCACCTAAAAGCTTTTCTATTGTAATGTATCTCTCCAACCATTCCTGAACCTGTGCTTTTATATTAATTAATGCCCGCTTAGATATCCTGGTCGGATGACACCGATAAGCAGGTTCGGTAAGAGTGACGAGCGACGGCCTTAATAAGAATTCTAAGCTTACGTCTAAGGCTTTGCTCAACCGAATTAAAACAGAAGAGCTGGGAATATCCAGATTGCGTTCATATTTGGAGATAGCCTGAGCGCTTACCCCGACCTGATTAGACAGAGCACGCAAGCTCAAATTGGCTCGCATCCGGGCACTCTTAATTCTCTCGCCTAAAAACATTTAATTCTCTCCCTTATGTAAATAGCGGTTTACAATGCCCACTAAAATTATATTATTTGTAAACCGCCCTGTCAAATATATTGTTTTCGGGTCAGGGCCTTGTTTTCGGGCCGAAACGGATGGTTGGCGGGAGACTCGTTGTCAGGGCAATTCAGATTGATTTGATTTTTTTGTCCGGGTTTCGTAAGCTGATTATAAACTGTGAAGGAGGGCATTCCCGTGGACAAGCCTGTAAGATTTATATTTGTTTTATTTTCTCGATATTGCGCAGCCGTGTTGCTTTCTTTTTCGATTTTATGCCTTATGTTTGCGGCAATTCCGGCCGAAGCGCAGATAAAAATACCCAAAGATAAGATAAAAATACCGGTCAAGGCGCCCCAGCTTCCCGACCTCGACAAATTACTTCAGGAAGAGCCGCCGGTCAGCACCACCCTAACCGATGCCATTTATGACATTCCGTTTCTTGATGATTATAACCCGCGGCAGGGAGCTTTTATGACCTTCCTGCCGATTTCACCGCAGGCCGGCTTTCCTCTTCTGCCCGGGCTCTGGGAAGGGACTTTCCAGAGCTATTGCCTCAGAGCGGGGGCTTACGCTCCGGGGGAAGGTGACGGCTATGCCTATGCTCCCCTGAAAGGGAAGCAGGCGGATATAGTCTCCACCATACTGAGGAATTCTGTTTTCCATCCGGAGATCGACCAGCGGGATATCCAGCTCCTTCTCTGGGCTATAGTAGCCCGTAGCAAAATTTCCGAATGCGGCTCGGAGCTCCAGAAAACAGCTAAAGCCCTGATGACTCCCAGGGAATATGACCGGCTGAACGGCGGGGCTCTGGGAAAAATTCCCGAACCGGTGATGAACGCCGCCCTGAAGAAAATGCCGCCGCTGGCTAAGGATATTTTCCAGGCTGAAGCCAGGCTGCGCGAGATGCTGGCTGGCGCTGTGCCCGCTTCCTATCACGAGGTGGAAAGCGTGGCCGTGCGGGTGGGCGAAATTCTGCCGCCTCCCGACAGCCGCGAAATAAATTCAGGTCGCTGGAGTTATGACCCGGACGGTTTTTTCATCCGCTATTTCCCGTATTCGTACCACAGAACCCGGATCCAGCTTTATTATCCCGAAAATTTCACAATTGAGACTGATGACAGAGGTTTGATTACTTCAATCAGCGACCGGCAGGGTCTTAAGGTTCAGATTGTCTATGATGAGAATGTCGAACCGCTTCTGTTTGCGGGCGATGATAATGTGGTTGGACTGGCTTTTAAGGAATTGATACTGAGCGGAGGCGACGCGGACGGCGCTTCTTCGGCTCTGGTGATCAGGGATACCGGCTGGGTGCTGGCTGGAATTCCGGCCGGCGGCGGCAAGCCGGCCTCGACTCCAGCGCGGTTTTCTGATGTGGCGGACCGCTATAAATTCGCGGTTAATCATCGCAGTGAAGTTTTAGAGCTTAAAAACAAGCTAACTAAAGCCAATCCCGAACTCAAACGATTGCCCGATTCTGCCGCCTGGAGTGTGGTTTATATTGGAAACTATTGCCAGGCCATAAGGCAGGCAATCTACGGACCTTCCGAGCCCGGACAGAGCGAGCGCAATGATCCCCGAGCTGCCTTTACCGGGCTTCTTTACCGGGCCTGGATGAAAGGGGTGGCGCTTCTGGCCGGCGGTGAGCTGGGTAGCGCCGAAGCGGCGGGTCGAGCCAGTGTTTCGGAGGCAATTTTAAGAGGGGCGACAGGTCCGAACGCCGGTCTTACGTTTTGCCATCCAGCGCTCAGCCGTTTCTTCGATGAATCGCCGGCGGAAGAAGGATTGGCGAGCGAGCCTGGAGCCTATTTTTCAGCCGGAGAGCCGACAAAAAATGTTTCAACCCAGCAAGGGCTTTCCAGGCGGCGGGAACTGCCGACTTATGTCTTTACGGAAGAGGAAAAGCGAAAATGGGGAAAGCGGCCGGAAAAACCGTCGGGTCCCAAAAAGCTTAAACGCTTCGAGCTGCCGCAATTTGTCCCCGATAAAAAAGTGGCCCAGCCCGGAAATACCGGTAAACAGCGGCTCGGACAGTCCGGGCGCAAATCCGATTCGGGCAACGGAAGGGAAGCGGCTGAAAACACCAGGAAGATGATTAAGTGGTTCTCCAGCGGGACATCCGCCGGGTCGTTTGCCATCGGCAAAATGGTGGGACCGGGAGCGGCCACTCCATACGGAATTCCCAAGGCTCTGGCCGGCTATACAATCGGCAGAACGGTGGGCATCTGGGGAGACTGCATAGATGCCATTTCGATGGACCCGCCGCGGAGCGATTACACCGTTCTGGCCAGACCCGAACCCGGAACGTTTGCCCCGATCCAGGCCGGGAGCGGAGTAACAAAAGCCCGGGCCGAGGCGGTCAACGCTTATATGGCGGCCGCGGTTGACCTGACGGCGAAGATGAGGGCAGCCAGGTTTTCCGTCGAGAGATATTCGGGGGCGATGATGGCCGGCGATGAAGAATGGGCAGGACGGCAGCTGGAAAATGCCATCCGGTATGAGAGAGACTCGGGCCTGGCGATGATGGCGGTAGCTGACCGGCTGGAAGCTCTGGTTAGAGTGTGCACTTCAGAGAAGATCCAGGACACGCAGCTCACTCCGCAGTTGATAGATGGCTACTTGAATTCAGTGCGACGGGAAGGATTCAGCCCTGAAGAGCTTGAAGCCTGCCGGGCGTTGAATCTAACGCCGGAAGAAATTGAGGAAATGAAGGCCGGGATCGTGAGCGGAGAACCGATGGAAGGACCATCCAGCCTTTATAAATCATCCCTGGAGATGGCCCGGGCGCTTCGTGAATTTGCCCGCCTGCTGCTGGCTTTACCTGTTGTTTGACAAAAAAAGATAAGAAATTCATTTTTTTGCTGTGCCCGCGGAATGAATATTAATGCGTTCACTTTTCCTCACCATAACCCTCGGGATAGGTAAAAAGATTATAATAGGGCAAATTGAACGCGCATATTAGCTTTTGTAAACCCTACTGTACTGCCCCCCTGAGGCGGTGGACACCTAAGAGAATTAGAATTCATACTCTTTGCTTTTCCCCTGATAACTGGATCTCTTTTTAGAAGCCCGGCAGAGCAGCATTGATCAAATAACTGATGACGGTGGTGGCTATTTGTCGGGGATAATCTTATAATGAAGGGGCTTTTGATTCGTCGCAAAGCGAACTGGCTAACTTGGGCCAGGAAGAATAACTTGCGATGAGAATACTTTACAAGCAGGAGTTTACATGAAACAACGTGGTTATCGGTCAATGTACCCGCCGTTCAGGTTTGACCGGCGAGAATTTTTCAAAATGTCGGGAACGGCCGGCCTGGGATTGATAATGAGCCGCTCGCTCCTGTCAGCGGAAAAAGAGGCGGCGCAGGGCGGTCAGGCTGCAACCCCAGCCCGACCGGCCACCAACATCGAAGAGGCTCTAAAAGTGCCGCGAACCAAATACTCGCTTCCCGGCCTTTTTCCGGGCAGGGTGATTGAAGTCCACGACCCGAAGGCCATGGACAGCGAAAGCAACAAACCGTCTGCGGATGTTATCAAAGGAATGTTTGAGAAGGGAATCACCACTCTCACCGGCAAGAATCTTAAAAAGAGCTTCGAGCTTTTCTTTGATAAAAAAGATGTGGTCGGCATCAAGGTCAATCCGGTCGGAGCCGGTCTTATCAGCACCCGCCTGGAAGTGGTCGACGCCATAATCGGCTGGCTGGAGAAAAACGGCTTGAAGCGCCGGAACATCATCATCTGGGACCGCTTCGATTACATGCTCAAAGACGCCGGTTTTACTCCCGAAAGATATCCGGGAGTCGGGATTGAAGGTCTGCAGACGATGGACGAGGCTGCGGCCGAGGGGAAATCGCAGGATAATTCCACCTGGCTAAGGCCGGACGGGACTCATGTCAGCGCTCCCAACTTTGACCTTGATGTTTATTACTGGGCCGATGTCGAGGGACCAAAAGACCTGCCCTACCTGAATCAGCATGTTTTTAACGGCAAGTATTCTTATTTCGGAAAGCTTCTGACCAAAAAGCTGACCAAGATAATAAATGTTCCGGTCTTTAAGAATACCGGCAACGCCATTTCCATGGCTACCAAGAATATCGGGTATGGCGCCGTCTGCAACACTAACCGCCTGCACCGTCCGCTGTTCCTGGATGTCTGTGTGGAAGTGCTGGCTTTCCCTGTTATTCGCGACAAAATGGTCTTGAACATCACCGACGGACTGAGGGCTCAGTACGAGGGCGGACCAGGTCCCGAAGCCAAATTTACCTATCTTTACAACCGGCTGTTCTTTGCCACCGACCCCTTCGCTCTGGATATGGTCTGCCACAGGCTCATCGTTGAAAAGAGAAAAAGCATGGGCATCCAGGTAAACGAACATCCGCGGTTTACCGAGTATCTGCGCTACGCTCAGAAACTCGGGCTGGGCCTGGTGGATGAAAGAATGCAGCATATACAGGCGTGACGCGGAGGCTGTGATTTAAGAGATAAGGAGACCGGCAGTCGGCGGAGGGCGGAATTGTGACCGGAGCGGCTGCTGGTCAACTGGATGATAAGCGGGAGCGATTGAACGAAAAAATGGAAAAAAATTCCTGTTCCCAAATAACAAAGGCCAGGTTCTTAAGTTTTCTTTCTGCGCCTAACCGATTGTTGATCACGTTCAGGCCCTTTGACGGCGGGAAACGAACTCTGGCCATTCCGTTCCATCTTGTTCTTGTAATTCTCAGTCTTACCGTTCTGTCCGGCGCTCTTTTTTCCGAAGTTGTTATGCCGGGCGAAGCTTTTTACCCCGGCTGGAAAAAATCCGGCAAGCTGATCACCTTCACCCGGGACGACCTTTATAACTACATCGACGGCGGGGCGGAGCTTTTCTTGGAGTTCGGCTTTGAAAAGCTCTATGTTCAGCGTTATCGCTCCGGCGAAAGCGAGCTTTCGCTCGAAATCTATGAAATGGAAAGCCCGGAGTCAGCCCTGGGGGTTTATTTGGCCAAATGCGGACAGGAGGTTCCGGTTGAAGGACTGGAGGCCCGGAGTTCCGGCGAGGAATATCAATTCACGATTCTGCGAGAAAGGTATTTTATCCATATCAACAATTTTGAAGGCGGCAGGGAACTGGTCCCGGTTATGCGGGCGCTGGCGGCAGAGACTCTGAAAAATCTTCCTCCCGATAGAGCTATAAGTCTTCTGGATTATCTGCCGAGGGAAAATCTTATAAAAAATTCAGAACGTTTGATTCGCGGTCCCTACGCGCTTCAGCCGATCTTCACTTTCGGGGAAGGCGATATTCTGAAGCTTGAGGGAAAGGTATTCGGAGTGGTCGGCAATTACCGGGATGAGTCGGGCGGCATTTTTACCCGGATCATAATTCCCTATCCTGACGAACTCAGGGCGCAGGCGGCCCTCAAGCATCTGCAGGAGAATTTTGATCCTTACCATAAGATTATCGAAAGCTCGCCGGCAGGCTTTATTTTTATCGATTACCAGCAAAAATACGGGCTGGTAAAATTAAAGGGTCAACTGCTCGAGATCCTTATAAACCTGGCTGCCAGGCCGGAATATCAGTGACAAGCCTTAAGAACGTGTTGCCTTCCTTATATAGATATCCTGAGTGGATCAATATTAATATTTAATTTCTTTTGTATACCAGCGGGTTAATTCTAGATAAAGTGTGTGGCAAAAAGGCTAACTTATCCAGGCAAGAATCATCATGGCCAAAGCAACTCTTCCATCTGGATTAAACCTGACATACCATCTTGCGCCATCTCCCGCATCAGGGCCGGCTTGACATCCAAATTCTATAAGGAAGCGCAATTCGTCCAGTTCGGATACAGACAGAGTGAATCCAAAATTACTGTCTGTATAAAATATCTCATCCAGAGATAATCCCTGATTTAACTTACGATTAATGAGCTTCACCGCATATACATCGCGAGAAATAGATATATTTCTATCACTCTTTTCATTTACAAATCTTAAGAAGCTAATCAGCCGCTCGTCTCCGAGCAATTCTCTTGCATTCCTTATTTTCTCATGTCTCTCCAATTATTATTTCTCCCTTTTCTATACACCATTATTATTATTGGAAAGCGTTAAAGATTCTTAAAATATTTTATTTTTCACCGCCCCTTTAGGCATTTCCGTGATAATTGACCTTCAAATGGCTTTAAAATTTATAAAAAAAACTTATGGGAATGTCAAGTCCACTCCTGCCCATGCCGCGAGCGGTCAGGAAGATAGCGGCCGGCATTTCTCCGGTATATGCATCTTTTACCCATATGACGTTTAGAAAAACGTGCCACAAACCCCAGAGCATTCCGACGATAAGCCCGGTAGCAAAGAGGCCATAGCGCTGCCTTAATCGCGGTATGGCAAATCCAGTCCAGCCCAGCTCCTCCAGCATTCCCACGATCAGCCCGGCGACAATGCCCATGATAAGCAAAGGCGCCTTGCCGCTTCTGGCCATTATGCCCGGGACGAATACCGGATTGAACAGCGACAGCGCCAGAAGCACAGCGGCAAGAACGCCGGGCCCTGTCATTAGCGCTACCGTGTACCAGCCAAAGCCCAGTCGCCATTTTGACAGCCGGGAGAAGAGCTGGCGAAAGCCGGCTCGGCCATCAATCAGAGCGGTTAACAGGAGGCATGCTAAACTGGGGCCGGGAGCACCATCGGTATGAAGAAAGGCAACAGGCGCTCAAATTCTTCCTTGCTCCTGGGAAATCCGGCAGGTCCGCCGCTGCCAAAGAACAAGCTTCCCCACGAAATGGCAAAGATTAGAATGAAATAAAATGCGACGGCGTGTTTCTTGATAAAAATTCTAGCACTTTCCATATACTTCTTCCTTGCATCACCCGAGCCGGGTAACAGGCAGCTATTTATTGCTTCTGAGCCTTCTGGCAGCCGTCCAGTCGAAGAACCTTCCGGCCAGCTTTTTCAAGGGGCTGAGCCGTATTGGATAGAAGAAATCAGATTCAAACCAACCCCTGTCCCGGTAATAGACGTAATCTCGCCAGCTCTCGTCGAGCTGGGTTTTTATATTTGTCCGCGCCGTGCGAAACATCATCAGCTCGAAGAAAGACGGAACCGGCAATTCCTTCCTGACCAGGACGGTATAGAATTTCCTGCTCTGCCGGTCACGCATCATATTGTTTTTCTTCTGGACCTTTTCAGGTATAGGTTCACAGGTATTCAGGCAACTTCCTCTGACCACCTTAAACCACATCGCCCCGCCGATGAAGCTTAAGTACCGACTGATCTTCTTTCCGCCGTAAATTCCCTGGACGACGATACCGGTAAAAGTCTTGCCGAAGAAACGCAGTCGGTGGAAAACAAATCCCAGCCGGTCAAGAAACACTTTCATCAGGCCCGAGACCTGAAAGGAATAATTGGGCGAGGCCAGGACAATCCCGTCCGATTCCAGGATCTTGGCGATCAGTTTATCCTGGTCGTCTTTAAGCGGGCAGAACTCTTCGCCTTTATTCAGGCAGAGCAGGCAGCCCCGGCACGTCTCTAGGTGGTAATCGCTTAAGGCGACTATCTCAGTTTCGACGTTTTCATGCGTTCGCAGATTTTCCAGGAATTTCCCGGCGGCGTTATAGGTATGTTTTTTCCGGGCGCTACCCACAAAAGCAGTGACTTTCATCTCTAACCCTTTTATTTCACTCCCCTGGCAGCCCTTTGCTTCTCAGATTAATCGTAAAAGAATCATCAGGTCTGTTTTCATTCTTAAGTCCGGCTCCGGTCGAAAAAGGCAAAGAACAGCAACAGTATCGTGCCGACCAGCAGGAACCAATCTATCTTAACGCCCAGCTGAAATACGCCGGTCAGGCTGTAAAATAGGCCGGATATTCCGAGTATGGTCGCAAAGGCGCGGGAGCTAAAATTACCCAGTACCAGGGTAAAGCCCACCACGATAGAAAGGGTGGCACAGGGGATAATGCCGGTCGGCGCCGCATATAAATACGACATTGGCGATGGCGTGTCTAGAAAATGAGGATAAATCCACCCGAAGACAACCATGGCGATTCCGGAAATCATGGGCCATAGGCCGGCGGTCTGAATTTTTTCTTCACGAAACCTGAGGCTAACAAAAATCAGGGACAATCCCAGAAGAGCGAACACCAGTCCGTTAAAGGGATTGCCGGACAGCCAGGCTACCAGGCTAACAGACAAAAGCGGCAGGCACAGCAAAACCCCAAAGCAGCGCTTCGAGGGCCGCGCACCCGCTATCAACCCGATTGACAGTGCGGCGAAATATATGTGCCAGAAAATTGCCAGCGCCTGCCAGTCATTGGCGATAGTTCTCAATCCAGCCAGTATTTGTTCGGTCGTTGGCATGTAAACTCCTTTTCGGGAACGTTCTTGAATCTTAATTCCCGCTAAATTTCAGATTTCCCACCAGAAAGCATTTTTTAGCATTTCTGTCTAACTGCCTCGCAGGACCGGCCTGAATCAAGACACTGCCGCTATTCTGACGTTGGGGCTCTGATCAAATCGAAACTGATCCGGGGGGCAAACAGTCCACTCGGGCCGCTCCGAGATGGATTTGAATTAGCAATATGGTTATTTATCACTTGCGGACAATGTAAAACACAAGCCCCGGAATGTCAAATTCGGTCCTCTTTGCGACAATGATATGATATCAAATATAAAGGGGACACTGAATATAAAGGGGACACTGTACGATGTCCCCTTTTCTCTGCTCTTCCGCAATTTTTTCCCCGAGAAAAAAGCCCCCAGAACCGGGGACACCTAAAGGTGTCCCCCTTTCACGCCTCTTTCGTATGTGTCATGAAAATTGCCCTTAGGCTCAGGGGCAAATATGCGCAACTGTGCGCGCGCCCTTAAGCTACTTTATCTAAATTAAATTTCACTGCAGAAGGGACCTGGTTCTGTCTTTGCCTGCAGTTTTTTCTGCTTGACACCTTTTTATTTAATGTATTCTAATTCCTTGTGCAGGGGCAAAATAACGCGAAAAAGATGTCTTTTTCAACCTGTCTTTCATTCTCCGGTTATTAAGCCCATCGAGAAAAATTATGTTTTTCAATGGAGGGAAGACATGCTGGAAGGAAGGGTCTTTAGTGCGGAAAGAAGACGACCGGCGCTTTCGGTAAAGATTTTCCCGGAACGTTTGCGTCAGATCACTGCCGCCGTCTGCGCGCTTCTTCTGATGCAGATCCTCTGGACGCCTCTTCAGGGCCGACCGGCCGAAAAGCAGATACAGTTGAGGCAGAAAGCAACATCGCTTCAACCACGGACAGTCACCAGCACCTTAGCTTTTTCCATCACCGGCGCCGCTGAGGCCGGGTTCAAACTGACCATCGGCTCTCCGGGCCAGATCAGAGTTACAGCCACCTGGAGCGGAACCGTGGGTTCGCTGGCTTTGATCCTGAACGGGCCGGGACAAACGCAGTATTATGCCCGCCAGGACGGGAGCAGCCCTTTAAGCCTGGAATTTAACCTGACCCAGGAATTGCTGAACAAAGGGAGCGACTGGAAAATAAGCATAGTGAGTTTTAAGTCCGATGTCTCAGCTCAGGGGAGCGTTGTCTTTCGTCTGCCTTCCGGCTCTTCGGTTAAACAGCTCTCAGGCCAGGTGGAAGCCGCAGGCGGGCAGGCGACTGCCGCCGTAGCCGAGGCCAAACCTTCAGCCACCTCCACCTCCAAAACCGCCACTGCCGAAGGGACTCAGACCGCTACGGCCAGAGAAACAACCGCCAGGCCGAAGCCCGGCCTTAAAGACCTGCTGAGCAAAGCCAGAGAGGCAAAAAAGCCGGCTGAAACCAAACCAGCCGAGCCCGCACCCGGTCCGACCGAAGATTTGAGCCAGCTCCAGAAGGAAATCGAAGCCGGCATCCAGCGTATTGCCCGCGAGACGCCTCTCGGCGGAGTGGTGGTGCCCCTTTTCTTTAAGTACCTGGAAGAAGCCGCCGACAACCCGCGACTGGTGCGCGAATTTTTCCGCAATTCAGCTCACAGAACATCCCAGAACGAGGCTGACCTGACCCTCCTTCTCCAGCGGCCGGTCAGAGCTTACCGGCAGATTCCGCGCGATTTCAAAGTCAGGTATCTTCACCCGGCTCTGGTGGACTTGAAAAAAGGCGATCGAGTGAACCTTAAGCAGCTGGCTCCGGAAGTGGTGCAAAAGCTCAGCCCGAACTTAGAAAGCCGGGTTAAACAGATTGTCCGGGAATCGTTTTCGGGCCGCTACCTTCTGACCGAAGAACAGGTTCTGGCCGGGCAAAAAATGACTCCGGTGGCCGGGATGGAGAAAATTTCTACCCGGCCAAAGGCTGTCCGCCCGCAGACTCAGGTCAGCCGTCCGGCTGCCCGGGCGATTTCAGCTCCAATCCAGCAGCTTTCCGCCAGGCCCACCGAAATCGAACTCGGAAACCTAAGACAGGCTCTGCAGCAGGTCGGAGCCCGGATTCCCGACACCCTCACCAGAGGGTCTCTGGTTCACGGCCTTCTTAAGGCAACCGGGGCCGAAGATTCTCTTCGCCAGATAGACGGGCGCAAGTTCGAAACGGATTATTATCGCTATCTAATCACCCTTGACTGGTTTCACTGCCTTGATAAAAATGAGCGAAGCAACGATGAGCCTTACTTCGGCGTCCTGACCACGTTGCCTCAGTTCGACCCCGGCGACGCAAATTATTTCAAATTTTTAAAAGACGGCTGCCTCAATCGGGTGGACTCGTATGTTACCCGGACCTACGGCGGAGTCAAAAAGAATACCGACCATGGAATTAAAGGCGAAGACCGGGTTGTCTTTGATTACCTGAACTTTAACAGCCCGGTTTCCTTTACCATAGACCTCTGGGAGGAAGATTACAGCAAGGGCGCCGTATCGGACGCCTTCCGGAATATGGCCGTCGACCTCATGCTCAAAATTAAGAACGACATCAAGGCCGCCGTCCTGAGCCAGATTCAGGCTTATATCGCCGACGCCATCCTGAGTTCCAGCGGAGTGAGCTCCTCAGGCGCCATGCAGTTGCTCGACCAGATTTTCACCGGCAATTTGAGCCTGGCCGATTTTCAGCGGATGCTCTTTAATCTCTATTCCGGCCGGGCCTTCGATGCCAGCTGGTATTTAATCTATTTCCTGTTTTCGGGCGGCGACCTGATGCAGACCTTAGCCATGATCGGCGGCGGCTCGACGGTGGTCGGGGCGGTGCTGCTCGGCCTGGCCATTGTCGGCCCGGCTTTCTCCGATATGGTCAGCGCCTTCTCTTCCGGCGATGTTAATACCGGTCTAGTCAACCTGTTCAAAATCATCACCGTGGTGCCGCTTCTGGTCGATTTCTTCGGGACAATCATCAGATCGCTCATCAATCTGTTCAACATGATTATGGCTCTCATCGACCCGGACGATCATCTCGGTCAGAAAACCATAACCATCCTTCAGACTTCCGCCTACTGGCGAAATGATGCGGCCGAGGGAGCCTGGCAGTCGAGAGACTTTGTCGGCATGCCGGTTGATCAGGCCGACGCTTATTTTGCCAGGCGCGGCTACGGACCGACCAGGCTGAATAATTCCTTTATTGAAAACAATCTTTTCTGGGTTCCCTGCTTCACGATCAAAGGCGGCGATGCCGAGTATGTCGTCTATTACGAGGTTTTCCGGGAAAAGGCCGGCGGCCGGACCACCTTCGGCTTTTATTTTCCGGACCAACCTGAGTACAACGCTAAGAATTTCAAGTATCAGAGCAAGTCATCCGCCGGCGCCTGGTGGCAGAACATCCTCAGAGTTTCGGTGATGAGCCTGAATACCGAGGAAACGCCGCTGATTTTTATTACAGATAAAAAGACAGGCCGCACCTATTCCAACTTTGAGTTAGGTAATTCTTTTGAATTTGAAGCCAATCCCGGCGCCGATTATGACATCTGGGTGATGAAACTGAGCGGGGGAGAGCAAGCCGGTTATGTTTCCATATACGAAGGGCCTACCGTAGAGGTTAAATGCCCTGAAGCCAGGATGGGCGGCGGTTCAGGAGCCGGCCAGCCGCCCGGTTCGCGCCGGACCCAGTTGAAATAGGCTCGTTTCAGATTCTTGAGACCGGGCCTCTTAAGATCAGGCTCGAAACAGGCTCTGCCGCCTAAGCCGCAGCTATCCGCAGATAGCCGGATTACAGTCTTCGGCCCGTCCGGTTATTATCCTTCTCTATCTGTTATTTTTTTGAGCTTTTAGCTTTTAACTTTTTTGTAGCCGGCCGGCGGCTCGTAGGTTCCGTCGGGGGCCTCCTGTTCTTTGAATTCCAGCAGCTCGGTGCTGGATTTAACTTCGGTGTTCATGACGTTGGTGGTGTTCAACTGGAGGACGATAACTCCCTTAATTTTCGACATTTCCTTGTAAATCTTGTCTATCATGTTTTCAAAGCCCGGGCTTCCGGCCATCATGGCGTTGGTCAGCCGCAGATAGCTTTTCCAGTCAATTTTCAGCTCTTCTGTGGCCCAGACTTCAGATTTAGTATCGCCCATGGCCATGCTGGTATCAAGAAGGTATTTGCGACAGTTCCAGTTGCCGATTTTCTGCTTTTCATTGGTCGGGGTCACCTTGACTTCCATGCTCTCGGCGAAAGCTTCGGCCATTTCCTGGGCCAGGGCGGCGGCTTCTTCGGCTTCTTTCCCTTTGTCGGCCACGTTTTCATCGATCATCTGTTTGATGTTGAGGGGCATTTCCTGATAGGTCTTTTTCTTGTGGTCGATTTTGTAAAGAAGTCCCTTGTCCATTCTCATAATGGTAGTTTTCTGGTCGCCGGTGTCATTCCTTGATCTGTCCTTGCCTATCCAGATAACCGTGATTTCATCTTTGGCCGGCTGAGTCATGCCCATCATCTTCAGGGCGTCGGTATGAGTCTTCTGCTTCATGTAAATATCGGCCTGCAGCCCGATAGCCGTCAGGAGCAGAAAACAGGCCAGCGCGGTTCCGACAATCAGGATGCTTTTTGGTTTCATAAATTCCTCCTTTTTCTCTATTTATATCTTAATTGCCGTTGCCACTTTAAGGTTTTTTCCTGATTTATTTTTACTCAATGGCGATCCAGGTTTCGGTTGAGGCTTTATTATCTGAGTTGGCGTCATGAACCGTAGTGATGATCTTGTATTTTCCGGCGGTCAGCCCGCTGAAGTTGTAGTTGAAGGTGAGGGCCACTTCTTTATTTGGATGCCACGACTTAAAAGGCAGGTCGACGAACCTCTCCTGGCCGCCTAAGATTTCTCCGTTTTCAGTGACCAGTTGAAAATCAGCCAGGAACCGGAACTCATAAGACCCGGCTTCATTCTTGAGGATTTTGTATCCTGCCGGCTCCAGGTAGAGATAGATGGTTTCGCCGTCTGAGTAGACGTTGTCTTCTTCCGGTTCATATATGCCATAGCTATTATTCAGTCCTTTGACCAGCTGAGCATTGGCCAGGATCAGCGGGGCTTCCTCCCAGATTTTTTCTTTGATGGCTTCAGCTTTCTCCAGCGCTTTAAGGTAATCGCCGTCTTTAAGGTCGGCCAGAAGAGATTGGTGCAGAGAGTCGGAGATTTCAGCGGCCGGGCTGGAAGCCGCAGCCACCGGTTCGGTTTTTTCCGACGGGCTGTCCGATTTCCTGGAACAGTTTGCGCACAAAAAAACCAGAATGAATAATAAGAGTCCCCCCACCAGAAGCTTTTTCATATTTTCCCTCCTTCCTTTACGGGCTGTTGTTAACCTATTTAATAACAAATTTCTTTTTCAAGTCAAATTTTAATCCCGGGTGGGGTTGCCGCCGGTATCTGGCTTATGGGTAATAGCCGGAGGCCTCGAGTCTGCCGGTCGCCGGAGCCTGAGGCGGCTATATCGAGTCGCTCGTGAGAAATCTTGGGGCGCCCGAAAAAGACTTTCACCCCTGTCGCAGGGTGATCAGAACGGAGCCTTAAGATTTTATTTTTATCAAATATAGATGAAAACTGAGCCTGCGGGCTTCCTGAATTGAACCTTATCCTTGTTGAATCGAAACAGGGATATTTCGGCTATACCTTTAGACGGGGACCCTGGCGCCGGCCCTGAGGAATTCTATGTTGAAGTGGACAAGAGCCTGGTCTTATAATTCAGGTATCTGAGATTCTCCTGGAGATGGCAATCGTCTGGAGGGGAAAATGAACCAGGGAGCTTTCTTAAAGCTAATCCGAGCCGGCTTAGCGCTGTTATTTATTGCCCAACTAATTTTTATAAATTACCTCCTGTTCGGTCAACAGTCGGGCGGCCAGAACGTCCAGATGAAAGAAGTGGTCAGAGCCGGAATCGGCCGGGGCCCTGAGGCGCTGGGTGTCTTTACCCCCCAGGAGGCCAGCCCGGAAGGGCCGATGAGTTTTGCCGTCAGCCCGGCCGGAGAGATTTATGTTCTCGACCAGCTCAACTCCAGGATACAGGTTTTTAAGGACGGCCGAAAACTCAAATCAATTCCCATCCCCGGGGAGACTTACTGCGACCTGGAAATCATGCCCGACGGCCGGATCGCTCTTCTCGATAACCTGGTGAAGGAAGAAGTGGTCCTGCTTAACCCGCAGGGTCGGCCGGAAGAAAGAATTTCTTTAAGGCGGGCTGAAATTCCGGAACCGGCGGCCATAACCGGCCTTTACTGCCGCAGCCAGGGCCAGTGGCCGGGCCTGTGGGCCGAGGTGGAGAACGGGTTTATTTTGCTGGCCGGACTCGACGGCCAACCGACCGCCGGGTTCAGGAAACTGCCCGGGTTGCTCAGTCAGAACGGGCGAAGATTTCTAAAAATGGAGATAATCGACGACAGGCAGGTCAGGCTCTTCCGCTCTGAAGAAGATTTCGAAACCTGGAAGAATTACGACCTTAACTTTGAGCTGCCGCTCGGAGTTATCTACGGACCCTGGGAGGACAGGGCGGGGAATCTTTACCTGGGCGCCCACACCTTTGATGAGGAGAACGAAGCCTGTGAAATGGTCATACTGAGTCCGTCCGGCCGGGAGCGGGACCGGATTAAGCTGGCCCTGTCTTCCTCGGTGCACGAGATGTTAAAGCCTATCCTGGTTACGCCGGACGGTTTAATTTACCAGATGGTCATCGAGACTGAAAACAAGAGCGTCGTTATCCGGCAGTATAAAATGAATTAGAAATCCACCCGGTCAGGAGCACTTGTTCCAGCCGCAGTTGGCGCAGACAGGACATTTCTCGTCGGGAAGAACCGCCCCGCACACCGGGCAGACCTCCCGCAGCAGGTCGCGGTTGTTTTCCTTGACTTCGCCTAAGTGACGTTCGAGCACCTTGGCCACAGCATCGGGAATCGATTGCACCAGGCCGCCTTCGGTGAATACCGGCTCGCTTCCGCCGATTCCCTTTAGCTGGAGGATGACTTCCTTGGAGTCGACACCGCTCCGCAGGGCCAGGGAAATCAAGCGGCCGATGGCTTCGGCGTCGGCCATGGTGGAATAGCCGCTCTTGCCGATGGAGGTAAAAACTTCAAACGGCTTGTCGTTGAGAAAAGTTATGGTCACATAAAGATTGCCCAGCCCGGTTTTTATTTTGTCGGTTATGGAGGGCAGGCTGACTGGCCTTTCCCGGGGAATAAGTTTTGGTTTGCTGGCCGCGGCCGCGTAGAGAACCTGCTCGGCCTTGCTGCCGTCGCGATAAACGGTTATGCCCTTGGTGCCCAACTCGTAAGCTGAGAGAAAAGCTTTTTCCACGTCTTCGACCGCGGCTTTGTTCGGCAGGTTGATGGTTTTCGAGACCGAATTATCGACATGTTTCTGAAAAGCTGCCTGCATTCTGATATGGCCCTCATAGGGAATTTCGTGGGCGGTGACAAAGTAATCGGGCAGCGGCTCGTCCGGATGTTCCTTCTTCCAGGCTTCGTAGATCGGGTGGATGTCGCGGAGCTCGCCGTCAAGAATCTTGCTGACAAATTCGAAGGCGAAAATCGGCTCAATCGAGCTCGAGCAGCCGGCAATCCGCGATATCGTCCCGGTTGGAGCGATGGTCAGGACGGTGGCGTTGCGACGATTTTTCCCCTTGTAGATTGATTTGTTGATGTTGGGGAAGCTGCCCTTGAGCTCACCGAGTTTTTCGCTTTCGAGGTCGGCCTGCTCGCGCATAAAGGAAGCTAACTTTTCGGCGAACTCCAGGGCTTCGGGCGAGTCATAGCGGAGCTTTTTCTTGAGCAGCAGGTCGGCCCAACCCATGATACCCAGGCCGATGCGACGGTTGGCCCGGGTCATTTCGGCAATCTGCGGCAGCGGGTATTTGTTGACGTCGATCACGTTGTCCAGGAACCGCACGGCAATTTCAATCAGGCCGGCAAATCTTTCCCAGTCGAACTCTTCCGGCTTTTCCGGGTCATAGAAGTTGGAGACGCTGATCGACCCTAAATTGCATGATTCATACGGATGGAGCGGCTGTTCGCCGCAGGGGTTGGTGGCGGTAATGGGGCCCAGTTCCCGGGTGGGGTTGAACTGGTTGATGCGGTCTATGAAAATCAGGCCCGGGTCTCCGGAAGCCCAGGCTGATTCCACGATCAGCTTGAACACTTCGCGGGCTTTTTTCCGGACGGTTTTTTTCTTGAGGTAAGGATTGAAAAGCCAGTAATAGCCGTCGTGCTTCAGGGCCTGCATGAACTCGTCGGTGACGGCCACCGAGATGTTGAAGTTGTTGAGGGTCTTGCCGTCGCGTTTCATCGTGACGAACTCTTCGATGTCCGGGTGGTCAACGCGCAGGATGCCGATGTTGGCTCCGCGGCGGGTGCCTCCCTGCTTGACGGCTTCGGTGGCGGCATCGATCACCCTGAGGAAGGAGACCGGGCCGGAAGCCACTCCCTGGGTCTTGTGGACGAAGCTGCCCTTCGGCCGGAGCCGGCTGAAGTCGAAGCCGGTGCCGCCGCCTTCCTTGTGCACCAGGGCGGCGTTCTTCACCGTGTCGAAGATGGATTCCATGGAATCTTCGATCGGCAGGACGAAACAGGCGCTGAGACACATATCACGGCCGGCGCCGGTCAAGGTCGGGCTGTTGGGAAGAAAATCGCGGGCCATCATCGCCTGGAAAAATTTCTCGGCCCATTTCTTCCTTTCGGCCGGTGTTTTTTCGGCCGAGGCGATGTATTCGGCCACCCGGAGAAAGAGGTCGGACGGCTTCTTGTCGAGAAGCTCGCCTTTTTCGTTCTTCAGGAAGTAGCGGGTCTTCAGAATTTTTATGGCGTTGGGCGAAAAACCTTCATCCTTAAGGTGAACCATTTTTCCCTCCTTTCCGGGTGCTGTTTTCTGAAAAATTATCTTTTGCCCACAGCTTTGAGTTTGCTGTCGATGGTGGCTTCTTTGTCCAGACGGTGGTCAAGCCTGAGGTCGAGATGGATCCGGCGGGCGCCCATTTCGATTAGCTTCCGGTGGCAATCGGAAACCACCTTCAGGATGGAAGCCAGGTCGGGTGCTTCGATGGTGGTGGACATAGCTCCGGTTTCCGAGCGCAGGCCGGAACTTTCTATGACTTTGATAATTTCTTTCACGTAGCGACTGACCGATGAGCCCTCGGAAGTCGGAAAAATAGCAAATTCCGCGATTACCATCGGAGTTTCTCCCAGCGCTTGATGTTACCAATACCATTATAGCTTAGCTATGAAGAAATTGAAGAGGGCGGCGGCCGGCGCCAATGAACATCCGGGCTGGAGAATAATCACCGCAACTGATGATCTTTTGTTGTGTTTGATTTGATAATCAGATTGGGGAGGAGGCGATTATCCGGAGCTCCGGCAGAGCCTTGTCTGAAATATAAGTTCAAGCCAAAGAATCTCGGACAATTGAAAGGCAGGAGCTAAAATAGTATTCTTGAAAATCTAAAACCTGCGGACTGGGCTGTTTGAAAAATGGAATTAACGCGGGAAAGAAAATTTATCCTGCTGGCCTCAACCCTGGCCTCCTTCCTTACCCCTTTTATGGGCTCGGCCATGAACCTGGCTTTGCCCGGGATCGCCGGGGATTTCAAGCTGAGCGCCGTCACTCTGGGCTGGACGGTGACCGCCTATCTTCTGACGACGGCGGTTCTTTTGGTGCCGTTCGGCAAGCTGGCCGACCTGCTGGGCCGGAGAAAAGTTTTTGTGGCCGGGATCAGTGTCTTTCTGGCGGGAACGCTTTTCTGCGGGCTGGCCTTTTCCGGAATCTGGCTGATCGTCTTCCGAGTGCTGCAGGGAATCGGCGGGGCGATGATTTTTTCCACCAGCATTGCCCTGCTGGCCTCGAATTTCCCGTCGGAAAATCGCGGCCAGGTGCTGGGAATAAATGTCGCCGCCACCTATACCGGGCTTTCCTTAGGGCCGGTGGTCGGCGGGCTGCTGGTTCATTATACCGGCTGGCGAAGCGTCTTTTTCTTTTCGCTCCTGCCAGGGATTCTGGCTCTCTACCTGGTGACCAGAGCTTACCGGCCTGAAACCGGCTTATCCGGCGGCGGGTTTTCGGGGTTTGATTTCAAGGGTTCTTTGATTTATGGGGCGGCGCTGGTTAGCTTTATGCTGGGTTTTTCCCGGCTGCCGGCGGGCTATGGATTCGCTCTGGCGGCCGCAGGAATAATTCTTTTGATTCTGTTTTTCAATTTTGAAAGCCGGCAACTCCGACCGGTGCTCGAGACCTCGCTTTTCAGGAGAAACCGGGCCTTTGCCTTCTCCAATCTGGCGGCGCTCATCAATTACAGCTCTACCTTCGCCGTGGGCTATCTTCTGAGCCTTTATCTGCAGTACATTCACGGCTTTTCGCCGCGGACGGCCGGGCTGGCGCTGGTGGCTCAGCCGGTGGTTCAGGCTTTGTTTTCGCCGGCGGCCGGAAAGGCTTCCGACCGGATTGAACCGCGAATTTTAGCTTCGGCCGGCATGGGGCTGACGGTGCTGGGGCTGGCGGCGCTGGCTTTTATCCGCCCTGAAACTTCTTTGCTGTGGGTGCTCCTGGGCCTGGTTTTTCTGGGCGGCGGTTTCGGACTTTTTTCCTCGCCCAACACCAACGCGGTGATGGGTTCGGTGGAAAGCAAAAGCTATGGAGTGGCTTCGGCTACCCTGGCCACCATGCGGATGCTCGGACAGATGTTCAGCCTGGGAATGACCATGATGATTATGTCGGTGGTCATGGGAAATGTCCCGATCGTTCCGGATACCTACCCGGCCTTTATGCAGAGCCTGCGCCTGACGCTGGCTGTCTTTGCCGGCCTGAATTTCCTGGGGATTTTTGCCTCCCTGGCCCGCAAAAAATCCGCCTAAAACGGGGGACACAATACATATTCCCTAATTTTTTTCTTAGCCTGAGCCGGTTCCTCTGTTTTATTTCTTAAAACGCGCTTGACCTTCTGTATTTTAATATTCTTGCGAGCCCTGGGAAAAAGCGATATAAATTTCGTTTCAGGATCTTGCCGCGCCTGGAATAATTGCCATGAAAACCGGGAAAAGGACCGTTTTTCCGTATTTATTATCTGCCCCGTAAAACCAAGGCCAAAGGTTTAATAAGCTATTTCTCGGCCTGATGCACGATGCGGCCGCCGACCACGGTCAACACAGAGTAAGTATGGCGAATCTGGTTGGCCGGGATTTCAAAAATGTTCTGATTGAGCAGTATCATATCGGCCAGCTTGCCCGGTTCGATTGAGCCCCTTATGTTTTCCTCGTTGAGAGCGTAGGCTCCGTCGATGGTATAAGCTCTGATGGCTTCCTCAAGCGTCAGTTTCTCGCCGGGAAGCCAGCCTCCGGCCGGCTTTCCTTCCCAGTCTTCCCTGGCGACCGCCATCTGCAGGCCCGGCCAGGGGTTGATGGTGACTACCGGCCAGTCGCTGCCGAAAGCCAGATGTCCCCCGGCTTTAAGGACTGATTTCCAGGGAAAGGCACGCTGTTCCCGCTCGGGTCCGACGTTTTTAATCCAGGCTGACATCCAGACCGGGTCCGGGTCGGCGTGGAGCGGCTGAAAGCTGGCGATGATGCCCGGGTTGTTAAAGCGGATGAAATCGTCGGCGGCCACGCACTCCACATGTTCGATCTTATGCCGCAGCTCGGGATGGCCGCTTTCCTTCAGAGCCTTTTCGTAAGCATCGAGCGTGAGCCTTATTGCCCGGTCGCCGATCGAATGGGTTGAAACCTGAATACCGCGCCGGCTTAATTCCATGACGGCTTTAAGGTAATCATCAGGCTCCCAGAAAAGCTTGCCGCTGTGCCCGTTCATTCCCTCGTAGGGCTGGAGCATGGCGCCGGTGCCGGAATCGATGACGCCATCCAGCATCAGCTTGACCCCGCGGACCGCCAGCCAGCGGTCGTTGTGCTTTGCCCGGGCGGCTTCATAAGCCTCAAAATCCTTTTCCTGCGGGCCCGGTTCGCTGACCCACATCGTTATGACCAGCCGCAGAGTCTGGGCGCCTTCGGCCCGAAGCCTGTCAAAGAGCTCCAGGTCTTCAAACTCGCCGCCTAACCCGTGGACGCAGGTTACGCCCCAGCGGGCGGTTTCCCGCATTCCGGTGCGGAGCGCAGCCATTTTTTCTTCTCCGCTGGGCTCTGGAATCAGGCGACCAACAAGATAGCCGGCGCCCTCAAGCAGCGCCCCGGTCGGTTCGCCCTTTTTGTCGCGGACGATTTTTCCGTCGGGCGGGTCAGGCGTTTTCCTGGTGATTCCGGCCAGCGTCAGGGCCTTGCTGTTCACCCAGGAGGTGTGGCCGTCGGCGCAGCGCATTATCGCCGGTCGGTCGGGGACGACTTCGTCCAGGTATTTTTTGTGGGGCATATCGCCCGGAAAAGCCGAGTACATCCAGCCGCGTCCCTGAATCCAGGGAAGGTCGGGATGTTCGGCGGCGAATTTTCTGATCCGCTCCTGGATTTCCTCGACTGTGCGGGTGCCGGCCAGGTCAACCAGGTTGAGCGACAGTGAACCGCCGACAAAGTGAACATGGCTGTCCTGAAAGCCGGGGAGAAGCAGGCGTCCTTCGGCCTGAATTATCTTCGTTGCCGGCCCGGCGTATTTTTTCGCCTGGCGGTTTGAGCCGACGAACACAATCTGCTCGCCCTTTACGGCCACAGCTTCTGCCCAGGGTTGAGCCGGGTTTACGGTGTAAACTTTAGCGCCTGTTATGATGAGGTCGGCCGGCTCCGGCTTTTTAGCGCATCCGGTGAAGGCAAGGAGTGAAAGCAGCAGAACCGGCAGCAACAGCATGAAAATTGACCGGGCAGATTTCCGGCCGCCGGTTAAAAAAGACTTTCTTTTGAGAGCATTTCCTGCGCTCCTTAATATTTTCCTTGAGATTCCGTATGACTTTATTCTCAATTTTCCCTCCGCCCTTGATTTCACTTCAGCTATTATACAAATCAACCCGCCTCCCTCAAAAGACAATTTTTCTCAGGGCTCCGAGCTAACAACCTGTCGGGTTGAGGTCATACAAAAGAATTGGCCGTTGCCTGTCTGTTCCGCGTAACAGTTTGCTCCCATCCACCCTGTCCTCGGGCTAGTTCTAAGGGAGCTTGGATTCTTTCCGGAATAATAAACCTGTTGAAGAAATTAGACAAAGTGCTCAAAATTAATCATATATTTAATTTATAGAGGCAAAAATTTCTGAAATGATCAGAATATCTTCCAATGCCGGCTGATCAAGGCAAGTATAGCAACTTACTGTTGACGCGGCGAAGGCAATCGGGTAAGCTGGATGACAACAGGAGGTTGAGATGAAGAAGTCTGCTCTTAACCGGCGTGATTTTTTAAGGGTTGGATTAACCGGCCTGGTGACCACCGGCGCGGCCGGCCTGCTTCTGGCCGACGACAAAAAGAAGCAGAAAAAAGGCGCGCCTGCCGCAACTGATAAGGACAAGAACAAAGAACCTCAGCCGCCCGGCGGCCGGCGGGAAGGATTTATATACAGAACGCTTGGCCGGACCGGAGTGGTCCTGCCGGTTGTCTCGATGGGTGTTATGAATTCAGATAATCCGGAGCTGGTCAGGGCGGCGCTGGATTCCGGACTTGTCCACCTGGACACGGCCCACGGCTACCAGCGCGGCCGCAACGAAGAAATCATCGGCCAGGTGCTCAAGGGCCGTCCGAGGGACAGCTATTTCATCGCCACCAAGGTCAGAGAAGGCGAAAAATTCCTGGAAATGGTCGACATAAGCCTGCAGCGGCTTGGTCTCGATTATGTTGACATACTTTATCTCCACAACCTGAGCAAACGCGACAACGTCCTGGCTGAGGAAAATCTGAAGGTGATGGAGCAGGTCAAAAAGTCTGGCAAGGCCAGATTTATCGGCGTCTCCACTCACTCCAACGAACACGAGGTGGTCAGAGCAGCGGTTGAAGCCAGAATTTATGACGTGGTCCTGACTGCCTATAATTTCCGCAAAGAAAACATAAAAGAACTGGATGCGGCTATGGCCGAAGCGGCCGCGGTCGGAGTCGGACTGGTGGCTATGAAAACCATGGCCGGAGCTTTCTGGGACAAACAGCGCACCCAGCCGATTAACACCAAAGCGGCGCTGAAATGGGCAATGAACAATCCCAACCTGACTACATCCATTCCCGGGATGACTACCTTTGACCAGTTAAAGAGCAACCTGGAAGTGGTCAGGGACCTGAAGCTGACCCCGGAGGAGCTTTACGACCTGAAGATGGGCGACAATGCCGGCCTGAGCGGACTCTACTGCCAGGGCTGCGAGAGGTGCGTGCCTCAGTGTCCAAAGGCATTGCCGATTCCCGAAATGATGCGCGCCTACATGTATGCTTATGGGTACAAGAACCTGGCTGCGGCTCACGAGCTGGTCAGCTCCCTTAACCTGCCGGATAATCCCTGCGCCGGTTGCGCCAGCTGTTCGGTGCAATGCGCTTTTAAGTTTGATGTCCGCGACCGGCTGATTGATATCAACCGGCTGAAAGCGGTTCCGGCCGAATTTTTCGCCTGAGGTTTAGCCGATGGAATTAGCGAGAGCCAGCAGCGTTCAGCCCGGCTCCGAAGCTGACTGAATTGTCGTTAAAGCCCACGAATCGGCGGTGTGTTTTGAGCACAAACCTCAATTTAGCGTCCGATTAAACTCAGGGCTTTCTCTATCACCGTGGCGTTGCCGTAAGAATCCTGAAAATCCAGCAGTGGTTTGACCTGCCCGCGGATAGCCTGGCCGAAGTGTTCAATCATCAGCTGAAACTGGTCGGCCGGCGGGAAATGGAAAATTTCGGTCTTCTGGTTCCGGGTGAGCTGGATTTCCGTTTCAAAGTGTTTGGCGGAAAAAGCCCGGTCGAGAAAAATTCGGCCGAGGCGGCCGGAGATTTCCAGCGCGCTCTGGAATTCAAGCTCGAAGCTGGAGGTAAGAAGCGCCTGGCGGTTTCCGGGAAATTCGCAGAGAAGCGAGGCGGTCAGGTCAATTCCGGTCTTTTCGTCGAGGCGGGCGGCGGCTTCGATTCTAACCGGTTCGGATTTGAAGATCAGACGGGCGGCGTTTATCGGGTAACAGCCGACATCATAAAGAGCTCCGCCGCCGGAAGCCGGATTCCAGCGGTAATTCGAAAGGTCGCGGTCGAAGATAAAGTTAAAAGTCCCGCGGACAACAAGCGGCTCGCCGATTGCTCCTGATTCTATGAGTTCGAGCGCTCGTTTCAGCCGTGGATGGAAGCGGTACATAAAGCCTTCCATCAGCAGGCGATTCTTCTTTTCGGCCTCGGCGAACATTTCCCGGACTTCGGCTGCGGTGAGAGCCAGCGGTTTTTCGCAGAGAACATGTTTTCCGGCGCGAAGGGCAGCAATGCTTAGCGGATGATGGAGATGGTTGGGGAGGGGGTTATAGACGGCTTCGATTTCCGGGTCGGAGAGAAGCTCTTCGTAAGAGCCGTATGCCTTTTTTATTCCAAACCGGGCGGCCCAGTCCCGGGCTTTTCCAGGGTCCCGGGAAGCGATGGCCACCAGCTCAGCGCCGGCAGCTTTTTTTACGGCCGGAATGAAGGCTTTCTCAGCAATTGCCGCGCAGCCGAGAATTCCCCACCTCATCTTTTCAGTCATCTTTTTGCCCTTACCTTAACGATTATAATAAAAAAGGTCCGGAACTTGTATCGTTTCGGCTGAAGGTGTCAGTTCAGGCAACGCCTCTTGACCGCGGGGGCGGATCGTTGTCACCGGCATAAAATTGGGGAATGAGTATTGTGTCCCCCGTTTAATATTGCTTCATTTTTTTGAGGAAGGCGGGGTCGACGTCGCAGCCGAGGCCCGGCGCTTCCGGCAGGTGAATCGTGCCCTTCTCCACCTTTATTCCGCCGACTACCGGGTCGACTTTGTGTTCGGAGTTGCCGTCCAGGTCGGCAAAGACGATGTTTTTCTGACTGGCCACCAGATGGGCAGCCGCCGTCAGCCCGAGCCTGGTTTCGAGCATGCAGCCGACCATGCATTTGACGTTGGCCGCGGCGGCCACATGAGCGATTTTTAGAGAATTTAGGATGCCGCCGGCCTTCATCAATTTAATGTTAAAATAGTCGCAGGCTTCTTCCTTTATCAATTTGATGGCGTCAGCCGGGCCAAAAACCGATTCGTCGGCCATGATCGGCACCGGCGATTGAGCCCGGACCTGCTTCAGGCCGTAAATGTCAGAATCTTTTACCGGCTGTTCGCAGAATTCTATTTTGTACGGCTCCATCTTCTTCAGCGCATAGATGGCTTCCGGAACCGACCAGCCCTGGTTGGCGTCCAGCCGGAGTTTTATATCCTGCCCGATCGCCTGACGGACGGCCGCCACCCGCTGGACATCCAGGTCGGGATTCTGACCGACCTTGATTTTTATCTGGCGGTAGCCCTGCTCGACATTTTCTCTGGCGCTGGAGGCCATTTTTTCCGGCGTGTTCAGGCCGGTGGTCATATCGGTTTCAAAACTGGAGCGATATCCGCCCAGCAAGCGGTAAACCGGCAGACCGGCCGTTTTGCCGAGGAGGTCATAAAGGGCCGAATCGAAAGCGGCCACGGCGCTGGGGTTCGAATGGACAATATTTCCTATTCCGTCGATCAGGCCTTCAATATTCAGCGGGTCCTTGTCGGCCAGAATCTCCCTGATGGCTCTGGCGGCGGCGATGTTGCTGTCCTGAGTTTCTCCGGTGATCGGCGGGAAGGGGCAGGCTTCGCCTATTCCATAAAGGCCGCTGTCGGTTATGATTTTAACCAGCAGGTCATTGGCCGCATACATCGTGCCGATGGCAATGCTGAAGGGCTCAAAGAGCGGAACGTCAAAAGTATATATCTCAATCTTCTTGATTTTCATTTTTTTAACTTCATCGCGAGCGGCCGCCAGCCGGGGCGAAGCCAGGCTGAGTTTTTCCGAGAAAGCGGCTGAGGCCACACCGAGTCCGAAAAACTTAAGAAATTGTTTGCGGCTGATTTTCATTTTCCCTCTCCTTTCCTTTTATATCCGCTTATATCCGCGCTAACCTGACCGGCCAGGCGCTTAACTAAGCAGCCTGACCGGGTCAGAATCTTGGCAGACTTTTATCGCTTTGGCCTCCAGCTCAGGCTATCTTCCTGGTGACTCTGTCTGTTTCCAATTTCTTCTTTTCCGGCTCCAGGTCTGATTTGATTTTAAGAAAAACCGCCTTCAAGCTCAATAAAAACCTCGCTCTGAGCCGCAAGCAAATCTATTTCGGGGGCCGACGGCCGGCCCCTGGGCTCTTTCGGCCTCGGCTGTTCCGGTTCTCTTCGGCGGTTCTTTGGCGGCTACGATGGGCTGGGTACGGTTATATATCGGCTGGCTGCTTCAAAGCCTGCTGGCCATGGCTCTTCTTCACACCGCGGCCAACATGCTGTCGGATGTCATCGACTGGAAGAGGGGACTCGACCGCGAAGCGACACCGGTCGGCGAGGCGGACCTTTGCGGACTGCTATGCTCTCAGCCGGCGCTGAAGAGAGCAACGGCTATCTTTGCCTCGGGCTCGGCCCTAAGGCTAATTTTAGTCTGGTTTTAAGGAATCCTTATTTTTTACATAGAAATAGCAGGAATAACCATAGGTCTAATCCATTCTCGGCCTGAAGCTCGGGGGCGCGGCGGCAGTCTCCTCGGGTCCGAGGAGCAAAAATTCACCGCGGTAAATCACAGCATGCCGGTCCGGAAGAGGCGGCGAGACGGAGGCCTCCTCGATGTGTTCATAATCCAGACCATCACGATAACGGAGTGCCCGCCGCTGAGGTCGGAATTTTTGACATGGCCGGCTGTTATTCTTATCATAATTTCATAGCCGGGATAGATGAAGAAGGTGCATAGAAGAGGGTATGGCTTTCCGCTCCCGTTTAGAACTTTACGATTCACGCCTGGAATTTTACGGTATTCGATGTGGTCTGGCTGCCCTCTGGAAGAAGAGCAGAAAAATTGTCTCCGAGCCCGGCTTCCCGGGCCGTTTCTGTCTGAAATTTCTTTATGCTTCCGAATATATTGAATCTCCGGAAAGGGGGATAACATGAATAAAACGGCGAAAATATTCTGCCTGATCCTTGTGGTCCTGATGGTCGGCGGGCTCATCTCCTGCCGCAAGGAAAAAGCCAAACCCGGCGTGTCGATGGAGCCTGACTGGTATCACTACATCTCGGCCCATACTTCGGGCACCGTGCCCCGCCGGGCGCGAGTCCGGGTGGTCTTTGTGGAAGAGGTCGGGAAGCCCGGAGAAGAACCTTCAGGCCTTCTGGAAATAAAGCCCCCGGTTCCGGGCAAGCTGGTCTGGGCTACCAACCGGGTGCTGATGCTGGTTCCGAACACCGAACTCAAACCGGACACCGAATACACCGCCACCCTCCACCTCAATAAAATAATGAAACTGCCGAAGGAATACAGTAAGTTTGTCTTCAGCTTCCGCACGATCAAGCAGCTCATGGAAGTGAACATTGAGGGCCTCTATCCGGAAGACGAAGCCCGGCCGGAAATCCTGACTCTTAAGGGGCAGCTTCTCACCTCCGATATGGAAGAACCCCTGGCGGTAGAAAAAATACTTCAGGCCGAGCAGGAAGGGAAAGGCCTGGAAATAAGCTGGAGCCATTCGGGCGACGGGACCGGTCACTATTTTTCTGTTCGCAACATCATCCGCGGGGAAGAACAATCCAGGGTCAGACTCAGATGGGACGGCAGTCCGCTCAACATCAGCGACCGTGGCGAGCGGGAAATCGAAATTCCTCCGCTGTCTCAGTTTGACCTGTCTCAGGTGACGGCCGTCCGGGAAGACACGCCGCACATTCTCATTCAGTTTACCGACGCTCTCGACCGGAATCAGAATCTTAAAGGCCTGATCGAAATTGAAGGTTACCCCCTGACCTTTGAAATCGACCAGAACAAAATCAGGGTTTACAGCCCGCGGTCTTTTCGGGGCGCGGTCGAAGTGAAGATCTTCCCCGGCATCCGCAGCATCAACCGCAGGACCTTTACCCGGGAAGAAACCAGGACGGTCGTTTTCGGGACTCCGCTGCCCAGGGTCAGATTTGTCGGGAAGGGCGTGATCCTCCCGAGAAAGGAACGCCTGACGGTGCCGATTGAAGCCATCAACCTGAAATCGATTCAGGTGACTGTCTTCAAGATTTACGGCCAGAATATTCCTCAATTTCTTCAGATCAACGAACTGGCAGGAGCTCTGGAGCTGGTGAGGGTTGGAAGATATCTCTGGCGCAAGACCATCAGTCTGTCCGACGACCCCGAGGTAACTTCGCGCTGGGCCCGCTACGACCTGGACGTGACGCCTCTTTTTCAGGAAGACCCGAGCGGCATTTACCGGATAATTCTTTCCTTCAACCGGGGCAATTCAACCTATCCCTGCCCGGAAAGTGCCGAAACTTATAAAACTGAACCACCGCTCGTGAGTGAGCCTGATTATACCGGTCATTATTACTACTGGGATGAAACTTATGGGTATCCCTACCTTCAGAATGGCTGGCTTTATAGAAACGACCCCTGCCACGACGCCTATTACAATCCCCATTTCAACCGGGAAGCCGTTGTCGGCCGCAATTTCCTGGTTTCCAACCTGGGGCTTCTGGCCAAGCTGGAAAAAAATAACCAGCTGCACGCGGTGGTCACCGACCTGAGAACGGCTCAGCCGCTTTCGGGCGTAAGAGTTGAGGTCTACAACTATCAACAGCAATTGCTGGCTTCAGCCGACAGCGACGGAAACGGCTTTGCCGTTTTCGCTCTTAAGGAAAAGCCGTTCCTGGTGGTGGCCAGGTCCGGAAAGGAGCTCGGCTATCTCCGCCTGGGCAACGAGACGGTTATTTCTCTCAGCAGTTTTGATATCGGCGGCGAAACTGTCAACAAGGGCCTCAAGGGCTACATCTACGGCGAGCGGGGAGTCTGGAGGCCGGGCGATACTCTTTATCTGACTTTTGCTCTTTTTGACCGGGATAAGAGCCTGCCGGAAGACCATCCGGTGGTCATGGAATTCTATTCGCCGCAGGGACAGCTCTACCGGACCCTGAAACCGGAAAAATCGCTGGGCGGATTTTATGCTTTCAAAATTGAGACCGAGGAAAACATTCAGACCGGGCCCTGGCAGGCCAGGGTTCTGGTCGGCGGAGTGACTTTTAGCAGAACCTTCCGCATTGAAACCGTTGTTCCGAACCGGCTGAAGATTGATTTTCAAACCGGCAGGGAGATTATCACCAGGAAAGACCTGCCGCTGCAGGCGACACTATCGGCCCAGTGGCTCCATGGCGCCGTAGCGCCCAACCTGAAATTTGACGTAACGGTTAATCTGACTTCGCGAAAAACTGCTTTTGCTGATTTTCCGGACTTCGTTTTTGACGACCCCTCGAGGGAACAGATTTCGGGCGAGGAGACGACGGTAAAAGGTCAGCTTGACCAGCAGGGAAAGGCGCTGGTGAAACTGGACCTGAAACCGTCGGCTGACGCTCCCGGTTCCCTGACCGCCGGTTTTGTGACCAGGGTTTTTGAGGAGTCGGGCGATTTCAGCATAGATACCTTCAGTCAGGTTTTCCATCCTTATGACCACTACGTCGGGATCAAGGTCCGCGGCGAGCAAAAGGGTTACGGCTATCTGGAAACCGGCAAAGAGCAGGCGGTCGAGCTGGTGGTGGTTGACACCCGGGGCAAACCGGTTTCCAACGGGAAAGTGAAAGTTTCGCTCTACAAAATAGGCTGGAGGTGGTGGTGGGAAAGGGAAGGCCAATCGCTGGCCGATTATATGTCCAAGCCTTACACCCGGCCGATCGCCAGCGGCGAGGTGGTCGTCGAAAATGGCCGGGCCGTCTGGAAGTTCAACATCAGGGCTGAGGACTGGGGCCGGTATTTCATCAGAGCCGAAGATATGGAAGGCGATCACACCACCGGATTGACGGTCTACGTTGACTGGCCCGACTGGACAGGTCGTTCGCGGGCAGCCGGCGGAGAAGCCGCGACTCGACTGGTTCTGGCGGCCGATAAAACCAGCTATCTGGTGGGCGAGAAAGCGGTGATTTATATTCCGGAGACGGTTCAGGGGCGGGCTCTGGTTTCGGTCGAGACCGGAAATTCGGTTCTTCAGAAAATGTGGGTTATGACCCAGAAGGGACAGAACCGGATCGAGATTCCGCTGACCGAAAAAATGTCGCCCAACATCTATGTCCACGTCACCCTGATTCAACCTCACAGCGGCAAGGTGAGCGACACGCCGATCAGGATGTATGGCGTTATTCCGATCTTAGTGGAGGACCCGAACACCCGACTGGAACCGGTGGTGGGTGTGCCCCAGGAGATAAAGCCGGGCGAAAAATTCAGGATTCAGGTGAGCGAAAAGAACCGGCGGCGGATGTTTTATACGGTGGCCGTGGTCGACGAAGGCCTGCTGGCCCTGACCAGGTACCGGGCTCCCGATCTGCGGCAGGAATTTTACAAAAAAGAAGCCCTAAGCATAATCACCTGGGACCTCTTTGACCAGGTGGCTGAAGCTTACGGAGCGGAGCTCAGCCGCATTCTGGCCATCGGTGGCGACCAGGCGATGGCGGATAAGGCGGAAGCCAGAAAGCCGAGGCGTTTTCCGCCGGTGGCCATGTTCGCCGGCCCGTTTGAGCTTAAGCCCGGGGAGACCGCCGGCCATGAATTCCTGATGCCGCAGTACTTCGGTCAGGTCAGGGTGATGGTGGTCGCCGGCCAGGAAGGCGCCTACGGAGTGGCTGAAAAAGCCGTCTATGTCCGGCGCGACCTGATGGCCCTGGCCACCCTGCCCCGGATTGTGCGGCCGGGCGAGCTGGTGACCATGCCCATAACCTTGTTTGTTACCCGGCCGGAGCTGAAGGAGGTTGAGGTCAGCCTCCAGACCAACCAGCTCTTCCAGGTGGTCGGCGAAAGCAGAAAGAAGGTTGAATTTTCCGGAGCGGGCGAGCAGATGGTCTATTTTGAACTGAAGGTGGCCGACAGCACCGGTCGGGGAGCGGTCAGCTACCAGGCCAGGGCGGGTTCGGAGACAGTCAGCGGAAAAATCGACATAGAAGTTTTGAGTTCCAACCCTTCGATCACCAGAATGGCCGATTATGAAGTCAAAGCCGGGAAAAGCCTGAGGGAAAAAGTCGTGCCTTTCGGGCTCAAAGGCACCAACTCAGTAGTGGTTGAAGTTTCGCCGCTGCCCAACCTGCGGCTGGAAAAAAGGTTGAACTTTCTGATTCAGTACCCGCACGGCTGTCTGGAGCAGACGCTGTCGGTCGCGTTCCCCCAGCTTTACCTTAAAAATCTCGTGCGCTTGACTCCGGACCAGAGCAAGGAAATAGAGATTCACGTGCGGGCAGCGGTTGAAAAGATGAGGAGATTCCAGATGCCGGGCGGCGGCTTCAGTTACTGGCCCGGCGGGTACGAATCTCATCACTGGACCTCCACCTATGCCGGCTGGTTCCTGCTGGAAGCTTCGCGCGCCGGATATTACGTGCCGGCGGAGATGCTGGCCGCCTGGAAGGATAATCAGAAACGGCTGGCCAACGCCTGGATTACCGGCGGGTCTTATGATCAGTTGATCCAGGCCTTCAGGTTGTTCGCCCTGTCCCAGGCCAGGGAACCGGATACCGGGGCCATGAACCGGCTGCGAGAAAAACAGGGCTTAAACAGCCTGACTTCTTTGCTGTTGGCTGCCGCTTTCTATCTCAACGGTCAACTGGAAGCGGCGGAAGAACTGGCGGGAAAAACCAGACTGGAATTTGACAGGTACCGGGATTCGGAGCTGACTTTCGGTTCCGAGCTCAGGGATAAAGCCCTGGCGGCGCACTGCCTGAGCCTAATGGGGAAAAGGGATAAGGCCAAGGCGCTGATAAAAGAAATTTCCGAACTGGCCTCTTCCGACCTCTGGCTGAACACCAACGAGACCGCCATGGTGCTGTTAGCTCTCTCGAGTTATTACGGAACGGCCGGCGCCGAAGGCTACGCTTTCAGGCTGGGATGGGACGAAAAGAGTCCGGAAAAAATCTCCTCCTCCCTGCCGGTGGAAAAAAGGTCGTTGGCGGACTTCCCGCTTGAGGGGCGGACGCTGGTCTTTAATAACGACAGTGCCGTTCCGCTTTATCTCTGTGTTTATACCAGGGGAATTCCGCCGGCCGGCCTGGAGGAACCGCAGGAGCGCGGGATCAAGGTTAAAGTGACTTTCCGCGACCTGAAGATGAACCCGGTCGATATCAGCTCGGTGGCCCAGGGCTCGGATCTCCTGGTGGACATTGTGGTCGAAAACGACAGCCCGCGGCCGCTTGAAAATCTGGCTCTGACCTGCCTGGTGGCCTCAGGATTTCAGATCAAGAATCCTCTGTTCAGCCCGGACGGAAAACCCGTCAGCTGCGATTACCAGGACGTCAGGGATGACCGGGTTTATACCTATTTCAAGCTGAGAAGAGGGGAGAAAAAGACGTTTCTGATTGCGCTGAACGCTTCCTATGTCGGGCAGTTCTACCAGCCGGGCGTTCTGGTGGAGGCTATGTATGACGATTCGGTGCAGGCCAACACGAAAGGGCAATGGATAAAGATCGTCAGGCAGTGAAGATGAAAGAAACAGCAGGAATGACCCGTCAGGCTGGGGGCAATAAAGAACTTCAGTCGGGGAAAAAGCAAAATGGAGATGGTATTAAGGAGTAAAGGAAAGGAGAGCAAGCCAGGGTAAGTTAGAGGAGGGCTTTGAAATTCGGAAGGAAAATCAAATGGCTCCGTGGGCAACTGATAAAAGAAGTGAAGCCAATGAAAATGTGGAAAGATTTTACGGCGGAGTGATAAAAAGAAAAAAGAAAACAAGGAGAAAAAACAGGAAAACAAAGAATATTAGTTGAAAAAACCCGATTTGTCTGGCTGATGAAGAGATGAATATAAAAATCAGAAAGAAGAAATGGCGGCTGGCGGCAGCGGCCCTGCCGGCGCTGGCCTTCTTAGTTTATCTGCTGTGGCCGCTTGGCCCGCTTTTTGACCGGCCGCTGTCTCCGGTTCTTTTTTCTGAGGACGGACAGCTTCTCGGAGCCAGGCTGGCGGCCGACGGTCAGTGGCGCTTTCCCAGGGACAGGAAAGTTCCGGACAAGTATTTTCAGGCAGTTCTGCAGTTTGAAGACCGAAGATTCTACCTCCATCCCGGAGTTGACCCGGTGGCGATGGTGAGGGCAGCGTGGCAGAACCTCAAAGCCGGTCGCATAAAGAGCGGCGGCAGCACCATCACGATGCAGTTAGTTAGGCTGGCGACCGGCAGCGGTCGGCGGACAGTCGGCCGGAAGGTCAAGGAGTCTCTCCTGGCCTTAAAGATTGAGCTTCGCTATTCCAAGCGAGAAATTCTCGAGCTGTTTGCCTCCAGCGCTCCTTTCGGTCGCAATCTGGTCGGCATCGATGCTGCCTCCTGGTTTTATTTCGGGCGCCAGCCGGAGGATTTGAGCTGGGCCGAAGCCTGTTTCCTGGCTGTGTTGCCGAAGAATCCCGGTCTGGCGGCCGACGAGAATGGAATGTCGAATATCAGAAGAAAGCGCGATCGGTTGCTGGAGAAGCTGCGGCGACGGGGCCTCATCGATGAAGTTAAGTTGAAGCTGGCTCTGAGTGAGCCCCTGCCTGGCGGCTTGAGGCCGGTGCCCAGGGAAGCTGAACACCTGCTTGAAACTCTGGCTAAGGACGGTCGGGTCAAAACTCCGTTCCGGTCTTTCATCGAGGCCGAGTTGCAGAGAAGAATTTCGGCCAGGGCGGAAGTTTACGGAGAAAAACTGCTCAATCGCGGGATACGCAACCTGGCCGCGGTGGTGATCGATAATCGGAAGGGGGCCGTGGTCGCCTATGTGGGGAATGTCGGAGCGGACAGAAATTTTGACTCGGCCCAGTTTGTTGATGTCGTCCAGAGCCCGAGAAGCACCGGCAGCATTCTCAAGCCCTTCCTTTATGCGGCCATGCTTCAGGAAGGTTTTATTACGCCCGAGATGCTGATCCCCGATATTCCCACTCGCTACCAGGGATTCCGGCCGAAAAATTTTGACCGGCAGTTCCGGGGCGCGGTGCCGGCCCGGAGGGCTCTGGCCTGGTCGCTAAACGTCACCGCCGTCCGGATGCTTCACGAGTTCGGGATTCCCCGCTTCAAAAATCTGCTCGCCGGCTGGGGGATGAGCACGCTTTTCCGTCCGGCAGACGATTACGGCCTTAGCCTGATTCTTGGCGGAGCCGAGGGAAATCTTCTGGAGATAGCCTCGATCTATGCCGGGATGGCCCGGCAGGCGATCGGACTGGAAGGCGCCGGGGAAAAAATCAAACTTCTCCAGGATGAAAAATCTCAGACCACCGGGCTGGCCAGGCTAAGCCGGGGGGCTGCCTATCTGACGCTCGAAGCCCTGACCGAGGTCAATCGGCCGGACGAGGAGGGGTTCTGGAGGAATTTCAGCTCATCGCGCTGGGTGGCCTGGAAGACCGGGACCAGCTTCGGGTTGAAGGATGCCTGGGCGGTCGGGGTCACTCCGAATTATACAGTCGGGGTCTGGGCCGGAAACGCCGACGGCGAGGGCCGTCCGGAAATAACCGGAGTGGCGGCGGCCGCACCTTTTCTGTTCGAGGCGCTGGCTCTGCTGGATACAGGCGGGGAAATTCCGCTGCCGGACCGACATCTCAAACGGGTGGAAATCTGCGCCGATTCCGGTTATCTCCCGGGAGACCTGTGTCCGAAGAAAACCATCTGGCTGCCGGCAGAAAGCCACTTTGACCGGAGTTGCGCCTTCCATCAACTGGCTCACCTCGACCCTTCGGGGAGATACCGGGTTGACAGCCGGGTGGAATCGGTGGCTAACATGCGGCATCAGGCCTGGTTTGTGCTGCCTCCGGTGCAGGAATATTATTACCGCGCTTACCATCCGGAATACAGGCCGCTGCCCCCGTTTAAGAGCGGCCGGGCGCGGGAAGTGGAGGTGGCGGAAGGGACCCGGGTGATGGACTTGATTTATCCCGAGCCCGGAACCGCGGTTTACATTCCGATCGACCTGGACGGGAGGCCGGGGGAGGTGGTGCTGGAAGCCGTCCACCGGCAGCCGGGGGCGGTCATCCACTGGCACCTGGACGCGGAATACCTAACCAGCACTAAGCATTTCCACCAGGTAACCTGCAATCCGCCGCCGGGCGAGCATGTGCTGGTGCTGGTGGATAATGAGGGAAGGCGACTTGCCCGGACTTTTACCGTCATCAGCCGGGGAGAAGCCGGGCCCAGGAAGGCTGCTGGCGAAGACCGTTAGGCGGGGAAATTCGTCTGGAACTGTTATGCGCTGCTTGCGGTCAGGACGCCCGGCCCGGCGCGTTGATAGACAGGGAAAAATAGAAAGCGCTGTTGTCGCTGAAAAGGTGTTGCGAACAAGCGTTCCTGTTTTTTACAGGAGATGATTACTAATGAAACCGTATAATTGATAAAAACAAAAGGTTTTCTTTCTCGCCATTTTTTTAAGCAGGACATTGCTTATGATTAATTTAATTAACAGAATTTCGGGAGCTTTTCTCTGGCCCGGAATTTGATAAAATTGCCGGGAATATGAATTTTTGGAAAAGAGCGAAAAAAGGTTCTTAAGAAATGGCTGAAATTGAGAAAAAAGGCCGGCTCAAGACCTGGCTGATTGCGGCCAGGCCCTGGGCTCTTCCGGCCTCGGCTGTTCCGGTTCTCTTTGGCGGTTCCTTAGCCGCAACCGTCGGCTGGGTCCGGCTCAATATCGGGCTTCTGTTACTCAGCCTGCTGGCCATGGCTATTCTTCACACCGCGGCCAACATGCTGTCGGATGTCATCGATTGGAAGAGGGGGCTCGACCGCGAAGCCACTCCGGTCAGCGGGGCGATCGTTCGCGGGCTGCTCAGCCCCGGACAGGTGTTGAAGGGGGCGGCGGTTCTTTTTGTTCTGGGCTCGGCGCTGGGGCTGGTTTTAGTCTGGCTGCGGGGAATTCTTATTTTATATATAGGAATAGTAGGAATAATCTTAGGTCTGGCCTATCCCCGGCTTAAAGCTTTAGCCCTCGGCGACCTGGTGGTTTTTTTAAACTTCGGTCTTCTGGGTTCGCTCGGAGCCTGGGTGGTTCAGGCCGGCCAGTTTTCCTGGCTGCCGGTGATCTGGGCCGTGCCTCAGGGAATGTTGGTGGTGGCGATTCTCCATGCCAATAACTGGCGCGACTCCATCACCGACCGCGAGAAGAAGGTCGTTACCTTGGCCTCGGTTATCGGCGACCGCGGCTCGCTTATTTATTTCGGAAAACTCATATTCGGCTCGCAGCTTCTTATGGCCGGGTTTGTCCTGGTGCCGCGCCTTTTTAACCTGGATTTTCCTTCCCTGCCGTTGACGATGCTTATAGTTATGCTGGCTCTGCCGGAGGCCTTAAAGCTCTGGCAGAAAGCCCGGAGCCGGCACAGTCCCGCACATCCGCTCGACTTTATAACCCTCGACGGTGGCTGCGCCCGCTATGCTCTGACCTTCGGTCTTCTTTCGGTGACCGGCCTGTGGCTTGGCCGGGTGTTGCCCCTGTTCCAATGACGGCGATAATGACCAGGCGGGGGCGGCCCGGCGTTAGCCTTCCGGCCGGATTGAAAGGATGCTATTCAGGGCTCCGTGTGGAGAAAGACGGTAAAGCGACTGCGGTAAGAGCTTCTCTCTTCGCCAATTAAGACCTTATGAATATAAAGCCGCAAGAATTGCGGAAGGAAGGAATGAAATTCGTCTCTTCCACCCACCAGGCTCAGGAGGTTTTCCGCTCCAATGAATTTTTCGGGAAAATATAAGGCTTTTTTGTTAAGATAGAATTCAGAAAGAAAACCAGGGCAGACGAATCTTCCAATGAGGCTTTAAGGAAAAATGAAGTTGCTTAATATAAGTCGTGTTTCTCTCTATCTTATGACGCTGGCCGTGGCTTTATACTTTTTCCTGATTTTTTCCGGAGTATTCCCGGAGACTCTGGACCTGTGGTCGCTTCTGGCCGGCGGATTGATGGTGTTTCTCATCCTGGCTGTGCGGTTAGACCCGCTTTTCAGCCGGCTCATCTATGGCGACTTTCGGGAAAAAACCTGGAAAGCTCTGGCCTTAGGGATCGCCTCGGCCGTTTTGCTGTACGGAGTTTTTCTGGCCGGCAACTTCTTTCTCAGAAAAATCTTCCCGGCCGCCAGCGAGCATCTGGCTTCCATCTATAATTTGAAATACGGCAGCAGCCAGTTGAGAATCGGTTTGTTTCTGGGGCTGATGATAGGCCCGGGAGAAGAACTTCTCTGGCGGGGCTGGCTGCAGAGACACTGGTCGGCCCGGCTGGGGAAAATCGCCGGCTTCCTGGGAGTGTCGCTGCTCTATGCCCTGGTGCATCTGCCGAGCCGCAATCCGGTGCTGGCGCTGGCTGCTTTTGTTTGCGGCTTATGGTGGGGCTTTCAGTATTACCGCTTTAACTCGCTTCTATCGAATGTGGTCAGCCACACTCTCTGGGACCTTCTGGCCTTCATCTTCATTCCCTTTTCTTGACCGGCTTCAGCCTTAATGGAGTCGGGCTACGCTGCCCCCGGAAGGGCCTTCTGTCCGGCAGCTAATCAAGGCTGCCAGCGCTCGTCATTCACCAGCTCCGACAGATCCTTTCGCTTTTTCGGCGCGGGCTGGTCAGCCGGAAAGCCCAGAGGAGTGAAGGCCAGCGGTTCGACTTCGGGCGGAAGGGAAAAAATTTCCCGGGCGACGGCCGGGTCAAACGCGCCCACCCAGCAGGTGCCGAGACCTTCGTTGGCGGCGGCTAAAATCAAATGGTCCATGGCGATGGCGGCATCGACGTCGGCGTAATTTTTCCCGTCTCGGCGCTTCCAGGCAGCTTCCGGAATGGTGACGATTCCGATTATAAGCGGCGCCTGGGTAAACCACTCCCGATGATAGAGCCTCCTCAATTCTTCCTCATGCCTGCGGGTGTTTATGACCAGAAGACGAAAAGGCTGCCGGTTGGCGGCGGTCGGCGCCAGCCGGGCGGCTTCAAGAATCCTCTGCAGTTTATCCGGCGGAACCGGGTCCGGACGATATGCCCTCACGCTGTAACGATGCTTGATCAGTTCGTTGAATTCCATCCTTGCCTCCCTGTTTCTCTCTTATTTTATTAATTCTTTATTTGTTCTATTGTGCGGCCAACCCATATTCATATTAAATTTTTTTTGCGAAATTTCATATAGCTTATTTTATCTTAACCTTTATGTTTCATCTCCCGATGCGTTGATCAAAAGAGAAATCTCGGGCCGGCACAGGCCAGGTTGCCTTTCAGGTCATTGCCGGCTGCTATGAAATCTTCAATCGTTCCGCTTTTTCTCCGGCCAGATTTCCTTCATGGTGAAATCCACCCAGAACAGGTCGGTGGTGTTGGGTGCCGCTTCCAGGACGGCCCGGCCGATGGCCGACGGCGGGTCGGAAAGTTTCTGCCACCAGGGCCGGTCGGATGGATAGCCGAATTGAAATCCCACCGGCGAGGGATAAAACCATCTGGCCCACCTGGCAAATTCCAGGACAATTTCTTCTAAGGATTTGAAAATCTGGCTGTCGTCGATAAAAGCCAGGCCTTCACGATAAGTCGAAGGCAGCTTATCCTTCTCCCAGTGTTTCAGAAAAAGCAGATATTCAGGATTCCAGCGGCGGAGCCTTTCCACCCACAGTCGGGCCTGGTCGTCAGTCACGGCCACGCCTTCGTTGTCCTGTTCGCTCCAGCGGTGCCACTCGACATCAACTCCAAAGCCAATAACGCAGGAATGATGGCCATAACGCTCCATCACCAGGTCGATGAGAGTCGGGATATCGGCCATCGCCGGCTCAACCTGAAGCCAGACCCGGCAGCCGACTCGGTCGAATTCTCGAAGATAGGCTTCGTTAGCGTCCTCGCCGGCAAAGACGATGTTTTCGTAAGATCTGTCACTCCCGGCAGGGGCCGGAAAGGTCAGCTTCGTGCGGCTGGTATAAACCTGAGCCTCTTTTCTTTGCTGGTCGCGTTCCATCGTGCTGACTATCCAGACAAAGGCCGGAGCGCTTCCGGGAAACCTCCTGGCCATTTCTCGGGAAGCGTTGAGCCAGTAATCAACGCCGGGAAAGGGCTGGCGGGCTCCGTAGGGAGAAGAGCGCAGTCCGGCCCTGGGAACGGTTAGCTTCTGGCGGGATTGGCTGCGCCTTATTTCTTCATTCCGGAGGAAGGTTTGGATTTGTTTCCTGGCGATTTCCTGCTTGAGCTTTGATTCCGCCAGCGCTTCCCAGTTCCAGAAGACGACTCCGCCGGAGGGCGCCTTCAGAGCGGCCTGAAGAGCCCGCTCGAACTCCTCCGGGCTGAGCTTTTCCGGCAGATAAGCTTCTTTCACCTGGATGCTGGGAATTACCGGGACAGGCCCGGATTTTTTCATATCAACCACAACCGAGTTAATCCACTCCGGAGGCCTCTTGACCATGCGGGAATAGCACATCGGCGAGAGGTAATCGACGTGCCGGAAAAGACGGTTGAGATCCTGGGCGGCTATGGAAATTCCGGCTCCTCCGAAATCACCCTCTCGCCAGGGAACAAGATGGATGTTCAAAAGGAGGAAATGATTTATCTGCCGCACCGCCCTGGAGATTTCTTCTACCATCGAAGTTATCTGCTTTGCCCTCCACTCAAACCAGCTCTGGCGGTGGTTATTAAGAATCCATTCGGCCACTTTCGGGTAACCCTGAAAACCCGGAGGTATGGCGATTCCGGTATCTTGCTGGAAATTTTTCAGGCAGTCGGAGCAGAAACAGGTTGTCTTCAGAAGGTCAGGAGTGAAATCAGGATAAACCATTTCCCAGAAGACGAAATGGCGGATAAAATCAAGGCTTAGACCGTCAGGCTGTAATTCCGAGACGAGATTTTTCGCGCGCTCGATGATTTCCCGGCGATAAACCTGGTTTCCGGGGCAGACAAATTCCACCCAGTCGTCCTTGGCCGGCTTGCCCTCTCCGGTGATGGCATAAAGTTGGGGCGACTCTTTAAGTTTTTCCGGGTTATAAAAAACGGGAAAGATGATGAAAGTTCGGAAGCCGGCTTCTTTGGCCAGGCGGACCAGGCCTCCCGAGGTTGCCAGCTCCGGGCCAATAAAAGCGGTATTGATTCCGATTTTTCTCCAGCTCTGGAAAAGGGCTTCAGGATTGTCAACGGGTTGATAAATTTTGACCCCGATAATTGCGGCGGAGCCGGCTGAAGCCGAAAGCGATCGGGCAGGCCCGCAGCCGCAAAGCATTATCAGGGCCGGAATCAACGCCCCGAGAAGGAACGAGAATACAATCGGGGATGTCCGGTCCGTTTTGCTTGATGGGAACATTGTCAGGGCCCTCCTTCAGAAGTTATTTCAAATCTTCCCGATTTGTTTCGGCTTTGTTTAATGGCGCTATTTAAAATTTTAAGCCGGGTGACCATCTTCTGGCAATTCGATATTTATTTTCCCGGCAGAATTCAGCCGGGGCTGGAAAGCCTATTTTATACCTCTGGGGGGCTTCCTTATCATCTTAAAGTCTTGCTTGATTTATTCAAAAGGGCAGACGAGAACTTGATTTCCGTATTTGCGAATTCTCGAAGAGACGCCGGTTGCCCTTTTTCAGGAAAGGAGGCCGCGGACAAAGCCGACTGACTCGGCCACGCCCGGCAGCGGGTCCTTTTCGTCCTTTTCAAATTCAAAGGACAGAACGCCGCGGTATTCGATTTCGATTATGGCCTTGAGGAAGGATTTGATGTCGATGACACCCCGGCCAATTTCCACCGTCTGTCCTCTGGCGCCGGCTTCAGAAACGTCCTTCAGGTGAATATCAAGCAGGCGGTCAGAAAAGTTTCTGGCGGCTTCAGCCGGATTAACGCCTGCTCTGACGGCGTGGCCGATGTCCAGGCAGAGACCAACCCGCGAATCCAGATTTTTGATTCGCTCGTAAGCTTCAGCCGGCGTCGGATAAAACCGGTCTCCCGGTCCGTGATTGTGGATGGCTAAGGCGATTCCAGTTTCCCTGACTTTCCGGTTGATGAGCGGAAGGAGCTCCGGATGGGGAGAGGCGATTATCAACCTCAGGCCGGCTGTTCGAGCGTAGGAAAAGGCGCGCTCGACATCTTCAGATTTTTCCATGTAAACCACGCCGCAGCCGTAAGGGTCAAGTCCGGCCCGGCGCACTTTTTCAGAAGCCGCTCTGATTTTATCCGTGGATGCATCGAGCGGCAGATGAAAGTCTTTAAGCGTAAGCTTTTCCAGGCCCAGTCGCAGGGTCATGGCGATCGTTTGCTCGAGGCTGAAAGCCCGGAAGGTGTAGGAAGCCAGCCCCAGGGAAAAGCCGTGCTTCTTTTCGGGCTTCCAGTCCCGGGCCTGAATTGACTTTTTCTCGCCCGCCCGGACGAGCGCGGAAGGGCTAAGCAGGAGAAGAGCCGCCGCAGGCAGATTATTTTTTAGGAATTTTCTTCGACTCATATGAAACATTGTGCCTCCCCGTTTTCATTTTATCTGCCGGCGGATTTGCCGCCGCCGGACAGGCCTTGTCGGATAAGGGTTTAAGTAAATCTGGCTCATTCCTGCAAATTATCAACGTTTCAAGAGATGCGTCTTAAAATAATATATCTTATAAATAAGGCAAAAATAAAAATAAAAAATCTTTTTTTAAAACGATGGCTACAGGCGACAGGCTGCGCCAGATTCCTGACTTTATGGCTCCCGCTTGACTGAACATAAATGCTTCCATAGAAGCCAGTTCAGGGACTTGTCAAAGCATCTAAAAGGTGCCATTTTTGTTTGAACCTGAGGCTGTGCCTTAAAGCTCCGCTCCAGGTCCTGTGAAATAACGGAGTTAGTCTCGAGGCTTTTTTAAATAACCGACCGGAAGGTGAAATTTAATTGCCTATCCTTTGCTCTATATCAAATTAGCAAAGGGGCTTTTCGGAGCTGGAAACCGGTCCCTGCATTCCGGCCTTAAATATTCCACGGCGGGCGATGCGGATAGTCCAGCAGGCGGTTGGCTTCGTCGTCTCCGACGAACTGCTCCCGCTCCGGGTCCCAGCGCAACTTCCTTCCCAGCTTCATGGCCAGGTGGGTGATGATACACAGGCTGTTTGAACGGTGGCCCACTTCAACCGGGGCCGCCGGGTCCTTCCTGGTCCTCATGCACTCAAGAAAATTCTTCATATGGTTGGTGCTCCGGTAAAGTTGAACGGAGCCGGTTCCGGGCTGGTAGCTCAGCCAGGCGGGATTGGAGACTTCTATGCCTTCTCTCCTGACAAACAGCCAGCCTTCCGAACCCTCGAACCGAACGCCGGAAGGGTCGCCGCTTTCCAGGGAAAGGGTGACTCCGTCGGCATAGACGGCTTCGGCCTGAAACCGGGTATGGACGTTGAACAATCCGCGCTCTGGAAATTCAGCCCGGGCTTCTATGGCCACGGGGCCTGTTCTTTCGCTGTCGTGACCCCACTGAGCGATGTCGAGCATGTGGGCTCCCCAGTTGGTTATCATTCCGCGGCAGTAAGGTTCAATCTGCATCCAGCCCGGGCGGTCATAGCTCATCTGCGGATGAACCCGATCCTCGGCGTAGGGTGCTTCAGGAGTCGGGCCCAGCCAGAACTCATAATCAAGATTGGGCGGCACCGGCATCGGCCGCGGGTCGCCTCGCCCGGCATCTTCCGGCAGACGGACTTTTATCGCCTGCAGCTGACCTAAAAGGCCGTTGCGGACGATTTCGCAGGCCTTAAGAAAATAGATAGACGACCGCTGCTGGGAGCCCGTCTGGAAAACAAGTTTTTTCTCGCCCACCGCCCGCACCAGCTTCCGGCCTTCGACCAGGGAATAGGTCAGCGGCTTTTCCAGGTAGATGTCTTTTCCGGCCCGGGCGGCCGCCAGGGCGACTGTCCCGTGCCAGAAATCGGGCACCGAGATAACCACCCCGTCAATATCCTTTCTGGCCAGCAGTTCCCGAAAATCGTGGTAGGCTTTGATAGAACGATAGTTGTTGAGCCCGAGTTCAAGAGCGTAGGTTTTCTCAGCCAGCCAGATGGCATTGTCCAGCCGGTGGCGGTCCAGGTCGCAGACGGCCACCACCCTCGCGCCCACCTCGAGGCCGCGGTTGATCAATTCCAGCATATTGGCCTGTCCCTGCCGCCCGACGCCGATGCAGCCGAGTTGCAGCCGGTCATTTGGAGCCGGCTTCTTTAACACCGAGGGCGGGACAATCAGCGGCGCGATTACCGAAGCAGAAGCTGTCTTAATGAATTCCCTTCTTTTCATGCCTTTATTTTAATTCAATCAGAAAAAGAGTTCATTTAGTTTTTTCGCCAAAAAACGGGGGACACGATACTCATTCACCAATTTCAAAAAAAGGGGGACGCAATACTCATTCACCAATTTTCTTTCAATTAGAAAGCGAAAAACGAAGTAGCTCTCTCAGGTGAAATTCAGCGAGAGGCCCGGAGCTCGCGAAGGCAAAATAAAAAATACCACCTTAAAAGCGTCCGGGGAGCAGGAAGCCCCAGGATATATGAGCCCGCGATTTATAGTTAGAAAAAGCCGGCTTTTGGAGCTTGCAGACGGGGTCGCCGAACCCGGGCTTTTAAAGCTTCAAAGAATTGAGGTAAAATTTGATACCCTGCGCGAATTGTGCCGGGCCGGATGGCGCCCGATGAAAATGGCAGGAGATTTTTTCGGGGAAAGAAAATGGAAAAGCCAAGACGCCTCGTTGAGACCTGCCGGTTTGAGGTTCTGAGCTTCGAGTCCGACTACCTCGGCCGGGCCCATCTTTCGGCGGTGATGAACTATCTTCAGGATGCCGCCCGCCGCCACGCCCTGCGGGAAGGCTTCTCTGTTTTTGAGCTGGCGGACAAAGGGTTGACCTGGGTGGTGTCCCGCTATCATGTTCTGATAAACCGCTATCCGCAACTCGGCCAGAAAATCGTCCTTAACACCTGGGCTTCGGGAAAGCACGGCTATTACGCCCTTCGCGATTTTGAAGTGACGGATGAGAGAGAGGAAATAATAGCCACCGCCACCAGCTCCTGGATGATTATCGATATCAACAACCGCCGCCCGGTAAAAGTCGAAGACCTGTTTCCCGATGAGCTGGTTCTGGAAAAACGAGCCCTGGAGGACGATTTCCCGACGCTGCCGATCGTGGAGCGTCTGGACCACAAGACTCAATTCCGAGTCCTGTTTGAAGACCTGGACTACAATCGCCATGTGAATAACGTGGTCTATTCGCGCTGGGCGGTGGAGGGAATGCCGCGGGAGGTTCTCTTTTCCGGCCGGCCGGCCGAGCTGGAGATAAATTATCGCTCGGAAGCCTTCCACGGGGAGGAGATAGAGGTCATCACCCAGAATCCGGAAACGCCCGGCGGGCAATGGGTTCAACAAATATACAATCTGACCACCGGCAAAGAGGTGGCCAGGATCAGGTCCCGCTGGAAATCATACGGTCCAGATAACGGATAAAGGCGAGGGCGGAAGCAAGAAAAAGAGCGCGAGGAATGGGAAAGAAAAAGGAACAGTAAAGAAAGGATAAAGAGACGATGAAAAAAGAAACAGTCCTGAAGCTGAGTGAACTGATAAAGCCGCTTAAAGACTCACTGAAGGAAAAGAAAAAGGCTGCCGACCGAGGAACGGCGGGCAAAGCGAGCGCGCAGCCCAGAATTAAAACGAAAAATAACGAGAGTAAGAAAGCTCACCTTGAGACAAAAAGCGAAAAACGCGCAACAGAATCGCGGCGGGATAGATTTGTCCGGCAGGCAGGCGATGTGATTCCGGTCTCTCGTATAGAAACGCCCGCTCCGGAAGAGGCCAGGTGGGGACTGGTGCTCATGGGCGGCGGTGCCAGGGCTATCGCTCACATCGGCGTTCTGGAAGCCCTTCTGGAAAACGACCTTATGCCGCCGATCATCACCGGCACTTCGATGGGAGCGGTTATCGGCGGTCTGTTCGCGGCCGGCTATTTTCCCCCGGAACTGGAAAAGCTCAGCCGGCAGCTTTCTTACAGCCGCCTGAGTCAATTGCGCCGGTCGCGATTTCCGATTCCAGACAAGCTGGTCGATTACCTGATGGTTGAATCCTACCAGAAGCGGCTTCTGCGGCGGATGGGGCTGGAGAAGGAAGACCGGCTGGAGAAGCAGCTCCAGGAAATGGTCGGCGATATAAACATTGAAGACCTTTCTGTCCGCTTCGGCTGCAACGCGGTCGACCTGGTGAGCGGCCGGGAAGTTAATTTTACCGGCGGCCCCCTTTATCAGGCCCTGCGGGCCAGCCTGGCTTTTCCCTTTGTGATTGAACCGGCCCGTCTTCCGGGGCAGTTGCTGGTTGACGGCGGGTTGCTCAATAACTGCCCGGTGCGGCTGGCCCGGGAACTCGGAGCGACCGGGGTGCTGGTGCCGGATGTCCACCGGTCGCTTAAGAAAATGCCGCCGGCCGGCTTCACTTCAACCTTCATCATGGTCCACCGGATGGTGCAGGTGGTCCTGGCCGATTCCACCGAAAGCAAACTGCCGGAAGCCGACCTGATCCTAAAAATTAATCCCGGGGTTGACACCTTCGATTTTACCCGGTCGGCCAGGGTGATTAATCTGGGCAGGAAAATAACCCGTGACAATATTCAGGCGATAAAGGAAATGGTCAGCCGGTTGAGCGGCGAAAACCACTCAGGGAGATAGAGATTTTGCCCAGGATAATCCTGACTGCCCGCGAGCAACTTTTCAGTCGGGCGGTAGTTTTTCTCGATGAGAGGTTTTTCGAAAGTTAATCGTCGGGCTGAAGATTGATCACGCCCATCCCGCCCCGAACCGGTCGGAGAAACCGGAACGGGCAATCGACTGATAAAAATGATAAAATGATAAAATCAAACCGAAAACTGAATATCGGGCTGAACAGATTCGGCTTTGCCCTGTTCGGCGGGCTTGAGAAATGGAAGAATAAAGGAAAGAGAAAAGACTCAGGCCGGGAGGCCAGGGATAAACGACAGCTTCATCCTGCCGGCTAAATGACCACAGCGAGAAGACAACGGACGGAGGATAATTAATGAAGACAATATCAATAAAGTCGGGGCAGCAGCTGACGGGCGTTGCCCTTCTGGTTCTGTTCTTGGCTTTTCTCTGGCTTGAAGGAGCTGCCCATCCGCTAAGCGGAGCCCCGGCGCCGGACGCCCAGAAGAAGACTTCTTCCAAAAAGCAGAGCCGGGAGAAGCTCCCGCCGCTTCCTGAAAATTACAGAAAATGGCTGGAAGAAGAGGTGGCCTATATCATAACACCGGTGGAGAGAGAAATCTTCCTGAAGCTTAAAACCGACCGGGAAAGGGACCTGTTCATTGAGGCTTTCTGGAAGCACCGCGACCCGGTTCCCGAGACGGCTGAGAATGAATTTAAGAGCGAGCATTACCGGAGAATCGAGTACGCCAATAAATATTTTGGCCGGGAGTCTCCCAAGCCGGGCTGGAAAACCGACCGGGGACGGTTTTATATCATCCTGGGCCCGCCCAACGATATCCAGCGAATCGACAGCAAGTCAGAGGTTTATGACACCGAGATCTGGTTCTATCAGGGAAAAACCGACCTGGGCCTGCCGCCCGGTTTTAATGTCCTGTTTTTCCGGGAGAAGGGCACCGGAGAATTCCGCCTTTACAGTCCGACCAACGACGGTCCGCAGGCGCTGCTGACCGGCTACTGGGGAGACCCGGCTGACTATATGTCGGCTTACCAGAAATTGCGGGAAATAGAGCCCACCCTGGCCAACGCTTCCCTGTCGTTGATTCCGGGAGAAGAAAACACCGCTCTGGGGCGGCCTTCTCTTTCCTCCGACCTGCTGCTGCGCCAGATTGAAGCCACTCCGCAGAGGATGGTTGAGGATAAATACGCCCGCAAATTTTTCGAGTATAAAGACCTGGTGGAAGTTGAGTACAGCGCCAATTATCTTGACAGCGATTACCTGATCAAAGTCCTGAAAAGCCCGGCCGGCTTTTATTTAATTCACTATACCATTGAACCCAGGCGGTTGTCGGTCAACCAGTATGACAACCGCTTCGCCACCAACCTTAAGCTCAACGGCACCCTGAGCACTCTCGACGGGAAAATCGTCTATCAGTTTGAGAAAACCTATCCGGTTCAGATGAACGAGGCCCAGATGAGGGAAAGGCAGAGCCTGCCGGTGGCCATTTATGACGTTCTGCCCTGCGTTCCCGGAGATTATAAACTCTCGGTTCTGGTAAAAAACGACGCCTCCAAGGAATTTACCAGCCTGGAACAGACGATCAGGATACCGGGAAAGGGTGGAGTGGAACTGTCAGCTCCGATTCTGGCCTATAAGATAAGTCCGGCCGAGGTTGCCGGCGGAAGGGTCAAGGCTTTTCTGGTCGGGGGAAATCAACTCTATCTTCAGGCCAGCCGGGTGTTTACCGCCCGGGATCAACTGGCGGTGGTGTTGCAGGTTTACGGTCTGACTCCGGCCCTCAGGGATAAGGCCGGCCTGCGGTTCCAGTTTTTCAAGGAGACGGAAACCTTCAAGGAAAAAGTCGTGCCGCTTTCTGAGATCCCGACTCTGCCCGAAGTGGTGCAGATTTTCTCTCTGAGCGACTTCCCGCCGGCTCATTATTTTCTGAATGTCGGCCTGATGGTGGACGGGAAGGAGCAGGTTACCACCAGGGAAGAATTTGACCTTACCTTCATGGATAGCCTGCCGCGGCCCTGGATCCTGTCGAGGGTTTTGCCGCCGCCTGATAACCCTTATTACGGCCATATTCTCGGCACTCAGCTTTACAACCTGGGTCGTCTGGGCGAAGCCCGGTCAGTCCTGGAGCAGGCGCTGTCCGCCGAGCCGCAAAACGAAGAACTGAATCGTCAACTGGCCCAGGTTTATCTTGACCAGCGGGAATTCGCCAGGGCGGCCGGCCTGGTCGAAAATTTCATCGCCGGCGAAAAGCGGGCCGCCTATGAAACCTATCTTGTGGCCGGGAAAGCTTACTACCACCTGGGCGAATACCAGAAGGCAATTGACGTCCTGGACCGGGCAGTAAATGTTCACGGGACCAATATCGCCCTGCTGAACCTCATCGGCGACTGCTACCTTGGCCTGGGCAAGAAGGCTGAGGCTTCGGCCGTGTGGGAAAAATCTCTGGAAATAATGCCCGACCAGCCCGACGTTAAAAAGAAACTTCAAGCCCTGAAAGGGAAATAAAAAGGTTCGGTAAGAGCCGGCTTTGGGGTCGGGCGCCGGTCGGCAAGCGCGCCGGCCGCAGCGGTTGAGCGCGGCTTTGGCGATAATCTTCAAAGAAAAGTCCCGGCAGCCTGTTCAAATCGGCGGGCTATGGAGCCCGGGCTCGGGATGGCGACGGACCTAAACCGGGAGCGGAAAATCGCTCACCTGATCTACTTTTTAGATTCCTTATGGTTTTGGTTTGAGAGAAGGGGAAGTCCCTAAGGCCATCTATGGGAATCGGGCGCAAAATGGAAGGCAAAATTGCGGGCTAAGCGGACTCAAAAGAATTGAGGATTAAATCTGTTTTTTGCCTGTTCACCTGAGGCAAATTACGATATAAAATACGCATCTTTGATTAATTAATAGGACTTGACACGCCATCTGATATGTGATATATCAGATACCTGGAGAAGGGATGGAAGGCCTTATATTCGACCTGAAGCGATATGCCGTCCATGATGGGCCCGGCATCAGGCTAAATGTCTTTTTCAAGGGTTGCCCTCTGCACTGTCTCTGGTGCCATAATCCTGAGGGAGTTAACTTTGAACCGGAGCTGATGCTAATGCCCAACCGCTGTGCCCGGTGCGGAGATTGCGTCAGAGCCTGTCGTCATCAGGCGTTGAGTCAGAACGGAGACGGCCAGGTTGTGGCCGACCGTTCCCGCTGCACACTCTGCGGCGATTGTCTCCAGGCCTGCCAGCGGGAAGCCATAGAGATTGCCGGACGGAAGATGACCGTAGAAGAAATCGCGACCGAGGCCGAAAAAGAGCGGGTGTTTTTTGAACAGTCCGGGGGCGGAGTCACCCTGACCGGCGGCGAACCACTGGCCCAGCCGGCTTTTGCTGAAGCCCTGATTGACGGTTTGAAATCGCATGGTTTCCACGTGGCGCTCGACACTTCGGGTTATGCCCCGGCCGAAGTTTTCCGCCGGCTGGCGGAAAAGGCCGACCTGGTGCTTTTCGACCTGAAGATTATGGATGAGACGAGACATAAAAAATACACCGGCGTTTCCAACCGAATAATTCTGGAAAATCTGCGAAGCCTGGAATCAATCGGCAAGCCGGTCTGGGTTCGTTTTCCGCTCATACCGGGAGTAAATGACGATGAGAAAAACCTGGAGGCTATGGCCTCTTTTCTGAGCCGGCTCAGGTCGGTTGAGCAGGTAAATATTCTTCCATATCATAAAGGCGGTGTGGAAAAAATTCGCCGTCTTGGACGCGAGGGCGAATTTGCGGTTTTTGAGCCGCCGTCGGAAGAAAAAGTTCAGTCGGTAATGGATTTTTTTGCCCGCCGGGGCTTCAGAGTGAAACGGGGAGGTTAAGATGAACGACAGAATAAAGAAGCTCAGAGAACAATCGCTCAGGGCGCGACCGAGCATTTCTTCAGAAAGGGCCAGAATCGTAACCGACGCCTACCGCAGTCCGGAAGTTCAGCGGGTTTCGGTTCCGGTGCAGAGAGCTCTGGTGTTCAAGGCCCTGATGGAGAAAAAAGCGGTCTTCATAGACGACGGAGAGTTGATCGTCGGCGAGCGCGGTCCGGCCCATAAAGCCACCCCGACTTATCCTGAGGTCTGCTGCCACAGCTTAGAGGATCTGGAAACGCTCAATTCCCGTCCTAAAACTTCTTACGCCGTTGACGAGGAAACCCTTCGTCTGTACCACGATGAAATAATTCCTTTCTGGCGCGGGCGCTCGATGCGGGAAAGAATTTTTGCCGGGATGACTCCGGAGTGGAAAGCAGCCTACGAAGCCGGCATCTTCACCGAGTTTATGGAGCAGAGAGCTCCGGGCCATACGGTTCTGGGCGATAAGATTTACAGGAAAGGTCTGCTGGACATCATAAATGATATTGAGGAGTCGATTGCCCGGCTGGATTTCTTCAACGACCCGGAAGCCCTGGACAAGCAGGAAGAACTCAGGGCGATGGCCATCTGCGCAGAGGCGCTGATTACTTACGCCCGGCGGCATGCGGAGCTGGCGCGTCAGCTGGCTGCCCGGGAGACCGACCCGAAGCGGAAAAAAGAGCTGGAAAAAATCGCCGAAGTCTGCGAATGGGTGCCGGCTCAGGCGCCGCGAGATTTCTGGGAGGCTCTGCAGTATTACTGGTTTGTGCACGTCGGAGTGACCACCGAGTTCAACACCTGGGATTCTTTCAACCCCGGCCGTCTCGACCAGCATCTTTATCCTTTCTATCAAAAGGGCCTGGAAGATGGATCTCTGGACCGGGTAAAGGCGGCAGAGTTGCTCCAGGCGCTGTGGGTCAAATTCAACAACCAGCCGGCCCCGCCCAAGGTCGGCGTTACCGCAGAAGAGAGCGGCACCTATACCGATTTTGCCCTGATAAATGTCGGCGGGCTGAGGCCTGACGGCCGGGACGGGGCCAATGAGCTATCTTACCTTATTCTTGATGTGATCGAGGAAATGCGACTGCTTCAGCCGAGCTCTATGGTTCAGGTGAGCGCGAAGAACCCGGATTCGCTGCTGCTCAGAGCCCTGAAGATTATCCGCACGGGTTTCGGCCAGCCTTCAATTTTTAACTCTGACGCCATAGTGCAGGAACTCGTCCGCCAGGGCAAAAGCGTCGAGGACGCCAGGAAGGGCGGTTCCAGCGGCTGTGTGGAGGCCGGGGCTTTCGGAGCCGAGGCCTACATCCTGACCGGGTATTTCAACATTCCCAAAGTTTTTGAAATCACCCTGAATAATGGAGTTGACCCCAGGACCGGAAAGAAAATCGGGCTGGAAACCGGAGACCCCCGGAATTTCCAGACCTTCGATGAGCTGATGCAGGCCTTCGAAAAGCAGATGCGCTATTTCATCGATGTTAAAATCCGTGGCAACAACGTCATAGAAAAACTCTATGCCGAATACCTGCCGGCGCCTTTCCTGTCCCTGTTCATAGACGATTGCGTGCTTAAAGGCAAGGATTACCACGACGGCGGCGCCCGATACAACACCAGGTACATTCAGGGAGTCGGGCTGGGCTCGATCACCGATATTCTGGCCTCGGTCAGGCACAACGTTTACGACCGGAAAGTTGTGTCGATGGATGAGCTGCTCAAAGCCCTGTCGCAGAATTTCCAGGGTTATGAACGCCTTCGGGATCGCTTTCTGAACAAAACGCCGAAATACGGAAACGACGACGATTATGCCGATGAGCTGACGCGTCTGGTGTTCGAGATGTACTTCAGGCTGATTGACGGGCGGCCGACCGTCTGCGGTGGAACCTACCGGGTAAATCTCCTGCCGACCACTGTTCATGTTTATTTCGGGCGGGTAACCGGAGCCACTCCTGACGGGCGGCTGGCCGGCGAGCCGCTTTCCGAAGGCATTTCGCCCGTTCAGGGAATGGACAGGAAAGGGCCGACGGCGGTTATCAAATCAGCCGGAAAGATTGACCACATCAGGACTGGCGGTACGCTGCTCAACCAGAAATTCACCCCGCAGCTTCTGGCGGATGATGAAGGACTGGTGAAGCTCAAGGATTTGATCAGGGCTTATTTCAAGCTGATGGGCCATCACATTCAGTTCAATGTGGTTACAGCCGATACCCTGCGCGATGCCCAGAAACATCCTGAAAAATACCGCGACCTTATCGTCCGGGTGGCCGGCTACAGCGATTATTTCGTGGACTGCGCCAAAGAACTGCAGGATGAAATAATCCGCCGCACCGAACACCAGGGCTTCTGAGCCGGCAAACCTCTCCGCCCCCGCAAAAATTTGGTCAATTCTTAAATGAGCCTACGCTTCAGGAAATCCAATTGGTCCAAAAAAACAAGATAGTTAAAGAAATAATCCTTGTTCTCCTTGAAGATCATCTCTCATAACTGGAAAGATTAAGTAGGTTAGCTGTAACTACTTTGTTTCAATCCTTGTTTTTCTGGAAGATCCTCTCTCATCCGGGCGCAGGACAGGGGCGGGACGAATCACCAGAGTTTCAATCCTTGTTTTTCTGGAAGATCCTCTCTCATCACTCCAACGATATTATATGATTCGAACCGACAGAGTTTCAATCCTTGTTTTTCTGGAAGATCCTCTCTCATTTAGCTGCCTTAACCTATTTACTTCTGCATACAAGTTTCAATCCTTGTTTTTCTGGAAGATCCTCTCTCATCAGGTCCTTTCGCGCAGAGCTATGTAGTTTGAAGGTTTCAATCCTTGTTTTTCTGGAAGATCCTCTCTCATATAAACACTTGACAAAGGGCACGGCTTGCCATATATTGTTTCAATCCTTGTTTTTCTGGAAGATCCTCTCTCATACAGCAGAAAACCCTCTTGCCAAGAACTTGATTCGATGTTTCAATCCTTGTTTTTCTGGAAGATCCTCTCTCATCGGTCAAGGCGGCCCTGAGCCCGTCGGGCGACTCTGGGTTTCAATCCTTGTTTTTCTGGAAGATCCTCTCTCATCACTACCGGACGGTCCAAACAAGCAGGGCACTATCGGCGTTTCAATCCTTGTTTTTCTGGAAGATCCTCTCTCATGATTTCTGCAATATCGGAGGGATTAAGCTCATTTCTGGTTTCAATCCTTGTTTTTCTGGAAGATCCTCTCTCATCCGGCCTTCTGCCCCTCAAATGTTCCTGCCGGCACAGTTTCAATCCTTGTTTTTCTGGAAGATCCTCTCTCATCGGAAGGATATACTCCCCAGCAACGTTTCTCTCTACGGTTTCAATCCTTGTTTTTCTGGAAGATCCTCTCTCATAAGCCTTCACGGCTTCCAGAACAAGGGCGGACACAAGTTTCAATCCTTGTTTTTCTGGAAGATCCTCTCTCATCTTCTGGTGCGGCGCTATATTATCACAATTACCTGTTTCAATCCTTGTTTTTCTGGAAGATCCTCTCTCATCTGTTAGGTCGCCGATTGATATGATTTCGGCTTCCAAGTTTCAATCCTTGTTTTTCTGGAAGATCCTCTCTCATCCTATAAATCATTAAAAGAGGAGGGTTTAATATGAGGTTTCAATCCTTGTTTTTCTGGAAGATCCTCTCTCATAAGAAAGAGGCTTGACCTACTTGCTGATTACGATATCGAGTTTCAATCCTTGTTTTTCTGGAAGATCCTCTCTCATAGCTTGGCCTGCCGGTTGTGACGCTTCTTCTTCAGAGTTTCAATCCTTGTTTTTCTGGAAGATCCTCTCTCATTCAATTCCTCGCCAGTATTTGATAGGATTATTCTTGTGTTTCAATCCTTGTTTTTCTGGAAGATCCTCTCTCATCCTGAGGGCTTCCGGCTTGCCGTTTCGGTGGAGGCGGGTTTCAATCCTTGTTTTTCTGGAAGATCCTCTCTCATTGTCTCTGATTGCCCTACCCGAAAGAAGCGTCAGAAGTTTCAATCCTTGTTTTTCTGGAAGATCCTCTCTCATTTCTGAATTGCTTAATTTCCTCTCTTGTTCCTTGTATGGTTTCAATCCTTGTTTTTCTGGAAGATCCTCTCTCATCCACCACACTGGCAACTTGCCCCGATGGTGGAAGGTGTTTCAATCCTTGTTTTTCTGGAAGATCCTCTCTCATAAGCCTTCACGGCTTCCAGGACAACGGCCGAGACGAGTTTCAATCCTTGTTTTTCTGGAAGATCCTCTCTCATAAGATGAAGAAAAAAATTTTTCGGGCATGGGTTCTCTGTTTCAATCCTTGTTTTTCTGGAAGATCCTCTCTCATCATGCCGCAACTATCTCACAATCTATCTCTCTGTCTCGTTTCAATCCTTGTTTTTCTGGAAGATCCTCTCTCATCATTTTGTTCATCTCTTCTTCTATCAATCTTAGAGAGTTTCAATCCTTGTTTTTCTGGAAGATCCTCTCTCATGTGGCCCGACTTCTGTCTTCATTCAAAGTATTGGTGGTTTCAATCCTTGTTTTTCTGGAAGATCCTCTCTCATTATAGCCGTCTTCCCACTACCAGAAGGCCCAAACAAGGTTTCAATCCTTGTTTTTCTGGAAGATCCTCTCTCATTCGAACGGCCTCGGCTGGTCCATCAAGCATTATTTGTTTCAATCCTTGTTTTTCTGGAAGATCCTCTCTCATATAAAGAAACCCTTGAAAAATTCAGGAAAATAATAGAGTTTCAATCCTTGTTTTTCTGGAAGATCCTCTCTCATTTTAAACAAAGCAGGGATTAAAGTTTGTGCATATTGGTTTCAATCCTTGTTTTTCTGGAAGATCCTCTCTCATATAAACACTTGACAAAGGGCACGGCTTGCCATATATTGTTTCAATCCTTGTTTTTCTGGAAGATCCTCTCTCATTTCTGAATAATTCCAGCTCGATTTTAAGACAAAAGGGTTTCAATCCTTGTTTTTCTGGAAGATCCTCTCTCATTCTTTTTTCATGGCTTATCTCTCCTCCCTTCAATTAGTTTCAATCCTTGTTTTTCTGGAAGATCCTCTCTCATTATTAATTTTATTTTCCACGTAAATTTTTGATAAAGGTTTCAATCCTTGTTTTTCTGGAAGATCCTCTCTCATTTTCAGAATATACTTATTATCATACTACTTACAATTGTTTCAATCCTTGTTTTTCTGGAAGATCCTCTCTCATGAGCAACTACATCCATCCTACCGCCGGCTGTCTTTAGTTTCAATCCTTGTTTTTCTGGAAGATCCTCTCTCATCATTCAGTCCCTGTTTCAAACTTTACCTTACCGATGTTTCAATCCTTGTTTTTCTGGAAGATCCTCTCTCATTCTAAATTTATTTTGTTCAAAATTATATATCCAGAGTTTCAATCCTTGTTTTTCTGGAAGATCCTCTCTCATCTGCCCGGCGTAGACTGTGGCGCTCCCATCTCTGTATGTTTCAATCCTTGTTTTTCTGGAAGATCCTCTCTCATTATTCAGGCTTATAATTTAGGCGAAACAAAATATAAGTTTCAATCCTTGTTTTTCTGGAAGATCCTCTCTCATCTGGCTTCCCGCCCGTGAAAAGTCAATGAGGGAAGGTTTCAATCCTTGTTTTTCTGGAAGATCCTCTCTCATCAAAAATGATAAAGAATTTTCCTGATGCATATAAGAAGTTTCAATCCTTGTTTTTCTGGAAGATCCTCTCTCATTTGACTGTATGCTTATATTGTGTGGCGAAAGATTTTTGTTTCAATCCTTGTTTTTCTGGAAGATCCTCTCTCATCAGAGGGATGATTACGGGAAAGCATTGATGGATTAGTTTCAATCCTTGTTTTTCTGGAAGATCCTCTCTCATTGGTTGGAATCGTAATTTCCTTCGAGGACTTTGACAGTTTCAATCCTTGTTTTTCTGGAAGATCCTCTCTCATTTAGATTTAGTTGGTCGGTTTATTATCTGATGTTTGTTTCAATCCTTGTTTTTCTGGAAGATCCTCTCTCATCCGTCCTCCACGCAGCCCGGCCGGCCGGTTGCCGGAGCGGTTTCAATCCTTGTTTTTCTGGAAGATCCTCTCTCATCGAAAAAAAGTCGAAAAAGGCGGTGTTTTTCGAAATAGTGTTTCAATCCTTGTTTTTCTGGAAGATCCTCTCTCATATTAAACATTTTGCCGACAATAACATTTTTAAATAGTTTCAATCCTTGTTTTTCTGGAAGATCCTCTCTCATTTGACAGTTCCAACGTTGCATATCCGGTATAATAAGTTTCAATCCTTGTTTTTCTGGAAGATCCTCTCTCATCCGGAACTTCTTGAATAATTATGTCGGCGTCTCTAGTTTCAATCCTTGTTTTTCTGGAAGATCCTCTCTCATATTGTGATTGCTATAGCGTCTATCATGTTCATAGTAGTTTCAATCCTTGTTTTTCTGGAAGATCCTCTCTCATCATATTCAAAGTTTCTTGTTTCATACATTTTCAAGTTTCAATCCTTGTTTTTCTGGAAGATCCTCTCTCATTTATGGAAAGTTATCCGACTGGCGATAAGTCAGACAGTTTCAATCCTTGTTTTTCTGGAAGATCCTCTCTCATAATACTCTTTTCCTTCTTTTTCTTCTTTTTCTTCTATGTTTCAATCCTTGTTTTTCTGGAAGATCCTCTCTCATAGCATTATAACTATTAATCATTAATTTACAATAATTTATGTAAATTTTACTAAGCCAATTTTTTCCCCTTTCCATTGTAAAAAAAATGCAATTTTGGCAGGTTCTTGACAAAGTATTCATCGCCAATAGCCTTCTAATTCTATTTATATCAATAAGTTATCACCCCTTCATAAGCTCGTCCGCATAATTTATCGCCATTAGTCTTAATTTTCTTAATTTTGGGACACCTTTATCAAGCTTAAATATTATAACATAAGCTTTAATAAGCTAAACACAAATATTTCTGTAACAACAATCCACACACCTGTTATTCCAGGTACTTTTTTTTGGGTACTTTCCTTTTATTATTATGTCAAAGATCTCATTTATTTGTTCTCTTGCAAATCCGAAATCATTTTGATTATAAGTTATTTCTTTAACTTTGTTTCCTTCCCTGACATAGCAGATAAAACCTTTCTTAACGGGTTCCCTATAGTTTTCCATTATGAGCAAGGCATATATTGTTGATTGCACTCTATGAGTTTTATAAACAAAATCATTATATTCTACATATTTATAATCAAGAGGTGATAGAGTCCCGTCTGATAAATGCAAGACCTCATCAACTACACCTCTCACTTTTAATTCTTTGGAGGCCAGATAGACTGAATTCTCTTTTTTTACACAAAATAGTTTTTTCCTTAGATAATCAACATTAGTCTTTTGTCTTTTCTCATGGAGCTCTCTTCCTATCATTACTTTATGCCTCAATTCCTCGTGCTGCGGTATATTTAAACAATTCATGAAATATGTAAATCTCGGACAAAATATATGTTCAATGACCTGTGAAGTTGTAATCATTGGAGTCGTCTCGTCATCCGGCTCCTTTATATCAATAACAGACAAGTTGGTCTGCTCTTGTAGCGTTGTCTGGTGTTCTTCTTTTCTTATCTCAGAATTTTTATTTGGCGTTCGGGAATCCATTAATTATTCTCACTAAATAAGCAGTGATTTTATATCATCAGTAACAAGACTTGCATCAAATGCCTGTCCTAGAAGGATTACACCCCTAAAGTCATTTTCACACATAGGAAAGATATAAACAGAATCTTTATCTGGATTGATTACAGCTCTGCATATGATTTTTAATTCATCAATTTGGTTCCTATTTAGGGTACCAAGAAACGCCGATTTCTGAACTCTGTAGAGGCCCTTATTCTTACAGGCCTTGGCTATCTTGGTCCGGACTTTGTTATCGACTATATCATAAATAATCCAGACCAATTTCTCTCCCGGTTTCATTTGTCTTTCCCTATTAAAAGATTAGCGAGACTATGACAATCAAACTGGATTATATTAGATCTTTTAATATTCCTTCCTCTATATCTTATAGATTCATCCATATACCGGAGAAATTCATTTAGGAGAACAGCTTTGCCCTCTTTATTCAAAATCAGGCCATTCGGAATTTTTTCGAAGTATTCAACTTTAACCTTCCTTGAGGCAAATAAGCTGAACACGACTTCATCTGCCCAGATTCTATAATTCTCGATTAAATCAAACACTAAAGATTTCTTGTTATAATTATCTGTATGTATAAATCCGACATATGGGTCTAGCCCCGCAATAATGCAGGCTTTTTCAATTTGAGAATATAAGATGCCATAAGCATAATTGAGGAGGGCATTAAATTCGTTTTTTGCGGGATTCCTGCTGCGACCATCAAACTTAAATCTCTCTGGCATGAGAAAGCTTAAGGCCTCGAAATAAGTTCGACCCCCGGCGCCTTCAATACCCATGATGCTTGCCCTGCATTCCTCCAGTGATCCTGTTAGATTGTAAAGTTCAGAAGCGAGCTCGTTAAGTCTATCAATAAAACTTGTTATTTCTGCTGATTTGTGTGGCCTTGTAGTTCTTAACTTTTTTAAGAATTCTATTTGATTGTTAAATTTAGTCTTTATCCATTCTAATGCCATTTTCATTCCATCTTGAGCTTCTGCTATTTCCAGCTGTCTCCTCCGGATAAGCGTGGTGCTGCCCAGCTTGGAATGCCATACCCGCCCATAAGGATTACCAAACTCGTCGATAAATATAATATCTATGTTGTTTTCCACGGCCATCTTGATTGCGTCTGATGTAATGTAGGCAGCTGTTGAAATGAGAATAGAGGAAATTTTTTTGCACGATACTTCGAAAATTTTTTCATCAGTCTTGACCTTAAAGCAATCGCCGTTTTTTTGAAGATAAGATCCGTAGGTGTTAATTATTAGCTGCATTTTACTATAGTTCCAAATCCTCTGGATACGGATTTGCCTATTCCCAAATAATCCGGTATCTCAAAATTAACATAAAAATGTCCATAGAAGCCTAACATTGGAAGTCGTTTTAATTTTGTTGGTACCTCCTTTATGTCCTGAAGTTCAACTTGAATGGGCTTTGAAATCGAATATTTAAGACTTTTAGCGATGGAAATAATGTTTCCAATCAGAATTTTCTGTAACAATAGTTCTCTCTTCGACCAGGTCCCATGCTTGTGATATTCTTCATAATTCTTTTCGTTTAAGGCTAGCCATGGCGATATAAAAGAATAATAGAGTTTTTGATCTGTCACTCTAAAATTAGCTTTATATGACTCCAATGATTTACTTGTAATTTCCGTCCAGTTTCCTCCAATGTCAAGAGCGCTTAAATCAAAAAAAGTTTTCTTGATAATTTCTGTACCTTCATTAAATCCTATCAAGATACAGGTCCCTTTTATTATTTTATATTGTACTCGAGGGTACGTGTAAATGAAGCCGCCGTCGGGCCTGTGCTGGTGGACCCAAGTATCTTCCCAGAATAACCTGCCCAGGTATCCTCTTATCTTATCTATATCATTTTTACTTAGGAAAGAATCGACATTAAGGCTGATTTTTAATATCTCTATTTCCATTTCTTACCAAATTAGAACAGAGCTTGTTTCCTTAGTTATAAAACCAGTCAGCTGGTCATAATAATCTGGCAATTTAGAGATTTCAACGAAACCAATATCACCAATTATTGATGGGGAGTTCTTTATGGTTCGCGGAATAGATATTACGTATTGATGAAATGCGCTTTTTAAATTATCAAATCTCTTTTTTCTTTCAAATAAGTCATCAATTCTTTTCAAATTCATATAAGCATCCCATATTTTTCTGGCTTCTTCGTTGACCTCTATAAAAACGTCGATTTTGTGGTAGTCTTCGTCTATTAGTTTAAAATCTCCGATAGCAAGCTTATTATTGCCATCTTCATATCTCAGCTTTAAGATAGATTCCGATATCCATCTTGAGATATCTTGAGATCTCTTCTTTTGAACTTCAAGATAATACTCGTCTATAAGATTTAACATTTCATTTTCTTTAATCTGCCTTTTCTTAGTGAGAATAGACTTTGTTATTTCCAATAGAACAGGATCATAAATATATGATGAATATGATTTACCATTATCATCTTTTAATGACACAATTAGGACCTGGCCTTTTTTCTCTCCATTTCTATTGCACCTGCCAGCAGCTTGATTTATAGAATCCAGAGGTGCAATATCACGTACCACCACATCAAAATCTATGTCCACGCCCGCTTCGACCAGCTGAGTCGAAACGGCAATTTGATAGATTCCTTTTTTCAGATCTCTTATTCTTTCAATGCGCTGCTTTGGAATCACATGCGTTGATAAATAGGTGGCTTGTTCAGCCTTTTCGTTAATAGTATTAAAAAACGTTTTTGCTGCTGATATTGTATTAAATATAAAAAGATATCTTTTCCCTTCCTCGAAATTTATAAATTCGCTTAATTCTGTTAAGGTCATGTCTTTATCTAAGTGAACATCCATTGATATCCTATCAAGAGTCTTAAAGTATATTTCCTTATTTACCAGGCTTCCAATCTTATCCCTGGGAAATATAAGCGGTTCTGTTGCCGTTACCAGAATGACATAGGCATTCATTTTTTCAGTTAATTGAAATAGCAAATCCCTTAAAAGCAGCCAATATTTAATGGGGATCGATTGAATTTCATCCAGGATAATTATGGAATTAGCAAATTTATGAAATCTTCTAATAGTCTTATTCCTATTTGATATCAGAGAATGAAAAACTTGAACGAACGTAGTAACTATTATCTCAGAATTCCAGCCTTCGATAAGAATCTTGGCCTCGTCTGATTCAGCCTCGTCATCTCCAGATTGCTTATAATACAAATCTGCGAGATGGTGATGTTTCAGAAGTATATCACTGGTTGGTTCAAGATTATTGGCCCTGATTACGTTTTCAAACACTTCATAGTTCTGATCTATTATGCTAAGAAAAGGAAGAGCGTAAATAATTCTATGATTTGTTCCTAATCTTTGACGCATTTTTAAAGCAACAGCAAGGGAGGTTAAAGTCTTGCCGAGGCCGGTTGGAAGATTTATTGATATGATCTTTTCTGATGTAAATTCAAGCTTGTTTAAGGCCTCTTTATAAGCTCCTTCTCTAAGATTATTTATCGGGGATTCAGGAAAAATAGTTTTAGATTTATAAACATCAACAAGCCTGTCGCTAATAGTTTGCCTTTTGGTAAATTGATTAAAATCCTGAATAACCGCATCGCTTTTATCGGCATCCAGTAAAATTGAATAAAGAGTATTAAGAATTAAATAATTATTATAGCTTCCTTCCAATCCGCGGAGGCGCCTTTTTATAATTTTTATATCTTTTTGAAAATCGAGAACCCAGGTCTTAATAGTTTTTAAATCCAATAAAGTATTCAGTCCGGCCTTCTTTAGAACATCGGCCAGGAATTGAAACTTCTTCTTATCAATCATTTCTACCTGTTGTTGTAAAGTGTTTTCGTCATTATCATCGTAAAGTGATGCCTCATCTAAAACATCAATGAGATCACCGTGATGCCGTCTTACTATGACATAGGCAAAAAATGATTTGAGAAAATCGTCCCTTACCAACTCTTTGGTTAGATAAAAACTACAGATCGCAGACAGGAGGCTGTGTTTGGTCAGTTCTGATCTATACCGTTTATTTCTCTCATTAGAAAGGAGATATTGCTGGAAATATTCTGTTGCCTTGCCTATATCATGGGTCAAAGCAGTGATTTTGCAGATATCGGCACACTCAGCAATAATCTCTCTGGGCTTTTCTGACAAAAAAAGTTCAGCCAGTCTAGCTACACCTATTAGATGGTCTTCTAACAGTCTTCCCGGATGAGAATATAAATCAGAAGAAGGTGACATTTTCTCCATTAGAAAGACGGCAATATGTTTTTACATAGGCTCTTATGGTTTTGCCATCTGGTTCAAATATAACGTCCTCGTATTTTTCAACAACCCTATCCTGATTCATTATTATCGGAATCTTTTCTTTGAAATATTTTTTCCCTTGCTCCAGTTCGAGACCGTTTGCCAAGAGATTGCTTACCAATATTGGTGAGAATAAATCAATCAAGCTCGAATTGCTCAATAATTCAGCATCAAATAGGCCAACATAACGAAAGTCTGCAAGCAGTTCACTTAATCCCATAGAGACAGTGTAGACTGATTCATGCTCCTTTATTCTTTGGACAAGGGTTTTAAATGTTTCGTTTTCTTCCTCAATACTCACATAAATTCTAAATTTTGGGTCTTTTAGAAATTCTGTTCGGATCTGTGTTCTTGGATTCTTATCTATCATTGGGATTATAATATTTTTGCCCTTGGTTTCTGCTAAATTAATTCCTATTCTAATTTTCCGCGTTGGATTGATTATTTTTAATCCGATTCTGCATTGATTGAAAAGTTTTAAATGCTCATTTTTGTATTTATCGGTTCCATTAATAGCTCCCAGAATGCCAGCGATCGTCGGAGGAGGAGGAAAAGAAAACGTTAGAGGACTGGTTGTGGTGTAAAACTTTCGAAAATGACCAAAATCTGCCCAGATGTCAAAAGCAAGAACCTTCATAGATTTTTGCCCAATTAAATATTAATTTCTTCTATATTTAAATTATCTAAGGAAGTTCTGATATCAATCTCATTCCCGTCCTTAACAAACCGCACTCGTTCATCAACCTTAAGCCTTATTCTTTCAATTTTTTCTTTATTGTGATTAAGAACCTTTATTAACTCAGTAACGTCAAGCTTAAAATCTGAAATATCTCGAATTGACTCGTCTGTTTTATCAGAATTTATATGAACGTACTTATCCAGCTCACCAATATAATAATTTCCCGATTTATGTACTACCTGCATCAAGAATCTCGGCATCTGCCCGAATTTAGATCCGGAGATGAGATTTTTTGTTCCGTTCCAGATGGCTTCCAGCATTAGATCGATATCTTCGGTTGTTAATTTAATACCTTGATTCTGAGCCGCATTCTCATTTACCACACCATAAAAAACGATCAGAGAATAAGGCAATATGTATCTTTCGGTAAAAGTACCTTGTTTCTTTTCTGAGCCGGAAGGCATGACTGTGGTTCCTTTGATGTAACTAATATCCACTTTGTGCAAAGACCGGCCAAACTTAAATTGAACGGGTCCTGTTAAAGTCATCGTTTTCTCTTCCACCGCAGTAGTAGCCCCAAAAAGTCTAATATCAATACATTTCTCAAGCACTTCATCTGGATTGTTATTAAAGTCTTCTAACCGCTTTTCTTTTGTTTTTAAATTTCCCTTCTCATTCCTTTGCTCAATCACAAATACTTCTTTCCCTTTGTAATCATGGAGATAATCTCTTATAGTTCTCTTAAGCCTCACATCTGTTACAATATTAGCTCTCGTTTCTTCATCAATGCGCGGCTTATTTTCGTCTAATGGATCACCGTTAGGATTCGCATCCTTTACATCATAAATGAATAAAATCTCAGACCGATTCTTGACTAAATTGTCTGACATGATTTATCCCTCCTTATTGGATTCATCCGTTTTGATAATATTTTCTATTTCTTCGGCCAAATTTAAACCGCAGGCAAAATAGAAATTTATTTCATCGGTCGACATTTTCCAGCCATCACCTGCTTCCAAAAGATATTTTGAAGCTTGTGAGGCTATCAATCTCTCTTTTCTCTTAAAGGAATCATATTCTTCAAGCTTGTTCTGGACTTGGGGCAAAATTGCCCTAATATCAGTTTCATCCATCTTTAATCCCTTTAACTTTTTCAAGAAGGGCTTGGCGTTTCTTGTAGCCGATTGTATTCTTAAAAGTCGTTGAGTTAAAGCACCAGTTAAGAAAACACCTCGCTTCGCGGGGTGTGCGAATGACTTGCCAAAGCGTTCAAAAAAACTATGAAACTCGCTATTTCCCATGCCCTTATCCTCCTCAAAAGATATAATTCCTAAAAATTCAAGAAACATTAATATCATAAGTGCTTCTTTTGGCCTTGAAATCGGATAATCCTCTTTTAATAATTTTAATAAATCTATTCTAATTACTGGCATGAAGAACTTAATAAGGAACGACTTATCCACCTTCGTTCCGGTAAAGACATTTTTTACGATATTCAAAAAGTATTTATCCAGATCATTTGTCTTCTTGTTCTTATCAGATTTAGAAAAAAATGTTCTTATGGTGCCGAAAGTAAACTTGAGCTCTCTTCCATTGTTAAAAATATCATCGACTTTTGCTTTTGCTTCAAATATTCTTTTAATTCTTGAAGGGAAGACATCTTCGATCAACAACAAAATCCGCTCTGCGCTCTGCTGCCTCTGCAAAAAAAGAAAATTCAGGGTCAATATATCTCCCTGTTCGGTTAGGATTTCCAGAATTTCCTGGTCGTCATCTGTTATTCTCTTTATTGTCTTTCTTTTGAGGGATATCTCTTTTTTAGTATCAACTAATAAATTTAGGATTACGCCCAATTCACAATTATCATGCAGCAAGAGTCGCGGAATAAGTAAGTAATTAAAACCATAAAATCTGAAATATAGATTTTTCTCGAGATAGTCCCTCCCAGATTCCAGATATTTACTACAATCCTTACAAACAGGATAATTTTTCCAGGCATTCTCCACCTTAAATCCGCCAGTGATAAAACCGGGTTTATCAATAGTATAAAACTTGAACACATCTGTTTTTCCCGAGACTTCTTTATGCGGTTCTGCACATATTGAGCAAACTCCAATATTAAGGGATTTTTTTCTTTTCCCCTCAGCAAAATGGTCAAGGCATCTCTTAAAGATCTCATATTCACCGAGGTATCTGCCGTCTATTTTTAAAGTAAGAAATCGTATAGTCTTTTTTGGGAGAATATCTAATTTTTTATTAATATCTTCAATTATTGAGTTCCTTTTTGCTCCAAGAGTCTGGCATGCTCCAATAATAATTTTCTTAGCATCGCAATCATCATTAATTTCATTCTTTTCAATGGCTTTCCGGCATTGGTTAATCCAGACAATTATCTTTTTCAAGGTTGTATCCGGTTTAATAAGTGGAGAAAATGGAGCGGGTGAGTTACCCTTGGATGCCCGCTTTTTGAAAAGGTACAGGTTTGTCTGTGTCGATTGAAAATCTTCTAGCTCGGCACTTTTATATACAAACAATTTCGAAGCAACATCGAAGTCAATATTTATTGATAAGATTTTAGCCTCTCTATAATCAAGCTCTTCTTTTGGTTCGGCAAAAATGATTTGCCCAATATCTCTTATAGCTGACAGCATAAATATGCCACTCCTTATTATATAGCTAAAAATTCTATTCTTTGGGATTCAGATGTGAAAGAAGCTTCTTTTCGACCTGATTACTGGCGGTCTCTTTTATGTTATTCATCCCTTTGCTCTTCGAGAAATATTGTAAAACACGGTTTATTAGGATGTCAAATCAGATCTTCTTTCAGGCACAGACATAGTATCCAGGATAAGGGTAGTATATGGAGGCAGCGTGTTGGCCGGCTACAGCGATTATTTCGTGGACTGCGCCAAAGAACTGCAGGATGAAATAATCCGCCGCACCGAACACCAGGGCTTCTGAGCCGG